>OGGC01001434.1_pt1 | contig 16036 bp, 14 predicted proteins | sample 1571181 | NCBI WGS metagenome assembly OGGC01 (sample SAMEA2581930, study PRJEB24529) | metagenome | biome: Human gut stool | place: China | collected 2011 | reverse complement strand
GAACCTTTTCCACAATATGTAAGGATAGTGCAGCATATATACTTACATATTGTGGAAAAGGTTCGCATGATTATACATATTTTTTAGAACCTGAAAAAATGATTTCTGGAATAATAAAACCACCTTATTTTAATGTTGTTAATCATAAAATAATAGAGCGCCATTTAATGGCGGCGTGTCTGGGATCTTTCTTTAGAAAGTACCCTGATTATTTTAAAAGCTTGGAGAGTTTTGTTTTAGAAGGCGGAGCTGAAGAATTTAAAAAATATATACTGGGACATCCACAAGAGTTGAATTATTATATAAATAATAAGGTGCTTCCTGAAGATAAATATGATGATTTTCATGATTTTAAATGGTTTGATGAAATTAAAGGAGAAGATGAGAAGTTAAATAATTTTGTTAACACCATAAAAGAAATAGAAAAAGAGTATGCAAATGCAAAGAAAGAGGCTCTTGCTGAGGAAAAATATCAGGAAGCCGACTACTATAAAAAACAGATAGATAAGTTACATAAGGACAGCATGGTAGAAATGTTATCCCGCTATTGTGTAATTCCGAAGTATGGGTTTCCAGTTGATATCGTAGAACTTCAGGTATATAAGAAGGGAAGGTTGGATAATAGCAAAGATTTAAGCAGAGACTTAAAGATAGCAGTATCTGAATATGCACCGGATTCAGAGGTGATTGCAGATAAGGAAAAATTCACATCAAAGTATATTACTATGTCTAACGTGTCAGAGCTTCCAAAGCATTATTTTGCATACTGTCCTAACTGCGAACAGTTAAATGTAATTCTTACTAATCGTTCAAGTAGTAAATGTAGGTATTGTGGTACAGATATCAACATAGCAATTTTTGATAGTTACATTGAACCTATATATGGTTTCAAAACAGGAGAAACTAAGCAGAGTGCATGGATAAAACCAAGACGCTCATATTCAGGAGAGGTTTCATATATTGGAGATGGAGGTAATAAGGAAATACACCTGGATATAGGGAATGTAATGTCTGTTGATACTAGTACAGAAGATGAATTATTAGTGATGAATAAATCAATATTTTATATGTGTCCGCTATGTGGTTACAGTGATTTGCATAAAGGAAAAATTGTACCACCTGACTTGATGAAAAAACATATGAATTATAAGAATTTTTCTTGTACAAATGACATCTTGCAAAAGATTCGCCTTGGTCATACTTTTCGGACTGATGTAACCAGATTTACGATACCATCTTTAAAAGCTGTAGATAAATTGGATTACTCAAGAGCATTATCATTTTTATATGCTTTTATAGAAGGGATTAGCAATGCTTTGGGAATTGAGAGAACAGATATTGATGGTATTATAGAATTGAATGCTGAAAAAGGAAGTTATGATATATTGGTATATGATAATGTGCCTGGCGGAGCAGGACATGTTAAGAGATTAGTTGACAAACAGGCGATAGTTGAGTCATTAAAAGCTGCATTAGAAAAGGTATCTCAGAATTGTTGTGATGAAAACACATCTTGTTATAATTGTTTGAGAAATTATTACAATCAGGCTTATCATAATAAGTTACAAAGAAAACTAGCAAAGGATTTTATTCAGGATACCTTAAATACAATTAGTTTATAATATTGAGTTAATTATATTCGTCAGACAACAATAAAGATGTATGGGAGATTTTTATGAAAAGAAATTACTCGTTTACAGATGCAAAGGTAGTAATGGAACAACTTAATAGCATGTATAATGAGATTTTTAATATGCATAAGTTGGAAAGCACATATCTGCAAGAAGTCAAAGGTCTTGCAGATAGATATATTAACAGACAACTGATATCTTTATTGAAAAAGGTGTCTGTGGATGAATTGAATAGAGATAAAAAAGGTATAAGGGTAAAAGTATTACATGAAAATGGATATAACACATATGCTGATTTATTAACTATTAGTGAAAAGAGATTAGCAGCTCTGAATGGTATAAGCATGGATGTTGCAATGGATATAAAAAATGATGTGACAGAAATGCGTAACATTTTGAGAAATTCAGTTAATTTGAAAATATCTGTTGATAACAAGACATCTGAAATAACTCAATTGCTTATATATATTGAAAAATATATCGAATCACAGAATATAACAAAAAAAGCTTCGTACCTAATTGATATTTATAATAATAATGTGATTCCAGCTGAGAAGGCATTAAATGAAACTTTGGGCACATTTAACTGGTTGTTTAAATCAAATGTAAAAAAGGAAAATTCTGTACGGGCATATAATTATTTGAATGGCTTGTTATCAGGAGAATATAAAGAACAAATAGAGCAATTGCATTTTGAAAATAACAATGTTAGTAATGTTAATTCACAATTTGTTTGGGAAAAGTTTGAAAAAAACCCAATTATTTATATTAATATAATAGAAAAAATATCGCCCAATTTATTAGGGGAACAGGATCAGTTATTTGGCTTGCCAGAGGAATTGGCCAATAGCGTTAATGAAGAAAAATTCTCGCAAGATGGTCTTTTATGCAATTTGAGAAGATATCAGGAATGGGGAGTGAAATATATCTTACACCAGGGGAATGTACTGCTTGGTGATGAAATGGGCTTAGGTAAAACAATTCAGGCAATTGCTGTAATGGTGGCATTACATAAAACTGGAGGGACACATTTTGTAGTTGTGTGTCCCGCAAGTGTACTTATTAATTGGGAGCGAGAGATAAAAAAATATAGTAAATTAAATGTAATAATTGTACACGGATATGGAAGAGAAAAGGAACTTGAAAATTGGATTCAATCAGGAGGGGTAGCAATAACTACATATGAGACCACAGGTTATTTTAATCTTCAAGCGGAGTTTAAGTTTTCCTTATTAACTGTTGATGAGGCTCATTACATAAAAAATCCTGATGCATACAGAACAATAAATACTAAAAAACTATGTGAACACGCTGACAGATTATTATTTATGACAGGTACTGCGTTGGAGAATAATGTAGAAGAAATGATTAGATTAATTCGTATTCTCCGCCCATCAATAGCAGATGAGATTCAAAATATGAAAGCGTTATCGTTTGCACCACAGTTTCGAGAAAAAATAGCTCCAGTATATTATAGAAGGAAAAGAGAAGATGTATTAAAAGAATTGCCGGATCTATTGGAAAACGAAGAGTGGTGTCAGTTAAATTGTGAAGAAGAAAAAACATATGAATATGAGGTGATTAATAAAAATTTTCACGCAGCCAGAAGGGTGTCTTGGAATATTGATAATATTAAGAATTCATCAAAAGCAAAAAGAATGCTTGAATTAATTGATGAAGCAAAGTCTGAAGGACGAAAGGTAATAGTGTTTTCATTTTATCTAGATACAATATCAAAGATTATCTCACTGCTAGGAGATAAATGTATGGGACCTATTAATGGTTCACTTTCACCAGCTGGGAGACAAGAAATAATTGATAAATTTGAACAAGCCACAGCGGGAACAGTATTGGTATCTCAGATTATGGCAGGTGGTACAGGACTTAATATTCAATCAGCTAGTGTGGTAATTATCTGTGAGCCACAGTTAAAGCCATCAACAGAAAATCAGGCAATTTCTAGAGCATACAGAATGGGACAAGCTAGAAATGTTTTAGTGTATAGATTATTATGTGAAAACACAATAGATGAGCGTATTATGGATAGATTGGCACAGAAACAGCAAGTGTTTGACGGATTTGCAGATGAATCAGTAGCAGCAAAGAAATTAGAAATTGAAATAGATTCAAAAACAATGAATGATATTTTTGAAGAAGAACTTAATCGTATTAACAAGAAGTCATAATTATAAATCACATCCATTGATCGTATGATTAGTGGATGTGATTGTAAATATGCTTATAGACATGAAAAATGTATATGTAATTTTTAAGAACCACAAAAATAAATTGACAAATGTGTAGCAAAGGTATAATATTAATTCAGAACCAAGAATTTGTAATTATAGAAAGGCACAAAATGAAACTGGAAGATATTATTAATATTATACCTGGGACACCTCAATTTAGAATAAAAGAATCTTTGCAGATTAGTGCACCTAATTATTATTTTTATGGACAGCAAGAGCTTGAAAATGATTTAACAGGAGTAATATTAAATAAAGAAAATTCAAAGACCATTTCTACGATGGATAATTTGAATCTTGTATGCGAGGGGGATATATTATTTAGTTTAATTTCAGGTAAAACAACAATTGTTAGAAAAAGACATAATGGATATCTTTATACGCAAAATTATGTGAAGTTGATACCCGAAGACAAGTTGGATAGTAAATATCTAGTGTATCTGCTGAACGAAAGTGATTTTATAAGAAAGCAGTGGTTAAAAGGTCTTCAGGGATCTGCTGTATTGAAACATACGGTGAAGCAGCTAAGAGAACTGGAATTACCAAATATGCATACCTATGATAAACAGAAAATCATAGGAGATATTTATTTTAATCAGCAGCAGTTAAGTGCATTGAGAATGAGAGTTGCTAATACAGAGCAAATATTATTAATAGAGAAATTAAAGGGGGTAATAAAATGAACGAAAACCAGTTTGAGACAGAATTAATTCAGTACATTACCACGGGTACAATAACTAATCCTGATTGTTTAGCAGGTATTCCTGAGTTTACTGCAACGGGATTGGGAAATAGAGTGGTAAAGACTAAGTTATGGAAATATGAACGTAATATCAAAACCACACAGCAGTTATGGGATAATTTTAAATGCATACTTGAGAGACATAATCAAAATGTTTTGGAACATCCTATGAGTGAATCAGAGTTTAGCCAAGTGAAAAAAATAATATCTGATTTACATACACCATATGAAGCAGGTCAGTTTCTTTATGGTTTAAATGGTGTTTCACAGATTGAGATAGATTTGGATGATGGTAGGCATGTATTTCTAACAGTTTTTGATCAAAAGCAGATTGGAGCAGGAGATACTGTTTATCAAGTTGTAAATCAGATAGAGCGACCAGCAGTAATTAATGGAAAAATGAATCGCCGTTTTGATACAACCCTTCTAATTAATGGACTTCCAATAATCCAAATTGAGGAAAAAAGAGATACACATGATGTTAACGAAGCATTAAATCAGATGCATCAATACATTGATGAAGGACAATATGGTGACATATTTTCGGTATTGCAGATTTTAATAGCAATGACTCCTAATAATGTAAAATATATGGCGAATACGACATCAGATAGGTTTAACAAAGATTTTGCATTTAATTGGCAGCGGAGAGAGGATAATACAATTGTAAGAGATTGGAAAGAATTTGCGGATTCAATGTTATCTATTCCAATGGCCCATCAAATGGCAACCAATTTTATGATTCTTGATGGAACACCTAATAAACAGACATTAAAAGTAATGCGTCCATATCAGGTGTATGCTACACAAGAGGTAATTGAGGGACTTAAGAAGGTTGATTTTGAACTTGGATATAATAAGGTAGGATATATTTGGCATACAACAGGGTCGGGAAAAACAATTACGTCATTTAAGACCGCATGGTTAGCAAGTCGCATGCCTAAGGTAGATAAAGTTGTGTTTGTGGTGGACAGAATTCAGCTCACCAAACAAACAAATGATAACTATAGGGCGTATGATCCTGATTCAACGGATGATTCTGATGGTATCGTACAGAATACTAGCAATACAGCTGATTTGAGCCGAAAACTTAAGTCAAAATCTAATAGTATAATAGTTACATCTGTTCAGAAATTAGATTCGCTAGTCAAGAGAAAATCATTTAAAACACCTGAAAAAAATATTGTATTTATTGTAGATGAAGCACATCGTTCTACAGGTGGAGAGTCATTTGAAAATATACAAAAAGCGTTTAAGAATGCTGCATGGGTTGGTTATACGGGGACTCCAATGTTTGATGAAACAACAAATGGATTGAGAACAGAAGATATTTTCGGACCATTACTTCATGCGTACACAATACGTGAGGCCATAGCTGATAGAAATGTACTTGGATTTAAAGTTGATTTTGAGACTACAATACCTGAAGATGAAATGAAAAAAGAATATCTTCCAGCTTTTTATAAGGGAAAATATCCATTGTGGTCGGAGAAAGAAATTGAGGATAAAATAGAAAATTTGACAGCAGAGGATATGGATGATGCAATAGAGCCAAGCTTTTATGATGAAAATTTAACTCATATTAGGTTGGTTGTAAAAGACATATTTGATAAGTGGCCCAATAGGTCAAATGATGGTAAGTATAATGCTTTGTTAACTACCCATGTGGGTGGTGGAAAAGCAAGCACACCTATGGCAATAATGTATTATGAAGAATTTCAAAAAGTGAATCAGGAACGGAAGCAACAGGGGTTAAAAACTCTTAAAGTTGCAGTAACATTCAGCATAAATAATACTAATAATGATAGCATGCTCGCAACAAATAAAGGATTATATAAGGCAATAAAAACTTACAATGAGGAATTTAATACTGCATTTCTCATGGAGGATGTATCAGGTTATACTCAAGATGTAATATCAAGATTAAATAAAACTGCTCCTGATGGAAATTTCTTGGATTTGGTTATTGTCGTTGATCAGTTATTAACTGGATTTGATGCACAGGAGTTAAATACATTATATGTTGATAGAACATTAAAAGGAGCAGGACTTATTCAAGCGTATTCAAGAACCAACAGAGTTGCAGATATGCAGGAAAAACCATGGGGACGTATAGTAAATTATCGTTGGCCAGCTCAGAACGAAAGACTTATGAATGAGGCTCTTGCGATTTATGCAAATAAGAATTCAGCTAAACTCTCTGACGAAGAGAGAAGTAAGCAAAATGTTAAGGATGGTATTACTGCACCAGAATTTAATGAAGTTCTTAATGAGGTTAGAGAAGTAGTAGAGAAATTATCAGATTTAACAAACAAATTCGTTCAGTTACCACCATCAGAGAAACAAAAGGATTATATGCTTGAATTAATTCAAGCATATAATGTGGGAATGGCAAAGTTAAAACAGTATGATTATAATCCTGACAATAATAGTGATGAGGGATTTGATTATAACAATCCTGATACTTTAATTAAAAAAGTAGGAATGACGCCAGAGCAGGAGGTAATGTTGACGACTGTGCTTACAAATGAACTGAAAACTTATATATCTAATAGTAAGAACATTCCTGTTTATCAGATAGAGCTTCGTATGACTCATATTAAGGATATTAAGATAGATTATGATTATCTTACAGAGTTGATTAATAGGTTATTAAATGCTGTTCATAATGGTAATGAAAAAGAAGCCGATGAAACAAAAGAAAAAATTGATCAGTTTGCTAATGGTTTGGACGATAGAATTTACGCAACAAAAATATTAAATGCAGCTTTAGCTATTCGAAGAGGAGCTTATCCAGGGGAAAATTCTGGGTTTAAATATCCGGCAAATCTTACAGATTGTGAATCAGTAATTTCAGCCGCAAATATTGTAAGCATTGATAGGATTTTTTTTGATTTTCGTGGTAAATGGGGTATTACTGATATAATTACCAGTGCTGAAATGAGAGTTTTATTTAGTCGTCATCGTTATGGAAAGCAAGATTTGGATGATTCCTGGGATATAAGTAATATTATAAAAAGAGCCAGTGAGGACTATAAGACTATGGCACTTGATGAAGATATACAGTCTTTATCTAAGATTAAGTATCGAAATGGATTACGAGAAGCAATTTATAAATTGGCCGACAAAATGGCAGAAAGGTGATGAATGATAAATTTACTAATTTATAGGAGGAAATTTATATGAGTGAAATAAAGAATGTACCCAGACTTAGGTTTCCAGGATTTACTGAACCTTGGGAACAGCGTGAGTTGGGGGAAATACTAATTGGCCTGCAGAATAATACACTTTCCAGAGCTGACTTATCGAATGAGACAGGAGTTGCAAAGAACGTTCACTATGGTGATGTACTGATCAAGTTTGGAGAGGTCTTGGATGTAAGCAAAGAGAAGCTTCCAATGATCTCTGATGAGAGCATTTTATCAAAATATAAATCATCATTTTTGCAAAATGGAGATGTAATTGTTGCAGATACAGCCGAGGACTCAACTGTTGGAAAATGCAGTGAAATAGCCGGATTGAATGATGAAATTGTGTTGTCTGGACTACATACTATTCCATACAGACCGATAGAAAAATTTGCTTCTGGGTATTTGGGATATTATCTAAATTCCAGTGCTTATCATAATCAGTTGATACCTTTGATGCAGGGAATCAAGGTTACATCAATTTCAAAATCTGCTATGCAGGATACAGACATTGTTTATCCTAAATCTATGGAAGAACAGGGAAAGATTGGCGATTATTTTCAGTCACTTGACAACCTCATCACTCTTCATCAGCGTAAGTTGGATCATGTGAGAAATTTAAAAAAATCTATGCTTCAAAAAATGTTTCCGAAAAACGGTAAGTTATATCCAGAAATTAGATTTCCTGGATTTACTGATGCTTGGGAACAGCGTAAGTTGGGAGAATTGTGCTCAGAGATAGGTGATGGATTACATTCAGCACCTATTTATGATGAAAACGGCGAATATTATTTTATTAACGGAAACAACCTTGTCAACGGAAAAATAGTAATTGATACAACAGAAACAAATCGTGTATCAAAAGAAACGTTTATGAAGAATGACAAGAGTTTAGATGATAAAACAATACTGCTTTCGATAAATGGAACAATCGGAAATTTGGCTTATTACGGCGACGAAAAGGTTATGCTTGGAAAAAGTGCTGCATACCTGAAAGCACAAAATATAGCTAAGGAATTTCTTTATGCTTCACTACAGACGTCAATAGTTATGGATAGTTTTATGCTATCTTTGACGGGAACAACAATTAAAAATCTCGGATTAGAAGCAATTAAAAATACCAAAATATATATTCCTCGCATAAAAGAACAACAGCAAATCGGCACATATTTCAAGAACCTCGACCACCTTATCACCCTTCATCAGCGAGAGTTGGATCATTTGAAACTATTAAAAAAGGGAATGCTACAGCAAATGTTTGTATAAGAAAGAGGAGAAAATATAATGAGTGATTTGAATAATATAACATCCCAGTTATGGGCTATGGCAAATGAATTAAGAGGAAATATGGATGCATCAGAATATAAAAATTATATTTTAGCATTTATGTTTTACAGGTATTTGTCTGAGCATCAAGAACAGTACTTGGTATCTAATAATGTAATAGATGTTGAGGATGGACAGACAGTAAATGAAGCTTATAAAACACAGGCATCTGGAGAAGATTTGAATGATTATATTGAAGATATATCATCTGCACTTGGATATGCAATAAGCCCTGATGATACATGGGCTTCACTTATTGATAAAATTGAAAATAGTGAAGTTATACCAAGTGATTATCAGACGATTTTTTCTAATTTTGATGAGCATGCAAAATTAAATAAAGAGGCGGAAAAAGATTTCAGAGGCGTTTTTAACGATGTAAATCTCGGAGATTCAAGATTAGGTTCGTCAACAAATGATCGTGCAAAATCGTTAAATCGAATTGTAAAGCTTGTTGATGGGGTGGAGTATAAATCAGAGGATGGAAGAGATATTCTTGGAGAAATTTATGAATATTTAATAGGACAGTTTGCTGCTTCTGCTGGAAAGAAAGGTGGAGAATTTTACACACCACATGAGGTATCTAAAATCTTAGCTAAGGTTGTTACAGATGATGTTAAAGAATCCGACAATGTATTTAGCGTATATGATCCGACATGTGGTTCAGGCTCCTTACTGTTAACAGTTCAAGATGAAATTCCTGGAGGAAATAAGGCTGGAGCTGTTAAGTTTTATGGACAAGAACTTAATACAACTACATATAACTTAGCACGAATGAATTTAATGATGCACGGAGTTTCTTTTCAAAATATGAGTTTATCTAATGCTGATACGCTTGAAAGTGATTGGCCAGATGGTCCAGACGCAAAGGGTATTGATCATCCACGATCATTTGATGCAGTAGTTGCAAATCCACCATATTCAGCTCATTGGGATAATAATGAGTCGAAGTTAAAGGATCCTAGGTTTAAGGATTATGGAAAGCTCGCTCCAAAGACTAAGGCAGATTATTCGTTTGTATTGCATGGTTTGTATCATCTTAATGAAGAGGGAACAATGGCAATTGTTCTTCCACATGGAGTATTATTTAGAGGGGCAGCAGAAGGGGCTATCAGGCAGAATTTAATCGAACATCCGAGTGGAAATAGAATCTATGCGATTATTGGGTTACCATCTAATCTTTTTTATGGAACCAGCATTCCTACAATAGTTATGGTTTTGAAAAAGAAGAGAGTAGGTAAGGATATATTATTTATTGATGCATCAAATGATTTTGAAAAAGGAAAAAATCAGAATAGACTTTCTAATGAAAATATAGAAAAAATCATTTCAGCATATCGAGAGAGGAAGGATGTGCCAAAGTATGCACATTTGGCAAGCATTGAAGAAATTCGTCAGAACGAATATAATCTTAATATACCTCGTTATGTAGATACATCGGAAGAAGAAGAAGAAATTGATATTAACGCTGTAAGAGAGTTATTGGCTCAGGATAAAAAAGAGATTGAAGAATTAGAATTAAAAATTGCTGAGCAGTTTAAGTTGTTGGGTATCTAAATAATATTACTAAAATAAGCTTGCATCCGCGTTAATGGATGCAAGCTTTTTCTATCATTGAAGTGAGAATTGTTATTTATGAGTTCAGATTTGATAAAGATCTCATAATAATGTCAACATCTTTACTTTCTAATTCTTGTATGATGTGTAAATAGGTTTTTTGTGTAGTTGTAATGTTAGAATGACCTAATCTTCGTGCAACACTAGCAATTGATACTCCAGCAAATAACAAAATAGACGCATGAGTGTGGCGCAGTCCATGGATTGATATTTCAGGTATATTTGCATTATGGCAGTGCTTTGCCAAAATACTATTTACAGTTGAATTATACACTTTTTTACTTACAAAAATAGGCTCATCTTTTGGTAGATGTTTTATTAACTCAGCAAATTGAATCACAGTCTGCCAGTCTAAGGGGATTTTTCTGATAGAGGATTCATTTTTGGTAGGAAGGAATCCGCCTTCGTTCTTATAATCCCAAGTTTTTGATACGGATAGTATTTGATGACTTAAATCAAAATCCTTAGGAGTAAGTGCTAAAACCTCAGAAAAACGCATGCCAGTCTTTGCTACTAACAAAATCAGCCAATCCATGCTTATTTGTTCTGTGAGATTTAAATCGTCCAATAACTTATGAAGTTCATACTGGTTTAAAAATTTTGTTTTTTTATTGCGCGGAGTCTTACCTTTTATGATTGCTTTTCTTGTGGGATCGTGGATAATAAGACCCTCATCTACAGCATCTAAAATTGCACATTTGAGATGATGGTGAAAGTCCATAGTGGTTTGCCTTTCGTGTACAGCAGCATAATCATTTAACAATTTTTGATAAGTGATTCGATCCAGATTGCTTATTAATAGGTTAGGTACTAGTTTTACTAACCATTTATGTGCCATATTGTATTTGGCCATTGTTACAGGGCGAATGGCACCTTCCTTATATACAGAAATCCATTGTTTATAGTAATCGCAAAATAAAATAGTGCTTTTTACATTGTAGTCTTGCATATAAGTCTCCTTCCTTTAGTATATTTTGTTATCAATGATAGATTAGTGATATTATTATGTAACAGTAATATGTAAATAAAGATTTTTAAGAAATTACTTTCGTTGATGAAGGGTGATAAGGTGGTCAAGATTAATGAAATAATCTCCTATCGCTTTTTGTTCATCTGTATTTTGAGGAACTTGAACATCAAATTTTTCCAATTCTCTCATACTCAAATTGGGTTGTGTTCCATTAGATGCTTTATCTGATATTTGAGCTTGCATTCCATCCGTTTGCAATAAAACATACAAAAAATAAGGATCCGTTTTTTCTCCACATCTCATTGCAGCTAATGGCGACCATATATTGAATCTTTCTGTGGTTTCAACAATTGCTACCTTTCCTACAGTTGATCCAGATTTAACTAAATATACATCATGCAACTGTGGTTTATATTTTTTGCAACATTCCGCATCATACTCTTCTGAAATATCACCACGTTTCCTATTAAAGTCGATTTTATTATCTACGATTGCATCAACAGAAATAAATGGGACCCCTTTTTTTACAAGTTCTGGGGTTTCATGCGGACCATCTGTTACAGGTTCAATAAGTAAATCTAAAACCTTACGCTGTTCCCAAGTAATAATGTTAATAAGAATAATAAATATTATTATTTAAATTAATAAAAATCATAAAGCTTGGGAACAGCGTAAGTTAATGGAAGTGGCAGAGTATCGTAACGGAAAAGCACATGAGAATGAAATAGATGATGATGGTGAATATATTGTTGTTAATTCAAAATTTGTATCAACTAATGGAGAAATAAGGAAGTTTTATTATGCCCAAAATGAACCTTTATATGAAAATGAAATAGCATTTGTGTTAAGCGATGTTCCAAATGGAAGGGCTATTGCTAGAACATTTTTAGTTGATAAATCAGGGAAATATACGCTTAATCAGAGAATTGCAGGTATAACTCCTCATGAGGATACTGATCCATATTAGATATTCTTATTAAAATATCCAATAACCAATCTGTGTTATCTGAAAAAAGTTCTCTATATTCGGTTGCTGACAGACTGTCAATCAGGTGATTATATGATGAAGCCTTATCAGATTTATTATAACAGCCGGTATTTTTGTTACCGGTATTTCCTTCCTTAATGATTTTTATCATGTCATCAACGGATAATTTGATATTCTCAAACATCTTTCCAAGATAGAGAAATGCCATGCTTTCAAGTGGCGACGGTTTCTTTTCACCTGTCAAAGATTTTTTTGACGTAACGCCTGAACATATGCCGGAAGGGTGGTATAAAAATGTGAGTGAGGTAAGGGGAAAAAGATGTGTGCCTTTTTCAAAAAAGTGTATATAATTAATGAGTTTTTTTTTATGATCTCACTTCCCTGACTTCCGGTATCAACTTCAACATAATCGGTAGCCTTAAATACACTGTCAGTTTCGTTCTTATACATTGTGGTTACTAATCCGTCTGCAACAAAGTAGGTTTCATCAGATATGTTACAGATATGCTCATAGGAAAAATCGAATTGAGCCGGATAGTAAGGATTTCACGGTAACTTCTTTAATAGGAAAAAGTCCAAGGTAATTAAGCTGTTCTTTATATGCGCCTCCCATTAGTGCAATGGAAAGACATAAAAGTTTAGAGACATTTCCATCAATACAGTTCTCAACCGCTGTCTTGAAATATTCATACGCACCTTCACGTATGAATGCAGGAGATAATTGTAAGAGCTTCAACTTATAAGCTAACCTGTTATCATCATTAATATTTTTTGATGCATATGTTATATCTAGCTGCGATGGGCGGTTATATAAAACATTACGTGTATTAAGATTATTATATCTATCCATATTTCTTCCTTATTATTTATCAGTCAGATTTATTGCTTTGTTTCCAGTAATAATTGTTAAATGGGTATATTTTAAAGTCAAATATTGATGAGATTAAGGAGGCTGGTAAAAGATTAGATTTATGTGCTGCCAGCACATAAAACACATAAACATTGATGGAAATTATATAAAATGTGTTACAATATAAAAGTTAAATGATTATGTAGTGTATTGGAGATAGTGAAATGGCAATTGCTAAAATGGGAAAACTTGTTGAAGTTGATATAAGAAAGCTCTGGGAGCATGAGCAGTATGATTTTTCTAAATGGCTTTCAGATAAAGAAAATCTGGAACTACTTAATGATGCCATTGGGCTTTCATTAACAGAGGTTGAGACAGAAGTATATGTCGGTGCTTACAGATGTGACTTGGTGGGAAAAGATGAGGTTACTGGTGAAAAGGTTATTATTGAAAACCAGCTGGAAGCTTCAAACCATGACCATTTGGGGAAAATTATTACATATGCGTCAGGACTTGATGCCAATGTAATTGTATGGATTGTAAAGGAAGCGAGAGAAGAACACAGAAGTGCTGTAGAATGGCTTAATAATAATACATCTACAAATATTAACTTCTTTCTTATTGAGGTTCATGCATACAAAATTGGCGATTCTAATCCGGCTCCTATGTTTGAGGTAGTCGAAAAGCCTAACGGCTTTATTAAAAATGCCAAAAATCAGTCGGGTTCTTCGGATCTTAATAAATCGCAGTCTGAAAGACTTGAATTCTGGACGCAGTTTAATGATGTTATAGTGGAGCGGGGAAAGCCATTTAAGATTAGAAAGGCTTCTACGGATCACTGGTATGATATTGCCATTGGAACTAGTGCAGGACATGTTGCTCTTAATCTGGTAAATAAGGAAGGCTGTGTTGTCGTTGAACTATACATAAATGATGATAAGGAATTATATGATTCTCTGGAATCGCAAAAGGAAGAAATAGAAGCAAAGCTTAATCTTCCATTGGAGTGGCGCAGACTGGATGATAAGAAGGCTTCAAGAATAATGCATAAGATTTATGGACTTAATTTTGATGACCATTCAAATTATGGTGAATTAATGAATGAGATGATAGACAAAGCAGTTAAGTTTATCAGTGTATTTAAAAAATATATGAAATAAACTGGATTAAGTATCAGCCGTTTGAATTATGAAAGAATACCAAACGGCTGATATTTTTATGTCCGGAAGTACCTATTTGAGATACTGTTATAAGCACTTATATTGATATGAAAATAAGGAAAGCAGAACTTAAAACGACATTAATTGACAAAATATGACAAAAAAGTAAAAAATACTGGTTTATGTGGTATAATATTTCAGAAGCAATAATGTATAAACTAAACGGATAGGAAACGGGGGCTATTTTTGAGAATACTGTTTTGTAACATTGCATGGATGGATTATTATAAGGGAATTGTTCCGGGAAAAGATGAGCCAAAAAACGGAGGTTCATATGTAAAGGATACGAAAGATGCACATGAAAAGTATAACTTTAAGCCGGAACACTTAAAACTAAAGGGATTCCCGGAAGGTGAGTATTGTCTTGGATTTGTGGAGACGAAAAGTACAAGTGCAGGAAAAAGGAATCAGTTAAATATTGAAAAGATAGAGGGCTGCAGGGATCTTAAAAATGATACAGAAGTTGATGATGTGCTGGTTGTGTACTGCGCATTATATCCGGACTCTTTTGATAAGGAAACATATGTTGTAGGCTGGTATAAACATGCGACAGTTTACAGGCGATATGAAAAGCTGGAGTTTGATACTGAAGCTTCTGATAATGAAAGGTCAGATAATGAGTCAGCAGCAGATGAAAAATATATTCAGTTATACAATGCAATTGCATTAAAGGAAGATTGTGTTTTGCTTCCAAGGCCGCAAAGGCGAAAGACATTCTGGAGAGTGCCAAGAAAGAAAAAGGGTGTGGCATTCGGATTTGGTCAGTCAAATGTATGGTTTGCAAGAGGAGAGGATGATAATAAGTATTTATCTGATTTTTTTGACAGGCTTGAGAATCAGATTGAAACCTATGATGGTGAAAACTGGATAGACAGAGTAGAAAAGGAGAGATGAATGCAGCAGGATATCCGATGAATTATTTAAGGTCAAAGATGTACCCCTTATATGAGATAGGATTTAGTGTCAGAGTCGAGAATGCACTCAGGCGTTCCGGGATAAATTCGTTAAAAGAATTGGTTCTCTGTTCCAGATGTGATTTATTAAGGGTAAGAAATTTAGGGAAAAAAGGAAGGGCAGAGCTTGAAGCACTTCTTTTGGATAAGTATGGGGTTACTTTAAGAGAAGGATTAAAAATTTAGTGCTTAAAAAGACATGATAACAGTTCTTATACTATAAAGGCAGTATATGTATGGGAAAATTGGGATTTATAAAGGAGAATATTGATGAAACTATTTTTATGTTCGCACTTTTCAAGTGT
>OGGC01001431.1_pt1 | contig 16076 bp, 13 predicted proteins | sample 1571181 | NCBI WGS metagenome assembly OGGC01 (sample SAMEA2581930, study PRJEB24529) | metagenome | biome: Human gut stool | place: China | collected 2011 | reverse complement strand
ACCACCACTTTCGTGCCATTTTCAATGGCAATGCTGCGTGACTGCTCCTCGCGCTGTGTCCACACCTCACGTTCGTAGAACGCCGATTCTCTGGCACATTCCGCGATAATTTCCCGATCCTCCGGCGACAGCTTCTGCCAGGTATACGCGGAGCAGATCTGCATTTCCGGCACCCTGGTATGTTCGTCCACTGTATAATATTTTGCAACTTCATAGTGACGCATCGCCTCATAGGACGGCCAGTTATTCTCCGCACCGTCGACTACCTGCTGTTCTAAGCTGGCGTAAACATCCCCGTAGGCAATCGGAATCGCTGTGGCTCCAAGTGCCTCCACCATATCAGCGGCAAGATCCGACTCCTGCACACGGATCCGCATGCCTTTCAGATCCTCCAGACAGGTAATTGGCTGCACAGAGTTATAAAAATTTCTGGCTCCGGCATCATACCAGGACAGACCGATGACATCATCCGCGCTGACACTCTCCAGAAACGCATCCCCGATCTCCCCGTCGAGCACTCTCCACATATGGTCGGAATCCGTATAAAGATAGGGCATCTGCAGCACATTCAGGCTCGGAATATATTCCGCAAGCTGCGCCAGCGACACACGCGCAAAATCAATCCCGCCGTACTGCATCTGTTTGATGACTTTATTCTCTGACCCTAGCACCCCGACCGGCTGCACCAGAATCCGGATTCTGCCGTTTGTCCGCTCCTCCACGAGTTCTGCAAAATACTTGGCACCGAGTGTCGTCGGATAGTCCTCCGGCTGATTTTCCGCATAGGAAAACACATATTCCGGTTCCATCTCTGTCTTGGAGGGATACGTGTGATTTTTCCAGGCAGACAGTGTGAGCAGTATCGTCATTCCTGCCACAACCGCCGCCGCACATATCCGTCTCATCGCTCCCCCGCCTCCTTTAATACCTGCGTCCGGTATTCCGTCGGCGTGACGCCAGCAATCCGTTTGAATACTTTCGCAAAATAGTTGGAGTCACGGTAGCCTACCTTCTGGCTCACATCCTTTACATTGATAAGGACGTCACCCAGCAGTTCTTTTGCCCTTGCCACACGATACTCCGAGAGATAGACAATAAAGTTCTTGTCAAAACACTGTTTGAAAATCTTGCAGAAATAGGCGTCGGAGTAGTTCATGGCCTCTGCCACCGTCTGCAAAGAAATGTCGTCCATATAATTGTGTTCAATGAACGCCTGGATATTCCCGGCAACCGCCTGCAGCCGGATTCTCGAGCGCTCCGTATCCGCCGCGTCCTCATGACAGTCCCGTTCGGCAAAAATCGGCTCATCTTCCTTCTTCTCTCCTGCCTCCCGGTCATCCGTATGCTCATCGGCAATCCGTATAGCCTCCGCAAGCACTGCCTCCAGTTCCTGATCCTCGACCGGCTTTAGCAGATATTCCATGGCGCGGACGGCAATCGCACGCTTGGCATAGTTAAATTCATCAAATGCCGTCAGAAAAATAATGCTGCAGTTTTTATCTCTCTCGCGAATCTGCTCCGCTGCCTCCAGCCCGTTCATTCCGGGCATTTCAATATCCAGCAGCGCAATCTGGCAGTTCTCGGCAAAAAACTGTTCCACCGCCTCTCTTCCATTGACCGCACTCACAACCGCAAGCTCCTCCGGGAAATATTTCTGGATGGTTCTGGTTACAATCATTCTCTCAATCGGTTCATCATCCGCTATCAGCACTCGTTTCATGTCATATCCCCCGTTTCCTCTCTGCATGGAATATCTATAAAAATTACTGTTCCCGCATTCTTTTTACTGTATATCTCAAAATTTCCGTCCGCATACATGGCAGCGATCCGCCGGTACACATTGCCGAGACCGATTCCGCTGTGTCTGGCATCGTCCGTCTTAAGGCGGCTCTTTAACTGCTGCAGTTCCTCTTCCGTCATCCCGATCCCGTCATCCCCGATCACTATGTGCAGCCGCATTTCCTTCTGTCTGACCACAATGCGGATGCTTCCGCCTTCCTCCTTCGGGGAAACTCCGTGGATAATTGCATTTTCCACAAGCGGCTGAAAGGTAAATGCCGGAACCATGACCAGTTCCTGTTCCACCTTACAGTTTAATTCATAACGGATCCGCTCCCCGAAGCGCATCTGCTGCAGATACATATAATCTGCAACCACGTTCAGTTCCTTTGCCAGCGGAACGGACTGTTCGGGTGTCTTTAAATTGTAACGGAACAGGGAACTGAGCGCCAGAATCATCTTTTCGGTCGTCTCTGCCTCCTCAAGCTTTGCCATTCCGCTGATGACATTCAGCGTGTTGAACAAAAAATGCGGATTGATCTGGCTTTTTAACAATTCCAGCTTTATCATCTCCAGGCGTTTCTCCGTCTCCAGCTTTCCCAGCTCCTCCTCGTGCAGTAGATCCAGCGTCTTGCGCTTTTCTTCCAGCGCCATAATATATTCGCCTGTCGCGTATTTCATCTTGTTGAACGCATGCACCAGTTCTCCCAGCTCGTCCTCATTCTGCACCTGCACATCTTCCACGAAAAAGTCGTTGGCGGCAATGCGCTGTGCCGCTTTCACAAGTGCAACAACAGGTGCAATAATCGTCTGGTTCATCAGTGCTGCCAATTCCATCATGCCGGTTACCAGAATGATTCCGGAGACCACAACCACAATCGGCATACACACGAGCATGGGCACCTTCTTGCGGTACAGGCTGTCGCCATCTTCTATCGTCTCATTCATCAGCGTTGCCGCATATTCCTCGAGATAGTCCTGCATCTCGTAGACTTCATACAGACTTCTGATATAATCTGGATAGTTTTCACCCATCACCAGCATAATATCCCGTTTCTGGCAGTACACTTCATAACAGCTCTTGATCGACCAGGTCTTCGCATAGCGCTGCTCTCCAATCTCAGAATAGCGGAACGGAAGCTTTTCCACCGCTCTTCCGGTTCGTTCTATCGCAATATCCAGACTTTCTCTCTCCTCGCGATTGCCCTTTATGTATGTCTCAAACTGGATACTCTCTTCCTCGAGCGCCTGTGCCAGTTCGCTCACCGCTGCGTTATCCTGTAAAATCCGGTTAAAGTCGATCAGGGAAAACTTGACAACCCATACATTAAAAAGAACAGAGACTGCAATGATGAGAAATACTGTCCCGGTAAACGTCGCTATTTTCTTTTTGATCGTAAGTGCCTGCCAGAACTGTTTTATCCTCTTTCTCACGCTTGTTTTTCCCATGCCTCTCTGTTCTCTCTATAATGCGGCAAAAGCAAAGCCGTAGATACACACTCCGTAAATACAGCTTTGCATATTTGCTTTATCTATTCTGTTCCACTTTGCTCTGCGCAAAGGATAAAAACGCTTCGCGTTCCGCTCCAAGCACACGGTTGGTCAGCATATAACCGCTTCCGGCTCCCGAAAGCACCAGCACCATCCCCGGCTGTTTTGTAACCCGCAGCCGGTTCCACGGCAGATGCTGTCTCTCTCCTCCGGTTGTAACGAGCAGCCCCTTTTCATCAAAGGTAAGCCTGACATCCTGCGGCACTGCCGCTGCCTGCCGCCTGGCTTTCGCATAGATGGCCGCCGGCTGGATCACCGGAAACAACAGGCATCCGATCAGCATCAGAACCTGCAAGACCTCGCCCGACCGGCTCCAGAACTTCGCCGCGAGGACAATCATCGCCACCGTAAACACGAGGTTGCACATTCCCGCCATCGACCGGTAGGTCTGGCGCATCGTAAGCCGGAAGAAATCCCATGCCGTAATTCTGCACTTATATTGATATTCCATATGCCATCTCCTCTGTATTCACAAACTGGCTCCCTTTACGTTCCAAGTAACATCGGAAGTCCGATACTTAATTCCGGTATAAAGGTCAGAAGTAATAATACAACGATCATGCACAGATAGAACGGGAGGGTTGCTTTTACCACGCGCTCCATCTTTACACCGCTGACTGCAGAACCGATGAAAAGAACTGATCCAACCGGCGGTGTCAGAAGGCCGATACCACAGTTTAATACCATGATGATACCGAACTGTACCGGATCGATACCGATGGAGGTTGCGATCGGAAGTAAGATCGGTGTCGCGATCAGGATGATCGGTGCCATATCCATGATACATCCTAAAATGAGCAGAATCAAATCCACTAACAGTGCAATCACGATCGGGTTGCTCGAGAATCCGATGATTGCCTTTGCAGCCAGATCCGGCACATGAAGTGTCGTCAGGCAGTAACCGAAAATACTGGATGTCGAAATTAAGATCAGGACGATAGACAATGTATCAATGCACTGCTCCAGGCTCTTCCAGACACCCTTCCAGGTAAGACCCTTGTAAATATATACACTGACAATCAGGCTGTAGAATACTGCGATCGCAGCGGACTCTGTCGCGGTAAACCATCCGGCTACAACGCCGACAACTACGATTACAACTGCTGCCAATGCCCAGAAAGAAGTTCCAAGCTGTTTTAACAGTCTCTTACCGCTGAACTTATCCCCCTTCGGATAATGTCTCTTTTTCGAGATAATATAAGATCCGATCATTAAGGAGATCGCAAGCAGTGCGCCCGGCACATATCCTGCAAGGAAAAGGCTTCCTACCGATACACCGCCGGCGGACATTGCATAGATAACCATGTTATGGCTTGGCGGAACCAGCAGTCCCTCACAGGAGGAAGTGATCGTAACCGCCGTCGAAAAATCATCATCGTATCCCTGATCTACCATCATCGGGATCATGATACTTCCGATGGAAGCCGTATCTGCAGATGCAGATCCGGAAATACCACCGAAGAAATAGGATGCAACGATATTTACCATCGCCATTCCACCGGTCATCCAGCCTACGCAGGCATCCGCGAGTGCGATCAGCTTATCCGATATACCTCCGGTGCCCATCAGCACGCCCATCGTGATGAAGAACGGCACAGCCATCAAACTAAAGGAACTGATTCCCTTTACCATCTGCTGACAGATCGTTGTCAGCGGAAGTCCCTGCGATAACAGGCACAGAAGGGAAGATAACGCTACTGCATATGCAATCGGGAAACGCAGCAGAATCATGACAAGAAAGCTTACGAGCAACACTGCGATTGCCATACTCTGTACACTCATTATTTCGTCCCCTCCTTTACAAAAATACTCTTAATGTGATTATAAATTGCTTCCAGTTCAAAAACGACCATCGCAACGCCGGCAAGCGGAATCGGGAAATACATCCAGAACTTGGACAGCCACGGCATGCTGACATAATTACCTTTCGCACCAATGCCGGTCGCATAGCTGAATCCAACGGTAATCATCACGATTGCCAGAATAAAGACGGCGACATCCGCCAGAATGTCCAACACCTTAATCACGTTCTTCGGCAGGTATGCGTCAAACGCCGTCATACGGATGTGTGCATTTCTGCGGATTGCAAGTGCCGCCGAGAGCACTGCCATGTAGGACATCAGGGTCAGTACCACTTCCTCGCTCCATGCCGGATCGGGTACGAAGGAAACATATCTTCCGACAACGCAGACACTTGTGATTACGATATCTGCCGTGAGCAGCAATTTGCATACAAACAGTACAAACTTATATGCCACATCATATGCCGGCTTTATTTTATCTAAAGTCTGAAAAATCTTAGGCATTTTTTCCTCCTAAAAAAAGTCGGGGCACGGGGGAGCAGCCATTCTCCCTGTGCCCCTTGAAAACGCACTTACATTATTGCGGGTTTTCCTTCTATCAAACCTATAAGTATCAATCTTTCTGTCGATTACTGCATATCAACGATCTGCTGATATAACTCTTTGTTATTCTTGGTTGCCTCTTCGACGACATCCTTGCAGGCATCCTGCCACGGTGTGATATCGTCTACTTCAATAACATTAACGCCGTCTGCCTTTAACTCCTCAAGGATCTTATCCTCTGTCTCCTGGGAGATCTGACGGTTGTACTGGGAAGCATACTCGCCGGCCTCGGTCAGCACATCCTGCTGCTCCGGTGTCAGGGAATCCCATGCCTCGTCTGTGATAACCACCTGGATTGCTCCTAAGGTATGTCCGTCAAGAATGATGTTCGGTGCTACTTCCGGGAATGCATTTGCCTGATAGTTTGCGATCGGCTGTTCTGCTGCATCTACCACACCGGTCTGTAATGCGGAATATAACTCACCCATGGCAACAACGGTCGGGTTTGCTCCAAGTCCTTCCACCATACCTGTCATGATCGGGTCGTTGGATACACGGATCTTCATGCCTGCCAGATCATCCATTCCCTCGATCGGATTGACGGTGAAGAAATGGCGGAAACCTTCCTCGCCGTAGAACAGTCCGCGGATACCGGTTCCGTTCTCATGCGGCTCAAGCAGGAACTCCTGTGCCAGATCAGAGGTTGCAAAGTTCCAGAAATGATCGCGGCTTACGAATGTGAACGGTACGGATAAGAGACTGGATTTCTCTCCGCCGTAGCTTGTGAGTGCGAATGCGGAAATACGTGCCATATCGATGGTACCGCCGCCGCCGAGCATGGTGTCGAGCACATCGGACTCTGCACCGAGAACACCGTTTGCCTGAATATCAATCGTGATGCTTCCGCCGGAAAGCTCTTCTACCTTCTCTTTGAATGCGGTTGCTGTCTGTCCTACAATGGTTCCCTCCAGCGGGTTTACCTCTGCGTATACCAGAGTCACTGCCGGTCCGACCGGCTCGGTTCCTGTGGAATCACCGGCTTCGGTCGCCGCTGCGTCAGCCGCTGCATCTGTCGCTGCCGCTGCATCTGTGGTCTGGCTTGTCGTCGTGTCTGCCGTCTCCGGCGCTTTCAGTCCACAGGCAGTCATGGAAACCACCATTGCTGCACATAACAGTGCGGATAAAACTTTTTTCTTCATGTAAAAATCCTCCTTCTTCTCCTCCCGCCGCGCTTCATCCGGCGGCTTTGTTTATGTCTTAATTATAAAGTTCTATCCTCACAATGGAAACCGTACATTTTTATTAACTTTAGCACATTTTTAACAGTTTTAATAGTTTTTTTATATTTATATGGTCAAAACATTCTATTTCTTTCTGAAATTCTAGCGATATACGGATGAAATGCACAAAAAAGAGTCAGTCGAAAGACTGACTCTAATCTCTGTGAAATATCTTACAGTTTATTTTGATAATTCCCGCACTGCTGCTCTGGCATCCTTCACCTGTCCTTTTTCAACTTTTTTATTCCATCAAACCTGCATAGCCAAACGAACAGAACTCCATTTACTCCGCAAATGTCTCTGCCACCTTCACAAGCAGGTCGCGGATCGGCAGATGCTGCGGACATTGTCCCTCGCACTTGCCGCAGCGGATACAGACATCCGCACTGCCGCCGTCAGCGGTATGCCGCCGGTAACTGCCGTGGTTTGTCTCATTGATCCCGAACTGCACGGTCATATTGTAATCCTCAAAGACATCCGGAATCGGTATCTTTTTCGGACATCCCTCCACACAGTAGCGGCACTTGGTACAGGCGATCGTCGGCATGGCGGCAAGTTCCTCCACCACCCGGGCGATCGCTGCGCGTTCCCGTTCATCAAGCGGCCTGAACTCTCTCATATAAGCCGTGTTGTCGGTGAGCTGCTGCTCATCCGACATACCGCTCAACACCAGCATCACATTTTCCAGTGACGCCGCGTAGCGGATCGCGTAGGAAGCGAAGCTCGCCTCCGGTGAAAGCTCCCTTAAGATCTCTGCCGGTCTGCCGGTCATGTTGGCGAGTGTTCCGCCCTTTACCGGCTCCATCACGATCACCGGTACACCATACTTTTTCGCAACCTCATAGCATTTGCGTGACTGCACGTTCTCCGACTCCCAGTCATAATAATTGATCTGAAGCTGCACAAACTCCATCTCCGGGTGATTTTTCAGGATCTCCTCGAGCGCTTCTGCCGTATCGTGGAACGAAAATCCGATATGGCGGATGCGCCCTTCCGTCTTCATTCTCTGCACAAACGCAAAGCCGCCCGTTTTCTCTGTCTCTTCCACCCGTGTCTTGTTCATGGCGTGAAGCAGATAAAAGTCAAAATAAGTCACGCCGCAGCGCGCCAGCTGTCTCTCAAAGATCTCGCTGTAGTCCTCCGTATTTTGCACCAGCCACACCGGCATCTTGTCTGCGAGAAGGAAACGCTCTCTGTCATAGCGCTCCACCAGACAGCGACGCACTGCCTCCTCCGACTTCTGATTGTGGTAAGGGTATGCCGTGTCAAAATAGACAAATCCCTGCTCCATATAGCGGTCAATCATCCTGCAGAATACCGCGTCGTCAATCTCTTCGCTATTGCCGTCTGCGACGGGCAGGCGCATACAGCCAAACCCGAGCTTCTTCGGCATGATCTGTTTTAAATCTTCCATAACATATCTCCTCCTACATCGCGCAGAACTGCTCAATCTCTTCCGCAATCTCAGAAAGTCCCGTTCTCCAGAAATCCTTCTTTGTGAGGTCGATTCCCATCATTGCGCCTGCCTCCTCGATCGTGCAGCACGGGGTTGCCGAAAGCATTGCCTTATATTTCTCAATAAAAGCCTCCCCCTCTTTTTCAAACTGGCTGTAAAGTCCGAGCGCAAACAGATTGCCAAAAGCATACGGGAAATTGTAAAAGCTCAGTCCCTCGCTGTAATAATGTCCCTTGCACACCCACATATACGGATGCATGCATTCCGGATCCAGCCCGTCGCCGTACGTCTTCTTCTGCGCGTCCAGCATGATCTGCTTTAAATCGTCCGCCATGAGGAACTTATTCTGGCTCTGTTCAAATACCGCCGTCTCAAACAGATAGCGGGAGTAAATGTCCACGATACACTGTGTCTGCTCCTTGATGTCGTTCTCAAGCAGATTCAAAAGTTCCTCTCCGGATGCCTCTGTGCGCGCTGCTTTTCCGAGATGCACCTCGTTAAAGGTTGATGCGGTCTCAGCCACCGGCATCGGATAGTCCTGATTGAGTGGCGCATGGGTCTCGATCTGGCGGTTATGGAATGCGTGTCCGAGCTCATGTGCAAGCGTGTCCACCGATCCGAAATAACCGTCGTAATTGGTCAGAATCCGGCTCTGTTTTAACCACATGGCTCCCGCGCAGAAAGCACCGCCCTCTTTTCCTTTTCTCGGGTAGAAATCGATCCACCCGTTCTCAAATGCTTCCCGCATCAGATCTGCCATCTCCGGTGTCAGCTTCGTGAACGTATCGATGAGATACTGCTTCGCCTCCTCGATGCTGTAGGTCTTATCCGCCTTGCCGAGCGGCGCAAACAGATCATACCACGGCAGGCCGTTGGCATGTCCGAGCATCTCACCTTTTTTCCGCAGATACTTGCGGAATACCGGCAGGTATTCGTCGATCGCCGCCATCATGGCGTCTAAGGTCTCGCGTTTCATGCGCGACTGCTCTAACGTCATGGCAAGCGGTGAGGCATAGCCTCTCTTTTCGCTGAGCATCGTCACCTGGTTCTTAATATAATTCAGGGAAAACGCAATGGCATCCTCCACCTTCTCATAAGCGGCAATCTCCGCCTCATAAGCGCTCTTGCGCACGGAAGTCTCCGGGCTGTACGCTAAGTTCCTTACTTCTGACAGTGTAATCTGCTTTCCCTGATAATCCACTTTTACCGTGGAGGTCAGATAGGACTGCAGCTTCGACCACGCCGCGCCGCCGCTCATGTTCATGGAAGCTGCCATCTCCTCCACTTCATCGCTGAGCAGATGCTTTGCCTCTTTCTGCTTCTCTTTCAGGTAGAATGTATGCTCACGCACAAGCCCACTCTCTTTTGCCAGCGCATCCACGTCCCGGATTCCCGCTAAAAGCTTTCCTGCTGCGGCCTCTAACGGTGCCATTTTTGCCTGAAGCTTCATCAGCTTCGCATTTTCTGCCATCACTGTGCCGTCCTCTGTATTGACGGACTGTCTCAATTCCACATAGAGCGATAACTGATAGAAAAGCTGCGCGATCCCGCTCTGCGCCGCAAGCACCTGCTCTGTCCTTTCCTTTTCCTGCATCCCTCCGGCATCTGCAAGCAGTGTGGTAAGCGCATCAATCTGCGCCGTAAGCTCTGCCACATCCTTCCCGTACGCCGGATCATCAAATCCTTTATAAAGCTCGTCTAACGACCATTCTGTTGTCATTGTTCCCCTCCTGTAATGTTTTTGCTTCCCAGGACACCTCTCCTGTGAAGCGAAAAAGTGTCCCACCGCTTGCATGCGGCAGAACACTTTTATTATAGCATGGATTCTATTTCTGGTAAATCTGAATAAAATCTGTGACCACTTCCACAAGCTTTTCGTAGCTCATGGAAGTCGTGTCCAGACAGAAATTATAATTTCTGGCGTCATTCCAGTCTCTTCCGGTATAATAGCGGTAATATTCCGCGCGGTACTTGTCGATTTTCTCAATCCGCTTCTCCGCTTCCTTCTCCGAGAGACCGTTCTGGTTCATCACTCGTGCTACGCAGTCCTTCTTCGGCGCACAGAAGTACAGCTTGATGACATCCGGATCATCCCGGAGCACATAATCCGCACAGCGACCGATAATCACGCAGGATTCCTGCGCTGCCAGCTCTTTGATGACCTTCGCCTGATAATTGAACAGGTTATCATCGGACACAAAATCCGAATTCTCCGGTGGAATCACGCCGCCCTTGTACGGATTTTTCTTCAAAATTCCAAACAATGGAGATCGCTTCAACCGCTCGTCTGCCTGTCCGAACAGCGCCTCGTTGATGCCGCTGGCATCCGATGCCATTCTTAAGATTTCCCTGTCATAACAGTTGATTCCAAGCTGCTCAGCCAAAAGCTTTCCCAGTGTTCTTCCACCACTTCCATAGCTTCTCGCAATGGTAATGACTGTTTTTTTCATTCCATTCTACCTCCCTGCATTTTCCGTCTATTCTCCCAGATATGCCTTCTTAATAGAATCATTGTTCATCATTTCCTTCGCGTCACCGGAGAGAACAATATTTCCGGTCTCAAGCACATACGCGCGGTTTGCGATTGCAAGTGCTTTCTTCGCATTCTGCTCCACCAGAAGAACCGTCGTACCGCTCGCTGAGATCTCCCGGATGATGTGGAAAATCTCCTCCACAAAAATCGGGGAAAGTCCCATGGACGGCTCATCCATCAGAATGATCTTCGGCTTGGACATCAGGGCGCGCCCCATTGCAAGCATCTGCTGCTCACCGCCGCTTAACGTTCCTGCAAGCTGGTTTTTTCGTTCTTCCAGACGTGGGAAACTCTTGTAAACCTTTGCCAGTGATTCCGCAATCTCGTTTTTATCTTTTCTGGTATAAGCGCCCAGCTTCAGATTCTCGTAGACGGAAAGTTCCGCGAACACGCGCCGTCCCTCCGGCACATGCGCCATTCCCATCGATACGATCTTATGTCCCGGCACCTTCACGATATCCTGTCCCTCAAAAAGGATCTCGCCCTCGGATGGCTTTAACATTCCCGTTATCGTCTGAAGTGTCGTCGTCTTCCCCGCACCGTTCGCTCCGATCAGCGCAATGACTTCCCCTTCGTTTACTTCAAACGAGATCCCCTTAATTGCCTGAATGACACCATAATGTACTTTCAGATTTTTTACTTCCAACATTGCCATAGTCGTTCCTCCATCTATCTCATGTCATTCTCCAAGATATGCCTTGATTACCTGCGGGTCATGAAGTACATCACTCGTCGCGCCCTCCGCAAGTACCTGACCGAAGTTAAGCACCGTCAGTTTCTCACAGATACCGGACACCAGTTTCATATCATGCTCGATCAGAAGGATTGTCATGTCGAACTCATCCCGCACAAAATGGATCGTTTCCATCAGCTCTTTCGTCTCGTTCGGGTTCATGCCTGCCGCCGGCTCGTCGAGCAGCAGCAGCTTTGGATTCGTTGCAAGTGCACGCGCAATCTCAAGCTTTCTCTGCTTTCCGTATGGAAGATTGGAGGACAGGAAACCCGCCTCGCGCTCCAGATCAAACACTTTTAATAATTCCATTGCCTTCTCATCCATCTCCGCCTCAACCTTGCGGTATTTCGGCAGACGTAAGATTCCGGTCAGCGTCGAATAGGACATCTGGTTGTGCAATCCGATCTTTACATTGTCAAGCACGCTCTGATCCTTAAACAGACGGATGTTCTGAAACGTACGCGCAATGCCCGCCTTGTTGATGTCGATCGTTTTCTTTCCTGTGATATCCGCACTATCCAGGCTGATAGTTCCTTCATCCGGCGTATACACACCGGTAAGCATATTAAATACCGTCGTCTTGCCGGCACCGTTCGGTCCGATCAGACCGTAAAGCTGTCCCTTCTCGATGGAAATATGAAAATCATCTACCGCACGAAGTCCTCCGAAGGAGATGCCAAGATTCTTTACCTCTAACATTGCCATAACTATACTGCCTCCTTCTTTGTGTTTTTGCGGAACTTCTGTGCCATTTTCTGTCTCCACTCAATGCACTTCGGAGCCCAGTTGAAAAGCATCATGACGATCAGCACGATCGAGTAGATTAACATACGGTAATCCGACAATCCTCTTAACACCTCCGGGAGAAGGGTCAAAAGAACGGCTGCAATGATGGAACCGCGGAAATTACCCATACCGCCAAGTACGACAAATACCAGAATCATGATGGACATATTGTAACCGAAGTTCGCCGGCGTCGCCGTAACCGTGGAAAGGTTGTGCGCATAGAGCACGCCGCCCGCTCCCGCAATCGCCGCAGAGATCGTGAATGCCATCAGCTTGAACTTGGTGATGTTAATGCCGACAGACTCTGCCGCAATACGGTTATCACGGATTGCCATGATCGCACGGCCGCTTCTGGAATTGACCAGATTGTATACAACAAATAAAGAAATCAGAATTAAGATCACGCCCGCTGTAAAGCTGGAGAGATGCGGAATCTTTGCGATTCCCTTCGCACCGTTGATCAGCCAGACACCGTCATCTGCGAGATCGATCGCGTTTCCGTTCGAGATTGCAAAGTGGAATCCGCTTCCGTCTTTTGCGATGTAGAGAACGTTGATGATATTTTTGATGATCTCACCAAACGCCAGCGTCACAATCGCAAGATAATCGCCGCGCAGACGTAAGACCGGAATACCGATCAGAAATCCGAAGAATGCCGCCATCGCAGTGCCCACGAGCAGCGCAATAATAAAGAGCACAATCTGGCTGCCAATCACACCTTCCAGCAGCTTAGTGCAGAAGGCACTGGAAAAAGCTCCCACACACATGAAGCCCGCATGACCGATACTCAGCTCTCCGAGGTATCCCACACACAGATTCAGACCGATCGCCACGATAGAGTAGGTACACATGGGAACGAGCAGTCCCTGCATCAGCGAAGAAATTGCTCCGGCAGCTACCATGACCTGAACCACAATATATACCGCAATCACCAACACAAAGGTGATCAGCTGGTCTTTTGTTTTTTTATTCACCGTTTTTAAATTTAACTTTGCCATAGCTGTTCTCCCTTTTGCATTATACTTTCTCATGAATCTGTTTTCCAAGAATTCCGGTCGGTTTTACAAGAAGCACAACAATCAAAACCGCAAATACAATCGCATCCGAAAGCTGGGAGGATATGTAGGCACGTCCCAGAATCTCAATAATTCCAAGGAGAATTCCGCCGATCAGTGCTCCCGGGATCGATCCGATTCCGCCGAAAACAGCCGCCGTAAATGCCTTGATACCAGGCATGGAACCGGTATACGGTGTCAGCGTCGGATACGCGGAACAGAACAGCACACCTGCGATCGCCGCAAGTCCGGAACCGATGGCAAAGGTCAAGGAAATCGTCGCATTGACATTGACTCCCATGAGCTGTGCCGCATCTTTATCCTCGGATACCGCGAGCATTGCCTGTCCGGCTTTCGTCTTCTTAATGAACAGCATCAGCGCGATCATAATCACCACGCATGCCAGCACGGTGACAATGGTTGTGCCGGAAATGGTCAACGCGCCGTCTGCCAGCTTTAAGGAAGGCAGGGACACAACGGAACTGAATGATTTCGTATCCGCTCCAAACAGCAGCAATGCCGCATTCTGCAGAAAATAGCTGACACCGATCGCTGTGATGAGCACGGCAAGCGGCGTTGCTCTTCGCAGCGGCTTGTAGGCAATTTTTTCAACAACAATTCCAAGAACGGTACATACGATGATGGAGAGAACCACCGCCGGAAGCGGGCTGATCCCCTGGCCGCTCATTGCAAGGAACACCACATAGCACCCGATCATAATGACATCGCCATGTGCAAAATTCAGCATTTTCGCAATACCATATACCATGGTATAACCGAGTGCAATGATCGCATATACGCTTCCCAGACTGATTCCATTGATCAGATAGGATAAGAAATTCATAACAACACCTCTGTCTTTCCTTGTTTAATACGTTAAAACGTCAGCAGTTTCACTTATTATAACATGTTACATACCTGTATACAACTTAAAACCGAAAAAAGAAGAGGTTCCGCGCCGGCGGGTAGTCGCCCCCGCCAACGCGCCAACCTCTTTATTGGCCTTTCCTGCCTGCTCTGTTACATTGCTGAATAAGCACCGTCTTTGATTACGACTGCCTTCGGCGCCTTGCTGACCTCGCCGGTTGCCTGCCATGTCATGGAATCACCAGTCAGACCGTCAACACTGATCTCTGTCATAGCCGCCTCAAGTGCACTGCCAATATCTGCCACGCTCATATCCGGTGTCACGCCTGCCTGCTCTGCCGCTGCTTTGATAATGTAGATTGCATCGTAAGCGTCTGCTGCGAACTGGTTCGGTGTATCCCCGTATGCTTCTTTGTACTTTGTAACAAAGGACTGTGTCTTCTCATCATCTGCATCTGCTGCAAACGGTGTCAAGAGCATTACGCCCTCTGCCAGCTCTGTGTTAAAATTCTCAACACCAAGCAGTCCGTCCAGACCGTCGCATCCAAAGAATGTCGGAGCATACCCCATGCTGTCTGCCTGTGTCAGGATGATGGATGCCTCTGTGTAGTAGATCGGAAGAAATACAAGCTCTGCACCTGCGCTCTGTGCCTTCTGAAGCTGTGTGGAGAAGTCTGTCTTGGAATCTGCTGTGAAAGCTTCCTCTGCGACAACCTCAAATCCCTGATTTGCTGCTTCTTTTACGAATGTAGCTTCAATACCGGATGAATATACATCAGAGCTGTCATAGATAACTGCTACTTTTGTTGCAAGATTGTTCTCGCCAATGTACTGTGCGGAAGCTGTTCCCTGATTCGGGTCTGTAAAGCATGCCTGAAATACATTGTCGTTTTCAATGACATCTGTGGAAGAAGCGGATGGTGTGATCTCAAACATACCATCTTCTGCTGTCTTATCTGCAACTGCAATACATGGAGTTGTTGTAACAGTTCCCATCAGAACCTGCATACCCCAGTCTTTTAAAGAGTTATAAGCATTGACAGATTTCTCTGCATCGCTCTGGTCATCTTCTGCTTTGAATTCTACCTGATATCCATTGATACCGCCTGCTTCATTGATCTCATCTACTGCGATCTGTGCGGCATTCATAACTGCGGAACCATAAATTGCTGCTGCACCTGTTGTAGGTCCGATACCACCGATCTTAAATACGCTTCCATCTGCTGCTGCGCTGTCTGTGGAACCGCTCTCCGTTGATGCTGCGCTGCCTGTGCTTCCTGTATCTGCGGATGATCCACATCCTGCGAATGTGCCAACTGCCAATGCAGCTGCTAAAAACATACTCACTGCTTTCTTCATAATAATCCTCCTTGTTTGCGAAGCAAAAATTAAATTTTATTGAGATAATTTAATTTCTTCTTCTCAACTTTCTTTTTCTTGTAGAGAATCTTATCAAATTTTCTTTTTATGCACAATATTCAGAATCACCTAAATTATTGATGTATTTTAACGTCAACTTATGCAATTTACTCATTATGATAACTTGCAGTTATAGCTTTTATGCAGGTGTGTCATACTATACGATTTTTACGCATAAATATAGTGCTGTATCATATGTTCCAGCTTCTCTCCGCATCCCGCGTAATTGGCTTCCATAGCCAGTGATTCCATCAGATGTTCCTCCAGATATT
>OGGC01001407.1_pt1 | contig 16289 bp, 13 predicted proteins | sample 1571181 | NCBI WGS metagenome assembly OGGC01 (sample SAMEA2581930, study PRJEB24529) | metagenome | biome: Human gut stool | place: China | collected 2011 | reverse complement strand
CGATGCCCAGTGCATTTGCATCGTTGGGGTTGCGGATGGCGACCTCCTTGCCGTTTTTGAGGATCTTGCCCTCCTCCGGCTGATACAGGCCGAACAGCACGCTCATCAGGGTGCTTTTGCCTGCGCCGTTCTCGCCCAACAGGGCATGGACCTCACCTTTGCGCAGCTGCAGGGTAATGTCGTCGTTTGCCTTGATGCCCGGGAACTCCTTGGTGATATGGAGCATCTCGATCACAAAATCCTCTGCCAATCTGCTCACTCTCCTTTCGTGTCCAAGCGACACTTATACTATTCTAGTGCCCATTATACCGTATTTTTGCTGTTTTGCACACTTCTTTTTGAAAATTTAGTGTTTTGCTATATCATAAGTATCACTTTTGTGCATTTTGACGGACATTTCTTCATCGTCTTGAAAAAGCATACAAAAAAGGCGGGACGCCCTTTGCAGAGCGTCCCGCCCGGGAAAGCCTTGATTACTGGATGTAGTTGACGGTGGTGAACTCGCTGACGGTGGGCTTGGTGCTGTCGTCAGAGCTGTTGTCCACAGTGATCTCGCCGCTCTTGATCTTCTCCTTCAGAGCCTCGTACTCGTCGGTGGTGAAGGTCTCGAAGTTCCAGCTGTCAGCATCGGTGGGCAGGCCGATGTAGTCGCCGTCCTCCAGACCGAAGTTGCCGTTGGAAGCAGCGATTTCGCTCCAATCGCCTGCCTCGATGTCGGACAGAGCGGTGTTGACAGCCTCGGTCAGGCCCTTCATTGCAGAGGTGATGAAGGGGTTGTAAGCGAAGGAGCCGTCTGCCACGCCGTTGACACCGATGTAGTTCTGGTCAACGTCAACGCCGACGACATAGCCGTTGTTCTTCAGAGCAGCCTCAACAGCGGAGGTGTAGATGCCGCCGCCGCAGGCGAAGACGACCTGAGTGCCGTTGGAGTACCAGCCCTCCATACGGGAGGTGATGTTTGCATCGCCGTAGAACTGGCCGCCGTAGAAGTAGTTGATGTCGATGTTGGTGCCCAGCTCCTGAGCAGCAGCGTCAGCGCCCTGCACATAGCCGTAGCCGTAACGGATGACAGCGGGGACAGCCATGCCGCCGAGGAAGCCCAGCTTGGTCTTGCCGTCCTTAACGACAGCGTAGCCAGCCAGATAACCTGCCTGCTCCTCCTTGAAGGTGATGCAGTAGCAGTTTGCGGGGATGGCGTCGGTACCGATGTCGCCCTGGGTGACATCGATAGCGATGAACTTGACATCGGGGTACTGGTCAGCAGCCCATGCCAGAGAAGCGCCGTACAGGTAGCCGACGCAGACGATGACGTCAGCGCCGTCGTTGACAGCCTGACGGATCATGGTCTCGCGGTCCTCATCGGAAGCGTCAGCCTCGGGGATGTAGTACTGGCAGTCATCGCCCATGTAGCCGGAAACAGCGGTCCAGCAGGCCTGGTTGAAGCTCTCATCGTCGATGGTGCCGGTGTCGCAGGTCAGAGCGACCTTCACGATCTTCTCGCCGCCCTCAGCGGTGGAAGCGGCTGCGCTGGTGGAGGCAGCTGCAGAGGAAGCAGTGGAAGAGGAAGAACCGCCGCAGGCAGTCAGAGCAGCGGCAGCAGCAGCGGCGCCAGCCACTGCCAGGAAGTTACGACGAGAAATCATCATAATGAAAACTCTCCTTTTATTTTAATATAATCGCGTTTTGTTGACGAAATGTGCGCACTTGCACATTTACTGGCTCAAGTATAGCGGGAAGAAGTGACAGATGCAAGCCTTTTCCGATTACAAAACATTTACAATTATTTTATCAAAATTGTATAAAAATCACACTTATCCCGGAAGATCCGCTTCGCCCGGCCTTTTTCGCGCAGCTGCGTTCAGTCTTCCACAGCCTTGTTGCCTGCCACGTTGGAGGGGCCGAAGCCGAAGGGCAGCAGCTCGTCCATGCTGCGCTCGATGAAATCGTCCGGGCTTTTTGCCATGATGACATTCAGCTCCGGGCCGCCGAACTCGAACAGCGCCTGACGGCAGACGCCGCAGGGCGAGGTGACCTGCTTGTTGACTTCGCCCCGGCGCGCACCCACCACGGCGATGTCGGTGAACCTGGTCACGCCCTCGGCCACGGCCTTGAACAGGGCCGTCCGCTCGGCGCAGCTGGTGGGGGTAAAGGCGGCATTCTCCACATTGCAGCCGGTGAAGATGCGGCCATCCTCGGCGCGCAGGGCAGCGCCCACCATAAAGTCGCTGTAAGGCGCGTAAGCTCTCTCCCTGGCCGCAAGGGCCATCCGGATGAGCTCCTGCTTTTCTTCCAGAGTCAGTTTTGTCATGGTCGGTTCTCCTTTTTGCAATTTGCAGATATAGCGTTCTTCGTCCTGTGGGACGAAGCCAATGGATTCAAACATTTTCTGCGACTGGGTATTGAAGGAATAGATGTGCGCGAAGCACTCCGCCAAGCCCCTTTCCCGAGCCAGCTCCAGCATTTTTTCGATGACCTTCCGCCCGATGTGTTTATTCTGGTACTCCTTGCAGATGACGATGGCCAGCTCGCCTGTCGTCCGCAGGCTGACGTCACCACAAAGCACACCCCGATACTCGATATAAAACAGTTCCCCGTGTGTGTCCAGATAATGATACATCCGCTTCAGCAGCGGCAAATTATAAACGGAGTCCCTGTTATCTACCTGTTTGCAGAGCTGTGCATCCTGATACCACGCAAGTGCTGTATCGTAGGCCGGATAATACGGAACAAGCCGGATGTTCCCCTCCACAGAAATCGGACTGCGCACCATGTTCACTGTTTCTCTGTTCATCGGCCTCATTCCCTTCTGTGTCGTGTATTTAAGTATAAATCATTCTTTTAAGAAGTGCAAGCGGCGATAATTTCACAGTATTTTGCAATGAAACTTCTTGTATTTATCATTACAAATGAATATAATAGAATCACAAAGGAGGCGCATCAGAATGGCAAATGCAGTCAACGTGAATTTTCGGATGGACCCCGACCTCAAGCGGAGCATGGAGGAGGTCTGCGCCGAGATGGGGCTTTCGATGACGACAGCCTTCACGATTTTTGCAAAGAAAGTGTCGCGCGAGCATCGGATTCCCTTTGAAGTCTCCGCCGATCCCTTCTATTCCGAAAGCAACATCAACCATCTCCGTCAAATCGTCCATGATATTGACACCGGCAAAGCCAAGCTCACCGAACATGAACTGCTCGAGGTGGACTGATGAGGCTGCGACACTACACGGATACCTGAAAAGCAAAAAGACTGCTGTCGGCCGACAGCAGTCTTTTTGTATTATGGTTAAATCAATACTCCGCGCCCAGTGCGACCTTCATCATATCGGTGAAGCTCTTCTGGCGCTGCTCTGCGGTGGTGATCTCCGGGGAGACAAAGCTGTCGGAGATGGTCAGCAGGCAGGCAGCGTTCTTGCCCAGAGCCTCGGCGTTGGCGAACAGAGCAAAGCTCTCCATCTCCACGCAGAGGCAGCCGCGCTCGTCGCGCAGCAGCTCCCAGTAGGTGGGCTTTGCGTCGGAAGGCTGACGGTAGAAAACGTCGGAGGAGTGGATGTTGCCCTCGATGAGCTTGATGCCCTGCTTCTTGGCGGAGGCGCGCAGCTTGTCATTCAGCTCCTCACTGGGGAAGGTGATGTCGTGGTCGTTGCCGCTCTGGACGCGGGCATAGTTGGACTCACTGACAGCACCGGTAGCCAGCACAGTGTCGAACAGCTTGGCGTCGGCAGTGTAGCTGCCGGCGGAGCCGATGCGGATGATGTTGTCCACATCGTAGAACTTGAACAGCTCGTAGGAATAGATGCCGATGGAAGGCATACCCATGCCGCTGCCCATCACGCTGATGGGACGGCCCTCGTAGGTACCGGTAAAGCCCAGCATTCCGCGGACGCCCGTCACCTGACGGACATCCTTCAGGAAGGTGTCAGCAATGAACTTTGCGCGCAGGGGGTCGCCCGGCATCAGGACAGTCTTTGCGAAATCGCCCTTTTCGGCGCTGATGTGAGGAGTAGCCATAAAATTATCTCCTTTTTATAAAATTATTTCTTCCCCGGGAATACGTTCTGCGGGGGAATGTACGAACCATTGAGACGTATCTCGAAGTGGCAGTGGTTGCCGGTGGAACGGCCCGTGCTGCCCAGATAGCCGATGAGCTGGCCCTGCTTGACGGTCTGGCCCGCGCTGACGGTCAGGGACAGGCAGTGTGCATACACAGAGCTGTATCCGCCGCCGTGGTTGATGATGACCGAGTAGCCATAGCCCGTACCTGCACCGGCCTTGTTGTAACCCGCCTTGGTGACGGTGCCGCCTGCGGAGGCGTAGATGGGCGTACCGGCCGGGGCGCAGATGTCCACGCCCTTGTGGCGTCCGCCGTACCAGCGCGAGCAGTAGCGGTAGTTCGGCACAGGCCAGATGAACTGGCCGCTGCCGGTGATGTACTTGGTGCTGGAAGTCACCTTCTTGGTGCCTTCGACCACCTTCTTGTTCACCGGCTCCTTGATGACCTCGGTGGAAAGCACGCTCTGGTCCACAAGGATATTGTTGGTGTCGTAGACGTTCTGGAGGGTCACACGGCGCAGACCGTTCTGGCCCTCCTGGAGCACCTTGGTGGTTCCCTTCGTATATTCGTTGGATCTTGTCGTCTCCGTGGAGAATGCGATCTCTTCCTCACGGGTCTCGATGCGGGTGATGCGCACCTCAAGGCCAGCCTCTTCTTTGGTGATGACGAGGTGGTCGCCCTCAAGGATGCTGGACGTCTCGCTCAGCGGTTCACCCTTGAACGCCGGGTTGAGGGCGCACAGCTCACGGAAGGTCAGGTCATTGTTATGTGCGATGGACCAGAGGGTGTCGCCCGCCTTGACGGTGTAGACCTTCTGGGCCTGCTTCACGCCCACCAGCTCCTGCCGGACGGTCTCAAAATCCTGCAAGCCTTCCTTGAAGTAGAGGCCGTCTTCCAGCGTGACCTGCTTGTTGAAGCCCACGCTCACATTGGGGTCGTCCCCTTCTTCCTCGTATGGGTCGAGCATGGCGGCGAGGTAATCCCGCAGCGCGTTGCCGTCGCTGCACACCGCCGTCAACTCGCCGTCCAGATAAAGAGCCGTGCCTTCGCTGATCTGGTCGCCGGCGCTCTGGATGATGGCGTTTGCCATCTCGTTTTCGTCCATCATGTGGTGGGCGATGGCGAGGGTGTAGCTCGGCTCGATGGTCCACTCGGTCTTGTCGGTGCCGGCGTAGCTGATACGCTCCATCACGTCCTCGCGGGCCGTGTTGAAGACGTCCTCATTCGCCACATAGCCCACGGTTTCGCCGTTGACCCGGACGGCCAGTGCATAAGGCTGGTGGATGACATATTGGAACACTGCTGCGCCCAGCGCCAGTGCGCAGATGGGCAGGGCATACATCGCCATGCGGGGCAGCAGACTGAGGTTGCGGCGGACGCCGTTTTTGAAGTAGTGGACACTGGCCTCAAATGCTGCACCGAAGCCCTGCTCCCTGCGGATGCGGTGGGCATGGATGAGAAGGGACACGGTGCCCTTTGCAAACAGCACGATGGGACCAAACAGGTCTTTGGCCACCTGTGCTGCGCCGGGGAACGCCGTCTCCGCCAGAGCCTTTGCAAAGCGGCGGATGCCTCCAGCAGCCCAGAGAGCGGCGTACTTGACGGCACGTCCCACCCGCACGGCAGCATACTCCGCGCCAAAGCCCAGTGCGTAGAGCACTGCGCCAACGCGCAATACCAGCTTCGACGAGCGCAGCTTCCGGGCGGCATTGTCCAGCCGGTGTCTGCGGCGGCGATACCGCCGGTGACGGCGCAGCAGATGGACGCACTGGAGCTGCGCCCAAAGCGAGCGCAGCTTTGCGCGGAAGCCGGTGTGCCGCGGCGCAGCGGCTGGCTCGTCCTGCCGCGTTTCAGTTGTTTTATCTTCCAGCAAAAAGGATGCTCCTTCCTGTATCTTCAGGAGATTCTGATCTGTCTCTTTTCTCTGTTATCGACACGCTGCCGCATCAGGACAGCTTTTTTGACAAGAATAACTCTATTTATTATACACCCTGCCAGCGCCGAAACAAGCATTGACACAAAATTTGGGCTTAGCTTTCACTTACTTTTCACGAAATACACAAATTCAGACAAGAAGCTTTGCCATATCCTCCGGCAGCGGGCTTTCCACCGTCACCGGCCTCAGGGTCGTCTCGTCCACCGGCACTTCGATGCGGATGCCGTCCGGCATCCGCTCGCAGCGCGGCACCCAGAACGTCTGTTTTGCGCAGTGGAGCGCCTGCCGCCCGATGCGCGCCCGGCTCCCGCCGTAGAGGTCATCGCCGGCCAGCGGGTGGCCGATGGATGCAAAATGTACCCGTATCTGGTGGGTGCGGCCCGTCACCGGGACACAGGCCGCGAGGCTCAGGCCGTTTTCGGCTTTCAATATGGTATATTCCGTCCGGCTGGGTTTGCCATCGGGGGTGACGCACCGCCCGATGATGCTCTCCCCCTGCCGCCCGATGGGGGCGTCGATGACGCCCGGCCCGAGGGGAAGTTCTCCTTCTGCAACGGCGTAGTAGAGCTTCTCCACCCGCTGCGCCAGCAGCGGGGCGGCGTAACCATTCTGGGCCGCCAGCACGAGGCCGCTGGTGTCCTTGTCGATGCGGTTCACCGGGCGGAAGACGGGGCTTCTGCCCTGACGCAGCGCCCAGGCCGCATAGCCGTTCGCCAGCGTATCCAGCGGGTAATTCAGGGTAGGATGCACCGCGAGATGGGGCGGCTTTTCCACCACGAGGGCAAAAGCGTCCTCGTAGACCACATCCACCGGGATGTCGTGCTGCGGCGCAACGCCCTCCCCCTCCGGCGGCAGTTCAAAGGAGATGACCTGCCCGGCCTTCACCCGGCGGTTGGCCAGGACGGGGGCGCCGTCGGCAAAAAAGCCGCTGCCCCGGAATTTCACGGCCCGGGACAGGTCGGTGGAGACACTGCACCTGCGCAGAAAACCGCGCAGCAGCATCCCATCCGCCTCGGGCGGGACTTTGAAATAAAGCTTCATCTTCCCACCTCCAGCGCGGGCAGCATATAAGATAAGTATAGCAAAATTCTCTTTCTCTTGCAAATCTTGTTTTTTTATGGTATCATGAGGAGCAGAAAACGAGTGGAACATACGGCGGCGGGGCGGCTTTGACCGCTCTGAGGAAAGTCCGGGCCTCACAGAGCACGGTAACTGCTAACGGCAGCCGAGGGTGACCTCAGGGAAAGTGCAACAGAAAACAAACCGCCGCAGCAATGCGGTAAGGATGAAACGGCGAGGTAAGAGCTCACCAGCGCATGGGTGACCATGCGGCTTTGTAAACCCTACCGGAAGCAACGCCTATATGGGACGTACAGCGCTGCTCGCGTGTCCCGAAGGCGGCATGAACCTGTCAGCAATGGCAGGTCTAGACAGATCGTCGTTTAATACAGAACCCGGCTTACGGTCTATCTCGTTTTCCATCTTTTGTTTTCAGCGCTGTCTGCGGTGTGCAGGCAGCGTTTTTTCGTTTCTTTAACCACACTGTCACTTTTCGTTTGGGCTGGTTTGTGGTATACTGAACAAAACCCCACAGAGCACGTCTCCGCCGGGGCCTTAATTCAACAGACAGGATGTGAAATCCTCCGATGAAAGATGGTTTTTTGAAGGCAGCTGCCCTCTCGCCCTCACTGCGGGTGGCCGACTGCAATTATAACGCTTCCCAGATCGTATCTCAGTTACAGGACGCTGCGGCCCGCGGCGTCAGGCTGGCGGTGTTCCCCGAGTTCTGCCTCACCGGCTACACCTGCGGCGATCTGTTCTTGCAGCGCACGCTGCAGCAGGGCGCGCTGGACGCCCTGCAGATCGTGCTGGACGCCAGCCGGGAGCTGGACGTCGTGGCCCTCGTGGGCCTGCCGCTGCTGGTGCGGGGCAAGCTGTACAACTGCGCCGCCGTCCTCTGCGGCGGGCGTCTGCTGGGCCTTGTCCCCAAGACCTACCTGCCCAACTACGGCGAGTTCTACGAAAAGCGCCAGTTCACCCCGGGCAGCACTGAGGTGGAAAATGTGACGGTCTGCGGGCAGGAGGTGCCTTTCGGTACGTCCCTGCTCTTCCGCTGCCGCCAGATGCCAAGCTTCGTTCTGGGCGTGGAAATCTGCGAAGACCTGTGGAGCGTTCTGCCCCCCTCCACCTTCCATGCGCTGGCCGGTGCCACCGTCATTGCGAACCTTTCGGCCAGCGATGAGACGGTCGGCAAGGCCGAGTACCGCCGGGCGCTGGTGTCGAACCAGTCCGCCCGCCTGCTCTGCGGCTACCTGTACGCTTCTGCCGGCCACGGCGAGAGCACCCAGGACATGGTCTTCGCCGGCCACGACCTCATCGCCGAGAACGGCACCCTCCTCACCGAGACGTCTCCCTTCGAGGGCGGCTGGGCTGAGACGGAGCTGGACTGCCAGCGGATGGAGTCGGAGCGGGCGCGCAACACCAGCTTCGAGCCCAGCGCTGAGGGGTATCTGACCGTCGATTTCGACCTTGCCCTCACCGAGACCAAGCTCTCCCGCTGGGTAGACCCCACGCCCTTCATCCCCCACGACGAGCGCCGCCGGGCCGAGCGCTGTGAGCTGATCTTGAAAATGCAGGCCGACGGCCTCGCCAAGCGCCTCGAGCACGCCCACGCCAAGACGGCGGTCATCGGCATCTCGGGCGGTCTGGACAGCTGCCTCGCCCTGCTGGTGGCCGTCCGCGCCATGAAACAGCTGGGCCGCCCCACCAGCGATGTGCTGGCCGTGACCATGCCCTGCTTCGGCACCACCCACCGCACCCGCAGCAATGCGGAGATCCTCTGCGACGAGCTGGCCGTCAGCTTTACCGAGATCGACATCGCCAACACCGTCCACAGCCACTTCAAGGACATCGGCCAGGACGAAAGTGTATTGGACGTCACCTTTGAGAACGGACAGGCCCGTGTGCGCACCCTCGAGCTGATGGACACTGCCAACCGCACCGGCGGCCTCGTCGTCGGCACCGGCGACCTCTCCGAGCTGGCGCTGGGCTGGGCCACCTACAACGGCGACCACATGAGCATGTACGGCGTCAACGCCGGTGTCCCCAAGACGCTGGTGCGCCACCTCGTCCAGTATGAGGCCGACATTGCCGCCTCCGCCGAGCTGCGCCGGGTGCTGCTGGACATCCTCGACACCCCCGTCTCCCCGGAGCTGCTGCCCGCCAAGGACGGCGAGATCTCTCAGAAGACGGAAGACCTCGTGGGTCCCTATGAGCTGCACGACTTCTACCTTTATTATGTTCTCCGCTTCGGCTTCGGCCCGTCGAAGATATTCCGGCTGGCAAAAGCGGCCTTCGCAGGCCGGGCCGAGTACCCGGACGAAGTGCTCTACAAGTGGCTGCGCAACTTCTACTGGCGGTTCTTCGCCCAGCAGTTCAAGCGCAGCTGCCTGCCCGACGGCCCCAAGGTGGGCAGCGTCACCCTCTCGCCCCGGGGCGACTGGCGGATGCCCAGCGACGCAGCCGCCGCGCTCTGGCTGGCCGAGCTGGAACAGATCCCGCTCAAAGGATAATTTTTTATGAAGCAACACAAAAAACTGCTGATAGATCTGGTCTTTGCTGCCGTCATTCTGGCCGCAGCCGCCGTGCTGCTGCTGGTGCGGAAAGCAAACCAGACCGGTGCGCCTCTCTGCGCAGAGCTCATCTACGGCGACAGTAACACCAGGCTCACCTTTCCCCTCGAAAAAGACGCCGATTACGATGTGGACACCGGCTACCTCACCGTCCACATCAAGATCCAGGACGGCGCGGCCCGCTTTGTGGATTCGCCCTGCCCTGACCACATCTGCGAGTCCTTCGGCTGGCTCAGCGAGGAAGACCAGACGGCCACCTGCCTGCCCGCCCGGGCTGTGCTGAGCATCATCCCCACCACATGACGGCATACACATCCAAAGGAGTGAACGCCTATGTTTGACGAAAACGAGCATACCCATCCCCAGAATAACGACGAAGGCCCCCGGCACATCCACCGGGGCATCAAGCGCAGCGAACCCGACGAAGTGGAGGTAGACAGCGCCGATTTCTTCTCGCCGGAGCCTCCCCGCCCCAAAGCGCCGCCGAAACCAACACCGACGCCTCCGTCTGAGCCGCCGAAATCTCCGGTGCCGCCCCGCAGACAGTGGGAGCCGCTGCCCCCCAGCGAGCCCGCCCCCGCTGACGACAAACTTCCGAAAGGAGGAATGGTCTTGCTGGTACTACAGGCCATCCTGAGCCTTGCCGCGCTGGTGCAGCTCTGGCGCACCCAGATGCTGCCGGTGCTCTACCTCGTTATCATCACCGCGCTTCTGGTGCTGCTCTGGCTGCTGGTGCGCAAGTGCCTCGCCTCCCGCAGCGGTGCCGTCGTGGCCCGGGTGCTGTCCGTCCTGCTCTGCGCCGCGCTGGCCGTGGGCTGTGTCTGGGCGCAGCAGGGTCTGACCGCACTGGACAGCATGACTTCTGGCCTGCTCACCGGTGCAGAGGCGAACAAGATCACGAAAGAGCCCTTCGTCGTCTATCTCAGCGGCGTGGACAACCGCGGTGACCTGACCGAAAAGGCCCGCAGCGACGTGAACATCCTCGCCGTGGTCAACCCCACCACCAAGCAGGCGGCCCTCATCAACACCCCGCGCGACTACTATGTTGACCTCGCAGGCACCGACAGCAAGGACAAGCTGACCCACGCCGGCCTCTACGGCGTCGAGACCAGCATGGCCACGCTGGGCAACCTCTACGGCGTGAATGTGGAGCACTACCTCCGCATCAATTTTGCGGGCTTCATCAACATCATCGACGCCATCGGCGGCGTGGACGTCTACTCCGACCAGGCCTTCACCTCGGTGGGCAGCCCCGGCTACTACGACCCCACCACCTTCGCCGAGGGCTGGAACCATCTGGACGGCAAGTCTGCTCTGGCTTTTGCCCGTGAGCGCCACGCCTTCAAGACCGGCGACATCCAGCGCGGCATCAACCAGATGAAAGTCATCGACGCGGTGGCCAACAAGCTCAAATCCCCGGCCCTGCTCATGGGCTTCTCCAAGCTGATGGACGCCGCCGCCGACTGCTTCGTCACCAGCCTCTCGCAGGAACAGATCTCTGCGCTGGTCCGGATGCAGCTGGGCGACCTTGCCAACTGGGACATCCAGAGCTACACCGTCACCGGCTCGGGCGCGAAGAGCACCAAGTGCTACTCCGCCAAGGGCCAGATCCTCTACGTCATGAAGCCGGATGAGAACTCGGTCAACGAGGCCAAGGCCCTTGTCGCCGCGGTCCTGGGCGGCGAGGACAAGCTCACCAGCACCAGCCAGACCCCCGAGAAGACCGATGTCTTCACGCCGACCGCCGACCCCAACGCCGGTGCATCCATCCCGGAGGAATCTCCCGACAGCGTGATCGCAGAAGAGCCCGCCGAGAGCGAAGTCCCGGCGGAAGAGGCCCCCGCTGACAGCCAGCCCGCCGAGGGTGACGCCTCCGGTGAGCCCAGCGCTTCCACCGAGGTCCCCGCCGACAGCAGCGAAGAAGCCCCGGCAGGCTCCACTGAGTCTCCGTCCTTCAGTATGCCGACCCAGGAGCAGGTGGAGCAGGCGGCTTCCTCCCTGCATCAGGCCGCTTCCACCGTGCTGGACGCCCTGTTCGGCTCCGGCAGCGGCGATGCGCAGCGCCTGAGCCACGGAGGCTTCGACGTCGGTTGTAGTGGTGTTGTTCATCGACTGCAGGCGGACGGGGTTGTCGCCACCCACGTCGACCGACGCCACATGAGCCACCGACGAGCGTCGGCGGCTGTAGTTGAATATATCGTTCATTATCGGTCAGTTGGTTTTGAAGTCGTAGGCTATGGCCGCGAGCTCTTCGTTGGCCTTTACGATTTTCTTGCCGAGGTCGGCGCGCCAGGCGCCGTAGCGTGCGGCCAGATCGGCGTCGACGAGGCTGAGGATGCGCACGGCGAGCACGGCGGCGTTCATTGCGCCGTCGATTCCCGTGGTGGCCACGGGGATGCCAGGAGGCATCTGCGCTATGGATAGCAGAGCGTCCTGGCCCTGGAGGGTGGCGCTCAGGGGTACACCGATCACGGGCAGTTCCGTTATCGCGGCAATCACTCCGGGGAGCGCGGCTGCCATGCCTGCGCCGGCGATGATTACACGCACGCCGCGCGCGGAGGCGCCGCGGGCAAAGTCGGCCACCTCGTCGGGGGTGCGGTGGGCCGAAAGCGCGAGCATCTCGAAGGGCACCTGCATCGAATTGAGAAAATCCGCAGCCTTTCGCATCACGGGGAGGTCGGATGTGCTCCCCATTATAATACTTACCGAGGGTTTCATATCTTATTGTGAATTGAGAATCAGATATTGAACATAGTGCAGACCCATGCCGGGCAGAATACTGCCACGAATCCGAGGGCGAAGCCTGCCGCCACCTGCCATGGCGTATGGCGGCGGAGAATCAGGCGCGAGGTTCCCACACATCCGGCCACCAGCACCGTGAGCATGAATACCCACTGGATGCTGTCGACGCTGTCGCCCGAAATCATAAGGTAGAAAACAAGGCCGCACAGGCCGCCGGTGCCACATCCGTGGGCGCTGATTTTCCATTTCCGGTTTATGAGCGCCATCACCAGAAGCGCGACGCCACCCCCGGCCATGAACATCGAGAGCCATACCGGAGCATTGACAAAATGGTAGTAAACGGCAACGCCGAGGTAGCAGAGCGCCGCGACAACATAGGGCACTCCGCGGTCCTTGCGCGCGTTGAGTGTGGCGTCGGAAATGGCGCCTATGCGGCTCAGTACGAAGATGCAGATTATGGGTATGGCGCAGGTGGCCACAAACGTGACTCCGACCACTATAGCCTTCACTTTCAGCGGGCTGTAGACAAGATAACTGAGAGTCATGGCAAGCAGCAGGCCGTAGGTTGCCATAAGCAGTGGCGAGAAGAGCGTCGACAGAAAGCGTGCTATGCCTTCGAATGCCCCGGCGGCATCTTTACCCTTCTCTTCGGGAGCAGGGGAAGCAGGGGGAGCAGAGGCCGGACCGGGCTGAGCGCTCTGATTTGTCGGAACCGGCGTAGTGGCTTCCGTCTCAGCCGGTTTTGGAGTCTGGGCGGCGGCCAGGTCGCGGTATTCGGGAGGGAGGTAATTGCGGTGGGATTCTTCCATCTGGATGAATATGGATAGGGGTTGTTTCTTAAAATCAAGGGTTAACGGCGGCGCAGCCGCGCCACCGGGAAGCCGAGGCTCTCGCGGTATTTGGCCACGGTGCGTCGGGCGATGTCGTAGCCGGCATCGGCCAGACGTGCGGCGATTTCGCGGTCGGAAAGCGGACGGTCGGGCGCTTCGCCGGCTATGGCGCGGCGGATTTCCGAGATGATGCGGTTGGATGTCAGCGAGTCGTCGTCGGCCCGCAGCTTGCCGTTGAAAAATTTTTTGAGCGGATATACGCCGCGCGCCGTGGCGATGTATTTCCCCTGCGTGGCGCGCGACACGGTCGAGAGGTCGTAGCCGGTGGCCTCGGAGATATCGCGGAGCACCATCGGACGTATATCCTCATCGTCGTCGGTGATGAAAAACCGGTGTTGCAGCCTTACGATGGCGCCCACCACATCTCCTATGGTGTTCTGACGCTGCTCCACAATCTGGATGAAGTTGCGGGCATCCTGACGCTTGGCCCGGATGAACCGGAGAGCGTCGGCCGAGCGTGGCCCCGCGTCGGCCGCGGTGTCCGATTCAAACGACTGGTCGACCCTCAGCCTTGGCAGCCGGCTCAGGGAGGTAAGTGTAAGACGTCCGTCGGCGTCAGCCTCCACGAGGAAGTCGGGCGAGATATGGCGCGAAGTGTCGGCCACCCCCTCCCCCGCATATGCGCTCCCCGGTTTCGGGTTGAGTCGGGATATGAGTTCAAGCGCGTCGTCGAGCCGTTCGCGCGGAATCTCGAGAGCGGAAGCAATGCGGTCGAAATGGCGCTTGGAAAGCAGGTCGAAATAGCTGTCGACCACCTCAAGAGCCGTCAGCTGCTCGGTAGAGCGCGGCCGTCGACGCAGCTGCAGCAGCAGACAGTCGCGGAGGTCGACAGCCCCTACTCCGGGGGGATCGAAGCCGCGCACCATGTCGAGCAGTTCAGCCATGCGCCGCGGCTCTATGTAGATACCCTCATTGATGGCGAGATCGTCGGCAAGTGCGCGTATTGAACGCGTCAGATATCCGTTTTCATCGATGGAGCCGATGATATAGCGCGCGGCTGCCCGGTCATCGTCGCTGAGTTTCTCGTCGGCAAGCTGATTCTCAAGGGCTTCGAGCAGGGTCTCGTCGGCATTAGTAGCCACCGGCTCCACATAGTCGGCCTGACCGCGATAGGAGGCCGGCGCATACTCGGGTCCGAAACCGGTCACGGCGGGGGCAGCCGCCTCAGCCGCACCGCGCTGCTCGTGCGATTCGAGATAGTCGGGCACGTCGTCGGGATTGGAGAAGTCGGCCCGCTGAACGTCGGCGGCCGACTCCGTGAAGTCGTCGCCATCCTCGGTGGGGAGTGCCGTGCGCAAATCCCTCTCCTGATGGTCGTCGGCTTCCAGAGCTGGCATCTCGGAAAGCGCACGCGCCACCTCATCCTCCATTTCGGGAGCAGTCATCTCGAGCATGCGCACATACTGCACCTGCAGCGGCGTAAGCCGTTGCTGCAGCTTCAACGAAGTGTCGAGTCTTTGCGAATGTCTGTCCATCCCGATTTCTCTTAGCCGACCACAAATTTACGCAATATTTTCCCTTTCGGGGTTGCCGGCGGAGTTAAAATTCGTAGACTACCGCCGCGCCTCCGCACTTGAGACCCAGCGGAGGGGTCAGTTTCACGATTTCCACCCTTCCTCCCAGCAGCGGCACGGCTATGGAGGTTCGCACCGCCGCGGCGATGCGCAGCGCCACACTTTCGAGCAGCGCCGACGGCACAGCCATCTCTCGCCGGATTATATCGGCCAACCCGGCGTAGTTTACCGTGTGGTCAAGCAGAGAGCACCCGTCGGAAGCCTCCTGCGCAGCCTTTATAAATCCCGCGGCATCGAACCGCAGCGATATGCTGACAGAAAAATCGTTGCCCACGCGCCGCTCCTGGTCCATCACCCCATGACGGGCGAACACCTTCACGTCGCGCAGCTCTACTGTAAAACTTTCCATATCGCAAATTTACGCTTTTCCCACGAATTCCCCATCCCCACCGTCTATCTCCTCCAAATCCCCTTCCCTACGAATATTCAATAAATTCAGATAAGATTATTACCTTTGCATATGACGGCAAGCTGAAGCTTGCCGAAACCATTCTCAAGCTAAACAATACATGCCGGATTTCAAACATAGTTTCAACCGCAGATGCAAAAATCACGACTATAAGAGCCGATGCATCTATATGATTACAATGCTGAAATCTCCTGGCATTCCTCCCTTTTCTAAAATATATCAGGACCCATCGGCATCAAAAATCACTCCCATAGTCGAGATATCTCCTACCGGTCAGATAATCTACGACTGCCTCAAACAACTGCGTATCGACTATCCGTCCCTAAGGATTTTACGAAGTGTCGTAATGCCAGACCACATTCATTTAGAGCTCTTTGTAACCGCAAGAACCCGACGTCCCCTCGGGTCGATACTGGCAGCTTTCAAATCGGGCTGCAGCGCGAAATACCATGAGAATATCCTGCATTCAGCTCAATGCGACGACAAAACATCCATGTTTCAACCAGGCTATAACGACAAAATTGCTTTCAGGGCTGGCTCCAAAGATGCATTCTTCAATTACATAGCAGATAATCCGCGCCGATATCTTGTAAGAAAATTTTATCCGGATTATTTTTACCACAAATTGCAAATCGATATAAACGGACGACAATGCGGCCTTTACGGCAATCTTTTCCTACTCGACAATCCCGTTAAATCTTTTGTTAAAATCAGCCGTAATCCGGAGCGTACTCCTGATTATGAGAAGAAGATTGCCGAATGGGAAGAAACTATTCGATGCGGGGGTGTATTGGTGTCGCCATTCATCAATCCCTTAGAGAAATCCTACCGGGACAAGGCCCTTCAAAACGGGAACAGCATCATTGTGGTCACCGACTGTCGTTTTTCCGACAGGAAAAAGCCTTACAAGGAGCTGTTCAGCCAATGTGAGGAAGGGAGACTTCTTTTAATCAGCACCGAACAATTCTCCGATTCACCCAAAAGCATGGATTACTGCCATGCTCAGGAACTAAACTCGATAGCCGCATACATCGCGCGCCTCCAACCTCAGG
>OGGC01001397.1_pt1 | contig 16377 bp, 10 predicted proteins | sample 1571181 | NCBI WGS metagenome assembly OGGC01 (sample SAMEA2581930, study PRJEB24529) | metagenome | biome: Human gut stool | place: China | collected 2011 | reverse complement strand
TAAAGGTCCGCGGAAAAATTTCGGATTTCGCATATCTGGCTGAAACCGGAGATTTTTTATGTCCACATTATTCCTACTTATGTAATATGAAATACATATACGAGATACAGCGCGATAAAATTGTTATGAGTAATAACGAAGTTATCCGAATCAGCAGAGGAAAATTTGAAATGTGTAAGGCACGCTACCTGCGGTATATCAGAAAAATGGGAAACAGTATGTACAGATAGAAAAGAGGGAAAAAGTGTTAAATATAATAGTAGAGCAGATTACAAGCCTGGGTGACGGCGTGCTTATGATAGGTTCGCTGGCATACATACTGGGGGTCCGTAAAGGGAAAAGCAAATATCTGGTGTTATTTATGCTGCTACAGTACTTGTGTGCGCAATACCTGATTCAGCTGCCGGTACAGCAGTTTATATTGGGAATTGCAGTCAATATTGGAATGTGTTATGTATGTTTAAAAGAAAGCTGGCGGTCATGGTGCTTGTGGAGCATCATTATTATGATACTGTATATTGTGTCAAGCAGTGTCTGTTTTCCGGTGATTTCACTGGTAACCGGAGAACCGATGTCGGTACTGATTACAGGAAATATTTTCACAAGAATCTGCTCTATCTTAATTGCAAGACTGTTGCTGGTGATATTGATATGGGCAGCGATGATACAGAGAAAAAACAGAGTGTATTTAAAATGGCAGGAGTGGCTGTTAATTTTACTGATTCTGATTGCGGCGGCATTTATCCTGATTAGTCTGTTAGAAATAAACTTAAATACCGGCATATACGGAAAAGAGCAGGGACATATTCTCGGAATTTTCACCTTACAGCTGGTGATTCTGGGGTGCTGTACATTTCTGGCACTGCATATCAGTAAGATGAATCAGCGTATGAACGAGGGCAAAATCGTAGCAATCCAGCTGGACAAACAGAAAGCAATGATTGAAAAAGCTTATCAGATGCAGAGGGAAACAAGGATTTTAAGCCATGATTTAAAACATTATGCAATGGCGTGGACAAAGCTTCTCGAAGAAGGAAATGTGGAACAGGCAAAAAAGCAGATGGCAGGTTTTACGGGTGCAGTCAGCAGTATCGGAGTAAATGTTTACTACATTGTGGATAACGAAATGCTTAACGCGGTGATGTATGAAAAAGACCCCTCCAGCTACCCGGATCCCTCCAACATCGTCAAGCAGGAAGAGCCTTTTGTGGACGTGCACCTGTACACCCCCAACGACTATGTGGGCGGCCTGATGGATCTGTGCCAGAACAAGCGCGGTGCCCTCATCGACATGAAGTATCTGGACGATGTGCGCGTAGACCTGCATTATGCCATGCCGCTGGGCGAGATCGTGTACGACTTCTTTGACGCCATCAAGAGCCGCAGCCGCGGTTACGCCAGCTACGACTACGAGTTCAAGGAGTACCGCGAGAGCGACCTGGTCAAGCTGGACTTCCTGCTCAACGGCGACCCCGTGGATGCGCTGTCCATGATCGTGTTCCGGGATAACGCCTACGCCAAGGGCCGCCGCATCTGCGAAAAGCTGCGGGACAACATCCCCCGCAACCTGTTCGAGATCCCGGTGCAGGCCGCCATCGGCGGCAAGATCATCGCCCGTGAGACGGTCAAGGCCATGCGCAAGGACGTGCTGGCCAAGTGCTACGGCGGCGATATCACCCGCAAGAAGAAGCTGCTGGAAAAGCAGAAGGAAGGCAAAAAGAAGATGCGCCAGCTGGGCAGCGTTTCCCTGCCCAGCGAGGCCTTTACCGCCGTGCTCAAGCTGGACAGCGACGACGATTGAGCCCCCGCTTTTTCCTTATAAAATACAGCGCCCCTGTGCACGGGACCCATCCGGTGCACAGGGGCGCTTTTGTTGTTTCGTCTTTTCAGCGGCGGTTGTTCCAGCTGGACAGGGCAACGACCACCGCGCACAGCCGCATCTTCAGCAAGGCCAGTTTGATGCGGTCGTTGCGGCTGCGGGCGTCCTGCAGGGGCATGTCCCGCACAGCGGCTCGCACCGCCGGGATGCGCAACGCCTGCCGCAGCCATGCGGTGCGCTGCCGGAAGCTCAGCGGCCCCAGACAGACATTCTTGATGCCCAGCTGCAGGTCCAGCACCCGGCTGTGGTTTACGGCCCGGCGGCAGGCGGGGTCGTTTTCTAATCCCCAGCTCTTTGCCACAGCCTCCACCGCATCCGAGAGGTAAAAGTTATCCGTCAGGCGCTCCGGGTGGTAGCTCTGGGAGGCCGACCCCGAGGCACGCAGCTTATAGCGGTAGAGCTTTTCCGGGATGCCCACCACACAGTGCAGGTGCTGCCGGTAAAAGGACACGAAAAACAGCGCGTCCTCCGCGATCTTGTAATCGGTAAAGCGGCAGTTGCCCTCTTCGATGCAGCGGCGGCGGAACAGCTGCCGCGTGACCAGCGACATGGCCGACAGCTGCGGGAACAGCTGCGGGCAGGGGTCGCCCCGGTATACCCCTTCCAGAACCGGGGCAATGTCGGTGCAGCCGGTACGGGTGCCGTCGGCCGCGTAGTGCTCCTCATAGCCGCCGAACATAATCAGGTCCGCATCCGTCTGCTTTGCCGTGCGGCACAGCACCTCCACCATCTGGGGCTCCAGTGCGTCATCACTGTCCAAGAATTGCACATAGGTGCCGCGGGCTGCAGCCAACCCGGCATTGCGGGCCGCGCCGACCCCGGCGTTCTTCTGATGGATCACCCGGAAGCGGGCATCCTGCCGGGCGGCCGCATCACACAGCGCCCCGCAGCCGTCCGGGGAGCCGTCGTCCACCAGAATGGCTTCCCAGTCCGGGCAGGTCTGGGCCCGCAGAGAGTCCAGTGCCGCCGGGAGATATTGCTCTACGTTATAAACCGGCACGATAATACTGATCTCAGGCATGTACGGCACCCCTTTTGGCGATCAGGCCGGTGTACAGCTGCTGCAGGCGCAGGGTCTCCTGCCGGATGTCGTACCCGGCAGCCCGCACCTGTGCCGCCGCCTGCGCACGGTCGGGCAGATTGCGGTCCGCATCCTTCAGCACTGCGGCCCATGCTTCGTCCGGCTGTTCCACCGAAATGCGGCAGCTGTCCGGCCGCAGCAGGACTTCCTCGGTGACGCCGGTGGAGAACACGCAGGGCAGACCGGACGCCTGCGCTTCCATGCCCACCACAGGCAGGCCCTCAAACAGCGAGGGCATCACGAACACATCCATGGCCTGATACCAGACGGAGGTGTCGCTCTGCACGCCCAGGAACTTCACATCCTGCGCAATGCCCAGCCGGGCGGCCTTGGCTTCCAGCTCGGCCCGCAGCTCGCCCTCGCCCACCAGCAGCAGGCAGCTGTCCGGCCGCACCTTTTTCAGGGCCGCAAAGATGTCCAGCAGGCGGGTGTGGTTCTTCTGCGCCATCAGGCGGGCCACACAGCCCACCACCAGCTTATCGTTCAGGCCATATTCTGCCCGCAGCTTTGCCCGCACCTGTGGCCGGTAGCCAAAGCGGTCCAGGTCGATGGCGTTGCGCAGGGTCACGCCCCGGGCATCCCACGCGCTCTGTCCAAAGTAGTAGATGCCGGCCTCCCGCCCGCAGGCCCAGTAATCAGTGGCCGCGCCGGGAATGAACTGTTTGCAGAACCATTTGATCGGCAGCTTGGCGTCCTTGGGCAGACGGGTGTTGTGGGCGTGGGCGATGCGCACCGGCAGGCCCGCCTTTTTAGCGCCTTCCAGCGCAAAAAGCTGCATGGCCTCGTTGTGGGCGTGCAGCACCTTGATCTCCGGGTGCTGGGCCAGCAGCTGCTGCATAGAGCGCAGATAGGCCGGGTAGCTCTGCGGGGCTACGCCCGGGCTCTGGAAGATGCGCCCGCCCAGTGCGCGGATCTCGTCATCAAAAAAGCCGGGCTTTTTCTTGTTGACCAGAAAATCGAACTGGAACCGCGTGCGGTCCAGATGCCGGTAATAGTTCATCAGCATCGACTCGATGCCGCCCCGGTCCATGTTGCTGACCGACTGCAGGATGTGGATCATGAAGAACTTCCTTTCTCCCGGTACTGTGCCCGGATGCGCCGCTGCACCTCCTGCGCCGATGGCGGCTGCCATGTCTGTTTTTGGGCGGCAGGGTCCTTCGTCGGCTTTGCAAAGCAGCAGACCGCCAGCGGGATCATGCGCAGACCCATGGTACACCAGAAATAAAAGGCCGTGTTGTCGGTGAGGTAGGTCATGGACAGCGGGTTGAGGATGGCAAAATACAGGATGCCGGCCTCGGGCCCGTAGCGTTTGGTCCAGTACCAGGGCAGGATCAGGTACAGGAACGCACACCAGAAGCACAGCCCCGGAAACCCCAGCTCCACGAACACCTTGAGGATGTCGTTGTGCAGCGGGTAGGCCACATCAATGAGGCCGATCTCATAAAAGCGGGTGACCATGGCGTCCACCGCCTCGAACCCCAGCCCGATGAAGGTGGGCGAGAACTGATAATAGGGTTTGGCCAGGCTCCAGATGTAATCGCGGCCCATCATGTTGATGCCCACCGCGTTCAGGATGCGGGAGATGGCCCCGGTGTGCACCAGATACAGATACACCCAGAACAGGGTCACCCAGGCCGCGCCGGTGAGCATGATCAGCTTTTCCTTGGCTTTGCTGCGGCGCAGCACCCAGATATAGAACGCCGAGACCACCAGCGCCGGCAGCAGGATGCGCTTCATGCCCGCCAGTACAAAAAAGAAGGAGCAGCCCGCCAGCACCCAGTTGCGGGTGCGCTGCTGCTTGGTTTCTTTTGGCGAAAAGAACAGGTAGTACAGCACAAAGATGCCCTCCAGAAAGGTCACCTCGTGGATCTCCAGCCGCTCGGCATAGCCATAGGTGTTGTTGCCCAGCGACAGGATGCTGGTGAGCAGGGAGCTCACGCTCTCGCCCACACCATAGGCGGGCACCTCGCTGAACAGGATGAAGAGGTTTGCGCAGCAGATGCCGATGGTGAACAGGTCGATGCTGAACCGCCCGTACAGGTACACGCAGCAGATGGCCACCACCGTGGCGATACTCTGATACAGGATCTTTTCCACGCCGCGGGTGATGGAGGCAAAGGCCGTGAAGTTGCGCACCCAGATGAACATGGACCAGGCGGCAAGCACCGCCAGATACAGGATGTACAGCCCGGACGGCCCGGCCAGTTTTTTCAACCGGTCAAAATCGCCCCGGATGAAAAATTCCAGCCCGGCCAGCCCCACAAAGGCCAGCGTCACCGCCTTGGGCAGACCGCCCAGCACCGCATTGATGCTTTTGCCTTCGCCCAGCCCGGACACGGTGAACAGCAGCACCGCCAGCAGTTCCATCCAGCGGGGCTGGCGGAACTCCCGGCTGCGGAACGGGTCTTTTTTGCCGTAATATTTCCGGGTCAGGATCTTGGAAACATCCTGCACGCGGTCCACCTCGCTTTCCGTGCCGGTGTAAACCGGTCAGTTGATCAGCTGGAACAGTCTGCCCTGCAGCTGCCATAGCCCATAGTCCGCCTGTTCCAGCGCCCGCTGCGCCAGCCGCACGGCATAGGGCAGCGTCCGGGGGTCCGGCAGCTTCGCTGCCCACCGGCGGTACAGCAGGCAGCAGCAGGCAAAGGCCGTCTGCCGGTCTGCCTCCGGCAGACCGGCCACACACACATAGCAGTAATTGGCCAGCTGCAGGATCAGGTTGCAGGCAAACAGCGCATCCTGCGGCAGGCCCAGACGCACTGCACCGTCCAGCATTTCTTCAGCCACCCAGTAGGCCTGCAATGCTTTGGCCGTATTCTGGGAGGTCGCGGTGAGCCCCATTGTATTTTTGCGCCACAAATATACCACAGGTTTTGTCGAAGCAATGCACTTCGCCCGCGGAAAGACCCAGAAATGGATCATGGCATCCTCAAAACAGGTGTACCCGGAGGGGAACCATACCCGTTCAAACAGGGTCCGGCGGTACAGCTTGCCCCAGGGGGTGCCGGGCAGCTCCACCACATCCAGCCGCCGGGGGCCGGTGTAGCACGCTTCTGCGTACTGCTGCACCGCACCGCGGGTGTCGGCTTCGTCGCAATACTGCCAGCCGCCCTGCACGATATCCGCCCCGGTACGCGCCTGTGCCGCCAGCAGCGTCTCCACTGCGTCCGGCAGCAGGCAGTCATCGCAATCCACAAACAGGACCCAGCGGCCCACCGCCCGGGCCAGACCGGTGTTGCGGGCGCGGGCCGCGCTGCCGCCCTGCTCCGGGTGCAGCACGGTGACCCCTTCCTGCCGGGCGTACTCGGCCAGAATGGCCCCGCTGCCGTCGGTGGAGCCGTCCTCCACCGCCAGCACCTGCAGGCGGCGAGTGGTGTTCTGGTGCAGGATGCTGTCCAGACAGGCGCGCAAAAAGCGCTCCCCGTTGTGCACCGGCACGATCACCGACACATCCACCGCATCGTCCTGCGGCGGCAGCGGGCAGGGCTCCCCGGCATCGCACACCGGCTTCGGGCAGATGCCCGGCGCGCGGGCGGCAAAGGTCTCCAGCTGCTGGTCGGAAAAGCGCTGATGCTTCACGGCTCCCAGCACCCCGGCGGCACAACGGCCCGCCGTGCGGGCACCCCACGCCACGGCAAGTGCCAGCGGCTCACAGCCGGTTTGGGAACGAACGAGCTGGCAGGCCCGTTGATTCTGCAGCATGACTGCCGCCTCCTTATCTTTTTTTACACCGTCTCGTGTGCGGTCTCCGGCTGCGGCTTATTGGCATCCCGCAGCTTCTTGAATGCGCAGCGCAGCAGATCCCGGATGTTGAATTCCTTTTCGTCATCCGAGGTGGCACTGGCTGCCTTGTACTCGATGGCGTAATCCGGGTTCAGGCTGTTGTACTCCTGGATCTGCTCGTCCAGCACTTCCAGAATGGCCTCCGCCTTGACGGCGTTGCATTCCCGGAAGAAGCCCATGATCTGGCCCGCACCGTTGGAACCGATGAAACTCTCCTCGGTGCCAAGGGCCGCCACCAGCCCGGCAAAGTCCCGCAGGACATGGTTGCCCACCGAGTAACCATACTCCCGCGAGAGATGGTTCAGGCTGGTAAACTGGAAGCACATGCAGGTAAAGTGGCTGGGCAGCAGGCCCTGCTTTTCCAGCCGTGCCACCATGGCATCCACACGGTCGCGGTTGGGCAGACCGGTCTTTTTGTCCACATACATAAAGTATTCCACAAAATCGCGGGAACGGCCCACCACAACGGCCAGTGCGCAGCCCACGAGGAAGAAGAATACAAAGCCGATGGCCAGATACAGCTTGGTGTTGATGCTGGGCCACACTCTGGTGGAGCTGGTGGTCTGCAGATAGTCCGCGCTCAGGGAGCGGTTGTGCTCCATGCTGGTCTGGTTCACGATCTGGTAGTAGTCCACCAGCGTCTGCTCGTACTTGTTGATCTCCGACTCGATCGCGGCATGGGAGGCCTCATCGCCGCCCACCCCGCCGGCTGCCTGGAAGGTGTCCAGCAGCTGCTGGGTGTAGGCCCGGCGGATGGCGCTGCTGCGCAGGGTCTTGTCGATCTCCACATACTCCAAAATCAGCGAATCGTAGGTGATCTGCTTGCTCTGGTTGTCATCGTAGGCCTCTACGTTCTTCAGGATGTAGTCGGTGCCGCTGTCGTTGGCGTCGTTGTGGTAATGGTAGTTGATCAGGTCGCGGTTCTTCTCCGAGTAGTTCTGGATCAGGCCGCTGAGGTAGGCTTCCCGCTCCTGATACACCTGCTCGTTCTGCACGCTGCTCTCGATGCTCTGGGTCAGGTTGCGGCACAACTTGTCGGCGTTGCGCACCTGCGGCCCGGTCATCACATTCGCGTACAGCGACGGGATCTCGTAGTCGTACAGCATCTTATAGATGTCGTACAGGTCCTCGTAGGAATAGCCCGTGACCGAAGAGCGGAAGTTGGGATAGTTTGTCTTTTTATCCTCCAGATAGTTCAGCACTTCGGTGGTGTCGGACGACAGCACGTCCACGCACTCGTAATAGTCGTAGCCGCTGTTCAGCAGGCCGCTGGAGGGGTTCATGGTCAGGGGCAGCTCCACATATTCCTCCGTGTAGATGGTGGAATAGCTGCTGACGATGGCATCCAGCACCCGGCGGGCGTAGCTCGCACCCAGGCTGCCGTCCACCACCAGCGTCACCTTGTATTCGTCCGGGAAGTAGGTAGACTCTTCCCCCTTGTCGATGAGAGCTTCCTGCAGGGCCTTCTGGTCGTCCGGGATCAGCTCTTCCACCGTGCAGTGGGAGCGCACAAGGTTGATGCCGCTTTGCAGCCCAAGGCTCTCCATGGCCTGCGAGATGACCTTGGAAGAATAGATCTCGTCCACGTTCATGGCGGTGCCGTCCGGGGCAAATCCGTCCTTGATGCCGTCGTGCAGGTACTTGATGTTCACACTGGCGGTGTAGGTCTGGTTGTTCTTGCAGTACCAGTACACCACCACTGTGCCCGCCATGGTCACGGCCAGCACCAGTGCAAAGAACCGCCGGAGGTAGCGCAGGATATCAAACTTTTTCAACGCTGTTCCTCCTTCCGGATCTGCCGGGCGGTGCGCACCATGCACAGGCCGAAGCACAGCACCACAAAGGCTGCCATTTCCACGATCACCCGCTTGAGGCCGATCTGCTGCACAAAGGAGCCGGCCGCATCGTTGAACACCAGGTAGTTCTGGGTCTTATAGATGATATAGGAGGCATCCGTCACCCGCAGTGCCTGCTGGATCTGATCCATGGTGGTTTCCAGTTCCTGCAGCATGGCGTTCACCGTGGTCAGGCCCGCCGGGTCGCTCATGGTCTGCATTTGCTGCACCACATACTGGGTGGTGGTGATCACATCCTGATGGGAGGTCGCCTCAGCCAGGGCACCGTCGGCGTCGCTGGCCATGGTGTCCAGCGCCGTTTTGGTGCGGGACATATAGAACTCGCGGTTCTCGTCCAGCGTGGGGATCATGACGATGGCGCTCATGCTCTCATCGTACAGGCCAATGCCCAGATTGTCGGAGTTGTAGTAGGCCATCTGCTCCTGATAGTCCAGCTGCTCGATCTGCAGCTTGTATTGCAGCATGGCCGCCAGGGAAGAAACGTCCGCCGACAGGCCGCCCCGCAGGATATAGGCCTGGATGCGCGGGATCTCGTAGTTGATCACGTTCTGGATCTGCTTGGACAGGCTCAGGAAGGTGTTGCCGGTGGTGGCGTCCTGATAGCTCTTGTTCTCGCTGACACGGGCCGTGAGGTAGCGGTCCAGCTGGTCGGCCCGCAGCGTCAGGCTCTTGAGGCGCAGATACGGCTCGGTGCCAAAGTAATCCGGCATGGTGCAGGAGAACACGCTCTGGTTCTCGCCGTAGTGCTCCATGAAATAATCCTTGTAGCTGCCGCAGAAGATCCGGAGCAGCGTGGCTGCGGTCAGGTGCTGGCAGGGTTCTTCCAGCTGCAGGCTGATGCTGCAGCTGGTGGTGATGTAGTTTTCCGAGCTGCTCACGTTGGTCACATCGGTGGGTTCCACCGTAATGGCCTTGCGCAGCTGTTCCACCGTCATCTGACCTTCCAGTCCGGCGTTGTACAGGGTGCTCTGCAGCACCTCGTCGGAGGTCAGGTCGGTAGTCGTAAACCGGGTGCGGTTGGGGTTGAGCCCATGCGATGCCTCGGAGTAGTTCAGGGTCATCTGGGCCGAGGCCACCCGGCTGCTGTCCTGATATTGTGCGGTGCACAGCAGTGCCGCGAGCAGGATGCACACCACGATCAACGGCACCCGCAGGCTCCAGAAGCGCAGCACAGCCTGTTTGAAGATCTGCTTGATCTTTGTCACCACGTCTCCGGGCCTCCTTTCAAGTTCGTTCATCTCAGTACCAGTTCACATCCACCAGAACCAGCTCCGGCGGATTGTATACGCGGGGGATCTGGTTGGAGTCGCCCAGGCCGCAGCCCACGATGAGGGGTGCCCCGCTGTCCAGCTGGTACATGCCGCCCGCATACTCCGGGAACAGCCCCTCCTCTGCGGTGTACAGCCGCCCCAGCACCGGCAGGCGGATCAGGCCGCCGTGGGTGTGCCCGGCCAGCGCCAGGTCAAAGGGCGCATCCTGCATGTAGTCCACAAAGGCCATGGGCACATGGTTGATGCAGATGCGGAAGGTGTCGTACTGGCGGCTCAGGCTCTCCACACAGTCGCTGGCACCGTATTTGTAAAAGTCCTTCAGGGCACCTTCCAGCCCGATGAGCTCCACGTTGTTTTCCCCGATCTGGATGGTGCGGGTCTCATTGCGCAGCAGCTGCACCCCGGCCTCCGAAAATTTTTCGGCCAGCTGGTCATCCACCCCGCCGTAGATCATCTCGCTTTCGTGGTTGCCCAGCACCCCGTACAGCGGGGCCACATCGGCAAGGCTGCGGCACAGCGAAAGCATATTCTCATACTCCGGGTTCGGGAAGGTGACAAGGTCACCGCCCAGCAGGATCAGGTCCGGGTCCAGCTCCTGCACGGTCTGGATCAGCTCCTCGTTGTGCTCGCCGTATTCCCGCAGGTGCAGGTCCGACAAAAACAGGACCCGCAGCTTTTCCGACACATGGCTGGAGGTCACCCGGTAAAAGGTCACCTGAAAATGACTATTCGTATAATCCGTGTACAGTTTCAGTCCGGCAGCTGCCACGCCGCACAGCAGCACAAAAGCCGCCAGCAGCTGCAGCAGCCGGTTCTGCCACCATCGGCGGCGTGCGCCGTCCGGCGGGGGCGTGCGTTTTATTCTTGCATGTTGCGCCATGCTCTTCTGCCTTTCCTCGTCAATGGGTCAATGATTCATCACCCGCCGGAACAGCTCCGGCGAGAGGGCAAACAGCGCTGCCTTGGCCCGGCGGCGGGGCGTGCAGGCAAACTGCAGCATCCGCAGCCGCTGCGGGCGGTAGCCCGGCAGGGTCCTGCAATCGAACCGTGCCGCGCAGTCCAGATACTTCCAGGACAGGTCATCCTGCAGGCGGCGGCGCAGCGCCCGCGGGGTCACCGTACGGTAGATCTCCGCCAGACTGTCGTAGATGCGCAGCCGGTCCTGAACACGGCGGGTGCTCAACCCTTCCGCGTGCGTGATGGAACCGGCGCGGCAGTTATCGTAATAGTAGATCTCCTGCCCGGTCAGCACCACCCGCTGCGCCTGCAGCAGCACCCGCGGCGTGAACTCTTCGTCCTCGTGCAGGATGCCCTTGCAGAACTGCAGGCCGTTCGCCCGCAAAAAGCCGGTGCGGTACAGGTGCCGCCCCACTTCCACCCGCAGGCCGCCGGTCTGCAGGCATTTCAAAAGATACTCCTTACCGGTGTAAATGGTGTGAAAGGTGAAGGTTTTTTCCACCGCTTCTTCCCAGCGGGTCATCACCGGTTCCTCGCGCAGAAAATGCGCCTTGCCGATCACCACATCCGCCCGGTCCTGCAGCGCCATCTGCAGCAGGCCGGAGCAAACGTTCTCTGTCAGCCAGTCGTCACCGTCCATGAACAGGATATACTCGCCCTGTGCATGGCACAGCCCGTAATTGCGGGCGTCCGATAGGCCGCCGTTGGGCTTATGGATCACTGTGACCCGGCTGTCCTCCGCCGCCAGTGCGTCACACACCGCGCCGCTGTCGTCGGTGCTGCCGTCATCCACGATGAGCACTTCCAGCGGCACATCCGGCTGCGCCAGCACCGAGCGGACACAGCGCTCCACATAGTCCCGGATGTTGTACACCGGGATCACGACCGAGAGCAGGCCCTCGCACATCGTTTCTTCATTCCGCATCGTGTTTTTCCTCCGTCGCTCCTTTTTTGATCGTAAGCGTGTGCAGCAGCCCGCGCAGGGTGTCCACATTGCGCCAGTCCAGCACCGCGTTCACCACAAGGAACAGCGGCAGCACCCACAGCCCGAACAACGCACCCTTCAGGCACACCATCAGGTAGCCGCCGCCATAGCAGCGGTCAAATCCCAGCAGGTACAGCAGCACAACGCAGAGCAGCCCGTTGACGCCCATCCGCACAAAATCGCCCACCGGCGACTCTCCCAGCACTTTGGTCCGGGTAAAAAGGATCAACGCCGTATAGCGGTACAGGTGCGCCGCCAGTGTGCCGAACAGGCAGCCCGCGATGCCGAACCGCAGCACCGACATCACCGACACCAGCAGGTTGATGCCCATCTCGATCAGGGCCTGCTGCCGGGTCTCTTCAAAGCGGCCGCTGATGTTCAGCAGCATCCCCGACGGCTGCTTGGCGCTGAACAGCAGCTCCACCGCCGTAAACAGCACCAGCAGACGGGTGTCAAGGTACTTGGCATCGGTCACACCGGACGTATACAGCGCGATGATGGGCATCAGGAACACAGCCACGGTCGTGAACAGTGCAAAGGCCGCGGAAAGGTAAAGGGCATCGTACAGCCGGTACAGCCGCTTGAACTTTTCCGGCTCCACATAGAACAGCTGCCCCAGCCGAAAGCTGATGCTGTTGACGATCGAGTAGAACAGCTTTTCGATGTTGGAGAAAAACAGCATATAAATGGTGTACACACTGGCCGACGCCAGACCGCACAGGCTGGAGATCAGGATCGTGTCGGTGTTGTTGAACACGATGCTCGTGAGCTGATGCACCAGCACCGAGCCGCGCTGGGCCAGCGCCTCCAGATTGGGGGTATCGTGCGCGTTGAGCCACGGATAGTTTTTGCGCATATAGGCCGTAAGCACCAGCACCTGGAGCACCGAAGGCACGCAGTAGGTCATCTGCACCAACAGGATGCTGCGGGTAAACAGCAGCGCCAGCATGCGCAGCAGGTTGCCCGCCGCCATGGTGGCCGTGGTGATGTAGGTGATCACATAGTTTTTGCCTTCCACTTCCATAAAGGAGCGGTATTTGCCCTGCACCAGATAGCTCACGATGCCCGGGATGCCGTAGAACACCACGATCAGGCTCACGGTGCCGTAGGACAGCACCGTGTTGATGCACAGGGGGTACAGCAGCGCAAACACCACCGTGACCAGCAGATACACGATACCGGTGCGGCGGTAATAGTGATGCGTGGCCGAAAAAATGCCGTTGATGGCTTTCCGGTTGCCCACGGCCACCGGAAGGTAATAGGCCTGCTGCGAGGCCAGGCCCACGCCCGCTTCCAGCAGAGTCAGACAGGAAAAGATCTGCTTGATGGTGCTGTCCAGACCGTTGAGCTCCGAACCGAAGCTGGTGAGGTACAGCCGCGGCAGCAGCAGGCCGAACAGGATCACCGACAGGTTGTACAACAGCGACGAGCACATGTTGTGCAGCACCCGGCGGCGGCTTTCGGCCGCGGTCAGGACCGGACCGGTCGGGTTCTGTTCTTCCTTTATCATGCTGCGCCTCCCTGGGCGGCTGCGGCCTTGCGGTGTGCCTTGGCCTGCGAAGGTATCTCCTTGAGCGGGTCACCGATCACATGGTGATACACTTCCTCGTACCGGTCCAGCATGACATCATAATCAAAGTTGGTGTGCACATAGTCCACCTGTGCCTCGCGCTGTTCCGGCGTGAGGGGCCGGGCGGTGTCCCGCTCCAGCGCACGGGCCAGACTGTCGGTGTCCTCGGTGCGGAATTCGGTGCCGTAGTCTGCGGTCACCGTGGTGTTTTCCGGGATGTCGCTCACGAGGCACTTTGCCCCCAGCGAAAGCGCCTCCAGCAGTGCCAGCGAGAGGCCCTCGGTGTGGCTGGGCAGCACGAACAGGGCGCAGTTGCTGTACAGCTCCAGCAGCGCGTCGCCCACCATATAGCCCGTCGTGATGATGTTGGGGTTGCCCGCGATCTTCTCCTGCACGGTGGTGCAGTACTCGGTCTCCGCAAAGGGGCCGGCCAGCACCAGTTTTTTGTCCGTGTGGGCTTTCAGATAGCCCTCCACCAGGTCCAGCGGGCCCTTTTCCGGCGAGATGCGGCCCACATACAGAATGTAGCTCCCGGCTTCCAGCCCGTATTTTTCGCGAATCAGGTTGCAGGGCAGCGGCTGGCGCATCTGCACCGCATTGGGGATGAGGATGGCGGTACGATCGTACTTCTCCTGAAAATAGTTCCACTCGCTCTCCGACAGCACCACCAGATCATCCGCATACTTTGCGGCCACCCGCTCACCCAGCTTCAGGTAGGCGCTGGCAAAGCCGCCCCACTTGTCCACCTTCCAGTTCAGCCCGTGCACGGTGCACACCGTGTGCTTGCCGAACAGCTTGGCGATCACCAGCGGCACCGATGGGCCGATGGCGTGGTAGTGGATCACATCATAGTTCCGGATCAGCGCATCAAAAGTGGCCAGGAACGAGTAGACCATAGCGTTCAGCGCCGCCTTCTGAAAGGTAAAGATGCGGCGGGCCTGCACGCCCTCGGTCGTGTAAACATTGTGCCCCTTCTGCAGGCCGCGGTTGTACACCGTGACCTCATAACCGCGCCGGACCAGGCTGGCTGCCAGCCCGCCGACCATGACTTCCACACCACCCGAACGGGACGGGAAGTCCTTGTGCCCGATCATTGCCACCTTCATACCAAAATCTCCCTTTCCGTGACAGCGTTTGCTGCCGTTCTGCCGGTCGTGGCTGGCCGGCTTCTGTGTGCAACTCAATTGTAACATACCCGCAACACATGCGCAACGTTTCCGTGCATTGTTTTGGCAAAAATCCCCGCAGAGCCTGCATTTTCTCCATTGACCGGGCCGTACCTGCGCCAAATGTTTAACAAAGTTTAAGGCGTTCCGTGCCCCCAAATTGATTGACATACTTTTCACAGGTATGCTAAACTGTTTTTGTTGGTTCTGTGCAGATTTTTCCACAGAGCAGGGCCAAAAATCACGAAAAGACACAAGAAGAGAAAGAGAAGGAAACCACTATGAACAAGATCTCCCGCAAAGGCTTTCTGAAGATCGCCGCTGCCGCCGCCATGAGCGGTGTCACTGCCGGTGCTCTGGCCGCCTGCAATTCCGCCTCCAGCTCCACTGCCTCCGGTGCCGCCGGTCAGTACATTCCCGGCACCTACGAGGGCACTGCCGAGGGCATCTCCTCCACCGTCAAGGTCACCATGACCTTCTCCGACAGCGCTGTCACCGACGTGGTGGTGGACACCTCCGGCGAGACCGCTTCTTTCGGCGCTGCCGCTGCCGATGAGCTGCGTGAGCAGCTGATGGCTGCCGGTTCTGCCGAGATCGACGGCGTTTCCGGCTCTACCATCACCTCCGATGCTGTGATGAAGGCTGCCAAGAGCTGCTATGCACAGGCAAAGGGTGAGGCTGTGGTGTCCAGCGTGCAGCTGCCCACAGGCGACGCAAACGACTGGCTGGGCAAAGAGCCTGATATCGACGAGGCCGCCATCACCGAGACCGTGGACACCGACATCCTGATCGTGGGTGCAGGCAACGGCGGTATGTTCGCTGCCGCCTATGCTGCTGCCAACGGCCTGAACTTCCGTGTTATCGAGCAGAACGCCAACGTGCAGGACACCCGTCACTGGTACGGCGCTGTTGATTCTGCTGCCGCTAAGGAGGCTGGCGAACCCGCCACCGATAAGGCAAAACTGCTGAGCGAGATCTCCCGCTACGCCTCCGGCAAGTGCGATCAGCGCGTTGTCAAGACCTGGATCAACGAGTCTGCCGCCATGCACGACTTCATGCGCAGCATTCTGGAAGATAAGTACGGCTGGGTATGCGATTTCACCTCCGGCAGCGAGGCTGCATGGCCTGCAGAGAATGCCGAGCACAACACCGACTACCTCTACCCTGTGCAGGAGCACAACTACATGGCCAGCGAGAGCGCATCCGGCCTGCCCCGTAATGAGCTGCTGCTGCAGTACATTCAGGAGCTGGGCTACGATGTGGACTTCAAGACCAGTCTGGCCAAGCTGGAAAAGAACAGCGAGGGCCGCATTACCGGCATCATCGCCCAGAGCACCGAGGATGACCACTTTATCCGCTACAACGCCAACAAGGGCGTGCTGCTGGCATGCGGCGGTTTCCCCGGCAACCCCTACATGATGGAGCAGCTGGACCCGCTGGGCACCAGCGTGACCACCGCCTGCTCCTACTCCCCCGCCGACAAGGGCTACGGCATCCGCGCTGCTGTATGGGCCGGTGCCAATCTGGACAAGGAAGCTGCTCCCATGCTGTTTGACCGCGGCGTTGTTGCCCCCGGCGTGGATGGCGGCTATGTGGATAGCGACTCCGCCTTTGGCGGCAAGGCCTTCCCCGGCAAGATCCGCCAGTACAACCCCGGTACCCAGCCCTTCCTGAAGGTGAACCGCAACGGCGAGCGCTTTGCCAACGAGAGCTGCCCCTACAACGATATCGTCTACGCTGCCGCCCACCAGCCGGGCCGCGTCTACGCACAGATCTGCGATGCCAACATTCTGGAGGACGCAAAACGTTTCCACACCATCGGCTGCTCT
>OGGC01001324.1_pt1 | contig 17029 bp, 16 predicted proteins | sample 1571181 | NCBI WGS metagenome assembly OGGC01 (sample SAMEA2581930, study PRJEB24529) | metagenome | biome: Human gut stool | place: China | collected 2011 | reverse complement strand
AGCCTGGGCTTGAACCAGGGACCTCCAGATTATGAGAACGATAAAATGATATTCTACAATAGTCCATTTTATCAATATTAATTGAATATCAAGCAGTTACGAATCTTACTATTTCTTATAAAACTCATTAAATACCCATAACTGAAACAATTTGTTTTCGCATTGTTTTCGCAAAAATAGCGAAAAAAACATTCTAATATAGTATGAGTAGTATTATGTACGAATATAAAAGTTTAATAGTATCTATGATACTTAATTTTCAATCTGTTATTTCAAAATATGAAGATAATTCATTAACTTTGTCACACTATGTATAAGGCAAACCATGACTATAAAGTGCTCTTTCCTGCAATATGGAAAAGTGAGTTTGCCTAACCATCGTGGGAGGGTTATTCCATTCCGATGAATCGAAGCGTAGAGGAAGTACCAGTCGGAGGGTACTTTAATATCAAAGAAACGCGAGAGTTGCTCTAGGGGTTGAGACCGATTAGCATAAGCCCGGTTACCAGTCAGCGACAAGAGACAACGAGATTGCACCGCTGCATATAACAACAATATTTTTATCCAATTAAGGATAAGAATTATGTGGTTATATGCAGTGTTTTGTGTATGTATACCTCACATCGCAAAGCGTCTGTATTCAGAGGTTATGTTGAACATAAACAATGAATGCAATGGAAAAATTAACCAAGTCATTGCCACTTTTCAAAGAGCGTAACTGTTCTGTCTCTATCGTGTTGGATGCACGTACCCGCAGGAAAAATGCGTATGAGTTCCCTTTATCCCTACGTTTCACGATAGACCGCAAGTTCTTCTACTTTACAGTTGGAAGTTCTTTTACTGAGAAAAAGTTCTCGGACATCTGCAATGCGACGAAATGTAAAAGCGAGAACTACAAATTTCAGAAGGAGTGGAAAGATACCATTGCCCCTAAGTACAAAGAAATCTTGATTAATCTGAACAAAGGCGGCATCCTGACATTTGAGATGGTACGTCAATGTATCATGGGTGAAGAAGTGGTGCTATCCAAAGAGGACACAACCCAATCACAATCCTTTATTAGTATATGGGAGCAAGTCATTCACGAATTGCGTACAGAAGATGAAGGAGCACGTTTCACTACGGCAGAGAGTTATGAGTGTTCTCTCAAATCATTCAGAAAGATTCTTGGAGAAAATGCAATTAAAGGCTTCTGCATCTGTGCGGCAGAACTTCAGAAGTGGAAGGATGGTATGCACAATGGGGTAAAAGACGAAAATGGTGCGATTGTCGGAAAAATCAGCGACACTACGGCCGGTATCTATTTGCGTTGTTGCCGTGCCGTATGGAACAGGTGTGTACATGAAGGCTACCTCAAAGATGTGCCCTATCCTTTTTCCAACAAAAAAGAGAAAGGGCTTGTGAGCATTCCCAAGAGTGCAAAGCGCAAACAGAATTTCCTGAACGTGAATCAGATGACGGAACTATACAACCTTTTCGTTTCAAAGAAATACCCAGAACATTGGTCGGAAGAATATATGCAACGTGCGCATTATTCATTGGGATTATTTCTTGCCCAATACCTTTGCAACGGTTTCAATATGGCTGATGCTGGTCGCTTGACCTATAATAGTTATTATTATCAGACAAATGGCAAGGCTTTCCGCTTCAATCGAAAGAAAACATCCCGACGGAGTGCTGACGGTTCAGAGGTAATAGTCCCTATCATCCCTCCCTTACGATATATCTTGGATGAGATAGCTGCACCTCCGACTCGGGATAGTTTTGTGTTCCCCGATATATTAAAAGGAGCGGAAACGGAAGAGTTACGCCGCAAATACACCATGCAAGAGAACTCAAACGTGAAAGACCGCGTCATTAAGATTTGCCATGAGGCATTGAATTGGGATAAGTCCATCTGTCCGTCCGGCACATGGTGCCGACACTCGTTTGCTACTAATCTGCATAATGCCGGAGTGGATATGGATTATATCTCTGAAAGCATGGGGCATTCAACTTCTGATCATGCTATCACTCAAATCTATATTGAGTATTATCCTCTTGATATACAGATGCAGAACAATTCAAAACTACTAAACTTGGAGGATTCCTCTGAAAGGGATGTGTTATTGGCGAAGTTGGCAAGTATGTCCACAGAAGAACTGCTTAAACTATTCAAATAACTTTTATTAGTAATGCAATGACAAACTTCATAGAAAGGATAAAATCCTATTCCAAGAGGAAGGATGCGGCTGATATGGCTATCCGTGCATGGAAATCGGATAACAAGAAAGTGTATGCTGATTTTTGTAAGCGCATGGATGCTGTGGCTAAAGGTAATATGTCTGTTTTAATGGATATGTATCTGATGATGCGTGACTGCGTTCCACCCGAAGCCTTGATGATGTATAACTGGCTCTCTGATTTTGTGAACGTCAAGGATGTGTCAGACATTGCAAACCAACAATGGGCTGGCCAATATACCGAGACCATCGCCAGATGTATAACCAACAAGCGTTTGTGGATAGGCATCAATGTGAAAACAGGTATGGTAGAACTTCTTACTTCTCCAAAGTCCGGGCTGTTGATGGTTCATTCTGAAACGTCTATCGAAATTTGGAACCATCTGCCATTGGAAATGAGAACCTATTTGACTGAACAGTTAGATTTGCTTATGAGAAACAGCAAAGGTTGTTTTCTGTTAAGTAAGTTGAAAAAGAAAATGGTTTATCAGTTTCTGACCTATATCTCTCAAATTGTTTTCCTCTCTCATGCAGTATTCATTGGTGGGTTCATGGCTAACCTGTATGACCGTGTAATGGAAAAGAAAAAGGATTTGGCTTATTGTATGTATTATTTCGTGGTATTTGACCACGGCCTTTTACGTATGACCAAGTTATTCAACCGTTTGTTAAACAGTGAAGAGGTTGACCATGGCGATATACTTTTGGCGAAATCATGTGTTACCATGCTTGCCAATAGAAGTATAGAGATGGGCGCAGAAACCAAAGCAGACTGGGAAGATACTATAGAAGACTGTACCCCGGAAATCTGGAAGGAGGTGATGTTTGCCTTACGAAAAGTAAAAGGCAGGCGAGGCAATAGAAAGGTGATACAATCATTGGATGATATTCTTTGGGGCGGCAAGGAACGTATCAAGCAGGGTATCCGTTTGTTTCTTGAAGAAAATACAGAGGACATAAGTCTTGCCTATCTGTTGCAATCATTGGTAAAGTCTGGCAAGATAAAAGCGTCCACAAGATACATGACATTCCACCGTGCCATAGAACAGTTCTCTCAACGGCATTATGGGCACGATATACCGCAAAAGCGATACGGGGAAATCAAGGAACTTACTTTGAACTCACCCCAAAGAGGAAGCAGTTACACCAAAGCAAAACGGATAATAGACCGTTGGACGGACTATTTTGCCAATAACGGGTAGTTGGGAAATCCAGCTATCCGTTTTTTACAGCAAACATCTGTTGTAATTCGGTCGGTAAAATTAAGGTATAAATAAACCGACCAACACACAGAGTTTCATACACTACCTTTGCTTGCGAAATCGGTTTCACAGAGTTGAGCCGAGGCTTAAAGTATTTAATCACCAAACAAGTAAAGGTATGGAAGAAAAACTCAATTTTACCCAACTACTCCAAAAGCCCATCGCCATGATGACGGGTGAGGAGCTTTGCTTTCTCATCACCAAAAGTGTGGAGAGTACAGAAGCGGCCACTCCCCAAGTGGCATCCAAAGGCAACTACTATGGCATAGAAGGAATCGCCCGTGTGTTCGGATGCAGTGTACCCACGGCAAACCGCATTAAGAAAAGCGGTATCATAGACAAGGCTATCACACAGATAGGACGAAAAATTGTAGTGGATGCAGACCTTGCACTGTCTTTGGCAAAGGAAGCAGGTGGCATCCATATCAAAGAATAGCGGTATGGAAGAGAATTGGAAAAAGAATCTGGCAACAGACAGTTACGGAAATCCGGTTCGTTCCATCAGTAATCTCCGGCTTATTTTCACACTGGATGAGAATCTTAGTCAGATAAGGTACGATACCTTCTGTCAGGACGATGTGTGTTTCTGCCCTTTGTTCCGCAATGTCAATGGTAACAAAATTGATGAAGAGTCGGCAGGAAAGATACAAGACTACTTGGAAAGAACATACAGAATACGCCTGACACAGAACAAGGTGTTTGAAATGCTGAAGACCACTTCCTCTGAACGGAGTTTCAATCCTGTGCAGGAATTTATCACCCAAGAAGCATGGGACGGGCAATCTCGTATAGGCACAACCATTATAGATTATCTCGGAGCAGAGGACAACCCACTTGTCAGGGAACAAACAAAACTTTGGTTTGTGGCGGCTGTAACCAGAGTATTCAATCCTGGTTGCAAGTTTGACAACGTACTGACCTTGCCCGGTCCCCAAGGTATCGGGAAAAGCACCTTTTTCAAAGCCATCAGTGGGAGATGGTTCAACGATTCATTCTCTTTTGCCAGTGGTGACAAGGAGAAAGTGGAAACCATAACCAATGGCTGGATTATTGAAATCAGTGAGTTGAACGGCTTGAAACGTGCGAATGATGCGGAAGCAGCCAAGGCTTTTCTAAGCCGTTGCAGTGATTATATGCGTCCGGCTTATGGGCATAAGGTGGTAGAGTTCATGCGACATAATGTTTTTGCGGCTACCACCAATGAGGCAAACTTCCTGCAAGGAGACAATGGAAACCGCCGATGGTGGATTATCCCGGTCAAAGGCAATGGTCATGTGTCGGATTGGCTGGATAAACTACAGTGTTCCGTTCCTCAGCTTTGGGCAGAGGCATACGCCTATTATCGACAAGGAATGAAACTCTACTTGTCACCGGATATGGAGAATGAGGCCAACGAGGTGCAGATGCAACATTCCAACATTCTTGTTGACCCAATCATGGAGGACATAGAAATGTATCTGGAACGTGAGGTTCCCATTCAATATGCAAGCTGGATGATTCCGACACGACTGGCTTATCAGAAAGGAGCATACTCAGAGCCAAATTCCACAATGACCTCACTCAACATGGTTTGTGCCCGGCAGATTATAGAGGAACTGCCCAATGATTTGGTCAGAAGAAATTCGTCCAAATACACTTCGCAATACATCAACCGCCTGATGTCCATGATTCCGAACTGGAAGCGAAGTGAACAGGAGAAGGTCAAGGGGCTACATCCAGCCTACTGCGATAAGACGGGACGGACAAAATACCCATGGGTGAGGGTGGACGCTCTAAGTGAAGAGTCATGTGCGACATTGCCAAGTGAACAGGAATTACCATTCTAATTTCAAAATAAGGGAAAAGAAAAAACTAATGTCCCCTTGTCCCTTTTGCCCTCAAAAAAGAATAAAAACAGGAAGTAAGCAAAATAGAAAGTTATAAAAAACGCTTGGGACACGGGACAATATAAACCAACAATATGAAGAAAAAAGAACTTATCAAACAGCTACAAGAATGTGACCCTTTGCTGGCAAATGCGGTCAGCCACATGGTTACGTATGTTCAAGACCGTTACCCTTCCACCTTTCCAAGTAAAGAACAGACTAAGGCGGTAAACGATTACCTGCGAAGTGTTCATGCCGACGGGAACGGAAGTATGTCGGAACGGAACTGTGAACACCGCCGTATCGCTTCACAAAACATTACCATTGCTGCCATCCGTGTATTGGATAGCCAACAGCTGGACAGGCTGCAAAACGTGCTTGACCACATAGCATACGACAAGGAGTATTATATGCCGGAAAAAGGTTGCGGTATGCACCGCTGACTTTCTCTTTTGGCTGCACCAATTGTAAAACATCTTCAAAATAGACAGACGATGAAAACAGACTTGAATTATTGTATAGTGCTTTCGTCAGAACAGCTTGCATATCTGGCAGGAAGCAAATACGGTATTGACCGCATGAAGATATTGCACCGACTTATTGAAGCGGCTGTGTTGGAAGAAAACGATTATGCCATAAAAGGATTTTCCACAACCTTACAAGTGGGGCAAGCCATCCTTTCGGAAGTGGATTTGTCCTGCAAGTTAGGCTATGACAAAAAGACCATATCCCGCGTACTTGACAAGATGAACCAGTTGGGAATTGTCGCATCCACGCAGAGCAACCGAACAAGCGTTCACACCCTGAAATGTATATCGGCATGGATGGAAAATGGCAATCGTATAGACAATCCTTTCTATGTCCGAATAAAAGACCGGCAAGAGGAAGGAGAGGATGCTTACGCATTATCCGATGATATGGTGCCCGTTTTATCAATGACTCCGCAGGAGGATTCGGATAGCCGTATGGAGGAAAACCTACCTAACTCGAATGAATGTAGGCAGACAGAAGTAATGAATGAAACCTACGTTTCTGATGCAGTTTTTCCTTCGTAGGCAAAATGCCTGTTATATCAGATGAAGGCGAACTGCTATCTCCATTTTCTTCTGTTCCTACCAATTCGGCTCCTCCACAGCCTACGGCAGGGGAAGAATTTAATGAGGATATTTCGGCAGATAGTCAGATTTAGTCATATTGGATATGGCGGTGATGCCGATGTTTTTGTGTGTGGTCTTGCAAGAAGTTCCTATGTCGCACAAATTCGCAACGCTCATCCGTACTACATAGGCGTATTCCGGCAGTCGCAAGCTCCCACCGTGCTGTCCCTTTTTAGATTGATGTCTCACCCATAACATAACAAAACATGAAGAAGAAAAAGAATACCGACAACGAAGTTGATGATGAAAACGACAAGAAAGTTATCAGACGCACCCTGCGGCTTGAAGCCAGAGTTACGGAACAGGAATATGCAAAGGCGGCAGAACTTGCCAAGACCTGCGGTTTGTCCATGAGCAACTATGTGCGCCGCACTACTTTAGGGCAGCACCCACGGCAACGGCTGTCTGAGCGTGAGGTAGAAGCCTTATGCAGCCTGACGGATGCAAGGGGCGACCTTATCCGTATTGCGGCAGCAGTAAAGTCCATTCAAGCGGATAAACGTGCAATGTATTTCAGCGATACCCGGTTTGTGGAACAATGGATGAGAGCTGCTACGCAACTAATCAACCGCTGGAGCCAGATAGAGAATTATCTTACCGAATAAATTTCCTTACCCATTATGATAGCAAAAGCCAGTACCATACCGCATGGCGCAAATGCCATAAGGTATTCCGTCAATAAAGACAGAGCGGATATAGTCAAAGCCAATCTGTTGCCTGATGATATCTCACCAGAAGCAATGTACGGTCGGATGATGCTCGTGCAGAAGATGTTTGCCGAGAAAATCAACAAGGGCAGACCTCTTGGCAGAAACGTGATAAGAATTGAACTATCCCCAGCCGAAGAAGAAAGCCGTGGGTGGTCTATGGACGATTGGGTACGTTTGGCAGATGAGTTCATCCGCGTGTTTGATGCCATTGATCTCTCCGGCAAGACCAAACGGACTTCTTCAAAGCAGGTCAACCTCAAAGGCTCGCAATACATAGTCGCCCTGCATCGTGATTCCAAAAGTGGCATTCTCCACCTGCACATTGATGCCAACCGTGTAGACATGGACGGGAAAATCAATGATAGTCATAAGATTGGCGAAAGGGCAGTCATAGCTGCGAATATCATCAACGAAAAACGAGGATGGGTGCAGTCCGAAGAAATCGGAATACGGCACAGGCAGGAGATTACAAATTGTTGTATGGAGATACTTCGTGCAATGGATAAGTTCAGTTGGCGACAATATGAAATGGAACTGACAAAACGGGGTTACAAAGTACACATACAAGAAAATGATAAAGGAAAAGTTTATGGTTATTCAGTCAAACGGGGTAACTCAAATTATAAATCATCTGTGTTGGGTATCGGGAGAAATCTGACCCCTTCAAAAATAGAGACTACTTGGGCAAAACTTCATTCTCAGAAAAGGAAATTTGAATCGAAAGAACCTACTTCCCGACAAGCACGGACAACTGACAGGACTCCTGTTATACAACCTTCAACTATTTCACAGCCGGTTATGAAACATTATGATATAATGACAGACGAATATCACAAATTCCACGTGGAGATACCCGAAGCCGCAGACAATATCATCCGTCAAGATTGTTCTTTGGAGGATGCCCATCCATTTGCAAAGATTGAAGAGATACAGCACACGGCTCTTTTGCTTTTTGCCGGATATTTGGATGCTGCTACAAGTATGGCGGCATCAAGTGGTGGAGGCGGCTCTGACACAGGTGGTTGGGGAAGAGATAAGAACGAGGATGAACTTGAATGGGCACGCCGCTGTGCAAGAATGGCAAATAGTATGTGCAAACGTAAAAAAGGACTTCACAGATAAGTTAACAATCAAAAAACATGAATCATGGGAATTAGAAAATCAAAAATCACACCATCAATAAACGTTGATGATATGTTGAAAAAAGCTGAAATCAGCCATGAAATAGAAACTGAGAAACTGGATGTCGATAAGAGGCTCAAAGAAATATGTGAAATAAAAGAGACTTTGTTGAAAATTCAACAAGACCTTCAGGATGCCATTAAAGCCGAAGGTAATGCTTCAGTGGTGTTGAAGAAGGCTATCAGTAACTCCAATAGTATTGTAAATGGCATTTGCAATGCTATTACAAAGGCCGAGCAAAATACAGAATTTAGAGCAACTATAAAATCTGAACATTTTACCCAACTCCAACAACTCCTAAACCAGTCTGTCAAAACATGGGAAACCATGTTGGAGAATCATCATTCCGAACAGACGAAAATGTTAACAGACCATGAATCTAATATACGCAAAATTCTCAAACGAAATGAAGGTATCTGGTTTTCAGATTTCTGGATGAAAGTTTTGGTGATATTTTTGTTCGTTTATACGGCTGCATTGGGATTGATTGTATATTGCGTTACATAATTATCATGGCTTTGCTATTTACTATATAATAAGAAGGATTACCCCTATTTTTAACTTGCCAGCAAATTACCAGCAAGTTAAAAAACAGGATAATATATTACCTAATTTTCAATTGATTATAGAATTGCAATGATTTCTTGGCAAGTTAAACCAAAACAATAAGAACGACATTATAGCAATAAATTTCTATTGATAATTACTCTTAACGCATTGGCATAGAAGATTTATACCCTTTGAAAGGGTTTATCCCCTTAACTTTCTTATTTAAAACAAACTTTCAATTCCTCTAAACACTGTTTTGTTCTCACTGCATCTGGAGTTTGAGTTGTGCCGGCAATGTATAATTGAGTCAAACAATCTATCGTATTTTTGAGTATTTCAAGAACGGATTCAACAAGTTCTGGTAACATGACATTCATTTTATTTCCCTGCGAGTAAAATTTATTTCGTGCACCAGAAGATATCAAGTTTCCATTTTCATCGAAATCCGGTGCATACACTATTACATCAGCTGGAAATCCATCTACCGCAGTATTATAAACAGAACAACGAAAATCCCATGGACCATTATGTACATATTCATTACGAATGACTTCTATTATTCTTACATTTTTATTTGCAACGAAAAGCATTCCATTTTTCGTAAGTGCAGAATTAATTATATTCCTGAGTTTATCAACATTATACAGAAAACCATTGCTGTTCATTTTTGAATAGTTTGAAAAATCTCCATATTTAGTATATTGAGCCTGTTCTATTGCTATTTTAGAAAGTAGGTCAAAAGTAGAAGCAAGTGAAACAAATACACCATTAAGAGATATATGAACTTCAGTTTCCCATTTGCCACAGGTACGGGCTGCAGAAGTGTAGTCCTTCTCTTTGTATTTTAGCTCAAATGGTATAGACTTGTAAAAATCCTGCATAAACATTTCAGCAGCTTCCAAACGGTCTTGAACTGCTGCAATTATGTACCAAAGATCATAGTAATAAATAAATTTGCGAACTATAGGTATGTCTATTTTCTGTCTATATTTCTCATATTGTATTTTAGAAAGAGACAACTCTGGACTTCGGCCTCCATCACAAACCCATTGTGGCATCAATGCTTGAATTATAGAGCGATCAATGTCTTGAAATAAGAAGTTGTCAATACTTGTATATAAGTATTGAATTGAACTTTCAAGTTCTGTAAAATACTTGTAGCAATCATTAGGAGTAATTTGTTTTTTACACATAAATAAGCGTTTAATCCAAAAAATAAGTTTATCAGTATTATATAATTTCATCATTGAATCCAGAATATGGATGAAAGTATTTATGATATTTTTGTTAGTTTATACGATAGTATTAGGACTAGTTACAAATTGTACCACATGAAATATCATGCCCAACAATACAATAGAACCGGCTTTCCTTCCTTATTATGACTTTTTATTATTCCACTTCAGAATAAGGTTCACTAAATAGTGGACTCTTCTCCATGGCATGAATAACCTCAATTTTTGTTTCTTCGTCCAATTCCTGCCCATTGATTACAAAGCGGATGATTTTACCAAGCAATTCCTTGCCTATATTACCAGCAGCCACATGCCAGATATAAGCTTCCATGTGAGGCAAGAAATGGAAACCTGCCCACCCATACCTATTTTTAATAAGGAAATGAGCACCAATAACAAGTGATATACGTTTATTACCATCTGCGAAATAATGTCCAGTACAGAAGGCATATACAAGATATGTAAGTTTTTCTTCAAAAGAAGGATAATATAAATCATTTTGTACCAAGTCAAGTACCATTTCAATGCCACTTCTTTCTCGAATGCCAGACATTCCTCCACCACTTTGCTTAATAGTATCACAATAATACATGAGGATGTCATCAAATGACAGATAAATTATCTCATCCATTTCTATTATTTCTTTAGACGTTCAAGTGTCTTACGGTTTTCATCGTTGTCCAACAACTTTTCTAAATCTATAGATTCCGTTCCGATAAAACGATCAAACTCTTCAGGAGACATAGCTCGTATATATTCTGCTATATTATCATGATAAACATCACGAAGTCCAAGATCCCTTGAGGCCATCTTTTGCCTTGCATCGTATAAGAAAGGTACCATTACTGGACTTTCTGCTTGCTCACTTATCAGCATTTGAACCTCTGCAATTGTAAGTTTTCTATTCAATTCATTATATTTGTTATGAATAGCAGCACCAACACCATTCTCAAACGAGCTGATGACTCTTAATACTTCGGCATACATTGTAGCACGAGCATTGTCTTTAGGTTCCAGTTTAAGTAAATCTTTATACTCTTTTGCATTTTCGCGAAATACAGCTTTATAAATCATATCTGTAACTACAGAATATTTGTAAGTAGGATGGCCATCTACATAAGCATTGATAGATGATGTCAAATTCTTACGATAATTATCCTCTTGTATTGCAGCAGGTAGGTATTCACGATCACGCCAATTGATATATTTAGTTCCTCCCCCAGCTTTTTCATTAATGGTTGAAATTACTATGTCAAGAATCAGACTTCTTACTTTCTTAGCCTTTTCGCTCTCAGCAAGTAGCATACCTATATTCAAAAAGGCACGAAAATCAAATAGACTTAATTGAGTTGTTTTGGTCGCGAAAGTTTTTTCGTGAGCAAATTGTAACTTTATCTCTTTCAGCTTTTTACCCTTACATAAAAAGTAGCCATTATGCTTTAGCTCCTTCTCGTTTGAAGCTAGATAATTATCTATAGTTCTTATATCCACCTCATAGAATTCCGCTACCATTTGTTTTGTCAGATAATATTTGCCTTCGTATTGAAAAGTTTCTATATCAAGGACTTCTTTTATGCGAAGAATGGCCATATTATTATTCAAAATATTCTGGCGCTCTATGGCAGAAGTCGTTAAATCTCTAGTCATATTCTTCTATAAATTATAATATTTTGTATTAAAGTTTACAAGCGTATGAAAAATGGTTCTGATATCCAACCCTATGTAAGGGGAATCAAGTTGTTCAACACCAATAAAAATCTTACGTCCATGATCAGTCTTTGGCCGTTCAGTTATCTTCACCACTTCTTTCACAATGCCCTTATAGCAACCGATGATGTGCGTAGCGTTATTAGCCTTCTCGTCATTCACTCGCCAGTACTTTACAGTACAGTCATACACAGATGGGCGATAAAAAGGATTACTGTGATCATTATTTAACCATGCTTCATACGAGTTCTTGATATTCACAAATATTATTCGATGTTTATTATTTATTGTTGCCATACTATTTGATTATTATTCATGAATAATTATGTCAAGCATCTTTTCTTGATGAATGTGCATATCTTCCGCATTCCATTCCATTCCTTTTTCTCTGTCAAAATCGCCGTTGAGTATTGCTTTGCAGTTATCTTGACACATTTGCATCATAATTTTGAATTTCAACGAAGCAACGCTAACTTGGTCTGATTTTCCATCGCTGTAATGATCAAGCTTAGTTCTAGGATCCCAATTAGAACCTGAACTGTTTGCTTCCGCTCCAATCATCGCGAAGTTGCCGAAACAATTGATTTCGTCTGTGCTGAGAGGCCTTCCTTCTCCAGCCTTGGCTTGTGGATAATAATGCTCTAAAGTCTTTCTTGTACGAGAAAAATAGAAGTTATTAAACGGTTCAAGTTCAAAATCACTACATCCTAAATCTTCAAAAAATGCGCGACGTTTAGGACTCTTACTCGCTAACTTGTTGCCTCGAAGTGCATCTGCGTACTTTTTCCAAAGCATGTAGTCAGTATAGTTGAATACGAACAATGGGATGTCGTACTTACCCTGTTTGTAGATAATACTGAAAGCCTCCTTATAATCAACACCTTCAATGCCTATCTCATAAACATTCAATTCACTATCTTTTAAAATGGTACTATCAAATGCATTGGGGCCAGGTTGATTTCTTTCGTTCAAGCAATCTGCATTCAAATAAACATCGTAGAAGTACTTATCAGCGAGACATTGCAAAAACTTGAGATATTCTTTATCTGAAAGTTCATAGTTATCGAAAAGGAACATTATACAATAGAACAAATAGTTCTTACGCTGTTTTGGTGTAAATGAGACCTCAAACATAGAAAGCAAATGAACAAGTTCCTTCTGTATATCCTGTGTACTTGTCAGATTCTTAGGGTATCTTTTCTTCTTTGTTTCAAGATAGTAATACTGCAATTTCCAAGGGTTATCACCTGAGGATTCCTTGTCATTGAGAGTATGATGAACTACATAGTTGTCAAGTAAGAACTTTGCCTTCAAAAGATTAAAAGCAAACTGTTTTGCAAACTCGGCTTTGTTATCAACTGACATAAGGGCGCTAAGAAATTCATTCAGCAACTCTTTGTCATCCAAAGTAAAAGTAAGCGGATCAAAGCCACTAAGTTTCATTCTTGTTACTTTAAGAACTATCAACAAGAAATTAGGAAAATCGATTATTGGCTGAAACTGATCATTTTGTTCTATATCTGTAGAATCCTCTATTTTCATAATAGGTTTCTGCAGCAGATTTAGAATAGTCTCTTTACCTTCAGACTCATCCTGCTCCGGTATCTCATTAAAACCATTGATCTTAAACTTATGAAGATTATATCCGAACACATTGCTATCAGGGAAAGCCTGCTGTATATAGATATTCATCTCGCTACAAGCCTCCCATATGCGACTGAACGTAGCCAGCTCTTTCTTGTTCTTCAGATACTGACTTAGTGTTGACTTAACAATCTCATGCTTTTCTAACTGTTCACCACGAGAGTTCATGACCTCAAAATAATGGTTCAAATCTACATCCTTGGGGACACTATAGTGTATGATATGCACTAAATCCAAAAAATACTGTTCAAAAGATGGTCGTTCTGACTTACTTACTATGGTATTTATTGCCTTTTCTGCAAACTTATATCCATTTCTGATACCTTCATCAACCTCATCGCCAAGTTTAGGATAATTCTTTAGGTTATTGATAGTAGAAGCAGATATTTTACGTGCTCCATAGGTCAATTTATTCCTGAAATCCTTGATACCCAAAGCATTCAGTATGATGTAAATTGTAGTTAATCTTTGCTGGCCGTCAATCACTTCATACTCGTTATCTCCACGCTTATATGTTACCAACGTACCAATATAATATGGAGCATTATCATTCTTTCGCCAGGAATCATATATATCCTTTATTAAGGCTGTGATTTCGTCTTCTTCCCAAGCATAGTTACGCTGATATATAGGTATCACATATTTCTTTGCTTCCTGGTTCTCTATATAAATCTGGCGTATTGAACGCTCTTTAAGCGGTAATGTTTTATCCATAATTCTACTCGGAATAAAAAGTGGGTTTGAAAAAATGCAGATAGTTCTTAAAGACGTCATCTTCCATTTCGTCAACAGTTCCTTCATCTATGCTTTTATATACTCGGTTGTCGTAGATGTTGTCGTATGAAAGAGGATTTAATCTGTCAGCCAAGAGGCTCAATAGTGATATTGGCGTATCAGAGTCTGCTATTAGTTTATATATATTAAGTGAGTTGATTACATCTCTCTCGCATCTTTCAAGTATATAATTCTGTGCTGAATGCCAACCGAGATGGGAGTATTGTGCACGGAGCGAATATGCCCAAATAAAGGCGTAAGTTACAAATTGCTCAAACAAGTCTGTATCTGTTTTCGTAGGATATGTTGCAGGGCAGAAACGATCAACATAAAGCAACAATGCAGTATCAAATAACAATCGCGTTATTTTGTTACCAACCCCTTTGCTAAAATGCTTGTCCAAAGTCTTGACAATTATGTCTCCTTTGATATAAAAACCTTCGTATTGACTATTGTCTTGAATATCCTTCAAAATGTTATAGTAGTGTTTCGTATAATCAAAGAATGGTTTTCCTGCAATGATTGGAGTATTCAATTGAAAAGCATTAACTTCTCTCGTACCTGAAACAAATGGCATAGCCGATGAATTTATGAAATCAGCATACGAAAATGCACTCTTATAGAATTGAGCATAAGGTGTGCGAGCCATCTTCGTAATACCTTTGAATTTGTAAATGTTGTGTTCATTTAGTTTATAAGCCCAATTCCCATTTATCCACTCTTTGACCCTATATAGATAGTCACCGAAAAATGAAGCCAGTTCATGCTGAGGTATCTTCTCCCATTCCTTAACAATTTGCTCAGTTTTTCGCTCGTCTATGTCTGACATCTCACGCAAATGGTATGCTTTTAGTAAATCGTGTGGATATAGTGCCTTACCTCGAGCATTCTGAGAATCGAAAAATTGGAATGCCTCTGACACATCATCAGTAATAACCACAATCAACTCGCATTGTTTCTCGATAAAATCACGCAATTTCCTCATGTCACGAATATGCTCCAAGTTCCCATCCCCTTCTGTACTTTTATATGTTCTACGTCTGAACGCATTCAGGTTGTTAGGAATATTGTGGCGACTAAACTGATTATTAAATACCCGTTGATTCAAGAAACTAATCTTACGTCTATCTTTTGGTTTTTCAAGTTCATATAAAGCATACAACAATAATGAAAATGTTATGGTTCGCTGCTGACCATCCACAATGTTGTATCTTTCCAGGCTTTTATCATCCAGATCTTTATGCAAGATAAGTGTGCCAACGCGGTAAACCTCCTTGTTATTATTTTTTGCCTCAATTATATCATCAAGCAACTGTATGGCATTTCGCGCAGTCCACTTATATGGACGCTGATATTCTGGCACAGTAAGCCTTACATTGTTGATAGGCTTACCATCTCCCCGTCTGGTTATTTTATTTTCCAAAAGCAAATCACCTATTGTTGTTATTGATAATGTCAGATTATTCATATAGTCATTGTTCTATTTTATTTAATATAATACTCAATAAGTTTGCATTATTATAAATACAATTGATGTTATAACACTGATTAAAGATGTTGTTTTATAGCTCATACATTTGTTTTATAAAGGTTCTTATCCACGCTGGCATGAGTATTTCATCTGCCATTACATTTTCTCTTTGTTCTTTCTGAAGCACATTCTTAATTTGCTTGGTAATATCGTCAGTTATATTATTTTTTCCTATTTCTTTTAATGCAAATGTAACTAACATTGCAAGTGGATTAGTGAATGAGAGATTTTTCGGAGTCGTATATTTGAACTGTATAGAGCGACCATTTCCGAGGCTTACCTTACGTGGCGCACCATCAGTTAAATAAACAATATTCATTGGTACTTGGGTTGATATACCTAATCTGTTCAAAGCATAAATGCCAGTAGGTACAATACGTGCTTTATCTCTACGAGCTATCGTTTCGGCAATTTGTTCTATGGATGGCATCAATATGCCAAGCCCCAAGACCGTATCAATCTCAGGATATAAATATATACCTCTAGCCAAACGAACGATATCACCTTTTGCAGTTAGTCGTTCAAGACTTTTGCCAACAGCCTTTACTTCACCGTATGACGTAAAATCAGAAGGAAAGAAGATACTTCCTCTTCCTTTATCTTTAATAGCTGCAAAAATATTGTCTTCTATACTTGCCATCACACTACGTTTGTCGCAAAAATATAAATTATTTGCGACTAATTCAAGGATTGGCCCAAATATAATATTACTTATTAAGACACTATAGTCGTTTTAAATGATATTGGAATATTGTTTGACAAAGAGGTAATTTTCGATAAGACAAAAGAGAAATATTAAGAAACCAAGAATGATAAAATTCGCAGTATTGTTAGGGACAAGCTTAATAAGAAAGGAAAACAGCAATTTATATTGGAAAATCAAACAGGAATATAGTAAAAGTGAGGAAAATTGAATTTTGATTATAATATACTATTGTCGTAGAGTGATATCACATGCTATAAAATTTATTCCCAACAATAAATAATCTATCACGGAGATTAGTAGAAACTCAATCTTCAAAAAGATGAAACTCAAACCTTTTGTTTTCGCATTGTTTTCGCATGAAAGGAAAAAAGGCAGTCAGCGAATTGCTAACTGCCTGATTTTCAATGTGGACCAGCCAGGGCTTGAACCTGGGACCTCCAGATTATGAGTCTGTTGCTCTAACCAACTGAGCTACAAGTCCGGTG
>OGGC01001320.1_pt1 | contig 17059 bp, 18 predicted proteins | sample 1571181 | NCBI WGS metagenome assembly OGGC01 (sample SAMEA2581930, study PRJEB24529) | metagenome | biome: Human gut stool | place: China | collected 2011 | reverse complement strand
GGGCGTTCCTCAGGAGATCGTCGATGGTCTGCGCGCCAACTTCGAGGGCGAGTGCAGCGAGGTCGGCATGTATCTGGCAATGGCCCGTGTGGCCGAGCGTGAGGGCTACCCCGAGATCGCCGAGGCTTACAAGCGCTATGCCTACGAGGAGGCAGACCATGCTTCCCGTTTCGCCGAGCTGCTGGGCGAGGTCGTCACCGACAGCACCAAGAAGAACCTGATGATGCGTGCAGAGGCCGAGTGCGGCGCCTGCGCCGGCAAGATGGACCTGGCCAAGAAGGCTAAGGCTCTGAACCTCGACGCTATCCACGACACCGTCCACGAGATGGCAAAGGATGAGGCCCGTCATGGCTGCGGCTTCGAGGGCCTGCTGAAGCGCTACTTCAACACGGAAGTCTGAGCAAGGATACTCCAGTCATTGTAATACGCCGCCCCGGCGTGCAGCTTGCAGCTGCTGCCGGGGCGGCTTTTTTGCGGGAAAGTATTTACAAAAGTCTTCGCAGCCGCTCCAGCTCTTCTACGGTATCTGCATCCTCCAGCTCTTCCTGCCGTGCCGCATATACCGCCCGCACAGACTCCGGATGCCGGCGGATGACCACGCCGCCGCCCTTGCCCTCGGGCAGGGAACACAGAGCGCCGAAATAACTGCTTCCGAACAGAACGGGACTTCCCAGCCGCTCCGTGCCGTCCTCGGCACGAAAGCCCAGCCGGAGGATGGCCCGTTCTTTTTCGTCCAGCGCTGAGAGATCGCGCGCCATCGCCTCGAGGCTTTCTTTCCGCAAGAGCGGCTGATCCCCGGGCAGGAAGATGCATCCCGCAAGGCCGGGCAGCTCCGAAAGCAGCGCTTCGAGGCCGAGGCGCACCGTGTCGTTCCGGCCCGGCAGGCTGTGAAGGATGGCTTTCACGCCCGCCTTACAAGCGAGTTCAGCCACTTCCGGCGAGCGGGTCACCACCACCCGGGCCGCGAGGGCGGGCGTCTCTGCTGCGTCCAGCGCCCGGACGATGAGAGGCGCGCCGCCGAAGTCGGCCAGCAGCTTATTGGAGCCGAACCGCACCGCCCGCCCCGACGCCATGATGACGCAGCCCACCGCCGTGTTTTCTGTGTGCTCCATCCCGCAGACCTCCCGAAATTTCCGTTGTTGTTCGTTGCCGAATTGATGCTTTCTGACGATAGTATTATAGCGGATTTTGTGATAAAATAAAAGAAAAAGGTCACAGGAAAAAGAGAGGATACTGCATATGATGACCATTCGGGAATACAAGCGGGCTGAAAGCCTCGAGGAGGCATGGCGGCTCAACCAGAAGCGCCCCAACCGTGTCCTCGGCGGCATGATATGGCTCAAGATGGAGAATATCAATGTCGGCACGGCCATCGACCTGTCGGGCCTCGGCCTCGACACCATCGAGGAGACGGACGATGGCTTTTCCATCGGAGCGATGGTGACGCTGCGCCAGCTCGAGCTGCACCCCGGCCTCGCCGCCTATACGGACGGTGCCGTGCGGGAGTCGGTGCGCCACATCGTGGGCGTCCAGCTGCGCAACCTCGCCACCGTGGGCGGCAGCATTTACAGCCGCTTCGGTTTCTCCGACGTGCTCACCATGTTCCTCGCGCTGAACGCTTCCGTAGAGCTTTATAAGGGCGGCGTCGTGCCGCTTGCTGAGTACGCCCGGCGCCCCTATGACCGGGACATCCTCGTGGGTGTCCTCGTGCCGAAGGAAAACGCCCGTTTTGTCTACCAGTCGGTGCGCAACAGCCAGACGGACTTCCCGGTGCTGACCTGCGCTGCCGCAAAATTGGCGGACGGCAGCATCCGCGCCGCCATCGGTGCGCGTCCGGGCAAGGCCGTGCTCTACACCGCCGCGCCTGAGGCGGGGGAGACCGCCGAGGAATTTGCTGCCCGCTTTGCCGCCGAGGTAAAGGCCGGCATCAAGACCGAAAGCAATCTTCGCGGCAGCGCCGAATACCGCCGCCATCTGGCCGGCGTGCTGACGAAACGCGCCGTCTGCCGTCTGGAAGGCTGAGGAGGACACCATGCAGATAACACTTACATTGAACGATAAAAAGCTTACCGCCGACGTGGCCCCCGACACTCTGCTCATCGACTTCGTGCGCAGCCACGGCTGCCTGAGCGTCAAGCGGGGCTGTGAGACGTCCAACTGCGGCCTCTGCACGGTCTTCCTCGACGACAAGCCGGTGCTGTCCTGCTCCGTTCTCGCGGCCCGCGCGGATGGCCATAAAGTGACCACGCTGGAGGGTCTGCAGGACGAAGCCGCCGAGTTCGGGGCCTTCATCGCGGATCAGGGCGCAGAGCAGTGCGGCTTCTGCAACCCGGGCTTCATCATGAACGCCCTCGCCCTCTTCCGGGAAAAGGAGTACCCTGCCGACGAGGAAATAAAAGAGTATCTTTCCGGCAATCTCTGCCGCTGCTCTGGTTATGAGGGTCAGTTGCGGGGCATCCAGAACTTCCTCGCGTGGAAAAAGGCGAAAAAGGAGGCGGCAGAATGAACACAGTCAACAAACCCTTCCGCAAGAAGGATGCCATGCAGCTGGTGACGGGTCAGCCCGTCTATATGGACGACCTCGTCCCCGCCGACTGCCTCATCGTGAAGCTCCTGCGCTCTCCCCACGCCAACGCCATCGTGAAGAGCATCGATACCGCTGCGGCGAAGAAGGTGCCGGGCATCGAGGCCATCTTCACCTGGGAGGACGTGCCGCAGGATGCCCGCCGCTACACCCAGGCCGGCCAGACTTATCCCGAGGCCAGCCCCTATGACCGCCTTCTCATCGACCGCCACGTCCGCTTTGTGGGCGACGTGGTGGCCATCGTGGCAGGCAAAGACGATGAATGCGTCGATAAGGCGCTGAAAATGATAAAGGTCGAGTATGAGGTGCTGGAACCTGTGCTGGACTACCACACCGCCAAGGATAACCCCATCCTCGTCCATCCGGAAGACAACTGGGAGAGCCTCTGCCCTGTGGGAGGCGATAACAAGCGCAATCTCTGCGCCCACGACGAGTGCGGCAGCGGCGACATCGACGCCGTGCTGGCCGACTGCGATGTGGTCATCGACCATGTCTACCATACCAAAGCCTGCCAGCAGGCCATGATGGAGACCTTCCGCACCTATTGCAGCATCGACCTCTATGGCCGGCTGAATGTCCTGAGCTCGACACAAATCGTCTTCCACGCCCGCCGCATCATTGCAAACGCGCTCCACATCCCGAAATCCATGGTGCGTGTGACGAAGCCCCGCATCGGCGGCGGCTTTGGCGCGAAGCAGACCGCTGTCTGCGAGGTCTACCCGGCCTTCGTGACCTGGAAGACCAGGAAGCCCTCGAAGCTCATCTTCACCCGGGAAGAGAGCCAGATCGCCTCCACGCCCCGCCATGAGATGGAGATCCATCTTCGCCTCGGCGCCAACAAGGATGGCCGCATCCGGGGCCTCGACCTCTACACCCTCTCCAACACCGGCGCTTATGGCGAGCACGGCCCCACGACGGTGGGACTTTCGGGACATAAATCCATCCCGCTCTATAGCAACGCGGAGGCTTTCCGCTTTACCTATGATGTGGTCTATACCAACCATATGTCGGCGGGCGCATACCGCGGCTACGGCGCGACCCAGGGCCTGTTTGCGGTGGAATCCGCCGTCAACGAGCTGGCCGCGAAGCTCCATATGGACCCCTTCAAGATCCGAGAAATGAACATCGTCCACGAGGGCGACGTCATGCCCGCCTACTACGGCGCGGTGAACACCAGCTGCACCCTCGACCGGTGCCTTGCAAAGGTCCACGAGATGATAAACTGGGACGAAAAGTATCCCCGCCGCGACATGGGCAACGGGAAGATCCGTGCCGTCGGCATGGGCATGGCGATGCAGGGCTCCGGCATTTCGGGCATGGACGTGGGCAGCGCGACCCTGAAAGTCAACGACGAGGGTTTCTACACCCTGCTCATCGGTGCCGCTGATATGGGTACCGGCTGCGACACCACGCTGGCCCAAATTGCTGCCGAGGTGCTGGAATGCGGCCTCGACAAGATCACGGTCTTCGGTGCGGACACTGACACCTCGCCCTACGATTCCGGCTCCTACGCGTCCAGCACCACCTACATCACCGGCAAAGCCGTCGAAAAGTGTGCGCTGAAGCTGCGGAGCCAGATCTGCAAGTTGGGCGCACAGCTGCTGGACTGCAGCGAAAACGACGTGGAATTTGACGGTAAAACGGTATTTACCTCGGCTGACCCGTCTGAATCTGTCTCGCTGGGTGATATTGCCACGGCTTCCATGTTCGGCCACGACATCCCGCTGGAAGTCACCGAGACCCATATGTCGCCTCTGTCGCCTCCGCCCTACATGGTGGGCGCGGCCGAGGTGGAGGTGGACACCGAGACCGGCGAAGTAAAGCTGCTGGAATTTGACGCCTGCGTGGACTGCGGCACCCCCATCAACCCGAACCTCACCCGGGTGCAGGCCGAGGGCGGCATTTTGCAGGGCATCGGCATGACCCTCACCGAGAACGTCACCTACGACCAGCGCGGCTGGCCCATGGAGAATTCGTTCATGCAGTATAAGATCCCCACCCGCGTGGACGTGGGCAGGGTCCGGGTCGAGTTCGAGAACAGCTATGAGCCCAACGGCCCGTTTGGTGCGAAATCCATCGGCGAAGTGGTCATCAACACGCCGCTTCCCGCCATCTCGGACGCCATCTGCAACGCCATCGGTACCCGCTTCTACGAGCTGCCCATCACGCCCGAAAAAATCGCAATGGCAGTGGCCGAAAAAGAGGGCGCGGTCGGATGACCGGCCTCGAGGATCTGCCATTCCTCGGAGAAACGGGACACGTTATTTCTCTGGTGGGCGGCGGAGGGAAGACAACATTGCTCTATGCGTTGGCCCGCTGGTATTCGGCGCAGGGGCAGTGGGTGCTCGTCTCCACGACGACCCACATCCGGCGTCCGGACGCGAACTACGCCCCTGATGAGGCGGCACGGGACGCCCTCTGGCAGGCAGTGGCGGGGGTGCCTGCCGAAGGCGGGAAGCTGACCATGCCGTCCCATCTGGCCGACTGGATGGCTGAGGCCGACACTGTTTTGCTCGAGGCTGACGGCGCGAAGCGCCATCCCTGCAAGGCCCCGGCCGCTCATGAGCCGGTGCTCCTGCGGTCAAGCGACATCGTGCTGGCAGCAGCCGGGCTGTCGGCGATGGGAAAACCACTGCAAGACATCTGTTTCCGCCTCGAAGCGGCCTGCGCCCTTCTGGCCGTGCCGCCCGGGACGCCCCTGACGCCCGCTCTGCTGGCAAAACTGCTGGCAAGTGAAGCGGGTGGAAGAAAGTGCGTCGGCACGCGGAAATTCTACGCTATCCTCAACCAGGCCGACGACGAAGCCCGCCGTGCAGCAGGGGAACAGACGCTTGCCATCTTAAAAGAAACTTACGATGTAACAGGATGTTTGACACACTTTGAGAAAGGGGAGAGAGCCTGATGGCAAAAGAGGACAAAATCGTCTTCTGCACGGGCGGTGGCTGTACCGCCAAGCTCGGCGCAGGCGTACTGAGCCATATTCTGGAAAAGCTGCCCTGGGGTGAGAAAGACCCCGACCTTCTCGTGGGCTACGACAGCCGGGACGATGCGGCTGTCTACCGCATCACCGACGACATCGCGTTGGTGCAGACGGTGGACTTCTTCCCGCCGATGGTGGACGACCCCTACACCTTCGGCCAGATCGCGGCGGCAAACGCCCTCAGCGACGTTTACGCTATGGGCGGCGAGGTGAAGACTGCACTGAACCTCGTCTGCTTCCCTGAGAGCATGGATCTGAACATCCTCGGTGAGATCTTACGCGGAGGCGCCGAAAAAGTGGCCGAGGCGGGGGGCATCCTCGCGGGAGGCCACTCCATCGCCGACACCGGCGTGAAGTACGGCCTGTCCGTCACTGGTCTCGTGGACCCCCGCCGCCTCACTGCCAATGATGCGGGAAAGCCCGGCGACAAGCTCATCCTTACCAAGGCGCTGGGTGTGGGCCTCATCTGCACGGCCAACCGCGTGGGCGAAGCTGCCCCCGGTGCGATGGATGCTGCAGTGGCCTCCATGATGACTCTGAACAAGTCTGCCGCCGAGATAAGCCGAAGCTATGATGTTCACGCGGCCACGGATGTGACCGGGTTCAGCTTCCTCGGCCACCTCCACGAGATGATGGGCGGGCGGCTGTCCTGTCGTATCGACGGCAGCGCTGTGCCGGTCCTGCCGGGTGCGTGGCAGGCCGCTGACGACTGCCTTTATACCGCCGCCGGTCAGCGCAACCGCAACCACACCGGGCCTTTCGTCCGGTTCGAAAATGTGCCGTTTGCCATGCAGGAAATTTTGTTCGACCCCCAGACCTCGGGCGGACTGCTGCTTGCCGTGGCTCCGGAAGAGGCTGAAAAACTCCGGGACGAGCTGCAAAAAGCCAGTCTCCCCGCACAAATCGTGGGAGAAATCACAGAGAAGCAGGACACCGAAATATTTGTGTCCTATTCTGAATAAAACATACGATAGAGAGGGAAAACTATGCTGAAAGTTGATGCCAGAGGGGACGCCTGTCCGCTGCCTGTAGTGAAGGCAAAGAAAGCGATTTCTGAACTGAATGGCGCAGGCGAAGTCGAAGTGCTGGTGGACAACGAGATCGCCGTCCAGAACCTCACCAAAATGGCCCAGCAGAAGGGCTACCGGTCTGCCGCCGAAAAGCTGGCCGAGCGGGAATACCGCGTCCTGCTCACCGTGGGTGAGCCTGCGGCAGAAGAAGAGGAAGCTCCGGTCTGCACCCCTGACGCCCGCACCGATACGGTGGTGGTCATCGCGTCCGACAAGATGGGCGAGGGTGCTGAGGAACTGGGCAAGACCCTGCTGAAGGCTTTCATCTTCTCGCTGACCCAGCAGGACAAGCTGCCCAAGACCATCCTCCTCTATAACGGCGGTGCGCACCTCACCTGCGAGGGTTCGCCCATGCTGGACGACCTCAAGGCGCTGGAGGCTGAGGGCGTTGAGATCCTCACCTGCGGCACCTGCCTGAACTTCTACGGCCTGACCGAGAAGCTGGCCGTGGGCGGCGTGACGAATATGTACGTCATCGCCGAGAAGATGCTGAACGCCGGGAACGTGGTCAAGCCGTGATCTACCTCGACAACGCCGCCACCACCCTGCAAAAGCCGCCCTGCGTGGGGCAAGCCATGTTGGATGCGCTGGAACATGCGGGCAATCCGGGCCGCGGGGCGCATGATCCGACCCTTCACGCGGCCCGGATCGTCTACCATGCCCGTGAGACGCTTGCAACACTTTTCCATGCAGAAAGTCCGGACTGCATTGCTTTCACAGCCAACGTGACCCAGGCGCTCAACACGGCGCTCTGCGGCCTCGTCCGCCCCGGCGACCATGTTATCACGACGGTCTGCGAGCACAACTCGGTGCTGCGGCCGCTCTATCGCCTGCGGGAGCAGGGGGCAGAAGTGAGTTTTGTGGAGGTGGACGACACCGGGCGGCTGCGGTATGAGCAGTTCGAAAAATTTCTCCGCCCCAATACCCGTCTTGTCGTGGTGACGCATGCTTCCAACGTCACAGGCAATCTTACGGACCTTGCGTTCGTCTCCGCTTTTGCAAAAAAACACGGTCTTACGCTTGTCGTGGACGCGGCCCAGACCGCGGGCGCACGGCCCATCGACGTGCAGGCGCTGGGGGTGGATGTTCTCTGTTTCACCGGACACAAGGCGCTGCTGGGCCCGCAGGGAACCGGCGGGCTGTATGTCCGCCCCGGGCTGACCATGGCCCCCCTTGTGGTGGGTGGCAGCGGTATCCACAGCTTCGACGAAACACACCCCTCTCAGATGCCCACAGCGCTGGAAGCGGGGACGCTGAATGTTCCCGGCCTCGCGGGCCTCGGGGCAGGCGTGGAGTGGATACTTTCGCAGGGCGTCGAAGCTCTGCACGAAAAAGAAACGGCTCTGACACGTCTGTTTTATGAGAAAATCGTCCATGCTCCCGGTGTGAAAATTTACGGCAGTTTCGACGAAACAGACCGCGCGCCCATCGTCTCCCTGAACTTCGGGGATGAGGACGCAGCCCGTGCCGCCGACATCCTCTGGGAGGACTACGGCATCTGTGTCCGGGCAGGCGCTCATTGTGCGCCTCTCATCCACAAAGCCCTCGGCACCGTGGAGCAGGGGATGGTGCGGTTCAGCTTCTCCCACCAGAACACAGAGGCCGAGGTGCTCAGAGCCGCCGAGGCGGTCTGTGAGCTGGCCGAGGAGGGCTGATATGCGCCGCAAAAGACAATACATCGTTCTTTCGTTTGCTTCTACGGCCCGCGCGATAGGCTGGGAGAAAGAGTGTGCCGCCCGGGGGATCCCGGGGCGGCTCATCCCGCTGCCCAGTGAGATCACGGCAGGCTGCGGCCTCGGCTGGCGGATGCTGCCCGAGGACTGGCAGGCGTGGCAGTCTCAGCTGAACGATGCGGGCTACGATGCTGCCACACCGGTGGAGCAATAAACCATAATGGAGAAATTCTATGTCGATTCGTGAGTTTTTGGACGCTTTGCGCAGCACACAGGGGCAGCATACGCTGGCCTCCGTACTGGAAGGGCCGGAAAGCGGAGCGCGGCTTCTTCTTTGTGAAGGCGTACCCGTCTGGCCCGCAAGACCGGAGGGTCTGCTGGCCCGGAATCTCCCGGCGCTGGCCGGGTGTGGTGCAAGCGGCATCCTGACTCTGGAAAATAAGCGGGTCTTCGTGGAAAAATTCGGAGGTGCGCCCCGGCTCGTCATCTGCGGCGGAGGCCATGTGGCCGAGTCCGTCGTCCGGCTGGCCGTGATGCTGGGCCTGCCCGTCACCGGTCTCGAGGAGCGGCCAGAGTACGCTGACGCCCTTCGCCGCGCCGGGGCAGAAAAGGTCCTCTGTGGTCCTTATGCCGAAAATCTCACCCAGGTGGAGGGCAGTGCGGAGACCTACTTTGTTGTCGCCACCCGCGCCCACTCCTTCGACGTGGAATGCCTTACCGAAATATACAAGAAACGATTTGCCTACGTTGGTATGCTGGGCAGCCGAAGCCGGTCGGCCCTTGTCCGCCGCCAGCTCATCGAGGCCGGAACTGCCCCGGAAAAGACCGAAGAACTCCACGCCCCCATCGGCCTCGCCATCAAGGCACAGACAGCGCAGGAAATCGCACTATCCATCCTCGCAGAGATCGTTGAGGTGAAAAATGGCCGTCAGCAGACGGAAGGCTTCCCGCCCGAGCTGCTGAATGCGCTGGATGCCTGTACGGGACAGGGGAAGGCTCCTGTCCTTGTGACCATCGTTTCCCGCCACGGTTCGACCCCCCGGGAGGTGGGAGCAAAGATGCTGGTGCTGCCGGACGGAAGGTCCGTGGGCAGTGTGGGCGGCGGCATTATGGAATACCGTGTGCAGCAGCTTGCATCAAAAATGCAGGCAGGCGAGGCAGCACCCTGCCAGCTGGCAGAGTATTCGGCCAGCGCAAAAGAGGACGATGCGGCGCTGGCTGCCTGCGGCGGCTCGATGAACGTGTTCCTGCAGCTGCTCAAGGAGGAAAAAAATAATGAAGCGTGATGACGTCATCCTGGTGCGCGGCGGCGGCGACCTCGCCACCGGCACCATCCATCGGCTGTGGTCGGCGGGATTGAAAGTACTCGTGCTCGAAGCCGAACACCCTGCTGCCATCCGCCGCCAGGTCTCGGTAAGTGAGGCCGTGTATGAGGGCGGGGCTGTCGTGGAGGGAATGCGCGCTGCCCTTGTAAAAACGCTGGATGAGGCCGTTGTGGTCTGGCAGCGCGGCGATGTGCCGGTGATGGTGGACCCAAAAGGGGAGCTCATCCCGCAGGTGCGGCCTGCCGCGCTCGTTGACGCCATCCTTGCAAAGAAAAATCTCGGAACGACGCGGGATATGGCTCCGCTGACCATCGCGCTCGGCCCGGGTTTTACCGCCGGTGTGGATGTCGATTTCGTGGTGGAGACCAAGCGCGGCCACCGTCTGGGCCGTATCATCCGGGAGGGTGCGGCCATCCCCAACACGGGCGTCCCCGGAGTCATCGGCGGCTATGGTGCTGAGCGTGTCATCCACGCAGAAAAGGCTGGTGTCTTCCGGAATGTGTGTGCCATCGGAGATCTTGTGTCGGCGGGTGAAACGATCGCGGAGATCGAAACGCCGGACGGCATCCGCACTCCGGTGACGACCCGCATTGCGGGCATCTTGCGCGGTCTGCTGCGGGATGGCTACCCCGTCACGCCCGGCTTCAAGGTGGCTGACGTGGACCCACGCCGGGAGGAACTGGAAAACTGCTTCCTCATCTCCGATAAGGCGCGCTGCATCGCGGGAAGTGTGCTGGAGCTGATCGCGGCAAATCTGTGGAAATAATAAAAAGGGAAGAGGCTGCCTTGGGCAGCCCCTTCCCCCTTTTTTTACATCAAATATCCAAGCCGGTAATCCCCGAGACACACCCGAAGTGCGCCCCACGTCGAGGAGAACTCGATGCCGTGAGCCCGGAGCTTCCCGGTATCCATTGCGAGGTTGCGGGTGAGATCGGATTCCTCGATCTTCACATCCACCTGCAGCAAATTGGCGAAGCATCGCGCAGTCTCGACCATGTCTCCGTCGCACTCGCTGCCGAAGTTGTAGACGCCGCCGGGCAGCTCCATCGCAGGGACGAGGTTCTCGATGACCTCCCGCACATAGCTCACGCCCCGGTAGTCATTGCGCGAAAAGCGCAGCACTTCACCGGTCTTTGCCGCTTTCAGGATGTTCAGCGGCAGGTTGCCCCGGATGGGCAGATGATAGCCCGGGAGGTCGTACATCCAGGGCAGGCGGAGAGCCACAGCGCCCGGGCAGCGGGCCAGCACCCGGGCCTCGGCCTCGAGCTTGTGCTGTCCGTAGACGTTGGAAGGGGAGAGGGGCAGCGTCTCCGCCAGCGCCCCCTGCTGCGTCACGCCCGCATACACCTGGTCGGAGCTGCAGGAGAGCAGCTTTGCACCCACCTCCTCTGCTCCCTTCGCCACCCACTCGGGCAGCAGGACGTTGGCGCGGAAGGAGTCCTCCGGCTCCTGCTGGCAGTACTGGGTGTTGGAGAGGGCCGCCGTGTGGACAATGACGTCCGGGTGCTCCTTCAAAATGAAGCGCAGCACCGCGTTTTCGTCGGCAGTGCGCAGGGTGTCGGACGGGAAGGCACAGAGCGCAAACTGCCCCCGCCACATATCGAGGATGCGTGCGCCCACAAAGCCGCCTGCGCCGGTCACAAGGACTCGTTTCATAGGGCAGTTACCTCAGTGAACAAGGAACAGTTCCAGCACGAAGACGACGGCGCAGCAGGCCACCGACACCTGGAACAGGCTGGCCCCGAACCATGCCGCCGCAATGCCCACCACCAGCGCCACCGCACCAGCTGCCGGACTCTGGGTGGCGTTGACGATGGCCGGGAAGGTCATGACCGCCAGAGTGACGTAAGGGACGTAGTACAAGAACGACTGGATGAACCGGTTTTTGATGGGCTTCCGGATGAGGGTCAGCGGCAGGACGCGGATGGTGTAGGATACGGCGAACATCACTGCGATGTAAAGCCAGTTGCTGCGGATCATTGTTCAGCCTCCTCACTCTGATTGACGGGGAATAACAGCGCACCTGCGCAGGAAATAGCCACTGTCAGGATGATGGTGCGGGTGCCGTCCGACAGGGCGGAGATGCCCGGCAGATAGGTGCAGGCAAAGCTCAGCGCAAAGCTGATGGCCACCAGCGCGGCCACGATCTTATCCTTCCGGGCCGGAGGAATGATGATGGCGAGGAACATGCCGTAGAGCGCCACGCTCAGTGCGCTGACGGCCCGCAGAGGCAGCAGGTTGCCCGCGATGATGCCCAGCGCCGTACCCGAAGCCCACGCCGGCGCGGCCAGCGCGATGGCACCGTAGGTGTAGAAGGGGTTCAGGTAGCCCGGCCGGGCGATGGTGATGCCGAACAGCTCGTCAGTGACGTCATAGCCGATGATAAGCCGGTGGAAAAACGGCGTACCGGGGGCGAACCGCTGGGCCAGCGCACAGCTCATCAGCAGATAGCGGGCGTTGGCGATGAGGGTGATGATGGCGACCTCGAGATAGGTCGCGCCGCTGGCAATGAGGGCAAAGGCGGCGTACTCGCCCGCCGAAGCATTGTTGAGCAGGCTGGCCACGAAGCCCTGCAAAGGTGTAAAACCCGCCGTCCGGGCCGCGATGCCCAGCGAGAACGACACCGCAAAATACCCCAGCGCGATCGGCACACCGTCCCGCATCCCCTCGCAGAACACCTTTCGGCTGAAAGCGTAGGGTTTGGCGGGCTGTGCGGAGCAGAGAGTCTGTTTCGGCGACTCATGCGTAGTTTCCATGAGAAAAGCTCCTTTCCAATTTCAGACACGAACCCTATTATAGCATAGTTCGAGAGAAAAAGACATCGGTCAGAAACGAAAAAACCACAGCTTTCACCCCTGAAAGCTGTGGCATTTTCAAGATGGACTGCTTACTTGAACAGCTTGCGGCCAGCCCAGATGCAGACACAGGCGCCGATGACCGAGACGATGATCTCACCCACGAGGCCGGTAGCGGACAGGCCCACGAGGCCGAAGAGGATGCCGCCCACAAAGCTGCCCAGGATGCCCAGCACGACATTGCGCAGGGCGCTGGTCTCACTGCCCATGATGCGGCCTGCGATGGAACCGGCCAGCGCACCGATGAGAAGGCTAAAGATAAAACCAAACATAAGAAAAACCTCCTGAAATATGTAAGATCAGACGTTGGATGCTTCCTCCCGCGCGTAGCGGCAGATGTCCGAAAGACAGCATTTTTCGCACTCCGGCTTCCGGGCATTGCAGACGGCCCGGCCATGCATCACGAAACGATGGCACAGATCACTGCCCTCTTCAGGCGGGACGATCTTCCAGAGCGCCATCTCCACCTTCTGCGGTTCCTTGATGCCGTCCACAAGGCCGATCTTGTTGCACAGGCGGATGCAGTGGGTGTCGGTGACGATGGCGGGCTTGCCGAACACGTCGCCCATGATAAGATTTGCGCTCTTGCGGCCCACGCCGGGCAGTGCCAGCAGTTCCTCAAAGGTCGTAGGTACCTTGCAGTCGTACTTGTCCCGCAGCATCCGCATACAGGCCGAGATGTCCCGGGCCTTGCTGCGGCCCAGCCCGCAGGGTTTGACGATGGCTTCGATGTCCTCGGGCTCCGCCCCGGCCAGCGCGGCCACCGACGGATATTTTGCAAACAGGTCCTGCACCACGATATTCACCCGGGCGTCGGTACACTGGGCCGCCAGCCGGACGCTCACCAGCAGCTGCCAGGCGTGGTCGTAGTCCAGCGTACAGCCTGCGTCGGGATACTCTGCCTTGAGCCGCCGGATGACCTCCAGAGCCAGCTCTTTTTTGGCCGTCAGGTCTTCGGCAGAGATGTTTTTTCCGCGCATACATTTCCCCTCGTTTCTTGATTGGAATGGCACAAGCATATCATGTTTTGCGAAATTTGTAAATGCTTTGTCGTTTATCTGAGAATCATTTTCATTATTTCTCTTGCCGCGGCGTGCAAAATGCGCTATACTATAAAAGAGAAGGATTCTCATGATCATTTTTGGAGGGAAGACCTATGAACGAACCGCTGGCGCAGCGTCTGCGCCCCAAAACGCTGGCTGATGTCTGCGGCCAGCAGCATCTTCTGGCCGAGGGACAGGTGTTCCGCCGCACCATCGAGAGCGGTCGTATCCCCAACATGATCTTCTACGGCCCCTCCGGCACGGGCAAGACCACCGTCGCCCGCATCATCGCCGAGAACAGCGGCATGACCCTCCATAAGCTCAACGGCACTTCCTGCGGCACCGGCGACATCAAAGCAGTGCTGAAGGACATCGGCACGCTGGCCGGGGCAGGGGGCATCCTGCTCTACCTCGACGAGATACAGTATCTCAACAAAAAGCAGCAGCAGAGCCTTCTGGAGTGCATCGAGGACGGTTCTGTCACCCTCATTGCCTCCACCACCGAGAACCCTTACTTTTACATCTATAATGCACTGCTGTCCCGCTGTACGGTGTTCGAGTTCAAGTCCCTCTCCGCCGCCGACGTGGAACGGGGCATCCGCAACGCCCTGAAAAAGCTCTCGGAGTCGGAATCACAGCCTGTCGTGATGGACGAGGACGCCTGCGCCTACCTCGCCGAGAGTGCGGGCGGCGACCTGCGCAAGGCGCTGGGCTGTCTCGATTTCGTGGTGACGGCGGCCCCCGTGGACGAAACCGGAAAGCACATCACCCTCGAGATGATACAGCAGGTCACCCGCCGCACGGCCATGCGGTACGACCGGGACGGCGACGACCACTACGACATCGTGTCGGCCTACCAGAAGTCCATGCGCGGTTCCGACCCCAACGCCGCCCTCCACTATCTGGCCCGTCTGCTGGAAGCGGGCGACCTGCCCTCGGCCTGCCGCCGGTTGATGGTCTGCGCCTGTGAGGACGTGGGCCTTGCATACCCGCAGATCATCCCCATCGTCAAGGCGGCAGTGGACGCAGCCAACATGGTGGGTCTGCCGGAAGCCCGGCTCCCGCTGGCCGATGCCGTCATTCTCGTGGCAACCAGCCCGAAATCCAACAGCGCCCACGACGCCATCAATGCGGCCATCGCCGATGTGCAGGCGGGGCGTACCGGCCCCATCCCGCGCCAGCTGCAGAACAAGCACTTCGACGGCGAGGATGCTGCCGTCAAGGGCCAGAACTACAAGTACGCCCACGACTATGAGAACCACTGGGTGGACCAGCAATATCTGCCCGACCTGCTCAAGGACGTGAAATACTATACGTTCGGCGACAACCGCACCGAACAGACCGCCCGGGCCTACTGGGCGAAGATCAAGGGGGAAGACAAGCTCTGACCCCCGGCCTTTATCCCGATACACACCCCCTCAGAAAAAGGAGAAAGACCATGCGTTATTCCAAACAGCGCGAGCTGGTACTGCAGAAAGTGGAGCAGCTCTGCGACCACCCTACTGCCGAGGAGATTTTCGACCTCGCAGCCAGGGAATGTCCCGGCCTGAGTCTCGGCACCGTCTACCGCAACCTCAACAGCCTCGTAGATGCAGGCCGCGTCCGCCGCGTCTCCATCCCGGGCAAGGCTGACCGTTTCGACCACACTCTGGGCTGGCACAGCCACCTCTACTGCAACTGCTGCGGCGGCGTCGTGGACGCTGACGTGGACGAAAAGCAGGTGATGAAGCTGGTGCGCAACCAGAAGGGCGTCGTGCAGGACTGCGCCGTGGTGCTGTTCGGCCTGTGCGAGGCGTGTGCCGCCAAGCAGGCTCAGTAAAAATAAACTCTTGCCCTCCAAGGCCAAAAAGGGTATACTATAAAGAGCTTTCTTTATAGTATCAGTATGTCTGCTGCCGGAGGTGTGACCCCAGCGGCAGAGAAGGATGGTTTCATTGGAGTACATAGCATTTGAACATAACAACGCGGCGGCAGAGCTGGTCAAGCTGGCCTATGACACCCCGCCGCTGGCCTTCGTCCACAGCTACGGCTGCCAGCAGAATGTCAACGACGGCGAGCGCATCAAGGGCGTGCTGATGGACATCGGCTACGGCCTGTGTGACAAGCCCGAGGACGCCGACCTCATCCTTTTCAACACCTGCGCCGTCCGTGAGCACGCCGAGCAGCGTGTCTTCGGTAACGTGGGCGCTCTCAAGGGCCTGAAAGAGAAGAAGCACGGCCTCATCATCGGCCTCTGCGGCTGCATGGCCAACCAGAAGCACGTCGTGGAAAAGCTGCGCCAGAGTTACCCCTACGTGGACCTCGTGTTCGGCGTGGACGGCATCGACACGCTGCCCCAGCTCATCGCTCAGAAATTGCAGAAGCACAAGCGGGTGCTCATGGAGCCGGCTCAGCGCCCCGTCATCGTGGAGAATATCCCCATCCGCCGTGAGAGCGAGTTCCGTGCCTGGCTGCCCATCATGTATGGCTGTGACAACTTCTGCACCTACTGCATCGTGCCTTACGTCCGCGGCCGCGAAAAGAGCCGCAAGCCCGGCGACATCCTCGCCGAGTTCAAGAGTCTCGTGGAGGCAGGATATAAGGAGATCACCCTTCTGGGCCAGAATGTCAACAGCTACGGCAAGGGCCTCGAGGAGCAGGTGGATTTCTCCGACCTGCTCAACCTGCTCTGCACCGTCCCGGGCGACTACCACATCCGTTTCATGACCAGCCACCCGAAGGACGCCAGCTTCAAGCTCATCGACACCATCGCGGCCCAGCCGAAGATCTGCAAGCATCTGCATCTGCCGGTGCAGTGCGGCTCGGACCGTCTGCTTGTCCAGATGAACCGTCACTATACCGTGGAGCATTACCTCGAACTCATCGAGTATGCCCGGAAGAAGATCCCCGGCATCACTTTCTCCAGCGACATCATCGTGGGCTTCCCGGGGGAGACCACAGAGGAGTTTGAGGACACGCTGAAGGTGCTGAAGGAGGTGCGCTTCGACGCCCTCTTTACGTTTATCTACTCCCCCCGTCCCGGCACAAGGGCGGCGGAAATGCCCGACCCCGCCACCCGGGCCGAAAAGCAGAAGTGGTTTGATAAGCTGCTGGAGGTTCAGAATGCCAATTCCGCCAAGCTCCACGCCGCCTATGTGGGCAAAACGGTGCGGGTGCTGGTGGACGGCGAGAGCGACGACCCGGAGTACCCCCTGACCTCCCGGACGGAGGGCAACCGCTTGGTGCGGCTGAAAGGGGACAAGGCCCTGATCGGGCAGTTCGCGGATGTGGCCGTCACCGGCAGCAACACCTGGGCGCTGTACGGGGAGCCGGTTTGATTTGCTGCTCCCGCAGGGGGACATTCCCATGTCAGGGCAAGGGGAAGGAATCTTTGGTGCAAGGAAGCACGGCTTTGCCGTGGGAAGTGCCGCTATGCGGCACTAGATTGAATCCCCATTTTCTTTTCGTCTTGCCGAAAAGAAAACGGCCATTCATGGTCAAAAGAAAAGACGCTTAGGGATGAGTTGACCATGAATGGCCGTTTTCTTTT
>OGGC01001312.1_pt1 | contig 17124 bp, 16 predicted proteins | sample 1571181 | NCBI WGS metagenome assembly OGGC01 (sample SAMEA2581930, study PRJEB24529) | metagenome | biome: Human gut stool | place: China | collected 2011 | reverse complement strand
CGGCGTCGGTGGCATTCTTGTTGCCCCACAGCAGGTTGGAGCGGATGGTGCCGCCAAAGAGCTGGGCCTTCTGCATGACCATGGCTGCCTTGCCGCGCAGTTCTTCGCGGGGATAGTTCCGGGCATCGCGGCCCATGATCTCCACCGTGCCTTCGGTGGCATCGTAGAAGCGGGGAATCAGGTTGACAAGGCTGGATTTGCCGCTGCCGGTACCGCCGATGACACCAATGGTCTGGCCGCGCTTTGCAGTGAAGCTGATGTCGGAAAGGCTGGGTGCACCGGCACCCGCATAGGTCAAGCTTACATGCTCAAAGCGCACGGCATCGCCGGATTTTTCGGCGGGCACCTCGCCCAGAAGCTTTTCCGGGAAGGCCATGCCGGGCGTGGTGTCCAGCACAGCCTGCACGCGGCCTGCGCAGGCCAGCGCCTTGCTCACCTGCACGATCAGGTTTGCCAGCTTGACCAGCTCCACAAGGATCTGGTTCATGTAGTTCACCAGCGCGATCACGTCGCCGGAAGCCATGCCACCCACATTGATCTCAATGCTGCCCACATAGAGCAGTGCCACAATGGCAATGTTGATGAGCACATAGGTCAGCGGGTTCATCAGAGCAGAGATATGGCCTACATGGAGCTGCATCCGGGTCAGCAGGTCGTTGGCATTCTCAAAGCGCTCTACCTCGCTTTTTTCCTTATCAAAGGCGCGCACCACGCGCACGCCGGTCAGGTTTTCGCGGGTCAGGCCCAGCACCCGGTCAAGGCGATTCTGTACCGTCTTGTACAGGGGCCGGGTAGCAGCCATGATGCCGAACACCACCACGCTCAGCAGCGGGATGGTCACTACAAAGATCAGCGCTGCACGGGCATTCACTGTAAAGGCCATGACCATGGCACCGATCACCACGAACGGGCTGCGCAGGAACAGGCGCAAAAACAGGTTCAGGCCGCTCTGCACCTGGTTCACGTCGCTGGTCATGCGGGTGATCAGGGTGCTGGTACCGAGGGTGTCCATCTCGGTAAAGCTCAGGGTCTGGATGTGCTCAAACAGGGCGTGGCGCAGAGCTGTGGAATAGCCCACGGCCGCCTTTGCGGAAAAATACTGTGCTGTCAGGCTGCAGGCAAGGCCGATCATGGCCAGCAGCAGCAAAATGCCGCACCGCACAAGGATATAGTGGAAGTCGTGGGCGGCAATGCCGATGTTCACGATATCCGCCATGACCAGCGGCACAAACAGGTCGAACGTGGCTTCCAGCATCTTGAAAAGGGGCGCAAGCACGCTCTCGCGCTTGTAGTCCTTCAGATAGCCTAGCATCTTGTTCAAGGCGATACTCCTTCTTTCTTGCTTTCTTGCATTATAAGGTTTATGAAATCCTACTTATTATAGCGTACAAAAACTTAAAAAGCCATAGAAAATGTTTTTATTGCAAAAGTGTGCTGAAAACCGCCGGGCAAAATGCCGAAAACGGTTGAAACCAGGGTGGGGGTATGCTACAATGATTTTAAATATTGCACAAAAGGGGAAACAGGAATGCTGATAAGTTTGGTCGTTCCGTGCTACAATGAGGAAGAATCACTTCCCATTTTTTATAAAGAGGCCAGCAAGATCGCACAGCAGATGGGAATATCCCACGGAGCAGATTTTGAGTTCATCTTTGTGGATGACGGTTCAAAAGACCGCACACTGCAGATCGCGCGGGAATTGCACCGGAAAGATGCCCGTGTGCGGTACATCTCCTTCAGCCGGAACTTTGGCAAGGAAGCAGGCATTTATGCCGGATTAAAAGCGGCAAAGGGCGATTATGTAGCAACGATGGATGCGGATCTGCAGGACCCGCCCTCGCTGCTGCCGGAAATGCTGGAGCTGCTGCTCTCCGGCGAATATGACTGCGCGGCCACCCGCCGCACGACACGCGAGGGTGAACCGCCCGTTCGCAGCTGGTTTGCCAAAAAGTTTTATCAGATCATCAATAAGCTCTCGGATACAGAGATCGTGGATGGAGCAAGAGACTTCCGCCTGATGAGCCGCAAAATGACCGATGCCGTGCTGAGCATGGCGGAATATAACCGCTTCAGCAAGGGCATTTTCAGCTGGGTCGGCTTTAAAACGAAGTGGATCGACTACAAAAACGTAGAGCGTGTGGCGGGCACAACAAAGTGGAACTTCTGGGGTCTGCTCAAATATTCGATCGAAGGCATTGTGGGCTTTTCCACAGCTCCGCTGCTGATGGCGGCGGGCCTTGGCCTTGCCTTTTGCGTATTGGCGTTTGTAGGCATCATGATCGTGGTGGTGCGTGCACTGATGTTCGGCGACCCTACTTCCGGCTGGCCGAGCCTTGTCTGCATTATCCTTTTGTGCAGTGGTGTGCAGCTGCTGTGTACGGGCATTGCGGGCGAGTACCTTGCCAAAACGTATCTTGAAACAAAGCACAGACCGATCTATATTGCTGCTGAGACCGAAGAAGATCTGGACGCGGAATAAGGCGTTTCAGGAAAATTGTATTTTTAACAGGGTGCCAGAAGAAGCTGATCTGGCACCCCGCTTTTTTGAGCAGGGAAAAATGGATACATACAGATAGGCGTTGTACCCAAAGCCATTTCCTGCTATACTAAAAATTGACTAGAAACTGGAAGAATGGTGAGCAGATGGCAAAAAGACAAGACGGCGGCATCCGGCTGCGCCCGGTGGGCACCCGCAAGCATCGGCAGAACGCTCCGGCCTACAGCCCGGCGGGCACCGGCTGCCCGGCCTTTGAGCAGGCAGTGGAAAATTTATATAAAGGCCAGAACGAAGAAAGCTTCTGGACGCTGATGGGCGCTTTGAACTATGCACTGGAAATGGAGACCCATGTTCTGGTGCCGCTGCGCACGGCACTGACGGTGCACAACACGCCTGCACCGTGGACGGAGCATCCGGTGCCCACGGCAAAGGCGAAGGACCTGCAGCTGTGGACCCTGCGCAACGAGAAGGGCCGCACATGGCTGCCTATGTTCACCTCTGCAGCTGCGGCCTGCGCCGACCGCAGCACTTCTGCCCGGCCAATGGCAGATTACACCCTGCAGGATGCCATGGAGCTGGCCCTTTCCACTGAGGGGATCGACGGCGTGGTGCTGGACCCGTGGAGCCACTCGGCTACGCTGGACGGCGCTCTGCTCAACGGTTTGCTGCACGCGGGCCATACGCCGGAAGACCCCGGTGATGAGAAAGCGGATGCCGGAAAGGAAGCCGCCCGCAAGGGCAACTGGGCGCAGGCTGTGGAATGCTTTGAAAAAGCAGCCGAGCTTGGCAGCACCATGGGACTTGCCCTGCTGGCAGACTGCATTTATAAGGGCCGCGGCACCCGCACGAACCGTGCCGAGGCCCGCCGCATGTGGAAGGAAGCAGCGGACAGCGGCGAGATCTTATCCAACATTGCACTGGGCGATGACTGCGCTGCCCGGGGCGACAATGGCCGGGCACTTTTGTATTACCGCCGTGCCCGCGCCAACGCAGCCCATATGCCGGATATCGAGTACACTCCGCAGGTGTGCCTGCGTGTGGCCCAGACCGAAACGCGCTACACCAGCCGCAAAAAGGCGCTGGCACTGGCCGCAGAAGCAAGGCAGGGCTTTTCCATCAAGGCCCGTGAACACGAGCCGGACGCAGAGCAGTGGCTGGCCGAAGCCGACCAGCTCATCCGGGAACTGACCAGTGAACTGCCTGCCCGAGCCACAGCTTACGACATGGAATCTTTACAATTGGACTAAAAAATCGTCATATCGGGACGGTAAGATATACTCGGAAATGATTTGAAGAGCTGCGCCCAAGATGCACAGCACCGGAGAGGAAACAGACAGTATGAGCAAAGTAATCGGCATCGATCTCGGCACGACCAATTCCTGCGTGGCAGTGGTGGAGGGCGGCAAGCCCGTGGTCATCACCAATGCGGAGGGTGAGCGCACCACCCCCAGCGTTGTGGCCTTCACGAAGGATGGTGAACGTCTGGTGGGCGGTGCGGCCAAGCGACAGATCGCCACAAATTCCGGGCGCACCATCTCCAGCATCAAGCGCCATATGGGCAGTGACTACCGGGTGCACATCGACGGCAAGGACCTGACCCCGCAGGAGATCAGCGCCATGATCCTGGCCAAGATCCGCCGCGACGCCGAGAGCTATCTGGGCGAGCCGGTGACCGAGGCCGTTATCACGGTGCCCGCCTACTTCGACGACAGCCAGCGCAAGGCCACCCAGGACGCTGGACGCATCGCGGGCCTGAATGTGCTGCGCATCATCAACGAGCCGACGGCTGCCGCTGTGGCCTACGGCCTGGACAACGAAGCACCCCAGAAGATCCTGGTGTATGATCTGGGCGGCGGCACCTTTGACGTGTCCATCATCGAGATCGAGGACGGTACTTTTACAGTGCTGGCCACCGGCGGCGACACCCATCTGGGCGGCGATGACTTTGACGAGCGCATCGTGGAGTACGCTGTGGCCGAGTTCAAGAAGTCCGACCGCATCGACCTCTCCCGCGATCCGGCTGCGATGGGCCGCCTGAAGGAGGAAGCGGAAAAGGCCAAGAAAGAGCTGTCCAGTGCACCCTCCGCGCAGCTGAACCTGCCCTTCATCGCGGTGGGCAAGGACGGCCCCCACCATCTGGATCTGTCGCTGTCCCGCCCGCAGTTCGAGATGATGACCGGTGACCTGCTGGCCCGTACCGTGACCCCGGTGCAGAACGCCCTGCGGGATGCCGGCATCTCCGCCAGCCAGCTGGGCAAGGTGCTGCTGGTGGGCGGCAGCACCCGCATGCCCGCCGTGGAGCGCCAGGTGCGGGAGCTGCTGGGCTGCGAGCCCAGCCACAGCCTGAACCCGGACGAGTGCGTGGCCATGGGTGCCGCCGTGCAGGGCGGTCTGCTGCAGGGCGGCGGCAAGCTGGCTGGTGCTACCGGTGCCGCCGCACAGGGTCTGGTGCTGATGGATGTCACCCCGCTGACCCTGTCCATTGAGACGCTGGGCGGCGTGGCCACCCCGCTGATCACCCGCAACAGCATGATCCCCACCCGCAAGAGCCAGATCTTTACCACGGCACGCCCCATGCAGACCAGCGTGGAGATCAACGTGCTGCAGGGCGAGCGCCACTTTGCCCGTGACAACAAGAGCCTGGGCAAGTTCAAGCTCAACGGCATCCGGGGCGGTTTCTCATCCAAGCCGCAGATCGAGGTCACCTTTGACATCGACGTCAACGGCGTGGTCAAGGTGTCGGCCAAGGATCTGGGCACCGGCCGGGAGCAGAACATCACCATCACCGGCAGCACGAACCTGTCCGAAAACGAGATCCAGCGCGCTATGGCGGATGCCGCGGCCTATGAGGCCGAGGACAGCCGCCGCAAGGAGCGGCTGGAGCTGCACAACCAGGCCGAGGTGCTGGCCTACAAGGTGGACGAGGCCTTGTCCAAGTGCAAAAAGGAGCTGGACCGCGACGAAAAGAACCGCATCAAGACCGATGTGGCCAACCTGCGCCACTGCCTGCGCAAGGACAAGCCCGAGAAGATGAACGAGACCGAGGAAGCGGCCCTGCGGCAGGCCAAGAGCCAGCTGGAGGAAAGCGCCAACCACCTGATGATGCTGTACACCAGCCAGCAGCAGGCCCAGGGCCCGGACCAGACCCTGTGAGATGCCCTTATAAAACAAAAAAAGGAACCGCTGCGGCGGTTCCTTTTTTTGTTTTGCAGATCAGAGCATCTTGGACAAAAATGCTTTCAGACGGGGATGCTTGGGGTTGGAGAACAGCTCCTGCGGGGGCTCGTCCTCCTGGATCTGGCCGCCGTCGATGAAGATCACGCGGTTGGACACCTCGCGGGCAAAGCCCATCTCGTGGGTGACCACCAGCATGGTGATGCCGGTGTGGGCCAGCTCCTTCATCAGCTCCAGTACCTCGCCCACCATCTCCGGGTCCAGGGCGCTGGTGGGCTCATCGAACAGGATCACGTCCGGGTCCATAGCCAGAGCGCGGGCAATGGCAATGCGCTGCTGCTGGCCGCCGGACAGGCTCTTGGGGTAGACGTTGGCCTTGTCGGCCAGACCCACACGAGCCAGCAGCTCGTCGGCGCGCTGGGAAATGGCTTCCTTGTCCTTCAGCTTGAGCAGGCTGGGGGCCAACTCCAGGTTCTTTTTCACCGTCAGGTGGGGGAACAGGTTAAAGTGCTGGAACACCACGCCCATCTTCTGGCGCACAGCGTCGATGTGGGCATCGTCCACCTCCACGCCTTCAAACTTGATGGAGCCGGAGGTGGGGATCTCCAGCCGGTTCAGGCACCGCAGAAAGGTGGACTTGCCGCAGCCGGAGGGTCCGATCAGGCACACCACGTCGCCGCGGTAGATGTCGATGTCGATGCCCTTGAGCACGTCCAGGGTGGGGGTGGGCTGCTTTGCGCCCTTTTTCTTCACGCCGCCGTAGGTCTTGGTCAGACCACGGACTTCCAGGATCTTTTCGTGGGTGTTAGCGGTCACTTTGTGCCAGCCTCCTCTCAAACTTGCCCAGCAGCCAGGTAAGCAGCATCACCAGTACCAGGTAGATGGCTGCAACGCCCAGCAGGGGGAACATGGCGTCGTAGGTGCGGTTCATAATGCCTTGTGCGGCGTACAGCAGCTCCTTGCCGCCAATGACCGTGATCAGGGAGGTATCCTTCAGCAGAACGATGAATTCGTTGCCCAGGGCAGGCAGCACCGCACGGATGGCCTGGGGAATGATGATCACCACCATAGTGGTCATGTAGTTCAGGCCCAGGCTGCGGCCGGCCTCCATCTGGCCCGGGTCCACGGCCATCAGGCCGCCCCGGATGATCTCGGACACATAGGCACCGGAGTTGATGCCCAGGGTCAGGGCACCTACCATGGTAAAGTTGCGGCTGTTGGAAAAAATGACCATACTCATGATCAGCAGCTGCACCATCATAGGGGTGCCACGGATGATGGTGGCGTACACCTTGCACACTGCGTTGAAGAAGCCCAGCACCGGGTTCTTGTGGCCGGGACGCTGCTGGTCGTGGGTCACACGGACCATGGCCACTACGCTGCCCAGCACGATGCCCAGGGCCAGCGCAATGGCGGTGACCAGCAGGGTGGTGCCTACGCCATCAATATACTGGAGCCAGCGGTCCTTCAGGAGAAAGGCCTGATAAAATTTGTAAAAGACCTCCTGCCCGAAGGTCAGGCTCGTGCCGCTGTTCAGCAGCTCTTTGAGCAGTTCGTATTGAGCAGCCATTCACATCCTCGCTTTCTGTCTGTGGGATCTTGTTGGTGGGTTGATGGGGACCCGAGTCCCCGAAAAAAGGGAGGAGCCCCCTGAAAAGGGCCGCCTCCCGGTGTTGCGTTCGTGGCAGCTGCTTACTCTGCAGTGATGTACTTGTCCACGATGGACTGCAGAGTGCCGTCAGCCTTCAGCTCCTCCAGAGCAGCGTTGATGGCATCCTCCAGGGCAGAGCCCTTGGCCAGGCCGATGGCGTAGTCCTCCTCGGCGTAGCTGGTGTCCAGCACCTTCAGGCCGGGGTTGGCGGCCACATATTCCTTGGCAGGGGCGTTGTCGATGACCACAGCGTCCACCTGGCCGTTGTTCAGGGCCTGCACGGCGGTCAGGCCGCTGTCGTAGGCCACCACGGCGTCATCGCCGAAGTCGTCGGAGCAGTAGATGTAGCCGGTGGTGCCACGCTGGGTGCCGATCTTTTTGCCGGCCAGGTCATCGGGAGAAGCAATGTCGGAGCCATTGGGCACGATGATGGACTGGATGCCGGTGGCGTAGCTGTCGGAGAAGTCCATCACAGCCTTGCGCTCGTCGGTAACGGTAACGCCAGCCATGACCATATCAGCCTTGCCCTGCTGCACGCTGAGCAGTGCGGCGTCAAACTCCATGTCGTCTACCTGCAGCTCCAGGCCCAGCTTTTCAGCAATGGCCTTGGCGGTGTCGATGTCGATGCCCGCGATGTCACCGGAGTCGGTGGTCATCTCGTAGGGAGGGAAGGTGGCGTTGGTGGCCATGGTCAGCTTGCCAGCCACCACGGTGGCCAGGCTGCCAGAAGCAGAGCTGGAAGCAGCTGCGCTGCTGGCTGCAGAAGAAGCTACGCTGGAAGAAGCACCACCGCAGGCGGTCAGGGCCAGGGCAGCAGCGGAAACGGCGGCAGCAGCCAGGAAGCTGCGACGAGAGATCTTTTTCATATTCAAACACTCCTCTATGCACTGTATAATCTTACAACCGCCGGAAGGATGCGAATCATCGATGTTCCGGTCAATGCACTTAGTATAGTTTGAACAAAATGAAAAGTCAATAGTTGTGCATAATAATTCGTAAAATAAAAATTATTTTCCTGAAAATATGCAAAAATCCATTGAATATCTGAATATATGCAAGAAAATCCAGCTTTTTTACCGGGGCGTTACAGCCAGCGGGCGATCTCATCCCTGCTGCGCTTGGGCACGCAGTAGTCGCGGTTTTCATCCAGGTAGTATTTTACCCCGGTCTCCGGGGTCATGGGCACCACCCGGGCAGCGTGGGTGGGGTAGCCAAAGGCCACCATGCAGGCCAGCTTCAGTGGCTCTTCGATGCCCAGCAGCTCGGTGAGGGCGGGCTTGTTGATGGCACCCATGATGCAGCTGCCCACCTCCTTGTCCCAGGCGGCCAGGGTCATGTTGGCCAAGGCAATGCCGGTGTCGGTGGAAAGGTCGCCGGGAGCGGAGCTGTCCTGCAGGACGGCCACATACAGGGTGGGCGTCTCGTCGGCCTTGGGCATGCCCTGTTCCGGGGGCAGATAGGCCGCCCACTTGACCAACGGCTGCACTTTGGCCACCATTTCCGGGCTCTGCACCACCACAAGGCGCAGGGCCTGCCGGTTGGCCCCGCAGGAGGACAGCCGCACAGCTTCCACGATGTCATCCACCACATCCTGCGGCACGGGCTTCTGCGCAAAGCGGCGGTAGGTGCGGCGAGTGACCAGAGACTCCATAACAGACATGACAAAACACTCCTTTTCCGGCGGGCGGTGCCCGGCGGTTTATTTGCGGTTTACTACCATATAAAGTATAGCAGTCCGGCCGGGGATGCGCAAGCTGGAGAAAAAAACGTTGGCTCTTGACAAAAATATGCGGGGGGGGGTATAATTGGCGGAGAATACCGGCCCGGGCGGAAGGAGGCGGCCATGGTGGAAGAGGAAGCGTCCTGCGTGCAGGAGGAACAGACCGAGACGCTGGACCCGGCAAAGTGTACACCGGAACAGCATGCTTATACCGTGCAGTGCACCGAGGACGGCCATGTTCTGCACTGGGTCCGGGTGGAAAAGCACCAGTGGTCGGACTGGCGGGTGGAGAAGGAACCGGACTGTGAGAACCCCGGGGAGCTCCGCAGCACCTGTGCGGTCTGCGGCATGGTGCGCTGGCAGCGGCTGGCCCCGCTGGGCCATCTGCTGCAGTTCAAACCCGAGGATGAGCGGCATACCATTGCAGTGTGCCGGGTGTGCGGCCGCACCCTGTGGCGAGGCCCTGCAAGAGATGCCGCCCAGAAGAAAAAAGCGGCCAGAAGATCCCGGCCCTCGACACAGGACGCCGCGAAGTGACAACGAAAATATGGTAAAATGTGGAAAATGATAGAAGGGGGTATCAGAATGGTCGTGTGGGTAGGTCTTGTGTGCTTTGTGCTGGGTGCCAATCTGGGATTTCTGGTGGCAGGCCTGATGCGGATGGCAAAGGACGAAAAGGACACCTCGGAGAAACCATAAAAATTTGGACGTGTTAACATTGAAAATTAACAATTCCTAACATGTGCGGAATCTCTTGACAAAGCGGAACGGGTAGGGTATCTTTGGTTTGCTAATACAAACCTAGGCGTACACGCCTACACGAAGATCAGGAGGAAAAACCAATGTCTCAGATTTCTCGTCGTAATTTTATGAAGTGCGCCGGTGCTGCCGCACTGGCCATTGCAGCCAGCGGCATTCTGACCGGCTGTGACAATACGCTGGATGTTGAAGTGACCTTTGTCTACAATGGCCAGACCCTGCCTCTGCGCGGCACCGGCAAGGTGGTCACCGGTGAGCAGTACATGGACACTGCGACCATCGTGCTTCCCGCAGAATATCAGGAACAGTACAAGGTCCGCGCAGAAAAAGTGAAAGTCATCCGCGAAAACGGCACCCGCAAGGCAGTGGTGGAGCTGGTGGTAAAAACTGCGGTCTGGACGGTCAGCTATCGTCTGGGCGAGAAAGAAGTGCTGTCCGGCTCTGTTGAGGCGGCAGCGGTGAACCCCACCGTCACGGTAAAAAACCTGAACGAGAACGAGCTGAAAGCGCTGGACAAGATGTTCTACAAGCTCCCGGAGGATGCCAAGGTCACCATCGGCAACGGCGTTGTGATCGTTCCGGTGGAGAAGATCATGGGTCAGGTGAAAGTGGACTACTATTATAAAATCACGGAAACGGTTGAGAGATGCCTTGGCTACCCGGAAGTAGTCGATGTCTGGAAGGGCACTAACATTATCAAGAAGTCGCAGTTGACCCGTCTGGAAAAAGCATGTGCTGATATGTCTTATGACGCCAGCAGCGTGGCACAGGAGATTCTCTTTGACTGGGCGGATAACGTAGTCAAGATTTATGTAAAGAGCTACTGAGCCTGATAACAGAACGCACTTTATAAAACGCAAAACAGGGGAGCTGCCCATGCCGGGCGGCTCCCCTTGCTTTTTGTGTTCAGGAGATTTTTGCCGGGTCGAGGTACTGGCCGTTCTGCAGCACTTCCAGATGGATGTGCGCTTCCTCGGCACATTCACAGCTGATGGTGCCCACGGTGCCCAGCTTCTGCCCAGCGGTCACGGTGTCGCCGGGTTTCACGGCGGGGCTGTTCACCCCGCACACCCGCCACAGGCGGCCGGAAGCATCTTCCAGCGTGACCACGCTGCTCCACCGGCCGTCGGTGCCGGTCTCGGTCACCTTGCCGGAGCAGGGGGCACTCACCTCACTGCCCTCGGCACAGGCGTAATCCACACCGTTGTGGGTGCGCCAGTCGCCCAGCGTCTTGCTGTAGACCAGCTCGTCACCACTGTAGGCGTTGAGCACCCGGCCAGAGAACGGCTGCGTGGAGGCAGGCGCGGCTGAGCTTGCGGCAGGTGCAGAGTCGGTGCGCAAGGCAGAGGGTTCGTGCACCGAACCAGAGCCAGATGCCGCACCAGACGAGGCACTCGAGCTGCCCGGCACGGGCTGCGGTACCCCGGCTACGCTGTTGGCGGCCTGCTCGGCCGTATCGGGAAGGTCCAACCATAATTCTTCCTCCTCAAGCCCCACATCGGGGTCAGGTTCCGGCTCCGGAATGGTCTGCCGGGCGGTGCTGCTCGGGTTTGTCAGGTCGGTCAGGTTCTGCCTGAGCTCGTCGCGGACGGTGCGCACCGCCCACACCCCCGCGGCTGCCGCGGCCAGCAGACAGGCTGCCAGCACCAGCGCAAAGCCCTTGCCGTGCAAAAACTTTTTGATCTGCTCCATCTTGCGTTACTCCTATCTGTCCCGTGGAAACGGTTCGCTTCTGGGGTTAGTGTGGGAGGGCGGCGCAGGTTTTATGCATCAAAAAAGAGCCTTCCCGGTGCGGGAAGGCTCTTTGCGGTTTACGGGTTCCGGTTCAGCTGCGGCTGTTGCGGCTGTTCAGGCCCAGCAGACGCACCACATACAGGAAGATGTTGATGAAGTCCAGGTACAGGGTCAACGCACCGTAGATGGAAGCCTTTTCGGCCAGCTCGCTGTCCCCGGCGTAGTAGGAGTACAGCTGGCTCAGCTTCTGGGTGTCATAAGCAGTCAGCAGCATGAACACCACCAGACCGATGCCGCTGTACAGCACCGTGGAGCCGAAGCCCATGCCGAACAGCATGCCGACAAAGCCGGTGATGAGCAGGGCCACCAGAGCCATCATCAGCTTGGGACCCCAGCCGGACAGGTCCTTGTGGGTGGTGGCACCATAGGCAGCCATCAGGCCAAAGTACACCGACGTAGCCAGGAAGGCCAGCACCAGCGTGCTCACCGAGAACGCAATGAAGTAGTAGCTCAGCACCATGCCGTTGAGCAGTGCATAAACAAGGAACACGCCGCGGGCTGCGCCTACCGACATGTTCTGCACGCGGGAGCTCAGCACGAACACCAGTGCCAGTTCTGCAATGGTGAACAGCAGGTACAGGGAGTTGACCACATACAGCAGGGGTGTGGTGGCCGTGACGAACGCGGCGGCAAAGGTCACCAGCAGACCGCAGGCCATCCAGCGGTAGGTGCGGGACATATAGTCCGCCGAAGTCATGGCGGGCTCTGCATAACCGCGATCATAATTGTTGTAATCCATGTGGAAGTTCCTCCATTCTTGTTCCGCCGGGGCTGTGGGGGCCTTGCCGCCCTTGCTCCGGTCTACGGAATATAGTATACTGCATAGAAATGAACGTTTCATGAAAAAGGCTGTGATGTTTTATGTCCCTCGGACTTTATCTGCATATCCCTTACTGCTTTTCCAAATGCCGGTATTGCGATTTCTACTCCCACCCCGGGGAGCGGGGCGTGCCGGACGCCTATGTGGACGCTTTGCTGCGGGAGCTGGCACGCTTTGCGCCGGACGCACCCCTGCGGCCCGATACCGTGTATTTCGGCGGCGGCACCCCCAGCCTGCTCAGCCCGGCTCAGGTCGGGCGGCTCATCCGTGCCGCCTGCCCGGTGTCCGGGGCTGAGGTGACCCTGGAGGCCAATCCGGAGACCGTCACCGAGGAAAGCCTGCGGGGCTTCCGGGAGGCAGGGGTCAACCGCATCTCCTTTGGGGTGCAGTCGGCCCGGGACACTCAGCTGCGCACGCTGGGCCGCCCCCACACGGCCCGGCAGGCCCGCGCGGCCTTTGCGGCGGCCCGCCGGGCAGGGTTTGAAAACATCAGCGGCGACATCATGCTGGCCCTGCCCCATTATACGCAGGCAGAGTTCGACGAGACGCTGGAACTCATCGAAGAGGGCGGCGCCACCCATATTTCGGCTTACCTGCTGAAGATCGAGCCGGATTCCGCCTTTGGCCGCACGCCCCCGGAGGGCCTGCCCACCGGTGACGAGGCGGCGGACTTCTACCTTTACGCCGTGGAGCAGCTGGAGCACCACGGCTACCGGCAGTACGAGATCTCCAACTTTGCAAAGCCCGGCTATGAGGGCCGCCACAACCTGATTTACTGGGACTGCGGCGACTATCTGGGCCTTGGCCCGGCGGCCCATTCCTGCATGGGCGACAAGCGGTTTTATTACCCCGCCGACACGGCGGCTTTCCTGCAGGACAACGCCGCCCCGGTGATGGACGGCGGCTGCGGGGCCGAGGATTACCTGATCCTGCAATTGCGCCTGCGCAAGGGCCTGTCGCTGCCGCAGTACAAGGCCCTGTACGGAAAAGAGTTTTCCCCGGTGCAGCTGGCGTTTATCCGTAACTGTGTCAAAAACGGCTATGCCGCCTTCGACGGCACCACCCTGGCCCTGACCCCGGCGGGGCTCATCGTGCAGAACAGCATTCTGGCCGAGCTGCTCTGAGCCTGCCCGCAGCACATTGCTTTTGCGGGGCGATTCTGGTATGATATAAATGTAGAACTAGGCTTTTTGGGAGGAAAACAGATGGCAAAGGTGTTGATCGTAGGCGCAGGTGCGGCAGGCCTGATGGCGGCGGGTGCTGCCGTGCGGCAGGGGCATCAGGTAACGGTGCTGGAGCATATGGACAAACCGGCCCAGAAGATCCTGGTCACCGGCAAGGGCCGCTGCAATGTGACCAACGACTGCACGGCAGAGGAGTTTTTGCACCATGTGCGCACGAACCCGCGCTTTCTGTTCTCGTCGCTGGGGGCATTCCCGTCCGCAAAGACCATGGAGCTGTTCGAGAGCCTTGGTGTGGAGCTGAAGGTGGAGCGCGGACGCCGGGTGTTCCCGGTGTCGGACAAGGCCGAGGAGATCCGGCAGGCCCTGCTGCGGTATGCGCAGGACGCCGAGCTTGTGCACGACGGTGCCAGAAAGCTGCTGCTGGAAGAGCTGCCGCCGGAAGCGGAGGAAGCCCCCGCTGTGCCGGAAAACCCGCGCCATCCCAAAAAGAAAAAGGCCGGCCCGGCCCTGCGCTGCATCGGCGTGCGGGGCACTTCGGGCCGGGAATACCGGGCAGATGCCGTACTGGTGGCCACCGGCGGCGTGAGCTACCCCACTACCGGTTCCACCGGTGACGGCTACAAGCTGGCCCGGCAGGCCGGGCACACTCTCGTGGAGCCGGTGCCCAGTCTCGTGAGCCTTGTGAGCCACGACCCCGACTGCAAAAAGATGATGGGGCTGGCGTTGAAAAACGTCACCCTGACCCTGTTCGAGGACGGAAAGGCCATCTTTGACGAGCAGGGCGAGATGTTGTTCACCCACTTCGGCATCAGCGGCCCGCTGACCCTGAGCGCGTCCAGCCACCTGGGCGACATGAAAAAGCACAAGTATCACGCGGAGATCGACCTCAAGCCCGCCCTCAGCGAAGAGCAGCTCTACGACCGCATCACCCGGGACTTTGCCCTGCTGGCCAACCATGCGGCCCAGGGCGCGCTGGTCAAGCTGCTGCCTTCCAGCATGCAGCCGGTCATGGTGGCGCGCTGGGGCATCGACCCGGCCACCAAGGCCAACCAGATCACCCGGGAGCAGAAGCGGGAGCTGGTGCAGCTCATCAAGCACTGGCGGGTGTCCATCGACGCCCGGGGCGACCTGGCCCATGCAGTCATCACCTCCGGCGGCGTATCGGTGCGGGAGGTGGACCCCAAGACCATGCAGAGCAAAAAGGCCCTGGGGCTGTACTTTGCAGGCGAGGTGCTGGACGTGGACGCCTACACCGGCGGCTACAACCTGCAGATCGCTTTCTGCACGGCTCAGAGCTTTGCCAATCACCTGTAACGGTACGATGCAATCACACGATTGGAAATAGCCTCCGCTCACGCTCTGGCTATTTTCAGCGGAAAATTTATTTTGATTTGGCGTTTGCCGCGCCCTGCGGGGAGCTCCAAACGCATTTTCACCGATTGGAGCCGAAACCGACAAATGCAGCAACTGGAAAACCACCGTCTCCCGGTCACGGCCCTTCCGGTCACGGCCCTTTCTGTGAAAAAACAAACCGGAAAAGTCCGCAGACTTTTCTGGGTTACACTTAATAAAATTAAAATTCCGCTGAGTATGGCCAGAGCGAACGCGGCGGCCATTCAAAATCGTTCAGTCTACAATAAAAAGGAGAGATAAAAATGGTATCTGTTGCGATCGACGGGCCTGCCGGGGCAGGCAAATCCACGCTGGCACGCCGCCTTGCGGCGGAGATGGGCTACATCTATGTGGACACCGGTGCCATGTTCCGCACCATCGGCCTGTATGCCCTGCGTGCTGGCAAGGACCCCAAGGATAATGAGGCTGTCAACGCCCTGCTGCCGGAGATCGAGCTGCACTTTGCTTTCATCGACGGCGAGCAGCATGTTTATTTAAAGGAAGAGGACGTGAGCACCGCCATCCGCACCGAAGAGGTGGGCATGGCAGCTTCTGCCGTGGGCGCAAACCCGGCCGTGCGGGCCTTCCTGCTGGGCATGCAGCGGGACATGGCCAAAAAGCAGGATGTGCTGATGGACGGCCGCGACATCGGTACCGTGGTGCTGCCGGATGCCACTGTCAAAATTTTCCTCACCGCCAGCCCGGAGGCCCGCGCTACCCGCCGCTGGAAAGAGTATCAGGAAAAGGGCGTCAACACCCCGTATGAGGAAGTTCTGGCCGACGTGAAGCAGCGGGACTATCAGGACACCCACCGTGCGGCCGCTCCCCTGAAGCAGGCCGAGGACGCCGTGCTGCTGGACACCTCGGAGCTGGACTTCGAGCAGAGCCTTGCCGCTATGAAGAAGATCATTGCGGAGAAAGTGAAAAACTGACGACGATATGATGCTATATTACATTCTGCTGCCCTTTGCATGGCTGCTGTGGCACCTTGGCTTCCGCATCCGGGTGGAAGGGCGCGAAAACCTGAAAAAGGTGCAGACCAAGGGCTGTATCCTGGCACCCACCCATGTGTCCGCCATCGACCCGGTGTTCATCGCGGTCACCCGGTGGGGCGGGCGAATGGTCATCTTTGCCAAAAAGGAACTGTTTGAGATCAACGCCTTCCTGAGCTGGTTCTTCCGGTGCGCGGGCGCAGTGTGCGTGCGTGGCACCAAGGACGAGGTGGCCGTCATCGCCCGGACCGTAGAGGCCTGCAAAAACGGACGCACGCTGCTCATCTTCCCGGAGGGTACCCGCGAAAAAGAAGGAAGACTGCTGCCGCCCAAGAGCGGCCTGTTCGTGATCGCAGCGGAGGCCGGGGTGGACGTGGTGCCCTGCCGCATCCTGTACGACACCCCGGACGGAAAAATGCACCTGTTCTGCAAGGTGCGGGTGATCTACGGTGAGCCCATGCCCGCCGCCCAGTTTGCCATGGAGGGCCGCCGCGACACGAAAAAACTGCGTGCCAACAAGCAGGCCCTGCTGGATGCGTGGGAGAAGATGGGACGGTGAGGAGAACGTAATGGAGATCAAAGTTGCAAAGACTGCGGGGTTCTGCTTTGGCGTGAACCGTGCCGTGGAGCTGACCTACGGCCTGCTGGCCGAAGGGCGCAGGGTGGCCACCCTCGGCCCGCTGATCCACAACCCACAGGCTGTGGCCGACATGCAGGCAAAGGGGGCCTTTGTGGCCGACAGCGTGCCTCAGGTGCCGGATGGCTATGAGGTGGTCATCCGCAGCCACGGGGTGCCCCGCAGCGTGTACGACGAGCTGGAGGCGCGCGGCATTGCGTACCACGATGCCACCTGCCCCTTTGTGCAGAAGATCCAGCGCATTGCCGCACAGGCCGAAAAAGAGGGTGCCGTGCTGCTGGTGGCGGGCGATAAGACCCACCCGGAGGTGCAGGGCATCGTGGGGCACACCCGCGGAGAGGTGTTCGTTTTTGCCGATTTGGAGGAGCTTGCGGCCTGGAAAGGCCCCTCGGACCCGCAAAAACCCCTTTTTGCAGTTGCACAGACCACATTTCAGGTGACAAAATGGAAAGAAAGTTCGGAGTTTCTCAAAAAAGCCTATACAAACGCCCGAATTTTTGATAC
>OGGC01001304.1_pt1 | contig 17245 bp, 16 predicted proteins | sample 1571181 | NCBI WGS metagenome assembly OGGC01 (sample SAMEA2581930, study PRJEB24529) | metagenome | biome: Human gut stool | place: China | collected 2011 | reverse complement strand
GAGATAGTCTCTTTCTCCACACTGACCTGTGTGCAGCAGTCGGTCATGAATTTCGGTATCCTGATGATACAGGGATTGGTCAACAGTTTCGGTACGGCCGTTATGGCAGCCTTTGCCGCTGCCGTAAAGATAGATTCCTTTGCATATATGCCTGTGCAGGAGTTCGGAAACGCATTCTCCACTTTCATAGCGCAGAATTTTGGGGCAAAGCGTTATGATCGTATCCGCAGGGGAGTGCGCAGCGCCTTTCTTACTGCGGTCATCTTTTCCTTGATAGTTTCCATGCTTGTGTTTGTATTTGCAGAGCCGCTGATGCTGGTCTTTGTCCGCCCCGAAGAGGTGGAAATTCTTGCTACCGGCGTGGAATATCTGCGCATAGAGGGCACATTCTATTGTGGCATCGGCATCCTGTTCCTGCTTTACGGTTATTACCGCGCTATCCGCATGCCGGGGATGTCGGTTGTGCTTACGGTGATCTCTTTAGGGACCCGCGTGGTGTTGTCGTATGTGCTTGCTTCCATTCCTTCCATTGGGGTGGCAGGCATTTGGTGGTCTATTCCTATCGGTTGGCTGCTGGCTGATGCAGTAGGTATGCTTTATTATAAATACTGCGCTTTGCGTGCTGCGTAAGTTCTATTTGAAGGAAAGGTGAACAAGATGTGGATAAAAGTAGTATCTTTGCGCCCGATTAAGAAAAATACTGTCATGACTAACGATCGTCTTAAAGGATTTACTTACGGAGCTCTTGCCGCAGCCAGTTACGGACTGAACCCGTTGTTCGCATTGCCTTTGTACGGGGCGGGAATGAAAGTGGATTCCGTCTTGTTCTATCGCTATTTTTTTGCCATTGTAATGCTGGGCATACTGATGAAAGTGAAGAAGCAATCCTTTGCCTTGAAAAAGACGGATATACTTCCGCTGGCGGTAATGGGACTGTTGTTCTCTTTTTCTTCACTCTTCTTGTTTGAGAGTTATAACTATATGGATGCAGGTATTGCGTCCACTATCTTGTTTGTCTATCCGGTAATGGTGGCTATCATTATGGCGATCTTCTTCCATGAGAAGGTTTCGTTTATTACAATGTTCTCCATTGCGCTGGCGTTTACGGGCATCTCTCTGCTGTACGAGGGCGGAGATGGTAGGACTTTGAATCTGTTGGGTGTGTTGTTCGTCATCTTGTCTTCGCTGACGTATGCCATATATATAGTAGGTGTGAACCGTTCTTCCCTGAAAAATCTGCCAACGGCAAAGCTGACTTTCTATGCTTTGCTGTTCGGAATTATCATTTATGTGGTACGTTTGGATTTCTGTACGGCCTTGCAGCCTGTACCCGCTCCACTGTTGTGGGTGAATGTGTTTTCGTTGGCATTGTTTCCTACTATTATCTCATTGATTGCAATGACGCTTTCCATTCATCGTATAGGCTCCACGCCGGCTGCCATTCTGGGAGCATTGGAACCTGTGACGGCGCTGTTTTGCGGAGTAGTGGTGTTTGGTGAGCAACTCACGCCGCGTATCATGCTCGGCGTATTGATGATATTGACCGCAGTGACACTGATAATTGCGGCAAAGCCGTTGTTGGAGTTGATTAAGAAACATATACCTATACGGCATGAGTGAAGATACGTACAAAACCATTGCCACCCTGTCCGAAGGGATTTACACCGAGAAGCGCAGTAAGTTCATAGCCATTGCCTTGCCTGTCCGTACGGTTGAAGAAGTAAAGGCGCATCTGGAAACTTATCAGAAGAAATACTACGATGCCCGCCATGTGTGTTATGCCTATATGCTGGGGCATGAACGCAAGGACTTTCGTGCCAATGACAACGGAGAACCGTCCGGTACGGCAGGAAAGCCTATTCTGGGGCAGATAAATTCGAATGAACTGACGGACATACTGATTGTTGTTGTCCGCTATTTTGGCGGCATAAAGCTGGGAACAAGTGGCTTGATAGTGGCATATAAGGCTGCTGCCGCGGAGGCTATCGCTGCCGCTACCGTTATTGAAAAGACTGTGGATGAAACGGTGACCGTTCTCTTTGAATATCCTTTCATGAATGATGTAATGCGCATTGTGAAAGAGGAGGAACCGGAGATGCTGGAACAGTCCTATGATATGGACTGCCGTATGACACTTCGCATCCGCAAGTCGATGATGCCCAAGATGAGGGCGCGTCTGGAGAAGGTGGAGACTCTACGTTTTGAAGAAGAGTAAAGTCTCCGGACCTTTAGATACTCTTTTCAATCTTTTTCAGGGATAAATCATTATAATGGATTTTGCGGTGCGTGCCGTCACAAAAAGGTTGCTTGTAGGAGCGTCCGCAGCGGCAGAGGGCTGTCCGGTTTTCTTTCATTTCCGCCTTGCCTTCTCTGTCCACCAGTTTGAATCGGCCTTCTACAATAAAAGGACCGTTGGGGGTGGCTGTGATGGTTACTGTATTTTCTTCTTTTTCCATGCTTTTATTTTTTAGGTTTCATATATCCGATAGAACGTCTCCGCATGGAAATAGTTTGTTAATTCCATATCTTTTGTATGGATTTACTTATCTTTGTACACTTATTTAATAAAAATTGAGTTGATATGGCATTTGAAGCGACTAAGCGTGAGCTGGGCGAGCTCTATACATTCTTCCGTTTGTTGGCGGATGGAAAAGTTTTCGGGGGTACTCCGAAGGCACAGAAAGATGATAGAAAGTGTTGGCCCATTGCGCTGATACAGAGAGAGGAACATGACGGTACACGCCGCTATTATATAGAGGAAGAGGATGTTCGTATTGTCAGTGGTGTAGTGGAGAAAGACGGTACATTCATTGCGTCGGCAGAGAAGGAAGTGCTTTCGTTTCCTCGTGCGGACTTTGGCGATGCGGCGGAAATCATACTTCATCTGTTGCGGAACGAGTCGGGAGAGGAAGTGGAAGTTTCCGAAGGATTGGAAGCCTTTCTGGATGCAGTGAACATCTACGATTTGGAATCCAAAACTGAGGATCGTACAGACTTCTCCGTAGCTTTTTGGAGCGTGGATGCTCCGCTGACGGGTTTTACTGTCCGTTGTCGCCTCAGCCGTATGAATCCTCTGCTGGACGGTGGGCGCACTGCCAATCTGAAGCTGGAGCAAAGTGGCGTGAAATTTGCCGTACCCACTGTGAACAAGGTGAACGCCTTGCCCGAATCGCCTACGGAAGTTGCCGAACGCATGATGATGATTGAGCGTTTGGGCGGGGTGCTGAAATACTCCGATGTTGCCGATCGTGTGTTCCGTTGCAATCTGTTGATGATAGATTTGCATTTTCCCCGTATGTTGGCCGAAATGGTGCGTACCATGCATCTGGACGGCATCACCCGCGTCTCTGAACTGACGGAACGCATCAAGGAAATGAATCCCTTGAAGATAAAGGATGAATTGATAAACAAACATTGTTTCTACGAGTTTAAGATGAAGCAGTTCCTATTGGCACTTGCATTGGGCATGCGTCCGGCTAAGATTTACAACGGTACGGATTCTGCCGTAGAAGGGCTGTTGCTGACCAATGGAGAGGGTGAGGTTCTCTGTTATCATAAGTCCGAACGGCAGACTTTTGCCGATTTCCTTTATCAGAACAGCCGTTTTGAGAAGGGGTCGGTAGACAAAGACAAATACGGTTTCCTGGAACGGGAGAATGGTGTATATTACTTTAAGTTAAACGTAAAGATAGGATTGCTGAAGAGGTGATCCCAAGCATTGAATCATAAAAAACAGACGTGCAATGTTGAACGAAGTATTGGAAAATATTAAGTCGCGCCGCAGTGTGCGCACTTATACGGAACAGCAGGTTTCCGCAGAAAATTTGAATCTTATATTGGAAGCGGCAACGTATGCTCCCAGCGGGTATGAATTACCAGACATGGCATTTCACAGCCATTCAGGATGCTGATATATTGAGAGAACTGAATGAAAAGATAAAAGGTGCTTTTGCTAAGAGCGACGAGCCCCGTCTGCAAGAGCGGGGACATAGCGAAACCTACTGTTGCTATTATCATGCTCCGACTCTGATTATCGTTTCCAACGAACCTACCCAATGGTGGGCGTCTATGGACTGTGCCTGTGCCATGCAGAATATCTTCCTGGCCGCTAAGTCTCTCGGTATCGGTTCCTGTTGGATCAACCAGTTGGGGCAGACTTGTGACGATCCCGATGTGCGCGCTTTCCTTATGAAGCTCGGTGTTCCCGAAAATCATCGTGTATATGGTTGTGCCGCTTTGGGCTATGCTCCTGAGGGTGCTCCCATGAAAGATAAGAAATTGGCGGAAGGTACGGTAACTGTGATCCGTTAAATTCCTTTATGGCATAAAAGAAGAGGATATATCTTTCGATATATCCTCTCAATATTTCTATTCAAAGCATCCGTAGCATGTAGGCAGTAACTTACGGTCGCCCAGTGTGTTGTCTACACGCGCCACATTCACCCAAAACTTGTTGTCGCGTACGCTTTCTATCGGATATGCTGCTTTCTGCCGGGTGTAACTATGTTCCCAGGTGTCGGCAACTACTTCATATTCAGGATGCGGAGCGTTTGTCAGCACGTTGTCTGCCTTATCCGCTTCTCCATTTTTCACTTCCTGAATCTCCTGCCAGATAGCAAGCATCACATCTACAAAGTTATTTAGTTCGGCAAGACTTTCGCTTTCCGTCGGCTCTATCATCAGTGTTCCATGGACAGGGAAGGAGAGGGTTGGTGCATGATAGCCGTAGTCCATAAGACGTTTGGCAATATCATTTTCGCTGATACCTGTTTCTTCGTGTACTTTGCGGCACTCCAATATCATTTCATGTCCGACAAAGCCGGTTGCCCCGCGATAGACGATGCCATAGGTGTCCTTGAAGCAGGCAGCCAGATAATTGGCATTCAGAATGGCTATCTTGGTGGCGCGTGTCAGTCCCTCCGTACCCATCATGCGTATATAGCCGTAGGTAATGGGCAGAATACCCGCACTGCCGAAAGGAGCTCCCGCTACCTGATTGGTTGCATTGCCAAAAAGTTCGTGTCCCGGTAAGAACGGAACCAGATGTTCGGCTACGCAGATAGGACCCACACCCGGTCCGCCTCCGCCATGAGGGGAAGCAAATGTTTTATGCAAATTCAGATGGCAGACATCAGCACCGATAAATCCGGGGTTGGTCAAGCCTACTTGTGCATTCATGTTGGCGCCGTCCATGTAGACCTGTGCACCGCATGCATGGATAGTCTTGCAGATTTCCACGATTTCCGTTTCAAAGATACCATGGGTAGAAGGGTAGGTAATCATCAATGCGGCAAGGTCGTCTTTGTTCTCTTCGGCTTTGGCACGCAGGTCGGCCATATCGACATTTCCCTGCTCATCACAGGCACAGGTGACAGTGGTGAAACCGGCCTGAACAGCCGATGCCGGATTAGTACCATGAGCCGAAGCGGGTATCAGCACTTTGTTACGGTGTCCTTGACCTATGTTTTCCAAATAAGCGCGGATTACACGAAGCCCCGCATATTCTCCGGCAGCACCTGAATTGGGTTGCAGGCTTACTCCGGCAAATCCGGTTATTATTTTCAGTTCTTCGCTGAGATTGTGTATAAGCTCGCGATAGCCTTCTGCCTGTTCTTCAGGAACAAGCGGGTGCATATTCATAAATTCAGGACGGCTGAGTGGCAGCATTTCGGCGGCGGCATTCAGCTTCATGGTGCACGAACCAAGCGAAATCATGGAGTGTGCCAGTGAAATGTCCTTACGGTCGAGTCGTTTGATGTAACGCATCATTTCCGTTTCCGTATGGTATCTATTGAATACCTCATGTGTCAGATAAGTGCTTTGACGCCGGAATGTCGGCTGAATGGTGCAACTCTCAGGGATATCGGTTGTTTTGGTATAGTCCTTTCCGGCTGCAATTCCGAAAATGGAAAGTAAAACGTTTACTGCAGCCAAATCCGTTGTTTCGTCAATGCTCATGCCCACATCACCGTTCTTGAAATAGCGCAGGTTCACTTCCTTGCTTAGGGCAACTGTACGGACTTGTTGTGCCGATACGTTGTCTGGCAGGGCAAAGCGGAGTGTATCGAAATATTGTACATTCACTTGCTTGTATCCCAATTTGCTGATTTCTTTTTCCAGATATGCGGCGATGTTGTGAATACGCTTTGCAATGGTGCGGATACCTTCCGGTCCATGATATACGACATAGAAACCTGCCATTGTGGCCAGCAGTGCCTGTGCTGTACAGATGTTGGAAGTTGCTTTTTCACGTTTGATATGTTGCTCGCGGGTTTGCAGAGCCATGCGGTAACACAATTTTCCGTATTTATCTTTAGACCAGCCGATGATGCGTCCCGGCATATTGCGCTTATATTCGTCACGTGTGGCAAAATAGGCAGCCGACGGGCCGCCGTAGAACATCGGCGTACCTAATCTTTGGGTTGTTCCAAACACGATGTCTGCTCCCCATTCTCCCGGCGGGGTGAGCAAGGCAAGGCTTAGTATATCGGCGGCAACGGCCACTTTGCAACCGGCAGCATGTGCATTTTCCACAAAAGTGCGGTAGTCTTCTATATTGCCGTCGCCATTCGGGTACTGTAATATGCAGGCAAAAGTGTCCGGAGTGAGTTCTGCTTCATTGTATCGTCCGGTCCGTATCTCAATGCCTTGCGGAATGGCGCGGGTGGTGATGACAGCCAGTGTCTGCGGAAAAATGCTTTCGTCCACGAATACTACATTGGCTCCCGACTTCTGCATTTCGCGCGGACGCAATGCGTACATCATTGTTACAGCTTCGGCAGCAGCAGTTGCCTCATCCAGTAAGGAGCAATTGGCAAGAGGCATACCGGTGAGGTCGCAAACGGCAGTCTGGAAGTTCATCAGGGCTTCCAAACGTCCTTGAGACACTTCTGTTTGATAAGGCGTATAGGAGGTGTACCAAACGGGGTTTTCAAATACATTACGCTGGATTACGGCAGGCGTGATGGTGTTGTACCAGCCCATACCGATGTAAGTTGTGTAAAGTTTATTTTTGGCGGCCAGTTCTGCAATGTGGCATCCGAATTCATATTCGGTCATGGCTTCGGGCAGAGCCAGCGGTGCTTTAAGGCGGATGTTTGTCGGGATGGTTTTATCAATCAGTTCGTCCAGACTTGCCACGCCGATTTTGTGAAGCATCTGTGCTTCATCTTTTTCGCTGATACCGATGTGACGGTTAACCAACAGGTCGTTTTTCATACGTATATATTGTTTAAAGTTATCATCTGAAGAATGGGTTTTCCGCTTTTTCAACGCCAATGGTTGTAGGCGCTCCATGTCCCGGATAAACAATCGTTTCATTGGGGAGTATGAACAGGCGGCTGCATATATGCTCTATCAGTTCGTCAAAGTTGCCTCCTGCAAGGTCGGCACGACCGATGCTGCCTTGAAACAAAACATCTCCGGAGAACATACAATGGTCTGCCGCACAATAATACACCAGACTGCCCGGTGAGTGTCCCGGTACGTGGATTGCTTCCAGTTCAGTGTTTCCGAAAGTGATGATGTCACCGTCGTGAAGGTAACTTCCCAATGGTACGGGCGGCTCTTGTAGCTGAAAACCGAACATGCGGCTTTGCTTAGGCGCTTCGTCAATCCAGAACTCATCGGCTTGGTTGGCTTCCGCTTTCAGACCGAATTCTTTCAGCATGAAAGGATTGCCGAAAATATGGTCCAGATGCAGATGTGTGTTCAACAGGTGCTTTACGTTTAGTTTATTGTTGATGATAAAGTTCTTTAAAGCCTGTTTCTCTTCTTCGTAGAAACATCCGGGGTCAATGACTACGGCTTCGTTGGTTTCGTCCCACAGTACATAGCAGTTCTCGGGGAACATATTAAATTCAAATCTCTTTATCTTCATGATATGATTTCAGATTTATGATTTATCAACGTTCAACTTAACTTTTAATTCTCAATTGCTAACGTACACTACTTTTTTAGTTTGGAAGAATTCCTCTTCAAAGAATTCTTTCAAATTCCACATGGTGGTTTTGTTTTTGAAAGGCATCGCCTCTTTCTCCAATTCGCCGCCTTTCAGGCAGATTAGTCCATTGGGAAAAACATTCTGCTGTTTGGGGGAGATGTTCTTGCGGATGATTTTCAGTAAATCGGCAAGGGGCATAACAGCACGACTCACTACGAAATCGAACAACTGTTTCTCTTCTTCGGCACGCGCGTGGCGGGTAGTAACGTTTTTCAGTCCGATGCTGTTTGCTATTTCGGTGGCTACGCGTACTTTCTTACCGATACTGTCCACCAAATGAAATTGTACTTCGGGGAAAAGTATAGCCAGTGGAATACCCGGAAATCCTCCTCCTGTGCCTAAGTCCATAATCTTTGTACCCGGTTTGAAGCGAATTATTTGGGCTATGCCCAAAGAGTGGAGCACGTGGTGTTCGTACAGGTTTTCAATGTCTTTACGCGAAATGACGTTTATTTTAGAGTTCCAGTCCGTATAAAGGTCGTACAGTGCGGCAAACTGCTTTTTCTGTTCCTCTGTCAGGTCTGGAAAATACTTTAGGATAAGTTCCATTATTATTTTCTGAATTATGAGTTATGAATGAGGGGGCGGTTTATGAATTACGCACTTCGTTCAGTACCATCGTGCCGTCGCCCAGTAGATGTTGCATCATTTCGTATGGCAATGTGATCTTCACCGGCCCCATTACATAAGGGGCGATGTCGTATACATTATAATAGAATGTAATGCCTTCTTTGCTTAGATAGAAATTTTCGGTGGGTGTCAGGTCGCCGGTAGTGGCGTATCCCATGTCTTCCAGTTCCTGGCGGGTGGCCACTTTATTGTCGGCCATAAGCTGGTTCCACAAGAGGTCTGTGAGCTGTTCCTTGTAGTCGCCTACAAAGAGGTCGTCCAAACGGACGGGAGCCAATGTGCGCAGGTCGAGATTGAGGAATGTGGACATATAAATGCCATGTGCGCCGCCGGTATATTCATTGTAGTCGATGCGATAGACGAGCAGATGTCCGGTGTACAGTTGCACGTGGCTTTCTATGCCTTTATAGTAAGAATACCATGCTCCTATGTCTTCGGCACTCTCTTTGTCCTGTTCGTCTTTTCGGTACATCGGCTCCAAGTCTTTCCGGTAGTCGCTGACGTACTTTTCTGTGTATTTCTTTACGGCTTCTTCGGCAGTCATGTTCATATATTTCTCACCGAAGCAGGCAGACAGGAAATAGGTGTTCAGGCTGTCCTTCATCTTTTCGTCGGATGACTTGGAGGCATACGTAAGATTGATGATAAGGTTACATGCCGGTTTGGCAGTATCACCGAAGAGGTGTGCCGTTTCATTTACTTGTATACTGTCGAACTCCAACGCTCCGGCATTTTTGTTCATGATGTTACCGCAAGAAAAGAAAAAGCCGCTTGCCGCAAGCAGAAGGACAAGTAGGCTGACAGTTTGCTTTTTCATATTGAATTTCGTTTATAAATCAACATTTCATTCAAAAATCTTTATCGACAAATATAGAACTTATTAACGAACTCCATGCATAAAAAAGAAAAAATTAATTCCTGCAAACGGTTAAAACTTTCTATCTGAACAAACAGCCCATTCCGGTTGTTGCTTTATTAAAGTCAGAGTAACAACCCCCTAAAATATAAATAGAATGAGCAATATATTGAAGAAGGTATGTTCTGCGCAAAAACAGTATTGCGCGGAACATGCCGATAGTATGGAAAGTGGTAACGTAGAGGAACGCAACAGGCATTACCGTAGTTTGAAAATGCAGGCTGCCGGTGCCTGGTTGTTTGCAGTTCCGTTGTTGTTGCTGTCCATATTTCGTGATCATGTGACTTATGGCAATGAAATACAGATGTTGCTGGCCATTCCTGTACTGCTGTTTTTAGGCGTATCTCTCTATACCGATGCCTGGAAACAGTTCCGTATGGGGCGCATTACTATGGATGTGCTGATTGCTTTCAGCATGTCCGTGGCTTTTCTTTTCAGTTTGTTCAACACGTTCTTTCCTGATTACTGGTATGAGGTGGGACTTCAGCCGCATGTCTATTACGAAGTGGCTGTACTGACTACTGCTGTGGGGCTGACCGGCAAGGTATTTCGTTTCCTGCCCGACGAATTGCATGATGGTGACCGTATGGCCGGTATCATTTTCCCTGTTTTGACGGGAATTGCGATTCTTGTGTTTGTTATCTGGATACTGTTTGGCGGTATGGAAGCTGTGCCGCATGCTCTTTATTCGGTTATCTCAATTTTTATAGTGGCTTGTCCATGTGCACTGGGACTGGTTACTCCTGTTGCCCTGATGCGTGGAATCGGTAAAGCGGCCCGAATGCATATTTTGATAAAAGACTCCCTTGCACTGGAACGTCTGAGCAAAGCCGATATAGTGGTCTTTGACAAGACCGGTACGCTGACCGAAGGACATCCCACTGTCATAGCTTGGTTGTGGGCGCAGTATCAGGAAGAATATTTTAAAGAAGTGTTGCTGGCAGCCGAGATGAATTCGACTAATTCGTTGGCAACTGCTATTTCCACCGCTTTACGGGAAGAAGGGATAACACCTGCCCGTTTAGACGTTTGCGAGGTCTTGAAGGGTAAAGGGATGAGAGTTGTCTATAAAGATGCGGAATATTGGGTGGGCAGCCATAAACTTCTGAAGGATTATCACGTTTATCTCTCCGATGTTTTGGGTGATATGCTGGTGGAGTATGAATCCGAAGGCAACAGCATTGTTTATTTCGGACGTAAAAATGAGTTGCTTGCCATTATTGCCGTTAAAGATCAATTGAAAGCTGCCGCACTCGGAACGGTCAGGGAGTTGCGGGCAAGCGAACTTGATATTTGCATGTTGACGGGTGACGGTGAGCGTACCGCTTCGACCATAGCGGGCAAGTTGGGGATTATACGCTATATGCCCGATGCATTGCCGGACGATAAAGAGACTTTTATACGTGAGCTCCAGTTGCAAGGGAAAATGGTTGTCATGATAGGTGACGGCATAAACGATGTGCAGGCACTGACTTGTGCCGATGTGAGCATCGCTATGGGTGAAAATCCCGATGATGCAACAGTGGAAAAAACAATGGTGGTGATGAAATCCTCCGACTTGCAGTCACTTCCCAAGTTATTCGGCTTGTCTCGCCATACGCTCCGGCTGATGCACCAGAACTCTTTCTGGATGGTGATTTATCATCTGATAGGCGTATTAATAGCTGCGGGTATTCTCTACCCGGTGTATGGCATACTGCTGACACCGATGTTGGCTGCAATCGTCATACTGCTTTCCTGCGTCACGCTGATACGCAGTTAAGATTAGCTGTTCCTATATTCCAGCGGACTCATTCCCATGTGCCTCTTGAAGTACTTTCCGAAGAATGAGGCACTGGGGAAATTAAGCGAATAGGCTATTTCTTGAATAGTCATGTCGGTGGATTTCAGCTTGGCTTTTATGTCGATGATGACAACGTGGGCAATTAGATCCAGTACATTTTTCCCGGTTACCAGTTTGATCGTGGTACTGAGATGTTGCAGGGATATGCCCAGTTTTTCGGCATAGAATTGTGCGCGGCGTTCGGTAGTATAGTTTTCGATAACCAGTTGTATAAATTCCCGGCAGATTTCCTCTTTTCGACTTTTAATTCTGTTTTGGGACTCCGGACGGTTACTGTACAGCTCATTGATCCCATAGAGAAACATGTTCAGCACACTTTGCGCCATTCGTGTTTTGGGCATATACGGTCCGGTGGAGATGCGTGCCAGCAATGAAAAGTAGTCTTTGAAATAAGAAGCAATAGGTTCGTTGAGAGGTATAACGGGTGCTTCTATAATCTTGGAGTACGAATTCATGGTAGACTGGATTATGTTGACCCCGTTGAGGCAATGCTCTGAGAATCCGGCAAATCCAATTCGGACCTTTTCCTTTTGCCCGTAGAACTGAATGATAGTGCCAGGGAGGAGAGTCACAAAATCTCCTTGTTTAATCTCTGTGTCCATTAAATTGATAGATACCGTAATGGAGCCTTCAATGCACAAAGCGAAGATACATGCTTTCAGACGGCATGATTGTTTGTATATGTTCAAAATATCTTCTGTCACATCTGTCCATGCAATCAGGTCTACGGGGAGATCAACTTGAGGAAATTCCATAGTGCTGTCGTTTTTTGGTTTGCGCAAAGTTACACTTTTTTGTGGAAATGAATCGAAAAACTAGGTATTGAACAGGGATTATTTTTAATGGCTATTAAAGCCAAGAATAGTAGTTTGCCTACTGCTTTTCCCGTATTATCTCTTGCAGTTTCACCGGTTCGTTGGTAGTGATATAGTCTATACCTTGACTTATCAGCCATTTTATGTCATCAGTATTGTCTATTGGGAATGCATTTACTTTCATGCCCAAATCATGACATTCTTTAATCCATTCGGGATGTTGCCGGAACACATTTAAGCGGTAGTTTGGTCCGGTACATCCCCATTCTTTTAATTCTTTGGGAGATAGGTCGCCTTCTTGATAATAGACCGGGGTTCCCTTGGGGGCAAGGCGAATAAATTCTTTGGCAACATGACGTGAGAAAGTAATGTATTCCATACGATCTTCCAACTCCATGCCCTTTACCATTTTTAGAATCTTTTTTACGGCACGCGTTTCTTGTTCTCGAGTTTTGTGAGCCTTTAATTCCAAGATGAGGCGGGTTTTCAGGTTACGGGCTTTTTCCAGATATTCTTGCAAAGTAGGAAGGTGCTCTCCATTATCCAATACGATAGCTGTACACTCTTTGACGGTTGATTCTTGCATATTTACTCCTTTGAAAACACTGCTCCAGTTCACCACCAGCTGGTCATCGTCGGTGAGCCATACATCAAATTCAGAACCGTAACAACCGACAGAATCGGCTTTCATCAGTGCGGCTATGGAATTTTGTGCCGAACCATTGGTTTTCCAAAAACCGCGGTGGGCAACAATTTGGGTGGATTGTGTCTGTGCATACCCGAAAGCGGCGGGTAATAAGAAAAAAGTGATAATGAGTTTTTTCAGTTTCATAGTGTTTTTTTATTATTGATTGTTTTCGTATTAGTAATATAAAAGGTTGCTAAAGATTATATCACAATGAAATAGAGGAACACGCTGCTTATTGTCAAGATCAAACCAATAGCAGTTTCGTAAACAATAAGTTTTAGCAATTCCTTGACTCCCATGCCTACTGCTCCGCCTGTTGCATGGAAAAAGGAACCATGAGGAAGATGATCCAGTACGGTGGCTCCTGCATTAATCATGGCAGCTCCCCAAGTGGCGGCTACTCCTGCTCCAAGTATAGACGGAGCAAATGAAGCGGAGGCGATAGTGGCCCCTGCTGTGGTGGATGCAGTGGCGGCACACATCAAAATACCTGATAGAGGTGCCATAATAACTCCGCCATCATTCCAGTTGGCAAGCAGATGTATTAAAATATCTTTAATGTCCGAGGCTTTTATAATACCTGCCAAAGCACCTGTGCCAATTAGAAGTATAGCGATAGAGGACATTTTCTCTAATCCATAGGACAGGCATTCATTGGTCTTATGCCAATTGCGGGTTGCTATAATTCCTGCTATTCCTCCTGCCGATAAAGCAACTAACGGATCAATGGCAATTCCAGCCAAAGGACGGAGTGCAAGTAGGGCTACGGTTACAATCGGTGCAACCATACTGCTTAGGAAAGAAGGAAGGTGCTCTTTCTCTTCCGGCAATTTATAAGGTTGCAAGGTTGCATTCTTCGGCAATAGAGGCACTATGACATATACTGTAAATAACAATCCAATAAGTGCCGGTATTATATTGGCAGCCATAACAGAAGGCAACGATGCTCCAAAATTCTCGGCGGCAATAATGGTATTAGGATTGGGTGAAATAATATTTCCGCATTTTCCTCCGCCGATCATGGCTATTAATAATTTACTTTTAGGCAAATTGAGCCTGCTTCCGGCAATGAGAGCAATAGGAGCAATAGTGATAACCGCTACATCGATGAATACTCCAATGCCGGTGAGCAACATGGCAGCCAAAGCGAGAGCTAAATAAATTCGCTTCGGTCCAAGTTTTTTAATGATAGTTTCTGATATGGTGGAAGCTGCGCCTGTTTTTACCAACATTCCTGTAAGCACTCCCGCTGCTAATATACGTATAATGGCGGGCGAAATCTCCATTATTCCGGATATCATCTCTGTAACAGTATTTTGTAATCCCCATCCCGACAGTAATCCACCGATTAACGCACCTAAAATAAGACTATATACAGGGGATACTTTTTTGACAATTAATATAATAGACAAAGTTAGCCCTAACATTGCCGCTAATGCACTGTTCATATCGTATTTTATTAGTAGTTTAAATTATTCTTATTTGTTCTCAGTATAATATTTTATTGTGGTTAGGATTTGCTCTACCGTAGACTGCATGTTGGCTGTTGCCGAATCCTTCTGCATGGCTTTTTCAAGACTTATAGGAGTATTTATGATGGAATATATACCGATAAAGCCCATTTCTTTAAGTTCCTGGCATATTTCCACTGATCCACCTATTGCAAGGGTAGGGATCCCTTTTTGTTTGGCATGTCTCAATATCCCTGCTGCAGTTTTGCCCGTAGCAGTTTGAAAATCTATCCGTCCCTCTCCTGTAATGACCAGGTCCGCTCCTTCAAGAATCGAATCAAACCCAATGGCATCAAGCACCATTTCAATACCTTTGGTTAGTCTGGCATTCAAAAAGGCTTTAAAAGCACCACCTAATCCGCCGGCTGCACCTGCTCCACTCAATGGTATTATGTCTTTTTGGAATTGCTCTGCTATAATTTTAGCAAATGAATACATGCCATCATCCAAAGCCTTTACCATTTGAGGATCTGCTCCTTTTTGGGGAGCAAAAACATGTGCTGCTCCATTAAGCCCGCAAAAAGGAGTATTGACATCGCAAGCCACAATGAATTCTGATTTTCGTGCTTCGGGCACAAGAGATGACATATCTATCTGAGCAATGGATTTAAGATCTTTGCCACAGCCTTTTAACCTTTGTCCTTGGCTATCAAAGAATTTCACTCCTAATGCAGAGAGCATGCCTGTACCTGCATCATTAGTAGCACTGCCGCCTATTCCAACCAAGAATTTGCGGCATCCCCTGTTCAATGCATCTAAAATCATTTCACCGGTTCCATATGTAGAAGTAATCCAGGGATTTTGTTCATCAGGAAGCAATAGCGGGAGACCACTGGCAGAAGACATTTCTATAACAGCCGTTTTTACACCGTTTAAATTAACAACTCCATATTCTGCTTCTATCGGTCTTCCTAAAGGGTCTGTAACAGCAGTTGTATACAGATCCCCTCCTAAAGATTTGATAATGGCCTCTACTGTTCCTTCGCCACCGTCCGCTACATTTGTTTTGATAACATTACACTGTGGAAAAACGTTCTTAATTCCTATTTCCACAGCATTAGCCACTTCTATTGAAGTTAATGAGCCTTTAAATGAATCCGATGCTACAATAATTTTTTTCATGTCTTTCATGTTATTTTGTGTTTATAGTATCTGAGGCACAAAGTTATTAAAATACAAAAATGTGATATGCGCTTTTAATAAGAATGAGACTTGTCTCTATGCCTTGGTAGTTGCAAAATTATGAAAAAATCAAATTCAGTGTTATATTTCTATATAAATTTGTTGTTGCAAAATGATATAAAATGCTGAAATTTACTACTAATATGATGTCTCTTTTTGGAATATCATGCTTTTGCATTAGTTTAATTGAGGCTCAAACATAGCCCTTAATCATAAAATTATGTGATTTGGTGATATACGGAGTATGAAATAAATGTAGTACATTTGCTCTATGAGACTGGAAATATCTGATTGGAGAAACGTTCCCTATGCTGAGGCATGGGACAGACAGACGGCTTGTTTTGATGCGCTTGTGCATGCCAAACAAGTGGGAGAGGAGTATGTAAATCATATTATACTCTGTGAGCATCCGCATGTATATACGCTGGGGCGCAGTGGCAAGGAAGGCAATATGCTGCTGAGTGAAGAACAACTTAGTGCAGTAGGAGCTTCGTTGTATCATATAGACCGGGGAGGTGATATTACTTATCATGGGCCGGGACAGCTTGTTTGTTATCCTATCCTGAATTTAGAAGAGTTTTCTTTGGGTTTGAAAGAGTATGTGCACTTGCTGGAAGAAGCGGTGATACGTGTCTGTGCTTCTTATGGGATAACTGCCGGTCGTGTGGAGAAAGCTACCGGTGTATGGTTGGATGGAAACTCTCCACGTGCCCGTAAAATCTGTGCTATCGGTGTGCGTAGTAGCCATTATGTCACAATGCATGGCCTGGCCCTCAATGTTAATACCGATTTATGCTATTTCAGCTATATCAATCCTTGCGGATTTATAGATAAAGGGGTAACTTCGCTTCAAAAAGAGTTGGGAAAGGAAGTGCCGATAGAAGAGGTAAAGAAACGGCTTTGCAATGAATTGAAAGAACTGCTTTAAGATATGTAATCAATGAAAATATAGTTAGTTAACATCTTCTTTGTAATGATGTTAACTTCTTGTATTGTAATAAGTTAACTTGCTGTTTGCATGATGTTAACTTATTATAGTCAATGATGTTAACTTCATTGCGGGCTTTTTTGATTCTACTTTGCTAATATTGAAAAATAGGGGGAAGATAGGCTTGAGAAGTGTTTTTTAAACGTTCGTTTAATAAACGCAAAGATATGGTAGTTTTTTGTATTGGCAAAATGTTTGATAGGAAATCTTTGGATTTTATAGCTAGCATATAAGTTAAATGCCTGTTTATTAGATAATAATCATTTGTAATTATATCAGTCAACTTTTGCGTTTTTTCATATATTTCCACTTTATATCGTTTGCTTCTGAAAGGTGTTTATTAAACGAACGTCTAAAAACACATATTTGTTTTTAAATTATTAGTTTTCAGCTCCTTAAAAGAGCTTATTGATCACATAACTGTTTCAACATTCTCTTTCTGTGATAGTGGGGAATTTTGGGATAATATGGATGCAGACTAAACTATTGGAAATAATTGCATTACATGAATTGATCGGAAGGTACTTTGTTACTCCGGTGTCCCCAAAGAATATCCTTTTCACACGACTTTATTTTATCCGAAACCTTACGATTATTACTTGGTAATGCCACGTTCATCAGAAAATATTCAATCTGAATCGCAGTATATTTCTAATTGTCAATTAAAGAG
>OGGC01001294.1_pt1 | contig 17387 bp, 9 predicted proteins | sample 1571181 | NCBI WGS metagenome assembly OGGC01 (sample SAMEA2581930, study PRJEB24529) | metagenome | biome: Human gut stool | place: China | collected 2011 | reverse complement strand
TGATTATCTTTTGCTTTACACTTTTTTATACCTCTGTTTTTTATCCCCGGAACTCGCACAGGGGTCGAAATCTTTTTCCGATGGGCAACAACCGCTGATTCTGGTCGATGGCAGGGAGGTGAAGTCGATGGACAGCCTCGCTGCCGACCGGATCGAGTCGATCACCGTGCTCAAGGATTCCGTTTCGATGGCTGTGTACGGCGAAAAGGCTGCCGACGGCGTGATTCTTGTAACGCTCAAAAAGACCGGAGAACCGGGCGATGGGGCGCAGGTCCCGGGACTGAAAGGCAAAGTTGTGACGGTCACCCGGGCGGACAGCGCCGGGACGAACGAGTCGACAACCGTGCGGGTGATCGGTCACGGTACGAGGCCGAAAGACGGAACGGTTGTGGTGAATACGGCCGGAATCGCGAAATCGTATCGGTTCAAGGTCGAGAACGACTCGTCGGTCGAGTCGAATCCTGCATTTATCGTCGACGGCGTACAAGTGTCTGAAATCGAATCGCTCGACCCGGATCAGATTGAAAGCATGTCGGTGATTAAAGGCACGAATCTCCCCGGGGAGTTTGCCGACAAGGGGTATGAGGGCGTGATAACGATTACGACCAAACAGGCGGCTGCCGCGCAAAGGGCTGCCGCGAAGTCGGCCCGGGAGGGTATCGAAGCCGGTAGAGCCGGGATCGAAGCCGCCCGCGAAGGGTTGAAACTGGCCCGCAAGTATATGAGTTCCGATGACTGGAAGCAGGCCCAGAAAGCGCTCGACAAGGCCCAGAAGGAACTTGAATCGGCCCGCAAGGAGACTTCGGCACAGCTTTCCGAAATGCAGAAAGCGGTGGGAACCTCGCTCCGACTTTCGGCGGACGCCGGGCATGCCGATAAGGTGACGATCCAAGGAACGCCGGAGAGTTCGATGTCGGTTTATAAGGGAAGGGTGACGCTGAAAGGCGGATTTCCCGACGGCATGCTGATCCGTATCAACGGCAGGGAGGCCTCGAAAGAGGATGTTGAACGGCTGGAATCCGGGAAGATCAAGCGCATGGAGGTCTACAAGGGCGACGAGGCCGTGAAGCGTTACGGCGAGAAGGGGCGCAACGGCGTGGTCGAGATTCGCGCCCGCAGGTAAAGGCTTAAAGGAAAAACCATAAGCAGATAAAAAGTTCACGAAGGCGGGGGATTCCACGGAATCCTCCGCCTTTTTTGTGCGTGCCTATTTGAATTCGACGATCTCGGGCCGCGTCGGCCGGTAGCGGTACTGCTCCATGCGTGTCGGGTTCGAAAGGCGGAAATATTCGCTCTCGACCAGCCCGCGTTTGCCGAAGGCCACGCCCAGCCGGATCTGGATCGTGTTGAACACCAGCCGTTCGTTTCGCAGCCGCACGCCCAGTCCGAACGAGGTGAAGAAGTCGTTTTTGAAGATATTGGGCGAATAGCCGATCAGCCCGAAGTCGGCGAACCCGAAGACGGCGATGCGGAATCCCAGCGGCTGGTAGGGGGTGAATACCACCGTCTCGGTGTTGAGGATCATGCGGTTGGTTCCGATGATGTACTCCTTGAGGGCTTGCAGGCCGTCGGTGCGCGTGAAGCGGATGCTCTCGTCGCTGCCCGTCGCACGGTTCCAGCCCTGCGTGTAGTTGAAGGCGAGGAACTGGCGGATGCGGCTGCGCTTGAACAGGAAAAGGTTGGAGAACCACCGCAGGTCGACATCGACGGCGCTGCGCTGCCACATGCCGTTTTCGAGGTCTATGTAGCTTCCGAGCGTGAAGCCGCCCATGATGTAGCCCAGTCTGCGGAATCCACCCGTTTCGTAGCTCGCGCCGAGGTAGAGGGCGTCGTTGAATTCGCCCCACGAATAGCCCGTCGTCACTTCGGCCTTGTAGCCCGTCGCGAGATACTCGCGCGTACCGAATCCGTAGATCATGTTGGCCGTGTAGAATTTTTCGCGGTAGAGACCCCCGCCGACCAGCAGGGCGTCCTGGTCGTGCAGCGCGGGGTTGTAGTCCGGGGCCACGAGGGGCCTGCGGCTCACGCGCCGGTAGTTGTAGCGTCCCGAGAGATAAACGCTCGATTTGATTCCGCGCAGGTAGTGCGAGTAGCCGCCCCAGACGTCGAGGTTGCGCTCCTTCACCAGCAGCGACGTGTCCTGTTCGATCATGTAGCGCTTGGCTTTGATGTCGCTGTATGTAAGGCCTATCTCGTAGTCCGTGGGTTTGAGGAACTCTTTGCGCAGTCCCATGTTGAGCGTCGAGTTGTAGAAGTCGCGCCCTCCGCCGATCTCGGCGGTGTAGAAGGTCCCGAGCAGGTTGGGGATTTCGTATTCGACCATGTTGCCGCCGTAGGAGAAGTCCTTGCGGCTGAAGTTGGTCATAAATTTGAGTTTGTTGCCCGATCCGAAGATGTTGGCGTCGGAAAGCCCCACCATCGTCCGGCCCTCGGAATGCCATCCTCCGTCGACGGAGATGGTCCAGCTGTCGCGCGTGGTGATTAGGAGGTTCACGCGTGTCGAGTCCACCGCGTCGGGGAGCACCGTGACGTCGATGTCCGAGATGTAGTCGCGCGAGCGGATCAGCTGCTTGTTGCGCACGATGAGCTGCGGGTCGAGCTTGTCGCCCGAGCGGAACAGCAGGTCGCGCCGGACGACGCGGTCGCGGGTGAGCATGTGGGTTTTGTTGGCCATGCGTTCGAGCCGGTTGCCGCCGGGGTCGAAAACCTGCTGGCGTTCGATGGTGATGTCGCCGATGGTTTTCCCGGCGTAGGGTTCCAGCAGGCGGCTCTCGTCGGTGACGCGGCCGCTCATCGTGGTGTCGAGCACGGGTTTTACGAAGAGCATCCGGTAAAGCATGCGCGGCACGGCGCGCCGGCTGGTTTTCGACTGGATGCTGTCGTAGAGGCGCTGGTTGCGCGCCGATGCATCGGGATTCGTCACGCGGGCACTGTCGGGCGTGAACCGGTCGGGGGCGTGCGTGCCGGGTCCTGCGGCACGGACCGAGAGGACCGTTGCCGCCCCAATCAGGATCAGGGAAAATATGCAGAACCGGGCGAACATTGTGTCAAAGATAACGGATTTTTTCGGCAAAAAGTGCGACACAGGGGCCTAAATTGAGGATTCGATACCCATATCCCGATTATTCCGTCTCGGCGGCGGGTGCAGCTCCCCGCATGGCTTATAATCGGTGTTTTCCATCCCTCTCTTTTCTTTGCCGCGACGCCCTCCCCCGGAGAAGACGAAAAAGACGGCCCGAAGGTCGTCTTTTTCCATTTTCCGTTCAGCGTGGAATGGGGGTCATCCCTTCCCCGCCTTATCTGCGGCCCTCTTTGGCCTCGATGCATTCCGTGGCGTGGGGCACTTTCATCAGCCGCTCCTTGGGGATGAGCTTTCCGGTCGTTTTGCAGATGCCGTACGTCTTGTTCTCGATGCGTACGAGTGCCATTTCGAGGTTGCGGATAAATTTCATCTGATGGGCAGCCAAACGACCGCTTTCCTCTTTGGAAAGAGTTGCAGCGCCCTCCTCCAGCACCTTGAACGTCGGCGATGTGTCTTCCGTATCGTTGTCGGCGGTATGGGTGATCGTGGCGCGCAGCAGCTCGTAGTCCGCACGCGCGTTCTCAAGCTTTTTCAGGATAAGCTGCCGGAACTCTTCGAGTTCGGCGTCGCTGTATCTGGTTCTTTCGTCTGCCATAATAATCTCCTCTCTTTTAAGGTTTACTGTAAAATTAAGCAATAATTCCGATATTACCAAATTTTACCGGAATATATCAAGGGGCTATATCCGCGTCACGGCGATGCGCAGCGGTTCGTCGTCCACGTCGGTTTCGACGACCGTTTCGCCTGCCGGTTCCGCTGCCGGACGGACCTCCACGGCGAGGGTCTGCGAAGCGATGTAACCGGCGAATCGGGCGATTGCGTCGGCCACCAGGGGCTTCTGTTCGATCTCTGCGCGGATCTTGTCCGTGACCTCGAATCCGGAGTCCTTGCGGATATTCTGGATGCGGTTTATCAACTCGCGTGCCACACCTTCGGCTTTCAGCTCCTCGGTGACGGTAATGTCGAGCGCCACGGTGAGTTTTCCCTCCGAGGCGACGAGCCATCCGGGCATGTCTTCCGAGGTGATCTCGAAGTCGGCGGGCGTCACGGTGATCCGCTCCGCTCCGAGGTCGAGCACCGTTTCCGGCGCGGCCTCCACCTCGGCGATACGTTCCTGCGAGAACTCCGCGACGAGGGCGGCGATCTGCTTCATCCACTTGCCGTAACGCGGCCCGAGGGTCTTGAAGTTGGGCTTGATGCGTTTGGTAATCAGCCCCGTGGTCTTTTCGATCAGCTCGATCTCCTTCACGTTGACCTCGTTCATAATGAGGTTCTTCACGGCCGAAATATGCTCCGCCGTCGCGGGGTCGAGCACCGGGATCAGGATTTTGGTCAGCGGCTGGCGCACCTTGATCGACACCTTGCGGCGCAGGGCCAGCACCATCGACGAGACCTTCTGCGCCAGCGACATCATCTCTTCGAGGCGGGCGTCGATCAGCCGTTCGTCGGCCGTCGGGAACGCCGCGAGATGCACCGATTCGTCCTTGTGGCGGCCGCTCACGGCGTTGAGGTCCGTGAAGATGCGGTCGGAGATGAACGGCGCGAACGGCGCTGCGAGCATCGTGACGGTCTCAAGACAGGTGTACAGCGTCTGATAGGCCGCCAGTTTGTCCTCCGACATGCCGCCTCCCCAGAACCGCTTGCGGTTGAGGCGCACGTACCAGTTCGAGAGGTTTTCGCCCACGAACTCCTGAATGGCGCGGGCCGCCGGAGTGGGGTCGTAGTCTTCGAGAGATTCGGTAACGTTCTTCACCAGCGTATTCAGGAGCGAGATGATCCAGCGGTCGATTTCGGGACGCTTCTCCATCGGAACCTCCTCTTCACGGCCCGTGAAGCCGTCCACGTTGGCGTAGAGGGCGAAGAACGAGTAGGTGTTGTAGAGCGTTCCGAAGAATTTGCGGCGCACTTCGTCGACGCCGTCCCTGTCGAACTTGAGGTTGTCCCACGGCTGCGAGTTGGAGATCATGTACCAGCGCGTCGCGTCGGCTCCGTAGGTGTCGAGCACCTCGAACGGATCGACGGCGTTGCCCAGGCGTTTCGACATCTTGTTGCCGTTCTTGTCCAGCACCAGACCGTTCGAAATGATATTCTTGAAAGCCACCGAGTCGAAGAGCATCGAGGCGATGGCGTGCAGCGTGAAGAACCAGCCGCGCGTCTGGTCGACGCCCTCGGCGATGAAGTCGGCGGGGTAGACCTGGCCGAAGCCCTCCTTGTTCTCGAACGGGTAGTGCACCTGCGCATAGGGCATGGCGCCCGAGTCGAACCACACGTCGATCAGGTCCGATTCGCGCCTCATCGGCTCGCCCTTCGACGAGACCAGCACGATCGAATCGACATAGGGGCGGTGCAGGTCGATGTTCTCGGTCGAGTAGTTCTCCTTCGACATGTCGCCGACCCTGAAATTCCTGTACGGGTTTTCCTGCATGACGCCCGCCGCTATCGAACGCTCTATTTCGGCCATCAGCTCTTCGACCGAACCGATGCACTTCACCTCGGAGTAGTCCTCCGTGGCCCATACGGGCAGCGGGGTTCCCCAGAAGCGCGAACGCGAGAGGTTCCAGTCCACCAGTCCTTCGAGCCACTTGCCGAAGCGGCCCGTTCCGGTCGATTCGGGTTTCCAGCGGATCGTTTTGTTCAGTTCGATCATCCGCTCGCGCAGCGCCGTGGTGCGGATGAACCACGAGTCGAGCGGGTAGTAGAGCACGGGTTTGTCCGTGCGCCAGCAGTGGGGGTAGGAGTGGGTGTGCTTCTCGATCTTGAAGGCCTTGTTTTCGGCTTTCAGCATCACCGCGATGTCGATGTCCAGCGTCGGGTCGGTCTCGCTCAGCCGCTCGTCGTAGGCGTTCTTCACGTAGCGGCCCGCATACTCCCCGTATTTCGCGGCGTCGACGTGCGTCTTCACGAACTCCGGGTCGAGGTCTTCGATCAAAAAGAATTTGCCCTGCCTGTCGACCATCGGCTGGTTCTTGCCCGCGCGGTCGACCATGAAGAGCGGCGGGATGCCGGCGGCCTTGGCCACGCGGTCGTCGTCGGCGCCGAACGTCGGGGCGATGTGCACGATGCCCGTACCGTCCGAGGTGGTCACGTAGTCGCCGACGATCACGCGGAAGGCGTCGCCTTCCGGCTTCACCCACGGGATCAGCTGCTCGTAGCGGATGCCTTCCAGCTCGGGACCTTTCCAGCTCCCCTCCATGATCTCGTATGTGCCTTCCATCTTCTTGGTGAAGTAGGAACCCAGTAGCTCTTTGGCCAGAATGACCGTCTGCGGCCGGTCGGTGTAGGGGTTGCGGCACTTGACCTTCACGTATTCGATCGCAGGGCCTACGGCCAGCGCCGTGTTCGAAGGCAGCGTCCACGGCGTGGTGGTCCAGGCCAGGAAATAGAGTTCACCTTCGATTCCTTCGAAGAGTTTCTCGCTCTTCGCGTCGCGGATCACGCGGAACTGCGACGTGCAGGTCGTGTCCTTCACGTCGCGGTAGCAGCCGGGCTGGTTCAGTTCGTGGGTCGAGAGACCCGTTCCGGCGGCGGGCGAGTAGGGCTGGATGGTGTAGCCCTTGTAGAGCAGTCCCTTGTCGAAGAGCTGCTTCAGGAGCCACCACAGCGTCTCGATGTATTTGTTGTCGTAGGTGATGTACGGGTCGTCCATGTTGACCCAGTAGCCCATCTTGCGCGTGAGGTCCTCCCACTTGCCCGTGAACTCCATCACCGCCTCGCGGCACGTGCGGTTGTACTCCTCGATGGAGATCTTCTTGCCGATGTCTTCCTTGGTGATGCCGAGCTTCTTCTCGACGCCCAGTTCCACGGGCAGTCCGTGAGTGTCCCATCCGGCCTTGCGGTGCACGAGGTAGCCCTGCTGCGTCTTGTAGCGGCAGAATACGTCCTTGATCGTGCGGGCCATGACGTGGTGGATGCCGGGCATGCCGTTTGCCGAGGGGGGACCCTCGTAGAATACGAACGTGGGATGGCCCTCGCGGGTCGTGATGCTTTTGTGGAACGTGTCGCGTGCGTCCCATTCGCCGAGCACGTCGGCGGCTATGCCTGCCAGGTCGAGGCCTTTATACTCCTTGAACTTCATATCGGTAGAAATTTCTTCGCTAATTTTCTGACAATTGGCAAAGATATAAAAAAGATTTGAAAAACGGGTCTGAAGCGTTCGATTTATGGATGTCCGTTCCGGGAAGCGGGGTCTGCGGGGGCCTTCCCTTCGTCGGGGCTGTCCGCGTCCGGCTTCGGGGCGATGACCGTCCCGGTCGTTTCCCGTCCGGTTCTGCGCCCGGGACGGACGCGGGTTTTGGGGATTACTCCCCCGCGGGAATGTCGATCCGGAAACAGGAGCCTTCGCCCGCCACGGAGTCGACGCCGACCGAGCCGCCCAGCTGTTCGGCGATCGACTTGCAGATCGACAGCCCGAGCCCGGTCCCCTGGGTGAAGGTGTCGAGTTTGACGAAACGTTCGAAGATGCGTTCCCGGTCTTCGGGCGCGATGCCGATGCCCGTGTCGCGGACGTAGAAACGGATGTGGCCGGGAATCCGGCGGAATCCGATCGTTACCGATCCTTTTTCGGTAAATTTCAGTGCATTGCGCGTAAAGTTGTTCAGCACCTGGGCAAGCCCCTTCCTGTACTCCGTGACGGGGAATTCCGGCAGCCCTTCCTCGACGCGCAGTTCCACGCCCGGCCGGCGCTGGAGGCGGAGCGAGTCGGCGACCTCCCGGCATAAGTCCCGGGCGTCGAACTGCGTGCGCTCGATGTCCGTGCGTCCCGACTCGATGCGCGCCAGATCCAGCACGTCGGAGATGATTTGCAGCAGCAGGGTGTTGTTGCGCAGGATGATGTCGGTGTACTCCCGGCGGGTTTCGTGCCTGCTTTCGTCTGCCAGCAGCTCCGAGAATCCGACGATGGCGTTCAGCGGGGTGCGGATTTCGTGGCTCATGTTGGCCAGGAACGCCGACTTGAGTTTGTTGGACTCCTCGGCGCGCTTCTTCGCTTCGCGCAGCTCCTCCTCCTCGGTGCGTTTGAGTTCGCTGATGTCGTAGTTGACGCACGCCAGGTCGATCACGCCCTCCTCCGGACGGTAGTCGCGGCAGAGCAGGTGGATTTTGATCCAGCGCATCGGCTCCTGATCGCTCACGATGCGCACTTCGTTGACGAAAGTCCGGATTTCTCCGGTTTTGAGGCGTTCGAACTCCTCCTCAAGGTGTTGCCGGTCGTCGGGATGGACCTGCCGCCAGTGGCCGAGAATCTGTGAGGCGGGCGTGTTTTCCGCTTCGCCGTAATTTTTGGCCCAGGGACCCTTGGTGTAACCCTCTCCCGTAAGGGGGTTGTAGCTGACGCAGCCCACGTGCGCGAAGTCCGAAACCAGGTTGAAGAGATGCTCGAAATCGTCCAGCTGTTCGCGGCTGCGCGTGGCGTCGGTGATGTCTTCGAGCAGGATGACCAGTTCGTCGTCGTCGCCCGGCGTGTTGTAGATCAGGCAGCGGCAGGTGCGTTTGCCGTCCGGGCTTTTCCCGGTCTGCTCCCAGAAGGAGCAGGAGGGGATGTGCTCGAATGTGGGAATGTGTTTCAGGGGATCTATTCCCACCTCGCGGGCCGTCTTTCCGGCATGGCCCTGCGTGTGGATGCCCAGTATCCTGCCGGCCTGCTGGTTGATGTACGAAAGCAGGTAGTCGACCGCTTCGCCCGATTTGTCGCGCAGGATGTTGACGCGCAGGTAGCCGATCGGCAGGTGTTCGATCAGTTGTGCGAGGTGGCTGTAATTGCGTTGCGTCGCCTTGTAACTCTGATTGATGGAGGCCAGTTCGGCATTTTCGGGAGTGCCTTCCGTAACGCGGCGGACGGTTCCGAAAACCGAGCGGACGCCCGTCAGCGGATCGTTGGCGGCAGCCACGGCTCTGACTTGCAGGCATCTGTCGCCGTTGGCCGTGACGAACGTTTCGTCGAGCGAGTCGGAGACCTTGAGGGCGGCGCAGCGGGTGTAAATGCGCGCCCGGTGCTCCTCGCCGGGCAGCAGGTAGACCTCCTCGAACGAAATGCGGGTGCGATCTGCGCCGAAAAGGTCCGCCGCCAGCCGCGAACAGGTCATTTCGCGCTGTCCGAAGTCGAGCTGCCACCATCCGACGCCGGAGGCGTCGAGTGATTTTTGCAGCAGGTCGGGGGCGGCTTGTTCGGAGTGCATGGCAGAAATACCCTTTTTTCGATGTTTCTGCAAAAATAGAAAATTTCGGGAGAAAACGAATTTTGTCCGGATGATTTTTTGCGCGGCGGCGCTATTCGGTTTCGTCCTGCCGCGTCAGCGTGCGGATCACGCACGCCGGGTTTCCCACGGCCACCGAGTCGGCCGGGATGTCGCGCGTCACGACGGCTCCGGCGCCGATGACCGAACGGTCGCCGATGGCGACGCCCGGGCAGACGATCACCCCTCCGCCCAGCCAGCAGTCGTCGCCGACGGTGATCGGACGGCCCGCTTCGAGTCCAGTGCGGCGCTGTGTCGCGTCGAACGGATGCAGGGCGGTGAGCAGCTGCACTTTGGGACCTATGAGCGTGTGGCGGCCGATGCGGATCGGTGCCAGGTCGAGGAACACGCAGTCGAAATTGACGAACGACCCTTCGCCGATTGAGATGTTGAGTCCGTAATCGCAGCGGAACGGTTCGCGGATGAATCCTTCGCAGCCGGGGCACAGCTCGCGCAGTGCGGCGCGGTAGGCGTCGTCGTGGCCGCAGAGTTCAACGTTGAGGCGGTGCATCAGGCGCGTGGCGTTGTCCCGGATGGCGGTGAGTTCCGCATCCCGGGGGTCGAACCACCCGCCGGCGAGCATCTTTTCCCGCTCGGTCATTTTAGTCGAAGGATTGCATTTCGATCAGCTTGGCGTAGATGCCGTTGCGTTCCATCAGCTCGTTGTGCGTGCCCTGTTCGGCGATGCGGCCGTGGTCGACGACAACGATCAGGTCGGCGTTGTGGATGGTCGACAGGCGGTGGGCGATGACCACCGACGTACGGCCTTTGAGCAGGTTGTTGAGGGCGTCCTGCACGAGTTTTTCGCTCTCGGTGTCGAGTGCCGAGGTGGCCTCGTCGAGGATCAGGATGTCGGGGTTCTTGAGCACTGCGCGGGCGATCGAGAGCCGCTGGCGCTGGCCGCCGGAGAGTTTCACGCCCCGGTCGCCGATGTTGGTCCCGTAACCGTCGGTGCATTCGCGGATGAAGCAGTCGGCGTTGGCGACCTTCGCCGCCTCGACCACCTCTTCGTGCGTGGCGCCGCGCTTGCCCATGCCGATGTTGTTTTCGATGGTGTCGTTGAAAAGCACGGTGTCCTGCGCCACGACGCTCATATGGGCGCGCACGCTCTCCTGCGTGTAGTCGCGCAGCGAAATGCCGTCGATGAGTATTTCGCCCGCCGAGGGGTCGTAGAAGCGGGGCAGCAGCTCGCTCAATGTCGACTTGCCGCCTCCCGAGGGACCGACCAGAGCCACGGTCTGCCCGCGGCGTATCTCGAACGAAATGCCGTCGATCACTTCGCGCTCCCCGTCGTAGGTGAAGTGCACGTCGCGGAATTCGATTTTCTCTTTCAGCCCCGTGAGTTCCCGGGCGCCGGGTTTGTCCTGTATTTCGGGTTTCGTGTCGATGATCGAGAAGATGCGCTCTCCGGCGGCGATTCCCTGGTTGATGTTGGCGAACTGGTCGATGAAGGTGCGCACGGGGCGCGTGATCTGCGAGAAGATGGCGATGAAGGCGATGAATCCGCCGGGGTCGAGCACGCCTTTGGCCACGAGCGAACCGCCGAAGACGAGGATCACGCCCACGGCCGTGATGCCGAGGAACTCGCTCATCGGCGAGGCCAGCTGCTGCCGGCGGGCCATCGAGAGGGTCAGGCGCGCCAGGTCGGCGCTGATGGCGTAGTATTTCTGCTTGATGTATTCCGTGGCGTTATAGCTCTTGATGACCTTGATGCCCGAGAGCGACTCGTCGAGCGTCGAGACCATCTCGCCCATGCGCTGCTGGTTGGTGCGGGCCGGGTGGCGGAGTTTCTTCACGATGCTGCCGATCAGCAGGGCCACCACCGGGAGGAACAGCACCGAGAAGATGGCCAGCTCCCACGAAATGGCCACCATCATCACGATGTAGCCGATGATCAGAAACGGTTCGCGGAACGACACCTGGAGAGTGTTGGTGATGCAGAACTGCACCACGCCCACGTCGGAGGTGATTTTCGAAATGATGTCGCCCTTGCGCTGGTCCGAGAAATAGCCCACGTTCATGTCCATCACGCGCGAGAACATTTCGTTGCGCATGCGTTGCAGGGTCCGCGTGCGCATGTTCTCCATGGTCCATGCGCCGAGGTAGCGGAACAGGTTGCTCATCAGGCTGATGCAGATGGCTACAATGGCCAGCAGCATCAGTACGTTCTGGCGGTCGTATTGTTCGAAGATGTGCGAATAGACGAAGTTGAAAAGTGTTGCGAGGTAGTCCTGATTGAGTTCCAGGGGAGGCAGCTTTTCGACGTATTCGAAGGAGTAGTTCGCGTCGAACATTGTGTTCAGGATCGGGATGATCAGCATGAACGTCAGCGAGTTGAACAACGCGTAGAAAAGCGAGTAGAAGAAGTAGGGGATCGCGTATTTCTTGATCGGCCGGGCAAAACCCAACAGCCGCATGTATGTTTTGAACATTCGGAGCGTATGTTTGTTGGTTACGCAATTAGCGGCGTAAAGATAGGAATAATAACCCGAAAAGCGAAAAATGTACGATAATTCGATGGATTATGGTGGACTTTGTGCCGAAAAAACGGTGCGGCGGCCTTCCGTTTTACCGCTCTGCGGGATCGTAGCCCGTGTCTTCGAGCCAGTGCGCCTTGTCGTTGGCCGCCGCCACGGCCAAACAGTCGCAGCGGTTGTTCTCGACTGTTTCGGCGTGGCCCTTGACCCAGACGAAACGGACGTTGTGGCGGTTGTACACGCGCAGGAAACGCATCCAGAGATCGGGGTTTTTCTTGCCCGCGAATCCCTTGCGGACCCAGCCGAAGACCCAGCCTTTCGAGACAGCGTCGACGACGTATTTCGAATCGGAGTAGATGACCACGTCCGAACCCTCGAACTTGAGCGTTTCGAGCGCCACGCACACGGCCATCAGCTCCATGCGGTTGTTGGTCGTGAGGCGGAATCCCTGCGACAGCTCCTTGCGGTGGTGTCCCGAGAGAAGCACTGCGCCGTAGCCGCCCGGCCCGGGGTTTCCGAGGGCCGAGCCGTCGGTGTAGATGGTGATCGCAGACAAAATATGCGTAGATTAGAGATCAAACATAGAGTTTATGACGGGATGTTCCGGTCCGGTTTTCCGGGGCTTGCGCCTGCCGCACCGCCGCCGGCCGTTTCGCGGTTCATTCGGCGGCCGTTCCGCCCAGCTCCTTGTCCAGAATCTTTTTCGCCTGGTAAAAGGCATTCGTGTAATTGCGTGCCAGTATGGTGCCGTCCGGACCGATCAGAACGAAGAACGGCCGGCCTTCGATGGCATACGTTTCCATGATCTGCCGGTTTTCCGGATGACCGGTTTCCAGTTCCGCTTCGATCCATCCGTGTTCCAGCATGCCGGCCAGCACGGGGCGCATGTCGTCCACACCCGGCGACGGCGTTTTTTTGCCTGCGGGCAGACTTTCGTATACGCTCCGGATATCGGCGATGGATTCGGTCAGTCCCACCACCTGCAACCCTTTGTCCTTGTACTTTTCGAACAGATCGCTCACCTGCCGGTCGATATGGATCGAGCCGGGACACAATCCCCAATGGTAGAGCAGCAGGTATCGGCCTTTGAAATCAGCCTTGGCGACAGTACGGTCTTCGGTCGTTGCCAGTGTGAAATCCGGCGCCGGTTTTCCTTCGGCGAGTTGTTCCATTCTTGCCATGCAGTCTGCGTACATCCGGCCGAAATAGCTCGTTTTCAACCCTTCGGACAATGTCTTGTAAAACCTGTGCGCCTCCTTGGCCGGGGTGTACGACAACTTGGGTATCCTGTCGATCAACAGGTACAGGCTTCCGTGCGGATTGGCCGCTTCGTAGGCTTTGCGCAGCATATCCTTTCGTTCTACGCCGGGATTGCCGTTGTAAAATCGGTTGAATTTTCCGCCCCATTCCCGGCTGGCTGCCGTATCGTTCCGCTCCGACGCTTCCCGTGCATTTTCCAGATAACGCCCCCGGACCCGGCCGAGCGAATCATCGACCGCCAGCAGGCTCGACGGCATGGGCTCGTCGTAAATTCCTCCGCCGAGACGGCAATAACGGCAATAATAGATCGCATCCGTCGAGCCGGTCATGCCGATCCTATCGCCGGGCCTGACGATGACGGGTTTGCCTCCGCGATCCCCGGCTGCGGCTCTTCCGGCTTTCGGGCGGTAGGTCATCAGGTAGTACTGGTCGTGTTCCGACTTCCCCCGATGACGGAATGCGCCCGGTTTGCGGACCACGACGTCGAATCCCGGGCCGTACTTCCATGAAGGCAGGAGAATACGCTCGAAACGGAGGGTGTCTCCGGCTTGCAGTCCCTCGATCCTTCCCTCCAGTCTGAATCCCCGGGCATAGGCACAGGCTGCCGCCATGGTCAGGGCGCAGCATGACAGGAAGAGTTTGTATCGTAGGGCCATGATAGCTGTTTTAATGCTTATTTGCCGGATTCGAGCGCCGCCAGCTGTTCGCGGATCGCCGTGATCTTGGCTTCGGCGTCGGCCTGCTTGGCGCGCTCGTTGGCCACCACCTTCTCGGGCGCCGAGGCGACGAACCGCTCGTTCGAGAGCTTCTTCATCACCGAGGCGAGGAATCCCTCGTAGTAGGCCAGATCGTCCGCGAGTTTTTTGCGCTCGGCCTCGGCGTCGATCTTTCCGGCCATCGGCACGAAGTACTGCGTCGTCTTGACGATGAACGCCGCGGCCGCCGGGTCCTTCTCCGCCACGGTCTCGATGGCCGTGAGGTTGGCCATCTTCATCACGACGGGGGCGAACTCCGCGGGATAGTTCTCATCGGCGATGACCCGGAGCGTCAGCGCCTCTTTCTGCGGCAGGCTCTTCTGGTTGCGGATGTTGCGCACCGAGGTGATGATCTCCTTCGCCAGTTCGAAGCGCGCCAGCATCGCGGCGTCTTCGGCCGCAGGCTCGGGCATCTGCGCCACGCAGATCGAAGCGCCTTCGGCGCGGGGCGCGAGGTCCTGCCAGATCTCTTCCGTGACGAACGGCATGAAGGGGTGCAGCACGCGCATCAGGGCGTCGAAATAGCCCTTCGTCGCCTCCATCGTCGGGGCGTCGATGGGCTGTCCGTAGGCGGGCTTCGCCATCTCGAGGTACAAGCCGCTGAAATCGTCCCAGAAGAGGCGGTAAGCCTCCTTGAAGGCCTCCGAGATGCGGTATGACTTGAAATCCTCGGCGATCTGGCGCAGCGAGCGGCCCAACGCCTGCCCGAACCACGCCACGGCTAGACGGTTGTTCTCGCTTTGCGCCGCCGCGGCGTCCACCGCCCAGCCGTTCAGGAGGCGGTAGGCGTTCCAGATTTTGTTGCCGAAGTTGCGGCCCTGCTCGCACAGCGCCTCGTCGAACATCACGTCGTTGCCGGCCGACGAGGAGATCAGCATGGCCATGCGCACGCCGTCGGCGCCGTATTGGGCAATCAGGTCCAGCGGGTCAGGCGAATTGCCCAGCTGCTTGGACATCTTGCGGCCGATCTTGTCGCGCACGATACCCGTGAAGTAGACGTTCGAGAAGGGCTTTTCGTGGCGGTATTCGTAGCCGGCCATGATCATGCGGGCCACCCAGAAGAAGATGATGTCGGGACCGGTCACCAGATCGTTGGTGGGGTAGTAGTAGCCGATCTCCCTGTTGTCCGGGAAGCGGATGCCGTCGAATACCGAGATGGGCCACAGCCACGACGAGAACCACGTGTCCAGCACGTCCTCGTCCTGCCGCAGGTCCGTCAGTTGCAGCGATGCGTCGCCGCTCTTCTCGCGGGCCTTTTCCAACGCCTCTTCGGCCGTCAGGGCCACCACGAAGCCGCCTTTGGGAAGATAGTACGCCGGAATGCGCTGGCCCCACCACAGCTGGCGCGAGATGCACCAGTCCTTGATGTTCTCCATCCAGTGGCGGTAGGTGTTCTTGTATTTCTCGGGCACGAAACGGATCGCGTCCTCCATCACGGCTTTCGTCGCCGGTTCGGCCAGCTCCTGCATCGAGAGGAACCACTGCATCGAGAGTTTCGGCTCGATGGCCACGCCCGTGCGCTCCGAATAGCCCACGTTGTTGGTGTAATCTTCGGTCTTTTCCAAAAGGCCCGCCGCGTCGAGGTCCTTTTCGATCTGCCGGCGCACGTCGAAGCGGTCCTGACCCACGTACATGCCCACCTTGTCGTTGATCGTGCCGTCGTCGTTGAAGATGTCGATGGTCTCCAGCCCGTATTTCTCGCCCAGCATGTAGTCGTTCACGTCGTGGGCCGGAGTCACCTTCAGGGCGCCCGTTCCGAACTCGATGTCGACGTATTCGTCGCGGATTACGGGGATTGCGCGGTTCACCAGCGGTACGATGACGCGCGCCCCGGCCGGCAGCCAGCCGTAGCGCGGGTCGTTGGGGTTTACGCAGACGGCTGTATCGCCGAGGATGGTCTCCGGACGGGTTGTAGCCACCACAATATAGCGGTCGGGCTCGCCGTCGACAAAATATTTCAGATAGAAAAGCTTGGAATGCTCGTCGCGGTAGATTACCTCCTCGTCGGAGAGGGCCGTGAGCGCGGCGGGGTCCCAGTTTACCATGCGTACGCCGCGATAGATCAGTCCTTTGCGGTATAGTTCGCAGAACACGCGGATTACGCTGCGCGAGCGAAGCTCGTCCATGGTGAATGCGGTACGGTCCCAATCGCACGAGGCGCCGAGTTTGCGCAGCTGCTTGAGGATGATGCCGCCGTGGTGATCGGTCCAGTCCCACGCATGGCGCAAGAACTCCTCGCGGGTGAGGTCTGTCTTCTTGATGCCCTCGGCCTGAAGTTTGGCCACCACCTTGGCTTCGGTGGCGATGGAGGCGTGGTCGGTGCCGGGAACCCAGCAGGCATTTTTACCCTCCATGCGCGCGCGGCGCACGAGGATGTCCTGAATCGTCTCGTTGAGCATATGGCCCATATGGAGCACGCCCGTGACGTTGGGCGGCGGAATTACGATGGTATACGGCTCGCGGCCATCCGGTTCGGAATGAAACAGGCGGTGCTTCATCCAGTAGTCATACCATTTGTCCTCCACCTCGGCGGGATTGTATTTCGTAGCAAGCATGATGTGGTTAGCTGGTTAAATCGTTTGGTGTTAAGGCCTCAGGATACGCTCCGCGCCTGGAAGCGACGGCCGCGCCCTGAAAATTGCGGTGCAAAATTACGAAACTTTTGCGGAATTTACCTAACTTTGCCTATATTATAATAATAATGTGCGAGCCAATCGTTATCGCCAACATCAACCAAAATCCAGCATAAGCATGAACAAAACCGTAATTCCGTTAGCCATGGCAGCTACGCTACTGACGGGACTCGCAGGCTGCACAGGCACAGGCACGCAGCTGATCGACAAGCCCGAATTCAAGTCGGCCAACCGCACTTTCGACATCGAGGCCCTCGAAGCCCTCGGGCGCGTGAGCGGTCCGGCCGTATCGCCCGACGGCAAAAAGGTGCTCTATGGCGTAAGCTATGAGAGCGTCGAACAGAACAAGAGCAACAACGAGCTCTATGTGATGAACATCGACGGCAGCGATGCCACACGCCTTACGCACACGCCCCAGTCGGAAGGTCAGGCCGCATGGATCAACGGCGGCAAGGAGATAGCCTTCGTGGCTGAAAAAGACGGCAAGCCCCAGATGTGGGTGATGAACGCCGACGGTACCGGCCGCCGCGTGGTCAGCCGCCTCGAAAACGGCGTGGCCGGATTCCTCGTATCGCCCGACGGAAAGAAAGTGCTCGTTATCTCCAGCGTGAAATACGGACGCACCGCCGCCGACGTATATCCCGATCTTCCCAAAGCCAACGCACGCATCATCGACGACCTGATGTACAAGCACTGGGACGAATGGGTTACAGAAATCCCCCACCCCTTCATCGCCGATTTCGACGGCTATAGCCTCAAGAACATCAAGGACATTATGGACGGCGAACCTTACGAATCGCCTATGAAGCCCTTCGGAGGCATCGAGTCGTTTGCCTGGAGCCCCGACAGCAAGCAGGTTGTCTATGTATCGCGCAAGAAGACCGGCATGGAATATGCCGTATCGACCAACAGCGACCTGTATCTCTACGACATTGAGAAGACCACCACCC
>OGGC01001291.1_pt1 | contig 17401 bp, 17 predicted proteins | sample 1571181 | NCBI WGS metagenome assembly OGGC01 (sample SAMEA2581930, study PRJEB24529) | metagenome | biome: Human gut stool | place: China | collected 2011 | reverse complement strand
GTTAGCAACTCTTGCCTTCTCTGTGATAACAGTCTGAATTCTAGCGATGTTCTTACGAACCTCTTTGATTCTGCTTGTGTTATCTAACTGGTTGGTTGCGTTCTGGAATCTCAGGTTGAAGAGCTCCTTCTTTGCTGCAACTAATTCTTCATTTAACTCTGCAGCGGTTTTCGCTTTTAATTCTTCTACATACTTATTAGTTTTCACTGTTATCACCGCCTTCTAAATCTGCCTTGGAAGCAATTTTACACTTACACGGGAGTTTGTGCATAGCAAGACGAAGAGCTTCCTTTGCTGTTTCCTCCGGAACGCCAGCGATTTCGAACATAACACGGCCCGGTTTAACTACTGCTACCCAGTACTCAAGAGCGCCCTTACCGGAACCCATACGAGTCTCAGCCGGTTTAGCTGTTACCGGTTTGTCCGGGAAAATCTTGATCCAAACTTTACCACCACGTTTGATGTAACGAGTCATGGCAACACGGGCTGCCTCGATCTGATTAGATTTGATCCAGCACGGCTCAAGGGCAACAAGGCCATATTCACCGTTGGAGATTGTATTTCCTCTTAAAGCTTTACCGGCCATAGTTCCACGGAACTGTTTGCGGCGCTTTACTCTTTTCGGCATTAACATTATTTATCGCTCCCTTCCATCTGATTTCCTTTTGTAGGAAGTATCTCGCCTTTATAAATCCAAACTTTAACTCCAACTTTACCATAGGTGGTGTTTGCTTCAGCAAAACCATAATCGATATCTGCTCTCAGTGTCTGCAGAGGAATGGTTCCCTCGCTGTAGAACTCAGCACGAGCGATATCAGCACCGCCCAGACGACCAGAACAGCAGGTCTTGATACCCATAGCACCAGACTTCATGGTTCTGCCCATGCAGGACTTCATTGCACGTCTGAAGGATACACGGTTCTCCAGCTGCTGAGCGATGTTCTCAGCTACCAGCTGTGCATCTCTGTCAGGTCTCTTGATCTCTTTAATGTCAACCATAACCTTCTTATCGGTTAATTTGGCGAGCTCTTTCTTGGTTACTTCGATCTCAGCGCCGCCCTTACCGATAACAACGCCCGGCTTTGCGGTATAGATGATAACCTTTACACGATCAGATGCTCTCTCGATCTCGATCTTGGAAACACCTGCTGCGTATAACTTCTTCTTAAGATAAGTTCTGATATTGTAGTCTTCCACTAAGAAATCTGCGAAATCTGCTTCCGCATACCATTTAGAGTCCCAATCTTTGATAACGCCGACTCTTAAGCCATGTGGATTAACTTTCTGTCCCATGTTTGACCTCCTTATTATTTCTCATCCAGCACGATTGTAATGTGGCTCATTCTCTTCTCGATTCTGTAAGCTCTGCCCTGTGCTCTTGGTCTGATTCTCTTCATTGTTGGTCCCTTGTTTGCATAACACTCTGCAACATACAGGTTCTCCAACTTGTAATTCTTCTCCGGATAATTGTTCTCAGCATTTGCGATTGCTGACTCTAACAGTTTCTTAACCACGCTGGAAGCGTAACGCGGATTGTAGGATACGATAGCTAATGCTGTCTGAACGTCCTTTCCACGAATTGCGTCTAATACGAAGCATGCTTTCTGAACAGACACTCTTGCATAAGATAACTTTGCGGATGGTCTGGTATCTTTTACTTCATTTCTCTCTCTCTTGATCTTACTTCTATGTCCCTTAGCCATGGATGAAACCTCCTTTCAAAAATAGTTCTTATCTAACGCCTGACTTCTTCTCGTCTTTTCCATGTCCTCTGTAAGTTCTTGTAGCAACGAACTCACCAAGCTTATGTCCAACCATATCCTCTGTCACATATACCGGTACATGCTTTCTTCCGTCATGAACAGCGATTGTGTGACCTACGAACTGTGGGAAGATGGTAGAACGGCGTGACCATGTCTTAATTACAGACTTGTCACCGGCTTTGCTCATAGCATCTACTTTTTTCAGTAAGCTTTCATCTGCAAATGGTCCTTTTTTTAATGAACGAGCCATAATTTACCTCCTAATATTATCAGTCCTTACACACACCCGTGTGTTTCCTCGGACTACGAACATCTTGTTTATTATAGCAGAACATGCCGGAAGAAGCAAGTACAACTTCTCCCGGTCAAATTCCAGCTTATTTGTATATTTTTGACAAACACCCGATGGGCTTATCAATGGTTGAAACTTATTTCAACGCCTTACCGTCTCTTCTTCTTACGATCATCTTGTTAGAAGACTTGTTCTTCTTTCTGGTCTTAAGACCAAGAGCAGGCTTGCCCCAAGGTGTGCATGGGCCCGGACGTCCGATCGGAGCACGGCCCTCACCACCTCCATGTGGATGGTCATTCGGGTTCATAACAGAACCACGTACAGTCGGGCGAACACCCATGTGACGCTTACGTCCTGCTTTACCGATATTTACAAGGTTGTGATCTCCATTACCGATCACACCGATGGTTGCGCGGCAGTTTAACGGAACCATACGCATCTCGCCGGACGGAAGTCTTAACGTTGCGTACTTTCCTTCCTTTGCCATGAGCTGTGCGCTCATACCAGCGGAACGAACCATCTGTCCGCCCTTGCCAGGATGAAGCTCTACGTTGTGTACCTGGGTACCAACCGGGATATTCTCGAGCGGTAAGCAGTTACCAACACGAACCTCTGCAGTAGCACCACTCATAACAGTCATGCCATCTGTGAGTCCTGCCGGAGCAAGGATGTATGCCTTCTCGCCGTCTGCGTAGCAGATCAGAGCGATGTTTGCTGTTCTGTTCGGATCGTACTCAATACCAACAACCTTTGCCGGAATTCCGTCTTTGCTGTTTCTCTTGAAGTCGATGACTCTGTATTTTCTTCTGTTTCCACCGCCGTGATGTCTAACGGTGATCTTTCCCTGATTGTTACGACCGGCGTTCTTCTTTAAAGAAGTAGTGAGCGCCTTCTCCGGAGTTGTCTTTGTGATCTCGGAGAAATCGGAGCCAGTCATATTTCTTCTGGAAGGTGTATATGGGTTGTATGTCTTAATTCCCATTGTTGTTCTCCTTTCGATGTTTGTTATCGCGCATCGCTGCGCCTAGTTTGCTATCAGAATGAAACGCTTTTCATCTTACAGTCCAGCGAAGATCTCGATGTCCTTGCTGTCTGCTGTTAATGTTACGATAGCTTTCTTGGTCTTGGCAGTCTTACCGGTTACCATTCCACGTCTCTTGTTCTTGCCGTCCATGTTCATGGTGTTGACGCTTGCAACCTTTGTTCCCTCGAACATTTTCTCAACTGCTTCCTTGATCATGGACTTGTTTGCTTCCGGGTGAACTAAGAATGTATACTTCTTCTCAGCCATTGCTGCCATGCTCTTCTCTGTTACTACTGGTTTGAGGATTACATCATAATACTGTACGTTTGCCATTATGCATACACCTCCTCGATCGTCTTTACAGCGTCCTTCGTTGCAACAACTGTATCATACTTCAGAACGTCAAATACATTCAGCTCATTTGTCTGAGCAGTCTTTACAGTCGGAACGTTGTCTGCGGATTTGATTACGTTGACATCCATATCGTTCAATACAACAAGTGCCTTCTCAACCTTTAAGTTCTTCATAACTTCTACGAACTTCTTGGTCTTGATCTCGTCAAGCTTTAACTCGTCGAGAACGATGAACTTGTTCTCAACAACTCTTGAAGTAAGTGCAGACTTTAATGCTGCTCTCTTCTCTTTCTTGTTGAGCTTGAAAGAATAATCTCTTGGTACCGGAGCGAATACTACGCCACCATGTGTCCACTGCGGAGCTCTGGTTGAACCCTGTCTTGCATGTCCGGTTCCCTTCTGTCTCCATGGTTTTCTACCACCACCGCGTACTTCGGAACGGGTCTTAGCCTTCTGTGTTCCCTGGCGGTTGTTTGCAAGCTGCTGAAGGACTGCCATGTGTACTAAATGCTCATTCACTTCTACTCCGAAGATAGCATCGTTCAACTCAAGGCTGTCAACTTCCTTGCCTTCCATATTATAAACAGCTACTTTAGCCATCGTTTAGTTCCTCCTTTCCTATTCGAGCACTATTTACCAGCTTTTACTGTTTCTTTAACTGTTACTAAACACTTCTTAGCACCTGGTACGGCACCTTTTACTAAAAGCAGGTTGTTCTCTGCGTCAACTCTTACGATTTCAAGGTTCTGTGTAGTAACCTGTACGCTTCCCATGTGTCCCGGCATTCCTTTTCCCTTGAATACACGGCTCGGTGAGGAGCACGCACCGTTGGAACCCTGATGACGATGGAACTTGGAACCGTGAGCCATAGGACCTCTGTGCTGTCCTAATCTCTTGATAGCGCCCTGGAATCCTTTTCCTTTGGAAATTGCAGTAGCGTCGATCTTGTCGCCCTCTGCAAAGATATCAGCCTTGATCACATCGCCAAGATTGTAATCTGCTGCGTTCTCAAACTTGAACTCTTTCACAAAACGCTTGCCGGATACGCCAGCCTTTGCAAAATGTCCCATCTGAGCCTTGTTTACACCATGTCTGTGAGCTACCTGCTTCTTGCCGTTTGCATCCTTGTTGACAACCTTTTCTTTCTTGTCAGCAAATGCAACCTGCACTGCACTGTATCCATCGTTCTCTACTGTCTTGATCTGTGTTACAGAACATGGACCTGCTTCCAATACAGTAACTGGTACTAAAACACCGTCTGCATTGAAGATCTGAGTCATTCCGACTTTTGTTGCTAAAATCGCTTTCTTCATTCTTTTTACCTCCTGTTTTCTCTACAGCGGAACGCTTCATGCCCATCAGATGTGGGGTAGCGGAACCGTTCATCCTAGAAAGTCCATATAAGTGGAATGGGAAGTTTTCACCGCCTGCATTACTTCTATATAAAACCCTTCAGGATATTAACTAAATCATTGATTTGTCTGGGATGAAGAAATTATTTATTCTTCATCTTGATATCGATGTAAACACCTGCCGGCATCTCAAGGCGGGATAATGCATCAACCGTCTTCTGCGTCGGTGTAACGATATCGATCAGTCTCTTATGAGTTCTCTGCTCGAACTGCTCGCGGGAATCTTTGTACTTGTGAGTAGCTCTTAAGATTGTAACTACTTCCTTCTTTGTAGGAAGAGGTACCGGTCCGCTCACCTGTGATCCGTTCTTCTTTACAGTTTCGATGATTTTCTGTGCTGATGAATCAACTAACTTGTGATCATAAGCCTTCAGAGTGATTCTCATTACTTGACTTGCCATAAAAAAAGTCGCCTCCTTTTCGCACTTTTACAAGCGATGTAATCGCTTTTTGTACGACAAGCGGTGACTGCACACATACCCGCGTGTATCATGGACTCACGCCCACAAAGAAGCCCGCGCTTCCTACACGCCATCCCTCTGTCCTTCGGACAAATTCTATTCGTGATACAGTGACTTGTCGCCAGTTTCCTAACTTGACATTCGCTCCACGGAAAACCTGCAATGCTCTGCAGCAACCTCACGCTTCAACGCTATCAATGTCACAGCAATGCATAGTATACACGATGAATCCGCGAATTGCAAGGATTTTTTTCATTTTTTTGCATTTTCGCGCCGCCCCATCCACTTGTCGACCAGATTGTATACAAGACTGATACCAAAGCAGAGGATGCCTCCGACAAAAAATCCCGCCGCCCGGAGCAGCACATTGTCGTAGCGGATGTCCACGAGCACCAGTTTTACAACGCACAGCAGCACCAGAACCAGTCCGCAGACCCGCAGTGCCTTATATTTTCTCTTCATCCGCATTTCCGCCAGAAATCCCGCCACGATACAGCAGAACGCAATCACAATGCCCGTCACATCGTTCACGAACACAGGCACCCCATAGGAGTGCAGTGCGACCGATGCAAACAGCAGCAGCTTTAACGCCACGTAAATTCCCCACCAGTCTCCGTCCTTCCTTATCAGCAGGCTGTAGGTATTGGTGCACACGAGCACCAGTCCCAAAAGCACATAGATAAGGTGAAGCACCGGCGCGTCCGGTTTTCCCATCAGAACCAGAACCGCTGCAATAAGGAGCGCCTGCACGGTCATCGTTACCGCCGCGAATGCTTTTTCTTCCTCTCCCGTCTTTGGATTTCTGCGAAACAGCGGAACTTTCGCCGCCAGAATATTGCAGAGCACAATCGGCATAAAACAGATCAAATCACTCAGGTAAACATCTGCAACCGCTGCCAGATCCGTTCCCCACACCGCCGTCTCTGACAGGAATGCCAGAAACATCAGATAACCACAAATCTTCATCCAGGTTTCATACTGTTCCCTGCAGAACCGGATCAGCAGCACCGCGCTGCAGAAAAATACCAGTCCCCAGACCGTTCTCATGCCCCCGTTCATCGGGATCAGCAACAGCAGGATGCCATAGCCGAGTGCCGCCGCCCGGTATGCTTTTCTTTTTCGCAGGAAACCGTACAGAAGGCACGCCTCCGCCAGAAGTCCCGTCGATATATACTCCCCGAAATAAGGTGCGGCAGCTCCCGCAAAGAACATCTGTGCAAAAACAGCCACCTCCAGCAGAACCGTACCCGCGGACAGATCCCCGGGGCGCCGGAATTCCAGCAGCGCCAGAACTGCAATGCCAAATACCAGTAAGAGCAGCGCCGCTCCGGTAAACCGGTTCAAAAACAGTCCGCAAAAAATGATGATACACAGTGCCCCCACAATACCGCCAAGCAGTTTTCCATTCTCGTCCATTTCCGCCGCGGCTACGCTAAGCAGTACCGGAACCGCTGCAAGCGCAAGAAGCAATACCACTGACACGTTTCCCGCAGCGGTGCCTTCTGTATAGGAAGCAGCTGCTCCAAGCACCAGAATGAGCAGCCCGATGCTCCACGACACAAGATTCACCGCATTACGGTAATATTCCCGCCGTAGGTGGGACACGAAAAAGATGGTCTGCGTTACCGCATAATATATGGAAAGAATCAAAAACCTTTCCGCATCCTCCGTCCAGTTACACATGAGCACGCCGAGAATCAATGAGATGCCCACACCAATCTGCCCTATGATAAGGAAGAGATTCGACCGCAGACGTGACAGCACACACAGAACCACCGCCCACACCAGCAGTCCCAGATAAAGTATGCCGTCGTTTATTGCATGGAAATAAAAATCACTCAAAAACAGCGAGAGATACCACGCTCCCATGCCGCAGCCCAGCAGCCCAAGAAATGCTTTATTCCTGCGGTCATGTGCCACAAGAATTCCTCCTGCCAGCGTGATCGCGGCACTGACGGTATACATCAGAACCATCTTTACTCCCTGGCTAAGATACGGCAGCACCAGCATCGCAAAAAACACCAGACTCAGGAAGATCAGTCCTGCAGCGCAGACCGGCAGAATCGCCCTGCCGATCGTTTTTTCCAGATCCTGCTTCCCGGATGCCTGCTGGTATCCCGCCTGTGCTGCCACCGGCCGCGGCGGTGTCTGCTGATACGCCTGCTGCGGGTTTCCCGGCTCCCGCGCGGACTGTGACATTGCGCCCGGCGCCGGCGGTATCGGATTTCCCGTCTCCGCTGTCTGCGGCATTGTCTGATCCCACGGCTGTGCCGCTGCCCCCGGCTGTCCATACGCCGGCCATCCATACGCCGGCTGTGGCACCGTCCTCTGACCGTATCCTGCCCGTTCACGGTCTGCCTGTGCCGCGATCACTGTGCGCAGCGCCGTCAGCTGTCGTCCCAGCGCATCCACTTCCCTCTGCATCTGATCAATCTTCATCCGTGTAAGATCGTCCCCCAGATCCCCGGACCGCCAGGCAAGCAGTAACTCATTGAACCGTCTCTGTTCCTCTAAAAGCCGGTTCTCACACTCCACTAATTGTTCCAGCATAAACTCCTCTTTCCTCTCCTGTCATTTAGTTCTCTGTCACTCATTGTAACGTACCCTCATTTAAAACACAAGAACTGTCCGCGCGGGCGTTTCCTTGAAAAAATTGTTTTTACCATTAAGATTTTGCCAATTTCTACGCTTTTTTTCCCAAAAACAATTTGTATATGCTATAATGATTTAGATTATTCTTTAAGGAGATTTCTATGGACATTATTATCGTAGGCTGTGGAAAAGTTGGTTTTACGCTTGTCGAGCAGCTCAGCAACGAAGATCACAATATTGTTGTCATTGATGAAAAGCCGGAAAAGGTTCAATATATTACCGACCGTCTGGATGTGATGGGCATCGTGGGGAACGGCATCAACCATAAGACACTGCTGGAGGCTGGTATCGCCACTGCCGATCTTTTGATCGCAGTTACCGGGGATGATGAGAAAAATCTTCTGTGCTGCGTGATTGCCAAGAAGACCGGCCACTGCCAGACCATCGCGCGCGTGCGCAACCCGATCTACAACAGTGAGATTGCTTTCCTGAAAAAGGAATTCGGGCTCGCCATGATTATCAATCCTGAGTTGACGGCAGCCAACGAGATTTCAAGGGTATTTCAGTTTCCTTCCGCCATCCGTGTGGATTCTTTTGCAAAAGGGCATGTAGAGCTGCTTCACTTTAAAGTCAGCGAGAATTCCCCGCTGATTCATTTAAAGCTGTTCAATCTGCACCAGACCCTGCACAGCAACGTGCTGGTGTGTACCGTCATCCGCGGCAGCGAGGTCATCATCCCGAACGGTGATTTTGAATTCCGCGCCGGAGATACCGTCGCAATCGCTTCCGAGCGCCGCAACGCCATTGACTTTTTCCGCAAGATCGGCATCGTCAAGAACCGCGTCAGCAATGCCATTCTCGCTGGCGGCGGTAAGGTTTCCTTTTACCTCGCAAAGATTCTCATCCAGTCGGGCATCCGTGTGACGATCATCGAGATCAATCCGTCCCGCTGCGATGTTTTAAGCGAGCTGCTTCCGGAGGCGACAATCATCTGCGGTGATGCCACCGATCAGGATCTGCTGTCCGAGGAGGGCTTAGAGCAGGCGCAGGGTTTTGCAGCTCTCACTGGTCTTGACGAGGAAAACATCCTGCTGTCGCTGTACGCCAACGATGTCTCCAATGCAAAAACGGTGACCAAGATCAACCGGAGCAGTTTTAACTCCGTCATCAACGAGATGAATCTGGGAAGTATTATTTATCCGCGTGTCATTACCGCTGATTACATTTTAAAATATGTGCGCTCCACAGTGAATTCCATCAACAGCAACGTGGAGACGCTTTACAAGCTTGCCGGCGGAAAAGCCGAGGCTCTGGAATTCATCATCAAGGAGAATTCTGCCGTCGCAGGCATTCCGCTGCAGGATCTGAATTTCCGGAAGAACACTTTAATCTGCTGCATCTACCGCAACGGCAAGGTCATTCTGCCGGGTGGACAGGATATGATGCTCGCCGGAGACTCCGTTCTGGTTGTCATTTCCGGATACCGCATCTCCGACATCAAAGAGATTCTGGAGGATTAACCTGCAATGAATTATTCCATGGTTTTATATATTCTGGGCTATATTTTAAAATTTGAGAGCGCGTTTCTGATGCTTCCGGCACTGGTATCATTGCTCTATCAGGAAAGGGCAGGCATTCCGTTTGTCATTACCGCTGCAATCTGCCTGGTTTTAGGGATTGTTTTCACACATAAAAAACCGTCTTCCTCGACCGTGTATACAAGGGAAGGGTTTGTTACTGTCGCCTTGAGCTGGATCGTTATGAGTATTTTCGGCGCTATCCCCTTCGTGTGGAACGGCGACATTCCATATTATGTAGACGCCCTGTTTGAAACGGTCTCCGGTTTTACCACGACCGGTTCAAGTATTCTCTCCGATGTCGAGTCCCTGTCGCATGCCAGCCTTTTCTGGCGCAGTTTCAGCCACTGGATCGGCGGCATGGGTGTGTTCGTCTTTATTATGTCGATCCTGCCTCTGATGGGCGGCTCTACGATCAACCTCATGAAGGCGGAGAGCCCGGGACCTTCCGTCAGCCGTCTGGTTCCGCACATCAAGGACACCGCGAAAATATTATACGGCATTTACCTTGCCATCACGCTCCTTGAGATTGTCATTCTCTGTGCGCTCGGCATGCCGCTGTTTGAGTCTCTTCTGACGAGTTTCGGCACAACCGGCACCGGCGGTTTCGGTTTCCGTAACGACAGCTTTGCAAGTTTTTCGCCTGCTATCCAGAACACGGTCACAACTTTTATGATCTTAAGCGGTATCAATTACACATTTTATTTTTGTATTTTATCGCGCAGAATCAAGGATGCATTCCGCATCGAGGAAGTGCGCTGGTATCTCTTTTTGATCTTTGCTTCTGTCGGAATGATTACCTATAATATACGTCCGCTTTACGCAAATACCAGGGACGCGCTGCGGAATGCCTTTTTCCAGGTCGGTGCGATCATCACCACCACCGGATATTCCACTGCCGACTTCGACATGTGGCCTGCGCTCTCCCAGACGATTCTTGTGACGCTGATGTTCGTCGGCGCATGTGCGGGAAGCACAGGAGGCGGTATGAAAGTATCCCGGCTGGTGATTTTATTTAAAACCATCCGTAAGGAGCTTTCCCTGATTATCCACCCCCGCGAGATCCGCAAGATCCGCATGGACGGACATGTCGTAGAACACAGCACCCTGCGCTCTACCAATGTTTTTCTGGTCATTTATTTTATTTTGCTCATGCTTTCAACGCTTATCATCAGCCTGGATGAGTTTGATTTTACCACGAATTTTACAGCTGTCGTCTCATGTCTGAACAACATTGGTCCCGGCTTAAACCGTGTCGGACCGGCGCAGAATTTCTCAATCTTCTCGCCGCTCTCCAAGATTGTGCTGATTTTTGACATGCTCGCCGGCAGACTGGAGCTTTTCCCACTCATGATTCTGTTCATGCCGTCCACCTGGCGTAAAAAATAGTGTGCATCCAGCAATTTGGGCTGCGCAGCTTTGAACCGGTAGATATTTTTCTACCGGTTTTTTATTGGCTTTTTATCGCCTTTTTTCTGCTCCGGATGTTATATCCGCATCCGTTAAAGCTTGCACCGCACCGCGCCGTGACGAAGGCTTCTTCTCTGCCCGCCGGCAGGCGTTTTTACTTTTTCCTTGCCCTCTGCGGGCTTGTGGTATATATTTGTTATAGTTTTAAATTAGAAGTACACAGGAATGGAGATTGCTATGTGGATTGCAGATAACTGGAAAGATTACGAAGTCATTGACTGCTCAAAAGGAGAAAAGCTCGAGCGTTGGGGAGATTATCTTCTCGTCCGTCCCGACCCGCAGGTCATCTGGGACACGCCGAAGACCGAGCGCGGCTGGCGCAAAATGAACGGCCATTACCACCGCAGCGCCAAGGGCGGCGGGGAGTGGGAATTTTTTGATCTTCCCCAGCAGTGGACCATCCATTACGGCAAGCTGACTTTCAACTTAAAGCCGTTCAGTTTTAAGCACACCGGACTGTTTCCGGAGCAGGCTGCCAACTGGGACTGGTTTTCCGAAAAGATCCGCAGCGCCGGACGTCCGATCAAGGTGTTAAATCTGTTCGCCTACACTGGCGGTGCCACGATTGCCGCCGCTGCTGCCGGTGCCAGCGTCACGCATGTGGATGCCTCCAAGGGAATGGTAACCTGGGCGAAGGAAAACGCCGTCTCTTCCGGTCTTGGTGATGCCCCGATCCGCTGGATTGTGGACGACTGCGTAAAGTTTGTTGAGCGCGAGATCCGCCGCGGCAACCACTATGATGCGATCATTATGGATCCGCCTTCCTACGGAAGAGGACCCAAGGGTGAGATCTGGAAAATCGAGGACGCCATCTATCCGCTGGTGCAGCTCTGTGAGCAGCTGCTGTCGGACGATCCTCTGTTTTTCCTGATCAACTCCTACACCACCGGTCTTCAGCCGGCAGTGCTCAGCTATATGATGAATACCGTCTTAAAAAAACACGGTGGTCATATCTCCGCAGATGAAATCGGTCTGCCGGTTTCCAGCAACGGTCTGGTGCTTCCGTGCGGGGCAAGCGGCAGATTTGAGCGCTAAGGGCGGGAACGATTTTGTCATGTTTTTGCACAATTTTTGTAAATAGTTGTTTTCCTGCATACACAATACAATTTTTGTGGTACGCTGTTTTTATGCAAAGGTGATACGGACATCTGGATCACCTGCAAATAAGAACGAACAGGAGAATGATTTCTATGGCACAGTTTGTAAAATTAGTTCCCGAGAATTTAAAGGCGCTGCGCGAAGTAAACCCGCGCCTGATGTCTTATAATGTAGAATTCGCCGAGGTAACCGGCGGCACCTTCTGGAAAGCGTACACACCGGAGCAGGTTGCAGGAACCGAGGAATTCCATGTCGCTCCGAGCGCCGACGGCATTGCCGCAATGTACAAGGATCTGATGCAGGTATACGCACCGATCGATCTGTACAACGAGAAGCTCCGCTCTCTCGCAAAGGAGCTCGGAACCGCATGGGTGCGTGTGTCCGGCACCTGGGCAACCAAGACTTACTATGATTTTGACAATACAACAGGCGGTATTGCTCCGGAGGGCTACTTAAATGTCCTGACAAAGGAGCAGTGGATTGGTGTGCTCGACTTCGTAAAAGCGATCGATGCGAAACTGATGATTTCCGTTGCGAACTGCCCGGGTCTGCATTCCGCAGAGGAACCGTGGAATCCGAGTGAGGCGGAGAAGATTTTTCGTCTGAGCAAAGAATACGGCGTACCGATCGACGGCGCCGAGTTCGCAAACGAACCGAACATGATGGAGGATACCGGCTTCCCGGCTGGTTATACACCGGCTGATTACCGCCGCGATCAGGATCTGTTTTTCGCGTGGGTACGCGCCAACTATCCGGAATGTATCTGTATCGGACCGAGCAGTGTTGGCGAGGGTCTTACCATCAATGGCGGTGATGACAACAGCAAGAGTGGTGGTATCGAGCAGCTTGTAAGAGAGAACTGCTCCACAACCGACCTGTTAGAGGGCACCAAAGAGCCGTTGGACGTATTCAGCTACCATTATTACAACGGTGTATCCGAGCGTCTTGCTTCCGTGATGCCAAGCGGACACTGGCTGGCAGATACCGCCCATACCGAGGCGTATCTGGACGTTGCCTTAAACTGTGCGCGCACCTATGCTCCGCTCCGCGACAAATACTGCCCGGGCGGCGAGATGTGGGTAACGGAGTCCGGCGACGCAGGCGGTGGCGGTGATACATGGGCTTCCACGTATCTGGATGTTTTCCGTACCTTAAACGAGCTCGCTGGATTCGCAGCGATCACAGACGGCGTTATTTTCCACAATACACTGGCTTCTTCCGACTACGGCTTCCTGGCCCGCGAAGTATTTGATCCGCGCCCGAACTATTTTGCCGTATTGTTGTGGAACCGCCTGATGGGTACGACCGTTTACGATACCGCAGAGCCACTCCGCGAGGGCGCACATGTCTTCGCACATTCCCGCAAAGATGGAAAAGAGGGCGTTGTATATCTTGTGATCAACAACTCGCTGACAGAGACAACCACCGTAGAGCTTCCGAAGAGCGCAGAGCGCTACACACTCGCCGGCGAGGGCGGCAACGTGCGTGCCGCTGTCATGACTTTAAATGGCAATCCACTTGTTCTGGGTGCCGGCAATTCTCTTCCGGAACTCACTCCGGCAGCACAGGAAGCCGGAACAGTGACTCTTGCACCGGCAACCTGTACATTCTTCGTACTGTAAGCAGCGCGGGGAAGCAATCTGCACCGATGAGTAAGCCGTATAAGCTGGCTAGTAAGTTGCATTACTGGCTACAGTGGGGCTTAAGTAAGTTGCAACGGCATGTGCGTTAATACTTGTATCGACTGGCAAGCTGCAGGGCTGAGTCTCACATGCACCCACAGGAGCTTTCTTGGTCAATCATTGTTTGCTGATGTTGTGCATAAGATCAAAACGGGTCTACAGAGGACTTTTTCTCTCTGTAGACCCGTTTTTGCGTACAATCTTCTATTTTTTTGACTTACATGGCTGCATTTTGGCTTCCGCCGGGTCTGGCGACACTCTTTTTCTCTCCCAGACCCGAAACTGATCTCTTTTCGGGTCTCACGGGCTGGTTTTTCATTCCCAGACCCGCGAACAGCCCTTTTTTCTTCCCACTCGCATGATAACAAGGTCCCGGCGGGTCTGGAGAGACGTTTTTTCTCTCTCAGACCCGCCGGGACCTTGCACAAGACCATTTTTCTTCTTAATATCCGGTCGGACGGTCTTTTTTCCCGACCTTGAGGCGCGACATCGCGCGCGCCAGCGATGCTTTGGAACGATAATACTCCTGAATGCTCTGTTTCTGGCGGAGCTGCTCCTGTGCACGCTCTTTTGCCTCCTCGGCACGCCGCACATCGATCTCCTCCGGGGACTCACAGGTGTCAACAATCACCATTGCACGGTTATTGATGATCTGTGCAAATCCGGTGCCTGTCACACCCACGATCTCCTCGCCTGTTTCGTCCGTGATGCGGATCTCGCCGATCTCAACGGCAAACACCATATTTTCGTGATGCGCCTGGATTGCTTTCTCTCCGTCATGCAGCGGCAGAACGACCTGCTCACATCTTCCGTCAAAAAAGACACGGTCACAGGCAATCACTTTCAGACTAAATGTATTCATGCCCCCATCTCCTTCGCACGCTCGATCACATCATCGATCGTACCTACATTGAAGAACGCTGCTTCCGGATACTCATCCATCTCACCGTCAATAATTGCCTTGAATCCTCTTACCGTCTCCTTAAGCGGCACATACTTGCCCGGCACGCCGGTAAAGTTCTCTGCCACGTGGAACGGCTGGGATAAGAACTTCTGGATCTTTCTTGCACGGTATACCACGAGCTTATCCTCCTCGGACAGCTCCTCCATACCGAGAATTGCAATGATATCCTGCAGTTCTGTGTACTTCTGTAAAATCTCCTGCACTCTTCTGGCGGTCTCATAGTGCTCTTTTCCAACGACGTCCTCCTCAAGGATACGTGAGTTGGACTCAAGCGGATCCACCGCCGGATAAATACCCTGCTCTACGATCTTTCTGGAAAGTACCGTGGTGGCATCCAGATGTGCAAATGTCGTCGCCGGAGCCGGGTCTGTCAGGTCATCTGCCGGCACGTAAACAGCCTGTACCGAAGTAACAGATCCGTTCTTTGTGGAAGCAATCCGCTCCTGCAGTTCGCCCATCTCCGTCGCCAGGGTCGGCTGATAACCTACTGCGGACGGCATACGTCCAAGCAGTGCGGAAACTTCCGAACCTGCCTGTGTAAAACGGAAAATATTATCAATAAACAACAATACATTCTGATGTTCCTCATCACGGAAGTATTCTGCCATTGTAAGTCCTGTCTCTGCTACACGCATACGTGCTCCTGGTGGCTCGTTCATCTGACCAAACACTAGCGCGGTCTTCTCGAGAACACCGGATTCCTTCATCTCGGACCAGAGATCGTTACCCTCTCTGGATCGCTCTCCTACACCTGTAAAAATAGAGTATCCGCCGTGCTCTGTCGCAATGTTACGGATCAACTCCTGGATCAAAACGGTCTTACCAACTCCGGCACCACCGAACAGACCGATTTTACCACCCTTTGCATATGGGGCAAGCAGATCGATTACTTTAATACCTGTCTCTAATATCTCTACGACAGGGCTCTGGTCTTCAAAGGACGGCGGATCTCTGTGAATCACCCAGTGTTCTTCTGCATCAAGATTCTCTCCACCATCTAACGTATCACCGAGCACATTAAAAAGTCTGCCCAGAGTCTTTGCTCCAACCGGAACTTTAATACCACTGCCCTCAGCGATAACCTCCATATCTTTATGTAAACCTTCACTTGCGGCAAGCATAATGCAGCGGACGGTATTATTTCCAATATGCTGTGCAACTTCCATAACACAGCGTTTTCCGTGATTGTCTACCTCAAGTGCATCTTTTATATATGGAAGGTCGTTATCTTCAAATTCAACATCAACGACAGGCCCCATGACCTGAACAATTTTACCTTTTTTCATAGAAGCTCCTTCCTATTTTTTCTTCTTATTTTTCTGTGCCTTTGCACCACCGATCACCTCTGTGATCTGCTGCGTGATTGCAGCCTGACGTACCCGGTTATACTCAATAGACAGCTGGCTTATCATGGATCTTGCACTGTCAGTCGCTGTCTGCATTGCCATCATCCGGGAGTTATGTTCACTGGCAAAAGACTCCACCAGCGCACCATAAATATATCCGGTTACACAGTTTGGAACCACATGCTCTAAGATTTCTTCCATGGATGATTCCACTTTGATCTCTTCCTGATAAATGTCCGCCGGAGCCGGATGGATAAAATCCTCTTTTGCCAGCGGAAGTAATTTCTGTTTCTCCGCGTTCATGGAAAAAGAATTTTCCATTTTCGTGTAGACCAGATAAACCTCGTCTAACTCACCGTTCACGTATAAGTCCATCACATAATCTGCAATGACACGTGCGCGGTGCAGGGACGGATTCTGCACAGTGTATTTAAACTCTGCGTCTACCTCAAGTCCTTCCTTTGCAAAATACTGACGTCCAAGCTCTCCAACGACAAACAACTTATTGTTTTCCCCCTGGGAAAACAGTTCCTGTGCCATTTTGATGACATTGTGATTGTATGCACCCGCAAGACCTTTGTCGGCGGTGATCACAATGTAACCACGCTTTTTTTCATTGTCGGAAATCTGCTCCCTCTGATCAAAATAGCGGTTTGTCGTATCTGGCATATGTCTTAAAAATCTTGCAATTGCGGACTGGAGCGTATAGAAATACGGTTCTGTCTGCTCTAACTTCTGCTTTGCGCTGCGAAGTTTCGCGGAAGAGATCATATACATAGCACTTGTGATTTTCATGGTATCCCGGATACTTTTCATTCGTTTTTGAATTTCCTTGGTATTTGCCATGCTTTATCACCTGCTTTTATATTCTTTAACCGCCTCAACAATCTGTTCTGTGATCGTATCGTCTAAAACTTTTTTCTCATTCAGTTCATTTACGATCTCCATATGCTCTGTGTGGAAGAAATCAAGCATTCCAAGCTGGAATTCCTTGGTCTTTGCTGTCTCCACATCCAAAAGCAGACGCTTGTTTGCTGCCACCAGTGTGATGACCTGGTCTGCCAGGCTCATCGGGTGACAGAGCGGCTGTTTTAACAGTTCCATCAGACGTTTTCCATAAGCCAGCTGTGCTTTTGTCGCCTCATCCAGGTCAGAACTGAACTGGGTGAACACTTCCATTTCACGATACTGTGCCAGGTCGATACGGATGGTACCGCTGGCCTTCTTCATTGCCTTGGTCTGTGCAGCACCGCCTACTCGGGATACAGAAAGACCTACGTTTACTGCCGGTCTCATTCCTGAGAAAAACAGGTCGCTTTCAAGGAAGATCTGACCATCTGTAATAGATATTACATTGGTAGGAATAT
>OGGC01001289.1_pt1 | contig 17408 bp, 18 predicted proteins | sample 1571181 | NCBI WGS metagenome assembly OGGC01 (sample SAMEA2581930, study PRJEB24529) | metagenome | biome: Human gut stool | place: China | collected 2011 | reverse complement strand
GAAGGACAATATGATGTTGATGATATTATAAATCAATTTAAAAATTTCTTTTTTCCCCTTTCGAAAGATAATACATGAAAGAATAAATCTGTTTTGGTTTCGGTACAGGTAAATGCATCCCCGTCAAAAGGAAAGCAGTATACTTTACAGCCGAGTTTTCCTGCAAGTTTTTTTGCAGAGGACTGGTTATTGTAATTACAGATAAAAGCGGTGTTTCCGAGACGGGATAATTCCAATCCGGTGGAGATGGTCTGTGCGAGATCCCACGGACTGCCACTTAAGATAAAAAGATTAAAATTCTCTGGGCCTAATTCTATTATATCCTTCTGATATACACCAAAGTCTTTCACATAAATGGCGTCTCCGGAATCGGGCGGTTCAATCCCCTGACCGTAGTCCGGGATACCGCGGAAATATTTGTAATAACAGATACCATTCTGTTCTTTGACTGCCGGATGCTCCTGCAGCATGGAACGCAGATGATTGTTACCATTACGTTCTGTGTAAACGGCAGGATAACCATTTGCAGTTAAGGTGCTGGCAAGTGCTATGGCAATATGTGTTGTGCCAATACCTGGTTTGCTTCCAAAAACAGAAATATTTTTGATTGTGAGATGGGAAACGGATGGACACGCTGTTTTTAGATCCTGTTCAAGAGCTTCTTTAAAAAGACGGACCGTTTCATATCTGTCCGCTGCATCATATGCAGTAGCTTTTTGAATGATTGTCTGAAAAATAGTGGAACAGGGTTCCGTTGTATAGCTGCTCAGATATTGCAGGACTTTCCCGAGTCCATACACATCTGCGGAAGGCGTTACTGGAAGACCATTCAGAGCCTCCGGCGCAGCAAAATCCATTGTTCCGTAAATTTGATAATTTTTTCCAGAACCGGTAAAAAAAGATGCAATTCCAAAATCGATTAATTTTATCTGATTTCCACATACTATAATATGCTCTGGTTTTAGATCCTGATATAGGATTGGATATGGCATTAAATGATGCAGATAATCTAAAATATCACAAAGCTGGATGCCAAATTTTATTAAAAGTTCATGGGAAATTTTTTGATATGACACAAAAGTGTCAATGGATTGTCCCTGAATAAATTCCTCGATGATATAAAAGAAATGTTCATCTTCTTCAATATCGTAAATAATGGGAATTCCAGGATGATTGAGATTCTTCAGAAGTGTGGCTTCCGAAGAAGGTGAAGATACCAGAGAAGTGTCTTTGGGGATACACTTGATTGCCCGGTATACGTTCAGTCTGATATGTTCGGCAAGATAGACGGTGCTGCTGTTTCCAGTACCAAGAGTAGATAGAACCCGGTATTTGCCAAACAAAGTTGTTGGTTTAACGAAAGATCGCTCCTTTCAAAGCGTATCCGTTTCGCCATCTCATGCATACCTTTATAACATGAACAAAATTGTTTTGCAACTACTTTTTATAACTTTGGTGAATTTTCACAAAATTTTATGGGTGCAAAGGAATTGAAGATGAGTTTAGAAATATTTAATAAAATGGTATACTTTACATCAATAGGGCATTTGATTATAATAGATGTACAGTTTACAAGGTTTTCCGGATGAAGGAAGTGATAATATGAAAATTGAAAAAGTGAATGAGAATCAGATTCGTTGCACTTTGACCAGAGAAGATCTGGCAGAACGTCAGATTAAGCTCAGTGAACTCGCATACGGGACCGAAAAGGCGAAGATGCTGTTTCGAGATATGATGCAGCAGGCTGCCTATGAATTTGGATTTGAAGCAGACGATATACCGCTTATGATTGAAGCTATCCCGCTTTCCGCGGACACAATTATTCTGGTGATTACGAAGGTAGAATATCCGGAGGAACTTGATACACGTTTTTCCAGGTTTTCAGATCCTGATCCGGAAGATTTGTATGAAGATGCTATGTCAGGCAGTGTGCAGAATGCAGCGGCAGCAGGCGCTGATGATATATTAGGATTATTCAGAAAGATTCAGGAAGAGCATAAGAAAGCTGCAAAGGAGCCGGAGGGGGATACCCAGACGGCAGAGAGCAGTGAGAAAACAGCGAAGGAAGAAACTCCGGTAAACGTACTTGTAGACATTACAAAGCTGTTTGTTTTCAAGAATCTTGATGAAGTGACAAGACTTGCGCATATATTGAATGGTTTTTATGCGGGAGCGAATGATCTTTACAAGAGTCAGACCGCCAACCGCTATTATCTGCTGGTGAGTAAGAGTGATCAGTCACCGGAAACATTCAATAAGGTCTGCAATATTTTATCAGAATATGCAGCTCAGCAGCCATATACGCCGGCAACAGGAGCATTTTTCAGGGAACATTATCATATGATCCTGCAGGGAAATGCGCTTAAGACTCTGGCAGAATTATAAACGAATCAAAAAGCCTTCGGGCAAAAAGAAAAGGTACCGGCAATTTGCCGATACCTTTTTTGTAATAATGTTTGCTTAAAACTAAGCGAGGTCTTTTGCTAAGAAATCGTTGATCTCTTTTACTAAAGCATCTGGATCAATTCCGTGAACCATAGCTGCCTCTTCAATTGTTTCCATCTGGGAAGATGGGCATCCAAGACAATGCATACCAATATTTAAAAGAATTGGTGCAATATTCTGGTCAATCTGAAGTAATTCACCAATCATGGTTGATTTATTAACCTGAGCCATTCTGATATCCTCCTTGTATCTTTTTGGAAAAAGTTCTGATACTTTTTCGTTGTATTCCCACATACGACAAAGTGATATTTGCCGTATTAGTGTGTCCAATAACGAGGTAATTATAATACGATTTGCTTTGGAAAGCAAATAAATTTGTAGATTTTTCTAAGGGAAAAAGAGGATTTTGACGATATATGAAGCAGATGAGTTGAGAAGGAAGGAAAAATATGAGAATTAATAATAATATGTCAGCAGTGATCACCAATAAACAGCTGCTTCGTACAGAAAACAATCTTACAAAATCCATGGAGAGACTTTCTTCCGGTTTGAAGATCAATCATGCAAAGGATAATCCTGCAGGAATGGCAATTTCCAATAAGATGCAGGCACAGATCGATGCGTTAGACAGAGCATCTTCCAATGCATCCGATGGAACTTCTGTACTTCAGATCGCAGATGGCGCATTGAATGAGACAAGTGCTATTTTACAGAGAATGCGTGAACTTTCTGTCCAGGCAGCAAACGGAACGAACTCTTTAGAGGACAAACAGGCAATCCAGGACGAGATCGAGGCGTTGAAGGACGAGGTCAACCGTATTTCCAAAGATACGGAGTACAATTCAAAATCGCTGTTGGATGGTTCTTTGGATACACGTGTTTATACGGATAACGCAAATGTTTCCCGTGTGAATGTTTCGGATTATGTAAACCCGGGAAAATATGAGATCGATATAGTAAAAGCTGCAGAGAAAGCAAAGGCCGCATCTACTGCCAATAAAATTAAAAGCGATGATGCTACAAACAAAATCGGTGTTTCAGGCACTGTTTCCATCAACGGATACGGCGTGGATATTGACAAAGATGACACGATGGCGGCAGTTTTTGAAAAACTCAGGGCAGCAGCTGAAGTTGGAGAAGCAGAACTTGTGACAGACAAGACAAATCAGAAAGAATTTCAAGGTTTTCAGGCAGCCAGATATGGTTCCACGGTTCCATTAGTATTGACATTTTCCGGAAAAGATGGCACTACATCGGAAGAGTTCGCAAAGAAACTGGGATATGATGCTAATCTGACAAAGAACCCGGATACAGGTGACATGGTCTATGATGCGTCTAAGCAGGATGCAACCAGAGGTACTGATGCCCAGATAGCACTTAGTGTCGGAACAAAAGATACATCCATTTTCTCAAGCACTGCAACCGTTGCAACTGATGGAAACAGAGTGACAATCACAGACAGAGATGGATTTTCCATGAGTTTTCTGGCAAAAGAAGGAAAAACAGGAAAGACAGTGCTTGATGTGACCGATATCGGTAATATTCTGATGTTCGTTAGCTCCGATATCGGTAATATGACACTTCATATCGGAGCTAACGAACATCAGAATATGGATGTCCGCATTCAGGAAATTTCCTGTGAGACCCTTTATATCGACGATCTGGATGTCACATCTGTGACAGGAGCTGACCGTGCGATCAGCGCATTGGATGATGCGATTGCAATGGTATCCGATGCACGTTCCAAGATCGGTGCTTATGAAAACCGTCTGGAGTATGCAACTTCCAGTCTCGATACATTTGAGGAGAATATGACGGATGCAATGTCAAGACTGACAGATGTGGATATGGCAGAGGAAATGACCAATTATACACAGTACAATGTACTTCAGCAGGCAGGCGTGTCAGTTTTAAGTCAGGCAAATGATCTTCCACAGAATGTTTTATCATTGTTACAGTAGTATTTTTGCAGGGATGGTGTAAAACGTGGAAAAAGAGCAGATTTTGGATTTTACCAGAAGGATCAGCCAGAGCAACCGGAGCGGGCTTACGGTGATCAATTATGAGATCATCTTTGCTTATCTGGATGATGCAAAAAAAGCATATCAGGAAGAAAAATGGGAAGAGTTTAAGGTGGCTCTGCGGAAAGCACAGAATTCCATTGGTGAGTTAATGCAGACACTGGATTTTTCTTATGACATCTCCAGAAATCTTTATCGGATTTATGTTTTCTGCAAGGATTCCCTTGCGGCAGCAATGTATAAACGGAGTCTGACGGAGATTGAAAATGCAGAAAAAATGCTTCAAAAATTATATCAGAGTTTTTGCAAGGTGGCAGAGACAGATTCCTCTGCGCCAATGATGAAAAATACCCAGCAGGTGTATGCCGGGTACACATACGGAAAAGGTGATCTGGTGGAAAACTGCCAGGAACTGGACAAATCAAGAGGCTTCTTTGCATAGAAGCCTCTTCTTTTCGATATGAAGTGCCGGAAATTACTGGGAAAGTTCCATTTTTTTTATGCTTGCGAGCAAAAATTTATAACGCATCTGCACCGAGTTTAACTCGTAGATGTAGCAGTCGATCAGATCCGGATCGACAACATTTTCCAGATTATTATAAGCATCCTGCAGTGCGCGTGCGGTCTGGTGGAGGTCATCCTTAAGAAGCGCATAGTGTTTATCCTTTGCATATTCCTCTTGTAAAATACGCATGGTAATCCCCTCCGATCAATAAAATTCTGTCCTTATGGGAACAGTCACTGAAATCTTATTAACAGTATAGTCATGAAATGGAAAAACTATACAATATCTCAAATAATTTTCATAAATTCCAGAAAACAATCATAAATTAAAACAAAAAAATGTGGTGGTTATGGATCAAAAAATGGGAATGGCGGTACTTGCCGTCATTTGTGGAATTATTCTTCTGGTACTGTTATTGCGAAAAAGAGCACAGATTATTTTAAAGTTTTGGGAGCCATCCTGATTCTTCTGGTCAATGACATTTTGCAAAAGCAAGGCTTCGATATATATGTCGGTTTAAATCCGGTTACCCTTTTGACATCCGGAACCCTTGGATTTCCTGGGGTTGCGCTGCTTTATGGAATTGAGGCAACAAAGTTTTTGTAGGAAACTGCCAAAGTTCGACTTTTTTCACAATTGCTATAGACAAGCGGAAATGCCGTTGCTATAATGCGACTTACAACAAAGCGAGGTGATGAATTGGGGCGATTACAAATCTGACACTGCTGACATTTTTATCGATTGCAGTGATAACAGATGTGCAATGCATGAAGATCAGTAACCGGCTGATCGTGTGTGGATTAATATGGGGACTGGTACTCAAAATTTGGGGAAATGGGTACGTTGGTATTCTGTATTTTATTCTAAATATTACAATTCCGGTGGTTCTTTTATTTCTTTTATTTCAGATGCATGCTCTTGGAGCAGGCGACATCAAATTATTTTCCTTAGTAGGTAGTTTTTTGACAACAAAGCAGTTATTTCTGGTAATGTTTGATTCCTTTCTTTTTGCAGCAGTGCTTGGCATGGGAAAAGTAGTGCAGCTTTATCTTTCACAGGGAGGGAAAAAGGAAAGATTCACAAAAATTCATTTTTCCATCGAAATCCTGCTGGCAGTTGTGTATGTAACAGGGAGGTGTGTAGTTGCAAAAAATTAAAATTGCCCTTTGTGATAAGGACAAGTTTTATTGTGAGCGCTTTGCGGCTTATATGATGAACCATAAAGCGCAGGAAATTGAGTTGAATATTTATTCCACGATCGAGCAGTTTACCGGAGATGAGAAAATGGGAAACTTTGATCTGGTGATTGCCGGGAGTGGATTTGAGGAGTTTTCTTCGGACGTAAATATCATGTATCTGTCTGATCTGTGTGGAAATCAGGCGGCGGAGGAGGCAATGTGGGAAAAAGATACGATACCGCAGAAGAAAATTGTTACGAAATATCAGCCGATGGAACAGTTGCTGCATGAGATTTATGTGCAGGCAGGGATGACCAAAAGGGAACCTGTGGGAGTGCAGGTTGCGACACATGGGAAGGTGATCGGGGTAATTTCGCCGGAATGTCATGAGATGCAGGAACTGTTTTCGGTGATGCATGCGGTAAATCTTGGCAGAGAGCAGAAAGTATTGTATTTCAATTTCCTTGAGTTTTCGGGCTTTCGGGAATTATTCGGACAGCCAGGGGATTTTGATTTTACAGACGTAGTTTTAAAACTCCGCAGAGGGGAACTGACGACAGAGTATTTTTGGAACTGTGTCTATGAAATGTCCGGAATATCTGTGATTTTGCCTTTTGAAAATCCGGAAAATATCAGGCAGATCGGCAGACAGGAGTGGGAACAATTTATTGATTTTATGGAACAAAATACGGACTTTGAGGTGCTTGTCGTAGATTTTGGCGTGAGTATGCCGGAACTGGCAGATTGCATGAGCCGCTGTGATGAACTGCTTCTGATTGGCAGGGAAGGTTATTTTTACGAGTGCAGGGACAAGCATTTTTATGAATGGCTGGAAAAGACAGGATATCAGGCAGTGGCAGAAAAAATTCACAAAGTCAATGTGCCATATACGGCTAAAAATATTCATGGCGGTGGAAATGTCATCGAGCAGTTACAGTGGAGTGAATTTGGTGATTTTGTCAGAAGATGGAAGGAGATCATGGATGAGTAGCAAATGTTTGGAGTGCGTATTGTGAGGAAAAGGAGAGTTTGGGAGGAATTATGCAGACATCGGATGAAGAAATTCAAAAGCTGAGGGAACATATTCTCGCGGAAATTGACCTCACCAGAGAGATGAGTGATACCGAAATCCGGGCAATTGTCTCAGAAAAATGCAGTATTTACGGAAAACAAAAATTTTTAAAACTGTCAGAGCAGGAAGCATTAGAACAGTATCTGTTCCATTCGCTCCGCAAGCTGGATGTGTTGCAGGAATTACTGGATGATCCGGAAATCACAGAGATTATGGTAAATGGGGCAAAGCATATTTTTTACGAAAAAAGAGGGCAGCTGTTTGAGTCAGATAAGCATTTTACTTCCAAAGAGAAATTAAATGATGTCATTCAGCAGATGGCAGGAAGTAATAACCGTATGGTGAATGAGGCATCTCCGATTGTCGATACCCGTCTGGCGGATGGTTCCCGCGTCAATATTGTGCTGGAGCCGGTAGCGATCGATGGGTCGGCCGTTACGATCCGGAAGTTTCCGGAAAATCCGATCGGTATGGAGGATCTCATCCGGATGGGAAGCATCTCACAGGAAGCGGCAGATCTTCTGAAAATACTGGTGCGGTGCGGCTACAATATTTTCATTTCCGGGGGAACCGGTTCCGGAAAGACTACCTTTTTGAATGCACTTTCCCAGTATATTCCCCGCGAGGAACGTATCATTACAGTCGAAGATTCGGCGGAACTACAGCTTTTGGACAAACCGAATCTGGTGCGGCTTGAGACGCGTAATGCCAATACAGAAGGCGTTACGCCGATCACGATCCGCGATCTGATCCGGACGGCGCTTCGCATGCGCCCCGAGCGCATTATCGTCGGGGAGTGCAGAGGCGCGGAGGCGCTGGATGTATTGCAGGCAATGAATACCGGGCATGACGGAAGTCTCTCGACCGGGCATGCCAACTCGTGCAAGGATATGTTAAGCAGATTGGAGACGATGGTTCTGATGGGCATGGAACTGCCGCTTTCCGCGATACGCAGTCAGATTGCATCGGGGATCGATATCCTGATCCATCTGGGAAGGCTGCGGGATAAAAGCCGTAAGGTATTAAAAATAGCGGAAATAGCAGGAATGGAGCAGGGCGAGGTTATGCTCCATGAATTGTTCAGGTATGAAGAGTCCGGGGAGGAGGCAAGGCATGTGAGGGGAACCCTGATGAGAACCGGCCGGCTGATGCATACCGAAAAATGTGAGCGTGCAGGAATGAACCCGGAGAAGGAGGGGAGCAGTGGACTATAGAAAATACCGGGCAGGTTTTGTGGAAAAACTGGCTTGTGCGGCAGTGGGAGCAGGGGCGGCAGGAATGGCAGCGTGGCTGTTTTACCGGTCTGTGTGGGGAATGCTGCTGTTTCCGGCAGCGTACCTGGTATGCGTGAAAAAGTATTGCGCCCTGCAAAAGGAAAAGAGAAAGGAACAGCTGCTCATGGAGTTCAAGGATGCCATGCAGTCTGCATCGGCGGCGTTGCTGGCAGGATATTCTGTAGAAAATGCATGGAGGGAAACGGAGAAAGAACTTCTGGAATTGCATGGGGAGAAGGGACTTATGGCGGCAGAGGTGCGCTGGATGAATGAGGGGGTGCGCATGAACGAACCATTGGAGCGTCTGTTGCTTTCGTTTGCGGCGCGAAGCGGGTGTGAGGAGATCGAGAGTTTTGCGGAGGTGTTCGCGTTTGCAAAGCGGAGCGGCGGAGACTTTGTCCACATTATGCAGACGACGGTACAAAAACTCGCGGGGCGGATTGAAGTCGAAAGGGAAGTGGCAGCCGTGCTTGCAGGAAAGCGTCTGGAGGGGCGGATTATGGAAATAATGCCGCTTGCAATTCTGGCATATCTTCAGGTGGCATCGGGAGAATTTCTGGACGCTTTGTATGGCAGCGCATTCGGAGTGGCTGTCATGAGCATCGCTTTTTGCTGCTATCTTGCCGCCATCAAATGGTCAGAGCATATATTGGATATTCAGATCTGACGAAAGGTTTGTGGATAAAGAGGGGGAAAATGTGATTGTATGTGGAATAGCGCTTGGACTGGCGGTGCTCGGATGGGCAGTCAGCCGGAAATGGGGCAGGAAAGACTGGCAGAAAGGGGCGGCAGTCATTGCGGCAGCGGCATGTCTCGGGCTGCTGTCCGGATACATGGAACTGCAGACAGATGAGGATCCGGAGAAGGGGCTGCTTCGGAGAGAAAATGGAGAAGGTGACTACGAGGCAGACCTGCGTATGTATGTGGATGGGGCGAAAAAGGCGGAAGCTTACACGGTGCATGTGCCGGAGCAGGAGCTGACAAAGCAGGAGGAGCAGGCATATCTTCAAGCGGCAGAGGAAGAACTCATTAAGGAATTCCCGGGAGACAATGAATCCGTGAATTGTATCCGGGATGCTGTTGTCATTCGTGAGGAATATCAGGAAGGGCATGTTGAGGCGGAATGGAGCTTTGACAATTACCGGCTGATAGAGAGCCGCACTGGAAGAATTGTGGGAGAACCGGACGAGGAGGGGGAGCTGGTGAATGTGCAGGTCACTCTGACATGTGGAAAATCCAGATGTGTACAGGAGTTTTATATCTGCGTGTATCCCAGACTGTTAGACGAGGAAGAGCGCTTCCGGAAGGGGATTTCAGAAAAGATTGCGCGACAGCAGCCGGAGGCGGGAGCAGACAGACTTTTTCTGCCGGATGAGGTGGAGGGACATACCATACACTGGGAGCAAAGGCGCGATCATAGACCGGAAAAGATCCTTATACTGGGCGTGATTCTCGCCTGCTTTGTACCGGTGGTATCCATGAGCAGAAAGCAGGAGGAGCAAAAGAAGCGCAAAATGCTTCTGGAACTCGAGTATCCGGATCTGGTGAGCAAGCTGGCATTGCTTCTGGGGGCGGGAATGACGCTTCAGGGAGCGTTCAGAAAAATTGCCGGAGCTTATGGACAGAAGCGGACACAGAATAAAACGGCGGAAATGCCCGCCTATGAGGAGATGCTGGTCGCCTGCCGACAGATGGAGAGCGGTGTGGGGGAACAGCGGGCGTATGAGCATTTCGGAGAACGGTGCGGTGTGGCATCCTACCGGAAGCTTGCCGGTATATTGACGCAGAATCTGCAAAAAGGAACCCGCGGCATCACGGTACTGCTGGAGCAGGAAGCGCAGAATGCGTTTGAGGAGCGGAAGCACGTTGCAAAACGTTACGGTGAGGAAGCCGGAACAAAATTGCTGTTTCCGATGATGCTGATGCTCGGAATTGTGATGGTGATACTGTTGGTGCCGGCGGTGCTGGCATTTCAAATTTAGAAAGGGAGGGATTCTATGAGAGGGATCAGAGAGTTTATCAGAGAAGAAGACGGTGTGGGAGTTGTGGAATTGATTCTGATTCTGGTCGTGTTGATCGGGCTGGTACTGATCTTTAAAGATCAGCTTACAAGTCTGGTGAACGATATTTTCGATACGATCACGAAAAAGGCGGGAAAGGTCTGAGAATGAGAAAGAGAGCAAGTATTACGGTATTTTCCGCACTTGCGTTTGCGCTGGTGGCATCCTTCCTTATGGCTCTTCTGGAGGCGGGGAGGGTGTACCAGATACAGACGTATGCAGATATGAAGTCCACGCTTGCGCTGGAGTCGGTATGCGCAGAGTATCAGCCGGTGCTCTGGGAAGAATTTCATCTGCTGGGACTGGATGGCGCCTGCGGTGGGGATACATTTTCCATGGATCATGTAACCGCTGTTTTAAGAGAGCGGCTTGACCGGAATCTGGACGTTGATGGAGCGGGAGGAAGCATCCTGCAGGTCACCCTTGCAGGAGCAGAGCCGGTGGCATACCGTCTGATGACGGATCAGGAGGGAAGCGTGTTTCTGCACTGTGTGGCAGCATATATGAAGCAGAATATGGCGATGGAGGCCATACGGGCATTACAGGAACGCTATGGCGAGCATGAGCAGGTGGAACAGAGCGGACAGGGGGAAGAGAGTATCGAGGATGCCAGAACAGCGATCGAAGAGGCAAAAAGCGAACGCCGGGAACAGGCAGAATCGGACGGGACGGAAGCGGTGATACCGGAACTTCCGCCGGAGCAGGAAAATCCGCTCGAGGTTGTTCATGCGATAAAGCAGAACGAACTGCTTGGAATGACGCTTGGGGATCTTGGTGCGGTCTCGACGAGGCAGACCGATCTGGGTGATTCGATAGAGAGGCGGCAGAAACAGACCGGCAATATGGAGATACAGGTGTCGGACTGGTATGACAGAATACTCGCACTGGAATATATGGATCAATATTTTGGAGATTATCTGGGAGAATCAGAGGATCACGCGCTGGCATATGAACTGGAATATGTGCTGGCAGGCAAAGGATCGGATAAAGAGAATCTGGAAAGCGTCATCACGCGCCTGCTGTTTGTCCGGGAGGCCGCCAATATCACGCATATCCTCGGAGATGGGGACAAGCGGGCAAAGACGCTTGGAATGGCGGAGGCGCTGGCGGGATTTACGGGAAATCCTGCGGTTGTGCGGCTTGTCCAGACGGGGGTAATCGCGGCGTGGGCGTATGTGGAGAGTGTTTTGGACATCCGGGCATTGCTGGCGGGGGATAAGATTGCCTTGATAAAAACTGAGACGCAGTGGACGGCGCAGTTTGGCAGTCTTGCGGCGGCGTTTGAAGACGGCAAAAAGGCAAAAAACTGCGAAAACGGTGTGAGTTATCAGGGCTACCTGAAGGGATTCCTGTATACAGTGTCATCAGAGCGGCTGGCGTACCGGATGATGGATGTCATGGAACGGACAGTACGCCTGCATCCAATGTATGCAGACTGCCGCATGGATCATGTGCTGTGTGGCATAAGTTATCGCATGGATTATGAGTGGCAGCCGTTGTTTTCCGGGCTGATGGTACATACAGGGAGAGATCTGTCCGGTCTATGTTATCAGACACAGCGAACGTTTTCGTATGATTGAGGAGGGAGGTGTTGCGGTGTCTCTTTATGAGGTAGAAGCAAGGCGAATCATAAAAATAATAAGAAAGGACAAATCTCTCCCCGAACAAAATTCCATATCTGGTTCAGAAAATATCGCGCGAAAAGGGACACCGCAATGCCTCCGTTTGTCTGCAGTATTTATGCTGGAGGCAGCAGTCGTGATGCCGGTGCTGGCATGCTTTTTTGTGAGTGTTCTCTTTTTCTTCCGCATCATGCAGATTCAGCTTGAGGTGCAGAAGGCATTGGATGATACGGGACGGAAGCTGGCAGTCTGCGCGGCAGCTGTGTCATCCGACGGGGCGGCGCTCCCCGGAATGGCAGAGGCTTTGCTTTTGAGAGAGATGGCGGACCGCACGGAAGCAGAAACTTACATCACAGGAGGAAAGTTTGGAATCAGCCTGATCGGATCCGATTTCTCCGGGGAGGAGATCACACTGCGGGCGGCGTATCATATCCGGCTGCCCATCCGGATCTTCTGGTTGTGGGATTTTGCGATGGAACAGCGGGCAGATTGCAGGAAATGGACAGGATGGAGTGCTGCAGAGGGAAGTGATGAAGACCAGTGGGTGTATGTCACACAGACAGGAACCGTCTATCACAGGGAGTATACCTGCACGCATCTGGAGCTGTCGATCCGGTCTGTGGCGGAGGCGGAAATAGCGGCACTTCGCAATGAGAACAGGGAAGCTTATAGAAAATGCATGCAGTGCCGGTATGCGGAAAATGCATTCGGACGGCTCTATATTACGAACCAGGGCGACTGCTACCACAAAGATCTTGGCTGCAGCGGCATCAAGCGAACCGTCCGCATGATACGGCTGTCCGAGGTGGGAACACGCAGACCGTGCAGCCGGTGCGGGCAGTAGCGGGAGAGAGATGGATGAGAGGAGAAGAAAGACAATGCAGAATTGTGTGGGTGAGGTGCTGCTGCTTGGAATATTTGCGGTCACGGCATACCGCGACTGGAAGGAACAGATGATATGTGTGTATGTGCCTCTTGCGGCGGGAATTGCAGGACTGGTTCTTCACCTGATGCTCCCGACACAGAAGCTGACGGATCTGCTGCTGGGTGCAGGAATCGGCGCGGTGCTTTTGCTTGCGGCTTGGGTCAGCAGGGAGGAGATTGGCTACGGGGATGGCGCAATGCTGATGACAAGCGGTATTTTTCTGGGATTCTGGCGGAATGTGGAGTTGCTTTTAACGGCGCTTATGCTGATTGTTCCGGCGGCGTTGTTTGGACTCATTGTGAAGCATAGAAGAAAGGATTACCGGATGCCGTTTCTTCCATTCCTTTTTGTGGCGTATGTATTTCAGCTGGGATGGCGGTAGAAAACGGGACGAAATGGAGAATTTATGAATGGATGGAGAGGAAGTCTGACCATAGAGGCGGCGCTTGTGGTGCCGCTCGTGCTGGCGTTGTTTGCATTCGCCATGAAGAGCGGTATTCAGATGTATACAGAGTGCAGGGACACCGCGCTCGCGATAGGGCAGGAGCAGGAAATAGAGGCGGTAAAGATGTTTTACCGTTGGCAGGAAGCGGGGGAATTATTTCAAAATGAAGATACAGTACATTAGAAAACTGACGGCAAGCTACATGGTGCTCGCGCAGTGTGAAGAATTGCAGGAATGGGAAAAAAAGATGATTGCTCATGCTCCGAAGGGGAATATTGTGTTTGCGGAATGTGTGCAGGAGAACGGAGAAAAGTATCTGTGGTATAACATTACAGGAAAACAGGCGCTGGATGCGGTGTTGGAGACGGAGACGCTTTCCTATGATATGTTGTGCAATGTACTCAACGGAATTTATGAGGCAGTGCAGCAGTTAGAGGGAATGCTGCTGCCGGCACAGAGTATTCTGTTGTCGGCGGAAAGTATTTTCGTAGATTACCGGACCAGACAGATTTCTTTCTGCTACTATCCGGGGAATCCAATGCCGCTGCCGGAAGCCTTCCGGACGTTCATGGAATATCTGCTGACACGACTGGATCATTCGGATGAGCGTGCGGTCAAAGCGGCATATGATATTTACGGACAGAGCAGTGCAGGGGGAGTGGAGTTAAAGGAGCTGAAATCGCTGCTTTTAATGCCGTATGAAAAGGATGAAGCGAAGACAGAGCCGGAGGGTCTGGATGACACAGAACCAGAAGAGCCGAAAGCATATGCCACTGTCGGACAGAAGGAACAGGACGGGAAGCGGGATGCTTCCATATGGAAGCAGATTTTTCGCGGAGAGAGCACGGTGCAGGAACTGCTTGCGGCAGTGTGGGAGAAAATATGGAAAACGACAGGCACAGCTGCGGGCAGACCGGCAGGTGAAAAGGCAGGCAGAGTGACAGGCAGAGCGGCAGCATCCAGGGACAAATGTAGAACGGGCAGATGGAAAATCAGCGGGAATATGAAAAATGCACAGAAGGAGCAGGAGCCGTTCGTCTTTGAACCGGAGGAAGAGGAACATAAATCCGCAAATCCCACAGTGCTTTTGGCGGGAATTTCGCAGAAACCGGAAGGAATCCTGCGCTACGAAGGAACCGGCGGATACTCGGATCTGGTGATAGAGAAAGACAACTATGTAATCGGGAGTGCAGCGGAGTGTGATGGCCGGATTCCGAGTGCGACCGTGAGCAGGAGGCATGCAAAGGTCAGCAAAAAGGGAGCTGTCTTTTTTATAGAGGATCTCAATTCGTCGAACGGCACCAGAGTGGGTGGAGAATTGCTGAATTATAAAACAGGAATGAGTCTGCAGAAAAATGAGGTCGTGATGTTTGCAGATGAAAAGTTTAGATTTATTTAAGAAAAAATGAGGGAAGTACATTTGCAATCTGCGCCCGGTCTAACTATAATAACCATATTATAAGAGTGCAGACAGAGGTAACGCTTATGGAAAATGCAGCAGTCGCAAATGTATTAAGAGGAGAAGGCTACCGTTATTGTCAGACCAATCTGGCGGAAGCCGGAATTTATTATAAGTATTATCAGGAGGGGTTCCATATTGTAATGGCGGTGGATCTTTCCGGCGGAAACCGCTTTTCTGTGCAGCAGTACCGGAGCATGGAAGAACACGCCATGGATCTGTTCTATCATCCGCAGGGGAGACTTGGGGATTTCCCGGATGGATTTCCGGTATATCATGTGGAGATGCTGACACTTCTGATCGGCGGAGATTCCGAGGTGGAACGAAAGGTGTGCGCAGAGTGCAGGAATGTGTGGGTATATCAGCCCCAAAGCGGACGGCTGCTGATCTATGAGAACCAGCCGGGAGACTTTTTCGGACTCCGGGGGGCATTAGAGCAGGGTGCCGGAACAGGCGGCGCGGAAGAGATGTCGCGGCAGGGTGCCGGAGCCGGTGGTTGGGCAGAGACGTCGTGGCAGGGCACAGGTGCCGCATATGCGTCTGCACAGAATACGGCAAAGAATCGGTTGGGCATTTTGTGGAAGAACATCCGGGCGGAATATGTGACCATCGCTCTTGTTGTTGCCAATGTTATAACATATCTTGTGCTTGAATGGCTCGGAGATACGACGAACGGATTCTTTATGGCGGAGCACGGCGCGATGTACCCGGATTTTATCCGGATCAACCATGAATGGTGGAGGATCATAACTGCTGGCTTCCTTCATTTCGGCGCGGTACATCTGGTGAATAATATGGTGATTTTATACTGTATGGGATCAAGACTGGAGCGTGTCACAGGGCATCTTAAGTATTTTCTGATTTATCTGGTTTCCCTGATCGGGGCGGGACTGCTCTCCTACGGGATGATGCTTCGCACCGGCGATTATGCAGTGTCGGCAGGAGCTTCGGGGGCTATTTTCGGAGTGATTGGCGGATTCCTGTGGATCGTGATACTGCACCGGGGCAGATTTGAGCAGATTACAACCCGGGGAATTATGATGATGATTGTGCTTACCATCTATTACGGGTTTTCCTCGGCGGGAATTGATAACTGGGGACACATCGGAGGTCTGCTTGCCGGATTTTCCGCGACAGTCATTTTATATCACAGAAACCGTCAAAAATATTGATTTTGTGAGCAAAAATTTATATACTGAAAGCAGTATGTTCCATAAAGCGACAGATGGGACAAAACGGAGGCTTTGAATGAAAGTAAATATTTATTACGGTGGACGGGGACTGTTGGACGATCCGACACTTTATGTTTTGAATAAGATGGAAGAAGTGCTGCGCGAACTGCGTGTGATGGTCGATCGGATCAATATCTATGAGCACAAGAATGAAATAGCGACCCTGCCGCAGACGATGAAAGAGGCGGACGGTATTATTCTTGCGACCACGATCGAGTGGCTCGGAATCGGCGGCTACATGCAGCAGTTTCTGGATGCATGCTGGCTGTACGGCGATAAGGAGAAGATTCAGACGACCTATATGCAGCCGATCGTGATGTCTACGACTTACGGAGAGCGTGAGGGTGAGATGACGTTGGCAAATGCATGGGAGATTCTCGGCGGGCTTCCTTGTCCGGGACTTTGCGGATATGTGGAGGATCTGGTGTCGTTTGAGATGAACAAGGACTACACGGTCATTATTGAGAAAAAGGCGGAGAACCTCTACCGGACGATTTCTCAGAAGATGAAAAGTCTCCCGAACAGTAACCTCGCAGTCAGACAGAGTGTGCTGCGCACACCGCAGCTGGAACTCACGCCGCAGGAAAGTGAGCAGTTGTCCAAGTATGTATCGGATGACAGCTATGTGAAGAAGCAGAAGGAAGATATTCAGGAACTGGCATCCATGTTCAAGGATATGCTGGGGAAGGTCAGTCAGGAAGATGATGTGGCCTATATCGATCAGTTGCGCAATGCGTTTGTTCCGCAGCAGGATTTTCATGCGAGATATCTGTTTATGTTTGCAGATAAGAAAAAGCCGCTTTTTATTGAAGTGAAGGATGAGGATCTTACGGTACGATACGGTCAGGAAGAGAATATTGATATCTATGCAAAACTGACGCCGGAAGTAATGGATGGCGTGATTGCCGGGAGGATGACATTCCAGAGAGCCTTTATGACAGGCGAGATGACTGCGAAGGGCAATTTTAAGATTCTGCGGATGCTGGATACCGTGTTCAATTTTGCGTAAGAGGAAGTGCGATGGTGAAGGTGCATCCGTCACCCGGTCTGGAATCGCAGGTTAATGTACCGTGGTGTGATTCGATGATCTGACGGGTAATGACAAGTCCCAGACCGCTGCCTCCCGTTTTGGAGGTAATAAAAGGCTGGAAGATGGTATCCGCCAGAGCC
>OGGC01001279.1_pt1 | contig 17480 bp, 13 predicted proteins | sample 1571181 | NCBI WGS metagenome assembly OGGC01 (sample SAMEA2581930, study PRJEB24529) | metagenome | biome: Human gut stool | place: China | collected 2011 | reverse complement strand
TCAGCTTCTTAGCGCCGGTGGCGGGGTCACGGGTGAATGCAACGCCGGTGCCGGAACGGTCGCCGGAGTTACCAAAGGCCATCTGCTGCACGTTGACAGCGGTGCCCCACTCGTAGGGGATCTCGTTCATCTTGCGGTAGACGTTAGCACGGGGGTTGTCCCAGCTGCGGAACACGGCCTTGACAGCCTCGATCAGCTGATCACGGGGATCCTGGGGGAAGGGACGGCCTTCGTTCTCCTCGTAGATCTTCTTGAAGGTGCCGACCAGTTCCTTCAGGTCATCAGCAGTCAGATCCACGTCGTTCTTGACGCCCTTGGCTTCCTTCATCTTGTCGATCTCGACCTCGAACAGGCTCTTCGGGACCATCATAACGACGTCGGCGAACATCTGGACGAAACGGCGGTAGCAGTCGTAAGCAAAGCGAGCGTTGCCGGTCTTCTTGGCCAGGCCCTCAACTGCCTCGTCGTTCAGGCCCAGGTTCAGGATGGTGTCCATCATGCCGGGCATGGACTGACGAGCACCGGAACGGACAGACACCAGCAGGGGGTTCTGGTTGTCGCCGAACTTCTTGCCGGTGATCTCTTCCAGACCCTTGAGGTGCTCAAAGATGTCAGCAGTGATGGCGTCATTGATCTGACGGCCGTCTGCATAATACTGGGTGCAGGCGTCAGTAGTAATGGTAAAGCCCTGAGGCACCGGCATACCGGCGGCGGTCATCTCAGCCAGGCCGGCACCCTTGCCGCCCAGAGTGTTCTTCATGGTGACTTTGTCGCCACCGAAAGCATCGTTGCCTTCGCTGAAGTAATACAGATACTTTTTGCTCATGCGTTGTTTACCTCCCATAGTTCACGGCCGTGCCGGAAGGGCTCGTCCGTCTCATCGTTTACCTTTGTCTCAATAGGCGATGAACATTGTTTCGTGAATGCTAAATTATTATACCAGAAATCTCACTGCTTTCCACCATGCAAAATCCCGAATTTGTTTGATATTTTTTATGCAAATCACTTGAATTTTACCAAGTTTTCCGGTAATATAAAATGGGAGAAAGTTCGAGAGGTTTTTCTTTTTCTGACGCGATTTCTCAGCCTGTTGGATACAACTTTCTATCCCTAAAACTTCAAACATTCTTTTTGTCGTTACAAAGCTCCTGCTGCATCCGCATCCGGGTGCACCGGGCCGCATCGTCCCGCGGGAGCCGTACCGGAAGGGAGCTCCTGAACCATGGAAAATTGTGTTTCTTCCGCTGCACTGGATGCAGCGCGTACCCGTCTGGACGCCGCCGAGGCCGCCCGTGAAACGATCCTGCTGCAGCACATCGCCAACGGCGTGATCATCGACAGCCGCACCGTGCAGATCGCACCCGACGTGCAGATCGCACCGGGGGCCGTCATCCTGGCCGGCACCATCCTGCGGGGCCATACCATCATTGGGGCAGGCTGCATCATCGGCCCCAACACCCTCATCGAGGACAGCATCGTGGACGAGGGCACCACCGTCAACGCCAGCCAGGTCTACGGCAGCCACCTGGGCCCTCACAACAACATCGGCCCCTTCACCCATGTGCGGGTGAACACGGTCACCGATTACGGTGTGCATCTGGGTGCCTATGTGGAGACCAAGAATTCCAACTTCGCCCGCGGCAACACGGTGAGCCACCTGACCTACATCGGCGACAGCGACGTGGGCAAGTACTGCAACTTCGGCTGCGGCACCGTCACCTGCAACTACGACGGCAAGGACAAGTTCCGCACCACCATCGGGGACTACTGCTTCATCGGCTGCAACACCAACCTTGTGGCCCCGGTCAAGGTGGGCGACGGTGCCTACACCGCCGCCGGCAGCACCATCACTCAGGATGTGCCCGCACAGGCGCTGGGCATCGCCCGGGAGCGCCAGACCAATCTGGAGGGCTGGGCTGAACCGAAGATGGAAGCCTACATCGCCAAGAAGCAGAAGCTGGAAGCCGACCAGAACAAGTGATTTCCTTCCGGGAGGGCACATTGTATGAAGTCTGAGACGTTCCGCAAGCAGGCCCTGAGCCTGATCGTCTTTTTCGTAGCCATTGCGGCGGTGTTCGCGCTCACCCGCCTGCGCAGCGACCCCGCCGGGAAGCAGGCGCAGACCATCCTGACCCAGCTGCTTTCCAGCTCCGATGCCGTGGAACCGGCGGCGGACGATTCCTACACCGCCAGCGAGCCGGGCCTTGTGCAGGTGGATGACGGCGGCTTTGCGGCTTTCTATCAGGCACAGTTCGGGGACTGCATGACACAGACCTGTCTGGAAAAGCTCCTTGCGAACCGTCTGCCCACCCGCATTGCCGCGCTTTCCGGCCAGCCTGCGGGGCTCACCCTGCAAAAGCGCTCCGGTGCCGACCACTGCTATGATTTTTCCGCAGACCTGCAGGCCGCCGACGGAACCACCACGGCCAGCGTCACCGGCACCATCACCATGGTAAAAGAGGATGGCGCGTGGAAGGCCTCTGACCTCACGCTGAACCTGAACTAAGCATTTTCTGCCTCCGGCCTCTGTATGGTCGGGGGCATTTTCGGTTCTTTCACCCGGAATCCGTTTCTTTTTTCGCGCGCGTATGTTATACTGAATAGCTGTATCCCATTCTATTTTTCAGAGAAAAGGTTAAACAAACAACATGAACACAAACGATATCTGGCTGATTGCCGGCCTGGGCAACCCCGAGGCCAAATACGACGGCACACGCCACAACGCGGGCTTTGCCGCGCTGGACTACCTGTCCGGCAAATGGGGCATCAGCGTGAGCAAGACCAAATTCCAGGGCCTGTGGGGCCAGGGTGAAGTGGACGGCCACAAGGTGGTGCTGCTCAAGCCCCTGACCTACATGAACCTTTCCGGCGATTCCATCGCGCCGCTGGCGGGCTTTTTCAAGATCCCGGCCGACCATGTCATCGTCCTGTGCGACGACATCACCCAGAACCCCGGCAAGCTGCGCATCCGGCCTTCCGGCTCGGCAGGCGGCCACAACGGCCTGAAGAGCATCATCGCCCGGCTGGGCGGCGACGGCTTTCCCCGCATCCGCATCGGTGTGGGAGCCAAGCCCCGCCCGGACTACGACCTGGCGGATTGGGTGCTGGGCAAATTTCCGGCCGAGGACGCCAAGGCTCTGGCGGACCGCTGCCCGGACATCGAAGCTGCCGCCAAGCTCATCATGGACGGTAAGCTAAGTCTGGCACAGAGCAAGTATAACGGGTAAGACTCGATATCGTCCCATTTTCCGGAAAGGAGGTTTTCCATGTACGAAGCCCTGTTGAAAGCGACCCAGGAATACCAGAAGATCGCGGCCAGCTTTGCAAAGCCCGGCCCGGCAGCGCTGTTCGGTCTGCCCCCGGCAGGCCGGGCCCTGCTGTATGCCGCTTTGCAGAAGGATCTGGGCCGGGTGCTCTGCATCGTGACCCCGGGCGAAGCCGAGGCCACCCACTTTGCGGATGACCTCAAGGCGCTGGGCCTTGCCGCGGCAGTGTTCCCGCCCCGGGACTTCATGCTGCGCCCGGTGGAGGGTGCCGGGCGCGAATACGAGTATCGCCGCCTTTCGGTGCTGGGTGCATTGGCGGGCGGGCGGCTGCAGGCCGTGTGCGTGCCTGCCGAAGCCCTGCTGCAGTACACGGTGCCCCGCGATGAATTCCTGAAAAACACCCTCACCCTCAAGCCCGGCATGGTGTACAACCGCGAAGCGCTGGTGGCCCGGCTGTTTGCCGCCGGGTATGTGCGCCGCAGTCAGGTGAACGGCCCCGGCCAGTTCAGCGTGCGCGGCGATATCGTGGACGTCTATGCCCCGGATATGCGCCAGCCTGCCCGTGTGGAATACTGGGACGATGAGATTGACTCCATGGCCTCCTTTGACCTGCTGACCCAGCGGCGGGACGGCGCACTGGAAAAGATCTACCTTTCCCCTGCCCGCGAAGTGCTGTTCGGCAGCACCGAAGAGACTGCCGGGGCCCTGCGTGCCGCTGTGAAAAAGGCCCGCGGCAAACACCGCACCGCGCTGGAAAAGGCCACCGAAGCCGACCTGTCCCAGCTGGACTCCGGCCTGATGCCGGAAGCCATGGACAAGTATTACGGCATCCGCTACCCGGAACCGGCCACCCTGCTGGATCATCTGGACGCGTCCCTGTTCATTCTGGACGAGATGGGCGGCATCCGCGATGCCCAGAAAGCCACCGAATTCCGCCGCAGCGAGGAGCTGACCGGCCTGCTGGAAGAGGGCGTGCCCGCCCTGATGGACGAAGGTGAAGTGTACCTGAGCGACGCCTTCCGCAATCTGCAGGCTGCCCCGCCCAAAATTTCGGTGGGCGTGTCGGTGCACGGCAGCGTACTGGACCTGGAGGTGGACACCGGCGAGTTCCCGACTGCAGAGCTGCGGGAGCTGCTGCAGTCCCTGCACCAGAAAAAACGCTACCACCGCCTGCGCGACGGCCGCCTGCTGCGGCTGGACGACAATCTGGAAGGGCTGGACGAGCTGAACGAAACGCTGGAGCTGTCCGGCGCAAAGCTCAAAGATGGACATGCGGAACTGCCGCTTTACCGCGCCCCCACGCTGGACTGGGCACTTTCGGGCCAGAACGGCCTGCGCTTCAGCCGCGACGACGCATTCCGCCGCATCAGCCGCAGCTTCCATGCCGTGAAGGACAGCGAATATACCCCGCCCCAGTCCCTGCACAGCGTGCTGCGCAAGTATCAGCGGGACGGTTACCGCTGGCTGCGCACGCTGGACGGCTACGGCATGGGCGGCATCCTGGCCGACGATATGGGCCTGGGTAAGACCCTGCAGGTGCTGAGCTACCTGCTGGCCCTCAAGGAGGGCGGGCAGCCCCTGCCCAGCCTCATCGTGTGCCCGGCGTCACTGGTGCTGAACTGGGAGGAAGAGTGCAAAAAGTTCACCCCGCAGCTCACCTGTGTGGCGATGGACGGCGACGCCGCCCACCGCGCTGTGCTGGCCCGCCGGTGGGCAGAGGCCGATCTTGTGGTGACCAGCTACGACCTGCTGCGCCGCGATGAGGACCGCTACGCCGAACAGCCCTTCTATGCCTGCATCCTGGACGAAGCGCAGGCCATCAAGAACCATACCACCCAGAAATACAAGGCCGTGTGCCAGGTCCGCAGTCAGGTACGCTTTGCCCTGACCGGCACCCCGGTGGAGAACCGGCTGGGCGAGCTGTGGAGCATCTTCTCCTTCCTCATGCCAGGCTATCTGCCGCCGTACAAGAACTTCTGTGCCCGGTTTGAAAAGCCCATCGTGCAGGAGGAAGATGCCAACGCCGTGCGGCGGCTGAATCAGCTCACCGGGCCGTTCATCCTGCGCCGCATGAAGGCGGATGTGCTGCGGGAGCTGCCGCCCAAGACCGAAAATGTCCACCGCATCGAGCTGGACACCGAACAGCGCAAGCTGTACCTTGCCGCCGTGGTGGACGCCCGCGAGAAGCTGCGCGCCGCCAAGCCCGAGGACAAAATGGCAGTGTTCGCGGTGCTCATGCGGCTGCGGCAGATCTGCTGCGACCCCCGCCTTGTGGCTGACAACTGGTCCGGCGGCAGCGCCAAGCTGGACGCCTGCATGGAGCTGGTCACCGCCGCCGTGGAGGGCGGCCACCGCATCCTGCTGTTCAGCCAGTTCACCTCCATGCTGGACCTGCTGGCCCAGCGGCTGGACGAGGCCGGGGTGAGCCACTTCACCCTGCAGGGCTCCACCCCCAAGCCGGTGCGTGCCGAGCTGGTGCGCCGCTTCAATGCCGGGGAAGCCAGCGTATTCCTGATCTCGCTGCGGGCCGGCGGCACCGGCCTGAACCTGACCGCGGCCGACATCGTCATCCACTACGACCCGTGGTGGAACGTGGCGGCCCAGAATCAGGCCACCGACCGCGCCTACCGCATCGGTCAGAAGAACCCTGTGCAGGTGTATAAGCTCATTGCACAGGACACCATTGAAGAAAAGATCGTGGAGCTGCAGCAGGCCAAGCAGTCGCTGGCGGACACCGTCACCGGCTCGGCCGACGGCGCGATCCTGTCCATGAAGCCTGAGGAGCTGCTGCAGCTGCTGGGCGAAGAAGCATAAGGAGGAAGCATTATGAAGGTTTGGGATCTGCACTGTGATACCCTCAGCGAGCTGCGCCGTGCCGAAAAGAATGGCACTCCGGCCAGCTTTGCCCACAATGATCTGCACATCGACCTGGAAAAATTGCAGGCCGGAGACTACATGCTGCAATGTCTGGCCGCGTTTGTGAACCTGGCCGACCCCACCCCCGGTGCCGACCCGCTGGTGACGGCGCTGGAAGAGATCGACGTGTTCAAGCGGATCATGGCAAAATACCCGGACCGCATTGCCCCGGTGTACACGGCGGCCGACATCCGCAAAAACGCCGAAGCCGGAACGATCAGCGGCCTGCTCACCGTGGAGGAGGGCGGCTGCTGCAAGGGCAGCCTGGGCGTGCTGCGCCGGATGTATGAGCTGGGCGTGCGCATGATGACCCTGACCTGGAACCACGACAACGAGCTGGCCGCCCCGCAGGCAAACCCCGGCGGGCCGCTGGCGGCTCAGACCCAGCGCGGCCTGACCGAGACGGGCTTTGCCTTTCTGGCCGAGATGGAACGCCTGCACATGATCGTGGACGTGAGCCATCTTTCTGACCGGGGCTTCTGGGACATCGTGGAACACGGCACCCGCCCCTTTGCGGCCAGCCACTCCAATTGCCGCGCCCTGTGCCCCCACACCCGCAACCTGACGGATGCGATGATCCGCGCCCTGGCCGAAAAAGGCGGCATCGCGGGGCTGAACTACTATGCTGCTTTCCTGGACACCGACCCCGTTCACCCGGAAGCCTGCCGCAGCACGGTGGAGCGCATCGCAGAGCACGCGGCCCACTACAAGCAGGTGGGCGGCATCGGGGTGCTGGCCCTGGGCAGCGACTTTGACGGCATCGACGGCCACCACCAGCTGGAAACAGCGGCGGACATGCCGCTGCTGGCCGACGCCCTGCGCAGGGCCGGCTTTACCGAGGACGAGGTGGAGCGCATCTTCTGGCGCAATGCCCGGGATTTCTTTGAGCACAACCTGTAAAACAGACGGGAGCGTACCGCAATGGACAAGAACATGACACTGGAAAAGCGCATCGACGCCGAACTGTATTCCTATCAGGGCAGGATGAGCGTTTTTGTGGACGACCTGCAGGGCCACACCGTGGAGCGCGGGGCTGACGAGGAATTTGAGACGGCCTCGGTCATCAAGGCCTTTCTGCTGGCGGCGCTCTACCTGCAGGCCGAGCGCCGCATGGCGGATCTTTCCGCCGAGATCGAATACGAGGCCAGCCAGTTCGTGGACGGCAGCGGCATGCTGCGTGCCCTGGGCGTGGGGGCCCGCCTCAAGGTGAAGGACACCGCCACCATGATGATCATCTGCTCAGACAACATCGCCACGAACATGCTCATCGACTACCTGGGGCTGGACACCATCAACGCCTGCATCCGGGAGCTGGGCTTTGCCCACACAGTGCTGCACAACGCCCTGCACTTTGATCGGTACCGGCAGCTGGGCACCACCACGCCCCGGGACTACGCTTCCCTGCTGGCCCAGATGGCTCGGGGCACCCTGGTGAGCAAAGCCGCCAGCGTCGAGATGCTGGCCATCCTGCGTCAGCAGCACTACAACACCATGCTGACCAAGGACTTCCCGCAGTATTATCTGGACTGCGAGGAGACCGGGGCCCCGGAGCTGCTCTGGGTGGCCAGCAAAAGCGGCAGCATGAACGCCTGCCGCAACGACGGCGGCATCGTGCACACGCCCTATGGGGAGTACGTCATCGTGCTGATGAACAAGGACTTCCACGACATCATTGAGTACAACGACCACCCCGCCATCGTGTACGGAGCTAGGGTCTCCCGCATGATCCTGGACCAGGTGCTGGCCTGCGAAGGGAAGCTGTGGCTGGACTGAGCCGACCTCAAAATACCGCAAAAACAAAAAGCTGAGCATCCGCCGTCTGGCAGGTGCTCAGCTTTTTCAGGTTTCGTTCAGGCGATGCAGCCCATGCTCCGCAGCAAAAACAGCCAGAAAGTCAGGCTGAATGCGCTGAACAGGACATTTTCCCACATGGCTCACACGCCTCCGTGGCGGCGCTGCTCAGCGGCCAGCTCCTGCTGCAGGGCAGCTTTGCGGTGGTCCAGCAGCAGATCCTTGTTGTACTGGAAATAGCGCTCGCAGCCGTTCTCGGTGAGGAAAGCATGGGACACCGGGTTCACGGTGAGCTCGGTGACGAACACCACCATTTCCTGGCTCTCGGCAAAGGCCTGCTCCATAAAGTCAAAGGCTGCTTCCAGCGCCGCGCTGGCGGTCTGCTGAGCTTTTTCGCGGTCATCGGCCAGCGTCTGGAACTGCCCACGCAGCAGCTCAAAGGCCTCCTGGGTGCCGGCGGCGTTGGCGCGGCGCAGTTCGCCTTCCCACCGGCGCAGCACGGCCTGCACCTGCAGGCGAGTGGTCAGGGCGTCGTGGCTCAGCAGGCCCGCGTCCCGCTGATGCTGGGTCTCGGCATCGTAGTCTGCGATCTGCTGGCTGAACAGCTCTGCAGAGCCGTCCGGCAGATCCTCCGGCAGGGTAGCCAGGGCCTTTTTCGTCTCCCGCAGGAAGGCATAGCAGGCATCGGCCACCGCATCTGCCTGCCGGGACGCAGCAAACCGGGTGTTCAGGCCCGCCAGAAGCAGGCTGACCAGCGACAGTCGCTCGTCAAACGGGGCCTGCAGCAGCCGGGCGAACACGGCAGGCTTTGCCTGCCCGGCCAGGATCTCCTCCACGCCGTAGTCATCGCGGTACTTATAGTAAAGGTCCAGATAGGCCGAGAAGTCCTCAGCGATCTTCGGGTGCTGGATGTATTCCTTGATGAGGTCCTCATCGGCCTGCAGGCCCAACTGCTCGTAGGTATCCAGCAGATTAGACAGGTCCTCCCAGCCGCGGGCGGTGACGAACTGGGTTCCGTCCACGTCGGCGTTGATCTGGTAGAAGTTCTGAGGGTGCAATTCCAGATAGCTCAGGATGGCGCTGTGGATGTGAGCTGCCCGGGCGTAGTCCTTCCACACCGGCAGGTCGGGCTCAATGTCCATGCGGCGCACACGGTCGAGGGTGACGATGTCAAAGTCCCGGACGGATTTGTTGTACTCCGGCGGGTTGCCTGCTGCCACGATGACCCAGCCCGCAGGCACAGCCTGGTTGCCGAAGGTCTTGCACTGCAAAAACTGCAGCATGGTGGGCGCCAGCGTCTCGGACACACAGTTGATCTCGTCGATGAACAGGATGCCCTCCGAAAGGCCGGTGGCCTCCATTTTGGCGTAGATGCTGGCGATGATCTCGCTCATGGTGTACTCGGTCACCGAGACGTCCTTGTCGCCGTAGTGGCGCTGCCGGATAAAGGGCAGACCCACGGCGCTCTGGCGGGTGTGATGGGTGATGGTATAGGCCACCAGTGCCACCCCGCACTCTCTGGCCACCTGCTCCATCACCTGGGTCTTACCGATGCCCGGAGGCCCCATGAGCAGGATGGGCCGCTGTCGGATGGCCGGGATGGCGTATTCGCCCAGGGCATCCTTGGCAAGGTAGGCCTTGACGGTGTGTTCGATCTCTTCTTTGGCGCGTTTGATGTTCATAACAGCTTTCCCCTCGTTTCAGGAGTTGTTCAGGTCACGGTACAGGTCGTCCTCTTCGGCCAGCGCGTCGGCAAGAGCGCTGGCCGGGCGGGCCGCCGCACCGGTAAATTCTTCTTCGTCCAGCACCACTTTCATAGCCCAGGGCGGCACATTGGCGTCGTCGAACCGCTCTCCTAAAAACAGGAAGGCCGTGTCGTAGGCCGGGCGCTTTGCCGGGTAGGTGCCCATGCCATCGGTAAAGTAGAGCAGTCCCCGCAGGTTCGAGAACTTTTTCTCGGCGCAGAGCCGGTCCACATAGGCAAAGGCGGGCCGGAAGTCGGTGCCGCCGCCGCCCCGCAGCTCAAAGTGGTTCATGGCGTGGATCAGCTCGTCCTCGTTTCGGATGAGCAGGTCCTGCCGGATGGCATTGTCAGCCTGGATCAGGTGCAGGTTCATGCGGTGGAAAAAGTTCTCCTGCCCCTTCAGCAGGGTGTAGGTCTCGGCCAGAAAGGCCCGCACCAGCGCACCGGAGGTGGAATAGCTGGTGTCGATGACCAGGGCCAGTTCCTCGATCTTTTTGCTTTCCCGCGTTTCCAGCGGCTCGATGAGGGGTAGGTTGCCGTACACCGACAGGCCGTAGGTGTAGAAGTTCAGGTCGAACTCGTCCGGGTCCAGCTTGACTTCCTCCCGCATGACACAGAACCGGCGCAGAAAATCCTTGTAGCTGCGGCGGCTGCGGTTGGCGGCCTTCACCTGCTGTTTCAGGGCGTCGGCCCCTTCCCCGGCTTCTTTGTCTCGCAGGTCCAGCTCGGTCTGCATCCGTTCCCCGATCTTCTGCCAGGTCTTTTGGGGCAGCGGGGTGGGCATCTGCTGGGGCTGTTCCGGGGCATCCTTCGGCCACAGGCGGTGGTCATCGGCCACGAATTCCCGTTCCAGCTGCCGCAGCACGCCGGGCGTCTGGCGGGTGAGCCACCGGTACGCCGGGGCCGCCGCCACTACCTTTTCTTCGGCGGTGATCTGCTGATACGCATTCTGCCGCACATAGGTCAGGGGCCGCTTGACACTGGCACGGTTCAGACTGTCGATCACGTTTTCCACCGCGATGTCACAGGCCAGGCTCCACAGCTGCGGCTCCCTGCGGCCTTTGAGCCACAGATGGCGAAATACACAGTGGAATACCACATGCAAATACAACCGGTTGAGATACTTCGGGTTCTGCTGGTAAAGCTGCAGCAGCCGGGCGGGCTGGTAGTACAGCATCTGACCGTTGGTGGCCAGCACCCGGCAGCGCTCATCCGGGGCAGGCGTGAGGGCCGAGAGGGCCATATCCAAAAAGCGGAAGTCCAGATACAGCCCGCTGCGCACCACGGCCAGCACCTCGCCGCCCATGCGGGCCTGCCACTCCTCATGGGTCTCCGGCCGCTGGGAGCGGAATTCCTTGCGCGGGTCCACAAATTTTTCCTTTGGCAACCGGATTCACCCCCTTAAAAATCAAAATCATACCGCCGCTTCGGTTTTGCCGCGGCGAATTTTTTGTGCTCCGCGTCGGCCAGCAGGGCAGCGGCAGCGGCATTTTCCGCCTTTGCGGCAAGGGCAGCCCCCTCGGCAAAGGCAGCTTTGTCCAGCACGTCCAGTGCCAGCAGAGCGCGGATGCTGTCGGTGTCCTGCGCCTTTAAAAGACGGGCGAGCACCCGACCGGTGTTGGCGGAAAGAAAGGCCCGGTAATGCCCGGCCGCCGTTTCACTCAGCTGCCATGGGCAGCGCAGACGGTCGAAGCAGAGCATGGCCATGACGTTGGCATCGTCGGCGTCGTGCCCCTGCGGGAAAATGGCGTCGTATTCTGCCGGGAGGAATTTATTGTTCAAAAAACACTGCCGGTAATGATATCCCTGCCCGGAAAAGGTGTGCAGCAGGATGTGGGCAGGCGTTTCCTCAATGTCCTCCCAGTAGGCGGGGTACCACAGGGCCGCCAACGGTGCCGCCGCACCAGCGGGCCGGAACTCCGCCCGCACCGCCTCGGTGATGTTGTTGACCAGCGCAAACAGGCCGGTGGCCGCGTCCACCTCTGCCTGCACCCGGATGGTCTCCAGTGCAAAGCAGTTCAGGAACACATCACTGCCCAGCGTCAGGCCCTCGGCTCCCACCGTAAGCAGGCGCAGCTTCCGGCAGTTGTAAAAGGCACAGCTGCCAATGACCTGCAGGCGGTCCGGCAGGGTCACCTCTTCCACAAAGCTGCCGCACACGGGGTGCAGGTCGTCGGGGTCCGCCGCCGGGGCGTCAAAGTCAAAATCGTACCGGCGGGCACTGCCGCCCACCGCCTGCCCGAAGGCCCGGGTCAGCCGGACTGCGCCGGTATCATCCACCTGATAGCGGCAGACGGCATCCGATGCCGGCAGACTGCGGGGCTTTTCGGAGAAGCAGTAGTCCCCCAACTCGGTGATGGGCCAGCTGCCTCCCGCCGGGGCCGGAACGCTGCCCGGCAGTACGACGCAGGGGTCCTGGCCGTACACCCGCACCAGCCGCGCACCGCCTGCTTCCAGCGGCAGAACCTCCAGCATCATCCCGTTTTCCTGCACCATTCCGCACTCCCCTGTTCCTCTGTTTTTTGCTGCTCCCAGTATAAACCACCCGGCAGAGGATGTCCAGTGCCCGCCGGGGTTTTGGGCAACACAGCCCAGGAAAGCTGGTGTGTGCTTCCATAATGTAAAGAGCAAGAACCGTCCCGTGGCCACAAATTTTCAATTCTTGAAGATTTTCTGCCCATCCGGGACTTTACTTCTCAAGCTCTTGTGAGTTTCCGAAGTGCTCTTGTTGGACATGCCTGCCCCAGATCCTGCTGAAAAAACGAAAAGCGGAATTTGATATTTTACGATAGAATTTCTACAAACGTCTTGTAGTAATCATAGGTTCGTCCGCACTCCTGTGCGCAGAGCAGAAAGCGACTGATGATCGACCCTGTACGGTGCGTTTTTTGGATATGTGCCAAATGGCACGGCAGATCATTCGGGAAACCGGCAGTGATCTCTTCTTTCATTAAGAATGTGAGATACCGGTTCGTTTCCTTTTTCCAGAGGATGCTGGTCTCCGGAAAAGATTTAGCCATATCAGATGAAACCGTAATGCCGCGTTGTTCCTTTGGCAGTGTCTGGGAGTGTTGAACCCTTGAGTAAAGATACGGATCTTCGATATACTGACAAAGCTTCTCTCGTTCGATCAGATCAAAGGATACGATACAGTCTGTGTCAATACCGGATTCCTGATAGGGATCGTTTTTCAGTTCTTCCAATATTTTTACAGCTTGTATGTGTCGGCGCAGTTTTTCCATTCGATGGGTGAGCAGTTTTTGCTGCTGTTCCAGTTCAGAGAGCTTTTCTGCAAACAGCTGTCCGTGCTGCACAGGTGTCAGACGATCCATGTCTCGGATCTCTTTCAATTGCAGGCCGAGATTTTTATAGAATATCACATCAGAAATCGTCATCAGATCCTCAATGGAATACTCACGATAATGATTTTCACTTTGCTTTTCGGGATGTAAGATCCCTTTCTCTTCCCAATACCGAAGCGTCGATGCTGGCACATCAAAAAACTGGGAGATCTCTCCTATTTGAAACAAGTGGTCCATCACATCCTTTCCTGTTGCTATAGTAGCACGCTTTTTGTTGACATTCAAGTAACTTGAAGGTTTATACTATGCACAGGAGGACATTTTTATGGAAAACACATTGATCTTTTCTTCTGAAGAAGAAGTTTATTTCGGGAAGCTCTTAAAATATATCATCCCGACCTACCTGACCTCTCTGTTCAACACAGTCTATACCATCATTGACGGCATCTTTGTTTCCGCATATGTCGGGACCGATGCGCTGGCCGCCATAAATATCGTCTACCCCCTTGTAAATGTACTGACCGGCATTGCATTGGCATTCGCCACAGGCGGCAGTGCGGTTGCGGCTTTGCATATTGGCGGCGGGAGAAAAGATCGGGCAGATCGTTCCTTTTCTGTCAGTATCGCCGCTTCCATTCTTTTGGGCAGTTCGGTTTCCCTGATCATCATTTTAAATCTGTCCAAGATCCTGACCCTGCTTGGTGCTACCGATTTGACGATGGTGGACTGTAAAATATATGCGCTCTGGTGGTTGTGGGCAGCACCAGTCGTCGTTGGAAAAGAACTGTTCACCTACTTTATCCGGGTGGACGGTTCGCCTGCATACAGTTTTGCAACAGCATTGTCTGGCGGTGTTCTGAATATTATTTTAGACTATATCCTAGTCGGGCAAATGCAAATGGGGATCCATGGGGCTGCACTTGCAACGATCTTGGGTCTGATCTTGTCATTTTGCATGGGTGTTTATTATTTCTGCCGCAAAAACAAGTCCATTTCTGTTACCTTGTATGGCCTATCCATACGGGATGCACTATATTGCATGGTGAATGGTGCATCTGAGTTTGTGGATCAGATCGCGATCGCAATTACAACGGTCGTATTCAACCGTACTGCACTTGCCTTTGCCGGGGAAAACGGCGTTGCAGCGGTTTCCATTATCATGTATCTGCAATTTCTGTTTATTGGTATTTACTTTGGGTTTTCCATGGGCCTTGCCCCACCGTTGAGCTATGCGTATGGAGATGGAAAGCTGAATATTTGCAGGAAGTTAGAACGGTATGCCCATCTCTTTTTTGCAATCGTGCCAATCCTTCTCTATCTGCTGACCTACTTTCTTGCACCGGTAGGCGTATCCTGCTTTGCGGAACAAACCAGCCCTGTATTTTCCATTGCCGTATCCGGAATGCGAATCTACGGACTTGGCTTTCTGTTTTCCGGGATCAATATTTTCGCTGCCGTCCGGATGATGGCATACGGAAAAGGATATTGCTCAGGACTGATCACATTTCTTCGCTCGTTTGCACTGCTGCTTTTATTTCTGATCGTTCTGCCGATGAACTTTGGCCTGACTGGCATATGGCTGGCTGTTCCCGCAGCCGAAGCAATGACCCTCCCTGTTGCTGTATGGTTTCTGAGGCCGGTCCAAAAGTGATTGCTGTGGACAGTCGTGGAAAGTCGGTGAAAAACAGAGTTCAGGCTGAGAACATAAAAAGGCAGGGTACCACCGCCATGGTGATACCCTGCCTTTGTTCATTTTTGTTCGAGTCCCGTACCGTCCACCACAAAAAATCCCCAGACCGAATGGTCTGGGGATCGTGGTGGAGCATTCTCCACAGCACTCGAACCTTTATGCAGGCATCTCGTTGCTGCGTTCGGTACGCTTCAAGCCAAGAAACGGCGGGACATCAGCGCGTTTCAACCCCTGCTCATGAGCCTTTTGAGTTGATACTCATGCAGGGCAACAGCTTCTACGAAGAACCTGTCTTTTTCGGAAGCGTGCGGATAATCCACATGGAAGCGTTTACAAACAATGTTAAGCCGGTCAAACAGTTCAATCGTATCGCTTGACATCCGTTTGATTTCAATATCCATAGTAAAACACCTTTCCCCAAAATGCCAAAAATGTAAAGAGCAAGAACCGTCCCGTGACCACAAATTTTCAATTCTTGAAAATGTTGCGTTCCTCCGGGACTGCACTTCTGCAACACTCCCGCATTTTGAAGTAGCCCTTGTCGGGGCGAGGCCCCTCTATCTTGCTGCGCAAGACCGGGCTGCCACTCAAACGCCCCGCTGGGGCGTTCGTTGCTTCGCAAACGCGGTCTTGTTGGGGCGTGCGGAGCCACAAACCCTGCTTCTTACTATTTGGAAATTACATGATTATGCACCACTGGGTCCACGAGAACTGACGCTCATCGGAGGCATAGAACTATAAAAAGATTGGCCGTTCACAGTGTTTTGAGTCAACCCAATCAAATCGATCAACTGGCTCTCGTTATAGCGCTCTTGACAGTTATCCAGCACAGCGCATTGGCAGCTATATACACCACTATCGTTAGAGACAACTCCCCACCATTCAAGGTCTGCCAAAAGTTTTCCAATCTTCTTGCGGTCAAAGCGTATTTCTTTTTCCAAAAGGGACGAGCAAATTTGTGGAGCAGACATCGGTTTTTGCTTTAATAGGAGAGCTAATGCTAATTCCTGTCCATGCAAACGGTGAAGCAAAAGACCTCTGCGAACCCAAATGTTCGATGCTTTTTTCATAGCAAATGCCTCCTTTTTTAGATAGCTCGTTCACTTAAAATACGATTGATGTCCATTTGAAATTGCGCTCATTCACAATTGTTATGTTGACGTGAGTATATCATATTACACAATAAAAGACTACTGTTATATATCAGAACTTGCCCTTTTTCCTGCGTACGTGCGTACCGACCATGTACGGACGTACGCAGCGATTGACCCGAAACGCACAATATAGGGGGATGCAAAACAAAAGGCAGGGCACAGCGCCACGGTGATACCCTGCCTTTGTTTATTGCTGTTCGAGTTCTGTACCGCTCACCACATTCTCAGACCGAATGGTCGGGCGACATCTTTCTTGGTAGACATTCCTAGCCGTTGGGAACCGAGGGCTAAGCAAAGCCGCACTGTGGCTTTGCTTACGGCGCTATGCGCCGCCGCCCTGTTCGAGTCCTGTACCGTCCACCACGAAAAAAGTCCCCAGACCTTTTGGTCTGGGGACTCGTGGTGGAGCATTGTCCACAGCACTCGAACCTAAAACCTCTTCACGGGTAACCGTCTTGGCATCGTCCGTGAAGTTGAAATTGAGCACGACCCGGTCATCAAAGACGTAGACCGAGTTGACAAAGGTATCAATGATCTGCCGCTGGTGTTCCGTACTGCCCACGTCACCCTTGCGGAATTTTTCAAACCAGAACCGCATCCATTCGCGGGTCAGGACGGGCTTTTTCAGCTCTTCTTCCAGAATGCTGGTGTTCAGGGCTTCTTTCCGGGCTTCCAGTTCGTCCAACCGCTGTTTGGTGGTCGGGGTCAGGATGCCCTGTTCAATGGCTTCCAGAAGATTTGCCAGCCGCTTCTCTGTATCCCGGAGCTGGTCTTTCAGGACAGGCAGCCGGGTGTTCTCCTGCTGCTGGGCTTCCATAATTAAATCTATCAGCCGTTCGATGATTTCATCGCTGAAAATCACCTTGATGGCGGTATCCACCACGAACCGTTCCAGCGGCTCCTTGCGAATGGCTTTCAGGTCACAGTGCGCCTTGCCGTGGCGTTTGGCGTTGCCGCACTTGTAGTAATAGTAGGTATTTCCCATGTGGCTGGTGCCGCTTTCGCCGCCCATCAGGGTGCCGCACTTGCCGCAGAACAGTTTAGTGGTCAGCAGATAGCTCACATCCTCTTTCGCAGGGCGACCGTGGGCGATCTTGTTCTGCTCGAAACGTTGCTGCACCCGGTTGAACAAGTCCTCATCCACGATGGCGGGAATGCCGCCCGGTGTCACGATGTCCTTATATCGGTATTCACCTATGTAACGGCGGTTCCGGAAAATCTGGAAGAAGCTGTTCTTCACGAACGGCTTCCCGGTGCGGGTGCGCAGCCCTCGCTCATTCAGGGATGCTGCGATTTTCTCGGCAGGCTCGCCGTTGGCGTACCGGGTGAAGATCTCCTGCACAATGGGAGCTGTCTCCGGGTCGATATGGTACAGCCTGTCCTCCTTGCCAATGGTGAAGCCCAGCGGAACGATACCGCCGTTGTACTTGCACTGGAGGGCGTTTTCGCGCTCACCGCGCGCCACTTTCAGGGCGAGTTCGGCGGAATAGTATTCCGCCATGCCAATCAGCATACTCTCCACCATAATGCCTTCAGGCCCCTGCGAGATGGGTTCCATGGCAGACACCAGATGGACACCGTTCTTTTCCAGCTGGTACTTGTAGTTCACGGCATCGA
>OGGC01001277.1_pt1 | contig 17488 bp, 16 predicted proteins | sample 1571181 | NCBI WGS metagenome assembly OGGC01 (sample SAMEA2581930, study PRJEB24529) | metagenome | biome: Human gut stool | place: China | collected 2011 | reverse complement strand
CAGAATTCCACCAGCCAGGTTCTTCCCTCATAATTAAAGTACACGGGAAATGCGTCAATCACCATCCCGGCACCCACCGCCATGGTATCATATTTCGCCTCATATCCCTTGTCACGCTGCCAGGCATCCAGCCTTGAGGTAAAAATGTCTTCCGACGGCAGATAAGCAAATCCAAAGGGTTCCGCCAGTTCATTGAGCAGCCGCACCCGTTCCCCGGGAGTCAATGCAAGAACTTTTTTCTTCGCCCGCACTCTGTGCACTACTGCCAGGATCAGCAGCGCCGCAAATAGTACCAGAAAGGCGATGCACAAGAGGCACCGCCCGTTTGCAAAGCACATCAGCGCGCCAGAAGTCCTCTTGCGAGATAATCAGCGAGTTCCAGCACCAGATCACTTAAATCCCGGAAGGTATCAATGCTCTGGTCATACTCACCGTTCATCTGATGTTCTATAATCTCGCGCGTCATATCCAGATAGTTCAACAGAAGATTCCTCGTCTCTTTTCCTGCAAAGTAGGGATTCTGGTCAGCGAGAAGTGTTGCGATCTGATTCGCATTAGCATACCACTCCCGGATCTGCTGTTCATAATTCTCCTTATCCCCGGATTTTAACGTGCGGATGATCTGCCCCGTCATCTCCACATGTTCCACGAGCAGATTGCGCAGCTGTCTTGTGACAGCTACCGGCAGCCGCTCTGCAAAAACATCCGTGATTGCATCTGCAGTTTCCAACAGGCGTCCCTCCACTGCATACTGCTCTTTTGCATCTGCCCCGGAATCCACACTCATCATATACATCCGTGTCCAGTAGATCAGTTCCAGCCACGCCAGACGCATTGTCTCAAACAGCTGATTCACCGAATTCTGCATCTCTCCCGCTGTCTGATTTCCGCCCGGGCGCTGTCCACCCGGAATCACCACTCCGATACCGATGTTTCCGCCCACGCCGGCATTACTGGTATTTCCACCATTTCCAGCATTACCGGTGTTCCCGGTGCTTCCGCTGTTTCCCGTGTTCCCGGTGTTTGCGCTGCCTCCCTGGGGCGGTACGTAGCTTTCCCCCGGGCAGACATAGAGCTTCATTCCTACCTGCAGGTTGTAGGGGTTTACCCCCGGATTTCCGAGTATCAGTTCCGTGACGGTTGTGTGGTACTGTCTCGCAAGGCGATACAGTGAATCCCCCTCCTGCACGGTGTGTACCATTCTATTCTGACAATACATAAAGATTCCACTTCTTTGTTTTCTCTCTTTATCTTATGTCAGATATAAGATCCTGGTGCATAATGATCTGCATATAGGGCAGGCAGACCGCATGCTACATAATTCCTGCAAATACCGGTGCCAGCACAACTGTCAGAAGTCCCGCAACCGCAATGGCAAGACTGCTCATCGCACCTTCGATCTCTCCTATCTCCATCGCCTTGACTGTACCAACCGCATGGGATGACGCTCCGATTGCAATTCCCTTTGCCACCGGCTCCTCAATCTTAAATATACGGCAGACCGTCTCCGCCAGCATATTGCCAATCACTCCGGTAATAATAATCACAGCAACCGTGATGGTCACATAACCGCCAAGCTCCTCCGATATTCCCATGCCGATCGCGGTCGTGATGGATTTCGGCAGAAGCGTCACATACTGCGCATGATCAAAATGAAACAACAGTGCCAGTACAAGCACACACACAAGACTCGTGATCACACCGGAGATCAATCCAAGCACGATTGCCTTGGAATGTTTTTTCAAAAGCTCCACCTGCTCGTAGAGCGGGATCGCCAGACAGACCGTTGCCGGCGTCAGAAGATAGCTCAGATATTTTGCTCCCGCGTTATAACTCTCGTAAGGAATATCAAACGCGACCAGAAAAATGATCACCGCGACGATCGAAATTAAAAGTGGATTACATATCGGCCACTTCAGCTTCTTTTTCAAAAATACTCCCAGTTCATAGGTCAATACGCTGATTGCCACACCGAAAAATACAGACTGATTTAAAAATTCCTTCATTGTTTTATGCCTTTCTGTTTCTGCGAATTACAAACTGTGTCACTCTTCCCGAAATCACCATAACCACAATCGTGGATACAAACATGATCACAACCACCTGCACACAGATCGGCTTTAAAGCGCTCCAGGACTCGACCAGCCCCGCCCCCGCCGGAATAAACATCACCGGCATGATCTCTATCAAAAATTTCCCTGCATCTTCCACTGCAGAGAGTTTTATTATTCCAAGCTCCAGTGCCGCAAACAACAATACCAGTCCATAGATGCTTGCCGGTACCGGAAGTGGAAGCAATGCCTTTAATCCTTCTCCAAGAAATGAAAAAAGTAAAATAATCAAAAATTGTCTCAAATGCTTCATCCTGCCGTCTCCTCTCATCGGAACTTATTATAGCAACAGTATCACAACTTTTACATCGACATTCCGACGAAATGCATGCCTTTCTTTTTCTATTTACAGTGCAACTTTCTAGTTCTTACTGCCTATATACTCCGCAAGTGTATCCAGAATCACCTGCGGTTCGATCGGCTTTGCAAGATGAGCGTTCATCCCGGCCGCCAACGACTGGCTGACATCTTCCTCATAGGCATTGGCCGTCATGGCAATTATGGGCACAGTCTGTGCATCCGTCCGGCTCATTGCCCGGATCTGTCTGGCTGCCTCCAGTCCGCTCATCACCGGCATCCGGATATCCATCACGATTGCGTCAAAATATCCCTCCGGATTCTGCTCCACCATTTCCACCGCTCTTTTTCCATTTTCCGCATGTTCCACAATAATTCCCTTTGATTCCAGAATACGTCTGGCCACAAAAGTATTGATCTCATTGTCCTCTGCCAGAAGCACCCGTCTGCCTTCCAGGTTCTGTTTTGCCATGACTGCCTGTGGCATTTTTTCCGGAGCATCGACGCCCGAGATCGCAAGCGGCAGATCGAGGATTACCCCCGTACCCTCTCCTAATTTACTGTGAATTTCAATCGTGCCGTGCATCATGACCACCAGTTTCTTTACGATCGCAAGTCCAAGACCGGTTCCCTGCCATTGCAGGGCAAGCGTGCGGTTACCCTCCTGCGAAAACGGTTCAAACGCATGCTCCAGGAATTCCTCACTCATACCGATTCCACTATCCCGCACCGTAAAACGCACCCATTCAACATTTCCTTCCGTGCGGAGCCTTTCGGTCAGAAGCCACACATTTCCGCCCTCTGGCGTGTATTTTGCTGCATTGGACAGCAGATTGAAGAAAATCTGCTTGAACCGCACCGCATCCGTGTATATCATTTCTTCCATATGCTGCAGATCACACTGGAACGTAATGTTTTTCTGCTCCATCAGCGGGCCGATCGTGGTATTGATTGCCGTTCCAAACGTCTTTCTGCTCATCTGCTCCGACTTCAGGTTCAGATTGCCGCTCTCTATACGTGAAATATCCAGCATATCATTGATCAGTCCGAGAAGAAACTCACTTGAGGATTTAATCTTATCCAGATATCCGCAGATCGTGTCATCCTGACATTCCTGCCTTGCAACGGATGTCATGCCGATAATCGCATTCATAGGTGTCCGGATGTCATGACTCATATGGGCCAGGAATTCACTCTTGGCGCAATTCGCCCGCTCTGTTTCCTCAATTGCCCGCTCCAGACGTTCCTGCTTTTTCTTCTCCTCCGTTACGATGTCCTCGATGTCCACACAGCTTTTGAATACCGTCCCCATCTGCTTATCCATATAGGTATAACGGATCATTTTACGCCGCACTGAACCGTCAGACTCTCTCACATCAATTTCCTGTATGTAAAGCGGCTCCGCCTCAAGGTTACGCCGGATTTCCTCTGTCTGCATTGCCCGGATGTGTGCTTCCAGCTGATCCGTCACTGCGACTCTTGTAAGATAATCACGGATATCCGCATCGTAGTCTGTTCCTCTGGCACTCGGACACATGGAACTTTTTTCCTGCGCCATAATCTCGAAATGACCATTCTGCAGACAGATGTATTCCACATAATCATAGTCGAACTCAATGATCAGCTGCATCATACGGTCACGGTTTTTCTCATGCGTGACATCCCAGTTATTGTAAAAGGCAAACAAATCTCCCGTATCCAGCTGCGGTACAATCCTCACGTCCACACGCACCCAGATAATGTCGTCCGTGTCCCGCCTCTTTGCCCAGTAGTAACGCGATATCATTTCCTCTCCCTGCCAGTAGGCTTCCATCAATGCCTCTGGCTGTAGATCCGCATACGTCTCCCCGGTCATATGAATTTCCGAGAAAATCTTTTCAATGCGCTTCCGGTAGTCTGCTTCCTCACGCAATTCTTCGGTAAAATCCCCCAGACCGTTGTATTTGACGGATTCCACATAACGCTGCGTGAGATTAACGCGGCTGGTTCCAATATTCTCATCTGTCCCTTTCTGATCCAATCCTCTGTCGATTATCATACTTCCATCTCCTGCCATACATTATCCGCAGTTTATTTTAACCCTGCCTGACCGGCCATCGCTCTTCTCTCCTCATACTGTTCATAGAAGTCCTGCTCCGGTTCATATGGTTTTATAAAAAACAGATTTAACAAAAACATGTTGATCGTCTTTGCCTCCTGTTCACCAATTCCGTCTTTCACCTGCTTCTCCAGCTGCTTCCGCAGGCCATGCCAGTCCATCAGAAACCGTTCGTATTGTTCCATCTGCGGAGTATCGAGCCATTTTCCAACCTTCACTTTGCTGCGCCCGGGCTTCTGACAGGCATCCATCTGCAGAAAGTAGCGGATTCTGCTTTCCTCATAGATTCTGCCAAGCGGAAATACACGACACAACCCGGGACGCATTGCATGGATCCTGCATCTTCCCTGTTCATTCAAGAACACACACTGCTCTTTTTCTCCGTCCATCCTCAGGTTCGGAAGAATCACGCCGTCCACTACCTGCAGCTCTATCGTATCGGCAAGCAGCTGCTCAAAATTTTTCCCGGTCACGGTCGTCAGACGCCATATATCACAGGGATCAAGCACAATGGATGTCCCCATTTTCTCACAGCAGGCATGGCATCCCGCGCAGTCTCCGCACGCCGCCCGAACCATATCATTGCAGCCATATATTTTTCCATCTGATATTTCCTGCAGATCCTGTAACATTGCAATCTCCTCATTTCTTTTTTCTGTGTCTATTCTAACTGTTTTTTGCAAAAGAAGCAATAAACTCACATAGCCTATAGAGTGAAAAAAGAAACCGCCACAAAAGTGACGGCTTCATAAATCCTGATTTTATAATATCTGTTCTATGCCCCTATGCAGCAGCTTTCTCAGAATCATTGTCTTTCATGACAAGCTTTAAGAGAATCGGGGTGATCAGCGTCGTTACAATAACAACGAGAACGATCGGAGCAAACAGGACATCATCTAACATACCGCTTGCATATCCCTTCTGCGCCACAATCAGTGCAACCTCACCTCGGGAAATCATACCGATACCGACCTGGAACGCTTCCTTTCCGGTACATCCGCATATCTTTGCACCCAGTCCGCATCCGACAACCTTGCTTAAGATGGCGATAACAAGCAGAATGATTGCGAAGATCCAGATGCTGGCATCCATTCCGCCGAGTGTTACCTTAAGACCTACACTGGCAAAGAATACCGGTGAGAAAATCAGGTAAGACGGGATCTCGCATCTTCTTGCAACATACGGTCCAACTTTCATCGTGCAGAGCATCAGTCCTGCGAAGTAAGCACCGGTAATATCTGCAATACCGAAGTATTCCTCTGAGATATAGGAAAGAATGAAGCAGAGCGCTACACAGATGATAGCGGTTCTTCTCTTCTCATCCTGCTCTTCCACAAATACCTTTAACTTTGTAAGCACGAAGATCAATACTGCAATAAATACGAAATACAGTACAATCTTTAACACAACTGTGATCGGGCTTACGCTGGTATCCTTTAAGCTGGTTACGATTGTGAGTACGATAATACCGATGATATCATCGATAACAGCTGCGCCAAGAATTGTCGTTCCGACTTTTCCTTTCAGCTTGCCCATCTCACGCAGCGTCTCAACTGTGATACTTACAGATGTTGCTGTCAGTACAACACCGACGAACACTGCCTTTAACACCTCATCGTAATCGCTGAAGTCTGTGTGGAAGAAAAATGCATACCCCAGGAATCCGCCAAGCAACGGAACAATCACACCGATCAATGCTGTTACGAAAGATGCCACACCATTTTTCTTAAGTTCGGACAGATCCGTCTCCAGTCCTGCGTTAAACATCAGGAGGATAACACCAATCTCTGCCATCTGTTCAAGAAAGACGCCGGTATCTCCGGTTAATGTGATCAAGTTCAGACAGGACGGTCCTAAGATCACACCTGCAACTAATGCACCGACAACCGCCGGCATATGAATCTTACGGGTAAATAAACCCAGAATCTTGGTTGAGATCATAATGATCGCCAAGAACAGTAAAAATGAATACGATTCCATATCTATACTCCCTTTCTGTTAATAAATTATTAAATATGTATAAAGTATTCTTATAGCATAGCTATTCTAACGCTTTATCTTACAAAATGTAAGTGGCGTTTTTCAAGAAAAAACATCAAAATAATAACGTTTTTTGGGAATTTTCAACAGATTTTCGGGGGATTTTACAGATCTGACAAGCTACGCAAACATGATCTTTTATCATATAAAAATTGGGGCTCCTCTCTGCTTTTTAGTAGGCAGATCGAGATTTTTCTTATATTTGTGCATATGATGAATGATGGCCCCCCCTTTTCATCCTTTTCTGACAACGCAAATGACAATGCCGTTTTGGGCATAGGGTGTTACATCATTCTCAAACGACACAAGTTATCGCAATGGCAATTTTTCCGTTTGGGCACCATATATCTTTACATCATTCTCAAACTTCACACTCATTCGTTCATACCTGCGAGCATTTGAATACCATATATCTTTACATCATTCTCAAACATACTTGTACACACAGATCACAGCCACGCGGTTTGAATACCATATATCTTTACATCATTCTCAAACTTTCTTCTCACGCCACTATATCCCACCGCAGTTTTAATACCATATATCTTTACATCATTCTCAAACGCATTGAGTGCTGTTCCTCCTTCGCCGCCCGTTTTAATACCATATATCTTTACATCATTCTCAAACTTCCGTGTGTTTTGTCAAGAAATATTCCTCGTTTTAATACCATATATCTTTACATCATTCTCAAACAGGGAGACAGGATGCGGAAAGAACTCACCGGTTTTAATACCATATATCTTTACATCATTCTCAAACTCTGCCACTGGCGCGCTTGAAACCGTAAAGGTTTTAATACCATATATCTTTACATCATTCTCAAACTCTCTCATAATGTCAAACATGCTTATCTGGGTTTTAATACCATATATCTTTACATCATTCTCAAACTACATTTCCATCATGCCAGTAGTTTCCACAGTTTTAATACCATATATCTTTACATCATTCTCAAACGGATGGCGTCATCACGGAGTTTTATTCACCGTTTTAATACCATATATCTTTACATCATTCTCAAACCCGCCCGCGAACTCCATGTAAGCGTCGATCGTTTTAATACCATATATCTTTACATCATTCTCAAACCGCATTGTACGTCATTTAGCAAAGAATACAGTTTTAATACCATATATCTTTACATCATTCTCAAACCTTCGATCTGGATCCTTGCGCAGACGCAGAGTTTTAATACCATATATCTTTACATCATTCTCAAACCGGCAATTCGATAACTCGCCTTGTGCAAGTGTTTTAATACCATATATCTTTACATCATTCTCAAACTTTTCCATCACCATTCACCCCTCATTCTTTGTTTTAATACCATATATCTTTACATCATTCTCAAACGTTCCTTCGTCATTGAAGGTCTGGAAGGTGGTTTTAATACCATATATCTTTACATCATTCTCAAACCGATTTTACAGCTCCGCAGGACAAAGTGAGTTTTAATACCATATATCTTTACATCATTCTCAAACACTGAATATCCTGTCATATTTATTCTCCTTGTTTTAATACCATATATCTTTACATCATTCTCAAACGATCTTCCACAAGCGCTGCACTTCACTGTTGTTTTAATACCATATATCTTTACATCATTCTCAAACACTAGTTTCATTCTGTTCCTTTTGTAAGTGTTTTAATACCATATATCTTTACATCATTCTCAAACAACTTTGGTATAAAACTCCTGTATGTATGTGTTTTAATACCATATATCTTTACATCATTCTCAAACGCGTCTTGTTTTTCTTAGAATCTGTATAGGTTTTAATACCATATATCTTTACATCATTCTCAAACTCAGTCACAAAATATATCTTATCCTGCAAGTTTTAATACCATATATCTTTACATCATTCTCAAACATAAGATTTGGAACGTGATTATGTTCATTGTTTTAATACCATATATCTTTACATCATTCTCAAACAGTTGTCACGAAGAAGAAGCAACGAAACAGTTTTAATACCATATATCTTTACATCATTCTCAAACACGAGATGCGCACCGGATCGGATGCACATGGTTTTAATACCATATATCTTTACATCATTCTCAAACTTGTAAGGAAAGATATATCCCCGTCATTAGTTTTAATACCATATATCTTTACATCATTCTCAAACGAAACTTCCCCAAGGTCTTTACCCTTAAGTTTTAATACCATATATCTTTACATCATTCTCAAACGGAATCGCCGGAGCAGTTGCGGCGGTGAAGGTTTTAATACCATATATCTTTACATCATTCTCAAACAGAAAACGACACTTCAAGACGCGGATATTCGTTTTAATACCATATATCTTTACATCATTCTCAAACCCAGTATACATAAGGGTTTGCCGTTGTTTGGTTTTAATACCATATATCTTTACATCATTCTCAAACATCCGGTATATCTGGCAGGGGATCAGCTGAGTTTTAATACCATATATCTTTACATCATTCTCAAACATGAACGAACAGTTTGACACTTCAACCGCGGTTTTAATACCATATATCTTTACATCATTCTCAAACGCGTCGATCTGTACTCACCGCCTTTTATTGTTTTAATACCATATATCTTTACATCATTCTCAAACTCGGAAAATATTTTTGACAAAATATCAAAAGTTTTAATACCATATATCTTTACATCATTCTCAAACAGACCTTTTTCATGGTTATATGGCAGTTCAGTTTTAATACCATATATCTTTACATCATTCTCAAACCTCAAATTCAAAAATGATATGCCATCATCTGCATAAGATTCCGGTATTCAAACCTTCTCTAAATTTCACATTTATCTGAATCTATAATACAACGCCTCTCACTATTTACGCAATCTCTCATTACATTTTCTATCAATAAAATCTGAACTTCCTGATATGCAGCTTCCTTTATCAACTGCTCCACCTGTCTGACCGTCAGATAGCTTCTTACATTTACAAAGACAAATACCTGTTTCTTCAGTAGCAGCCGGACAACCTTTATGTAGTGAACAATCTTTTCCAAAATTCCTGTTTCCACTGTTTCCAGTTTTACACCATTTCCCTTAAAAATAGCAGACATATCCACACCATCATCTACATCCAGCATAAAATCTGTTTCCTGTTCCAGTTCAAATATATATGTACGCAAATACTGAATCATTTCCTGCGTTCGTACAACAAATTTTTCTGAATATGCCAGTTGTTCCAAATCTGCATATAGTTTTCCTAAAATCTTTCTCTCATTGACGTCCAAATCTAATACACTGTCCAGAAATTCTACATTCTTTGCAATACCTAATTCCTTTTCTCCATCTGAAAGGACGAAGTCTCCCGCCGCCCCTTCACACTGCATATAAAGTTCCTGAACGTATCGCGTAAATTCTTCTGGTGCCTCAATAACCCACTCCGTTACCACATTATCATCCAGCAGCTTCCTTTCCATATTCACATGCACAAGTTTCAAAGGATCACCAGCCTCTCATCACTATTTAAAACCTCGCTCTTTAGCTCTCCTATTACAATGTCCATCTTGGAATACTGTTTTTCCGTAATAGTAATCATTTGAATTAACCCCTCATCCGGCTTATTTTTATGTATCCCATCTACAATTGTTTTTACCGCTGTACCATTTAACGCCAGCTTACAATATACAGATTCCTGCAGCATCAGAAAGCCATTTTTCAGAAGATATTTCCGAAAACGTCTGTATTCCTTTTTATTTTCACCTGTAACCACCGGCAGATCAAAAAATACCAATACTCTCATAAATCTATAACTCATTCCTATAAAACCGGATCAGCGCACAGTCATCTTCGTTTAACGCCTCAAATACACTTTTGCAGTAAATTTTGATTGCATTATTTACATACTGCGTTTTTCCATCTATTACCACTTCCTGATTGAGTATATCGACAATCTGCATTTTTTCTCCCTGTTCCAATTCCGTTATCTGCATCCGTGCAACCTTCTGATCCACCAGCGAGCGAAACGGCTCCATAAGATCTGAGGCAAGATTAAATTGATTAAACATATTATCATGAAACAATCCCAATTGCGTAATATATCCGTTTGCCACTACCTCACGGGTAAACGCAGAAAGAATAATCGAATACCCGTAATTCAATGCTGCATTGACCGGAATATCTGCCGTCCTGGTAAAATCAAGTCCAAACAGCGCATTAAAATACACTTTTGCCGCATGTCCCTCGCGATTTGTTCCATCATTCCATGTAATTTCATTCAGATAAGAAGATAATAACTGCGCTTCCTCCTTTCCCCAGTATTCCAATGTTTCCTTTTGTTTTCGTATTTTTTCCGTTACAATCTCTGTCCACACCGCCTCCTTGGTGCTCTGCTTCCATGCAATCTGTTTGCGCACCTTATTGCTGGTATCATGACTTCCATAATAATTGACAAGTTCGGAACATGGATTTCTTTTTTCATCACAGAAAATCACCTTTACCTTGCGTTTTGCCAGTTCTGCCAGCAGACTTGTAGTAATCGACACCGCCGTTGATTCAATCAATACCATTGAAATCTCGTTTAATGCAACCTTTGTTATCTCCTCGCTCCGCACCACCATATAGCCAAGCTGTAGATCCAGCTTGGCTCGTCTGGTAATGAGAATTCCTGCGCTTGCCGGTCCTTCAAGCAATTTTAAATTGGCAGCGCCACTCTGACACTGAAATAAATGTAATACTTCACTTAAAACAATACACTTTTCCTCCATTGAAAGCTCCTCAAATGCAGGTCTCTTCTCTGACAGGGTCTTTCCCTGTGCTCCAAGACGCACTGCATAGACCGAATGGTTCAGTTTTTCTGTAAAAACATCATACAATGCCAGCAATTCTTCATTCGTGATGTTATCCCACTCCGTAAGTTTCAGGTCTTTGTTTTCTTTTCGCCGCTGCGTATACTTAATAATCTTTTTGAGCAAAAGTGTTTCCGGTTCTGCCAGCAACAATTCATTAGCGCCCTTAAAAATAAGCTGTTTTCCGGTTCTGCCAGACAGCCACATGTAAAATCCATTTACCCGGAACAAAGTGTCCATCTTAATTTTTGCAAGCAATATTTCCGGTTCTTTGAGTTTTCGCTCATTTTTCAAATAGTCCAGTGCATTTTCCTTACTCTCTTCGATATAATGTTTCAAATATATCGGAACATACTCTATGGTCCGCTGTTCTTCCCCTTTCTTGTTTTTTGATTTGACCAGCATAAAATACGCACCGGATGCCTTATTATAGCCGCCGTATTTCTCTATATTGCCTAAGCGCTCATCGCTTGTCTTGACCGGAACCTGTCCTTTTCCCTTTTTCATCAACTGCTGGTCGAACAGACCTCCTGTAACCTCGTATGACTTTCTGGTCACAAGAATGTGATTTTTGCTTACCATATTTTTTACCTGCGAAATGGTACCCGTACTTCCTGCTAACCACGCCACCTCATTGTTCCTGCGAATATCGTAATCAAACATTCGCTTCAGATTATAGGAACGTCCCGGATTTTCCTTTATGAACCACGCCGCATTTTTGTTAAACTTAACATAATAAGCATTGCCGACGACAATATTGAGGTATGCATCTTTTGCATGATGCAAATCATTAAGTTCGCGCACTTTTACAATATCAAACATATGTCTGAAATTTGACACATTTCCAGCCTTTACATATACAATTTCTGTGTCAGGAAATGCTTCCTTTAATATTTCAGCAACCACCTTTGTGCTTTGTCTTGTCTCCACAAGCTGCCGATCAATGAAACCTGCCAGTTCCTCCGGTGTCAGTTCTTCTGTTCTTACCAGACGATCATATTTTTTCTTGGAAATCAGCTTATTGTCCAGCAACTTCTTCCAAAACGGGGACATTTTCCCCCGAATATCAGCTGCAATCGGATACACATCTGTCTTTTTTGCGTTGTATTCCTTTTTCACCAGAACTCTGTTATCCACACTGTCATCCATTGTTTTTGACTGTGGATAAATATGATCTATATCGTATCTGGTATTGTCCCATAGATCTTCTAATTCTATTCTCTCCCCGGAATACATGCATCTGCCTTTTTGCGTGTAGTACAAAAATAACTTGTCTTTCCTAAGCTGGCTGTCATCAAGCTTTTCCAAATGTTCTGTCAATTCCGCAATCCACTCCGGTTCTTCCTTTTTACAGTTCTTATATAGATCCAGCAAAGTTTTCTTTCTGGATTCTGTCCGCTTGCTTTCCTGATTTTCTCGTGCCATTTCAATAAACACGCGCTTGGGATCTCCCCGCATCACCTTTTTTAGTTCTTTTACAACCTGAAGCGTCTGCCAGATCTGCCTCTTTACGGACGGAGATACATAGGATTCTTCAATCGTCTCATAGGATAAACTTTTTTTCTTTTCTTTTGCGTTAAAACATTCTATTTCTGTCTGGAATCCATATTCTCCATATAATAACTGCATCAGGTTATCATTTGTCTCCCATAATGCGGTAATAATATTCCATACTTCGCCGGTTCCTGGTGCTGGAACCGTTATATTTTCCAAAAATTCTCTTGAAAGTCTCCCCCAGCCCTTGTATGACAATGTAGCAATTACGCTAATCTGCTTTTGTGTCAATTGAGGGAATCTTCCTTCCAGTCTCTGCTTTAACAGCTTTTTATCCTCTCCAAACAGTACAATATTCCGGACGATTTCTTCCTGTTCCTGCTGGCTCAACTCCACTCCTGTTAATTTTTCCTTAAAATCATGATACGCTGTGAGAGATGCTTTAAAGTCTCCGTCAATACCACTGATTTCTACATTTTTTCCTGTAATACCTTCACGCACAAGATAGGACACTAATTTTTTCTGCGTCACTTTTCTGGTATGGCAGAACAGTTCCTGATAAATTATTTGCTTTAATTCTACCGAAACAGACTGCCCATTTAATTTCAAATTATTCAGTTCATTCAATACCATAAACTTACTGTACAAAGGAGAATCCTTTGGTAAAACATCCTCTCCGTACAAATAGGTACACTTATTTGTCATGCGGCATATAAATTTTTCTGCGCTTGCCTCCACATCAATAACATCTTTAAAATTCCACGGATAGATTGCCTCGTCTGTTCTGCGCACTGCCCAGGAGAACTTTTCGCTTCCCTCCCCCTTTCCCAAAGGGCCCACATAATATGGTATGCGGAACGTAAACAGCTGGATTATCTTATCCCCGTTATCACGTATAAATGGCATGCGAGGGCTCAGATTATCTATTATTTTTCGCAGTTCATATAGATGAATCTGATAGGGAATAACCCCATTATCTTTTGTCACCTGTCGCGGCAAAAATGTGCCTTTTTCTATTTTCTCTGACAAATATTCCTGAATCTCTTTGTCCTCAATTTTATTCACTATCTTTTTTCTGAGAAAGCTTTCAAATTCTTCTCTAGTGCAACGTTTTCCCTCCAGTGCCACCTTTCTTCCATTTTTCTTCGCCATACCGATGTAAGCGCAATAATTGCATAACTTTTCATCTGTATTGACAAATACCTGGTTGTACACTTCTCGGGGCAGATTTTCTCTGACCACTTTCTTCAGGTATGCCAGATCTTTTTTGTGTTTCTCATATAGTTTAACTTTTGCATCCGATATAGAAACACTGTCACCAAGAATATCCGAAAGAACTGACCAGTCATATACCGCTTTCGCCGATTCGATAATATAATATTGTTCACCCAGATCTGCTTCCACACTTGCGCTGTAGTCATCATACCCATTATCTGCAAATGAAATTTTAGGTCTTTCACCCTCGTCCAGTTCTGCCTTACCAAATATATCACTCATCTTTACCGTTCCTCCGGAAAGTAATGTGAATATTGCTTTTTCACAGGCAGTTGCCGGTTTTAAAATTTGTGTCAGGTGCCTCTTTTTCTCTGATCTGGTCAGTTTATGGTCTTTGAGCACAGCCTCAATCTGCCCCATCTGTGTTTCCTCTATTTCAAGGGAAAAATCCAGCTCTTCACTTTTTATGTTAGCAATCATCTGCAGAAATGTATTCCGGAACTCTGTCACCTGACTAATATCTCCAGACAGCAGAAAATGTCCTCTGTGTTTCATCATGTGATGAAACGCAAGGTAGACCAGTCGTATATCCGGCGTTGTCTCTGTCTCCATTAACATTTTTCGTAAATGATATATTGTAGGGAATTCTCTATGATAATCTTTATCTGTATACTGTGCATCTGCAAATAACGCATACGGTAGCACTGGGCACTCCCCATTTGCATCCCTCTTATCCTCTGGATAGTATTTACTTTCCTTCATTCTCAGGTAAAACCCAGGATCAACCCTGCATATCTCTTCCACGAACAATTCCTGCAAAATCTTAATTCTCCAGCCCTGTCTATCCAGTCTGCGCCTGTTCGTGCGGAACATTCTTCTTTCTTCCGCAGTGTTCGCCGTTTCAAACAGTCTTACGCCCCACAAAGCATTTCCATGTCTTCGCAAAATCTGGTATTTGTCATCGGTCACCGCCCACCCAAGAGATCCTGTCCCCATATCCAGTCCCAAAAAATATTCTTCTCCCATCGTTTACCTCCATTTTTTTATTGACATATTTTATAAAATGCTCTATACTAATTACAAGTTTAATACCATATTAAATTTACATCATAAGTTCAAATAAGAATTTATTCAAACCATCGCTTTTGCGATCCACAGTGTGTGGAGCCTGCTTTGCAGGCTTTTTTCTTTTGTCTATCTTCGTAGGACTTGTTCCTACTTATAAATATAATTCATACGACAATCATAGCACTTCTTCGACCGTTTGTACACAACTTTTCCCCCAATGAAAAACCCCCGGGACATCTCTGTCCCGGGGGTTTTTCGAGGAGTTTAGTTATGAAAATGTTAATCTATATAAAGGAATCTTTACCGAAAGGTTCTGCAGAAATATGACCTTTATTCCACATCTCTGAGCTGCTGGGAACGAAGCTCTGGGAAACCGTCCTCAGCTCCTTTCGATGATGTTAGTATACGGAAAAAATGTGTCCGAAGTATGTCGATTTTCATAAAGCTTTCTAAAAAAACGTTCAATGTTATTTAGATTTCTTTAATATTTTATTTCTATTTTTTTATAATTGCCTGCACCGTGCCCGACTGGAGCAGCCGGATCTCTAACTGTTTCATCTGCTCCGACGCAAGACTGTTGCACAATTCCACGGTTCCTTGCTGCGCTCTGCCACTGCACAGACCGCAATCCTTAAGCCTGCGTTCTGTCTCCCGCGCGGTTCCCGCTCCGCCGTCAAAGATCTGTACTCCGGTTCCGAGAAGCTTCTGGATCGTCTCCCGCACAAACGGATAATGCGTGCAGCCAAGCACGACACAATCCACCGGATGGCTTTGGTACGGTTCAAACAGATCTGCAAGAAACGCTTCGAGTTCTGCACCCTCCAGCACACCCTGCTCCACATACTCCACCAATCCCGGGCACGGCAGCCTTAAGATCTCGGCATCCGACTCAAACCGCTGCATCAGGGCATGAAACTTCTCCTCGCGCAGGGTCATCGGCGTTGCCATGACAAGAACGCGCGGGTGACCGCCCGCGTGCACCGCCGGCTTTAGTGCCGGCTCAATTCCGATCACCGGCATATCCGCATATTTTTCCCGAAGGATCCGGATGGCCGCGCTTGTCGCCGTGTTGCATGCCACCACGAGCGCCTTTACGCCGCGTGACAGCAGATATTCGGCATCCGCACAGGTCAGCCGCTGCACTTCCTCCAGCGTCTTTGTACCGTAGGGCGCATTCTTAGAATCCCCAAAAAAGATATAATTCTCGTTCGGCATCTGTGCCACCAGTTCCCGCAGCACACTGATTCCCCCGACTCCCGAATCAAACACACCAATCGGACATTCCTGCCTGTTTTCATACTTTTCCACTGCTATTCCTCCCAGACTGCCTCGCTTCCGTTCTCCGTGCGCGTGACATAAAGTCTGTGTTCTATCTGTTCTTTTAATTCTGTCACATGGGAGATAATTCCCACCAGGCGCTCGCTTCCCGCGAGCTGTGACAATACTTCAATCGCCTGTTTTCTGGACTGCGCATCCAGTGTACCAAAGCCCTCATCGATAAACATCATGTCCAGATGCACGGCACCCGCCTTGCGGATGGCAATATCCGAAAGTCCAAGCGCCATGGCAAGCGCTGCCAGAAACGACTCGCCACCGGATAAGGTACGGATATCGCGCTCACTGTCCGTGACCAGACTGTACACCGACAGATCCAGACCTTCGTTGGATTTGCGCCCGCTGTTTTCCGTCTCTTTCAGCTTAAGCATAAACTGATGTCCGCTCATCGTCAATAGCCGTCTGTTCGCCTCGTAGATCACCTGCCGGAAATACCGGCGCTGCACATAGGTCTCAAAATCAATCTTCGCCGATCCCGCCAGACGCCCGTCCGCCGTGAAGTACAGTCTTTTCAGCACCTGATTTTCCGCATCGAGCCGCTCGTGTGCGGCGAAATATTCCCTGCACCGCTCCACCACTTTCGCATCCGTCTCGTATGCGGCCGGGGTGAAAGAGGGGAGTAATGATGAGATTCTCGTATGCGGTGTGCATTGCAAGAATCTCCTCATGAAGCTCCTGCTGGCGCTGTTTTTGCGCCTCCAGTTCCGTCTCCCATGCCAGGATCCCGATCTCCTGCTTTCCCTCGGTCAGCTTCTGCATAGTCAGAAGCCTGCCCTCACTTTCCACGCGATTCCGGACGTATGCCTCAGACTGCTGCACGAGCGTCTCCCGCCCGCTCTCTGTAAGGAATGCCTCGTGGTATGCCTCCTCCGAAGAAAATCCGGCATCACGCAGCGCCTGCCGGTATTCTTTCTCCAATTCCAGACACTCCTGCACAAATCCGGCATTCTTCGTCTGCTCTTGCGTCAGCATTCCCTCTTGTCTGGAAATGTCTTCCTTTTTCTTTTGCAGTGCTTCCTCTGCATCC
>OGGC01001273.1_pt1 | contig 17542 bp, 16 predicted proteins | sample 1571181 | NCBI WGS metagenome assembly OGGC01 (sample SAMEA2581930, study PRJEB24529) | metagenome | biome: Human gut stool | place: China | collected 2011 | reverse complement strand
GACGATGTGCTGCTTATACCCGCCTATTCGGAAGTGTTGCCGCGAGAGGTCAGTGTCCAGACCCGTTTCTCGCGAAATATCAAACTTAACATCCCCATTGTGTCCGCTGCCATGGACACCGTTACCGAAGCGCCGATGGCTATTGCGCTGGCTCGTGAAGGCGGGATCGGCGTGATCCACAAGAACATGTCCATCGCCGAGCAGGCCGCCCACGTGCGCCGGGTGAAACGGGCCGAGAACGGCATGATTTACGACCCGGTGACCATCTCGAAAGACCATACGGTCGGCGATGCGCTCAACCTGATGAAAGAGAACAAGATCGGGGGTATTCCGGTCGTGGATGCGGATCGGAAGCTGATCGGTATCGTCACCAACCGCGACCTGCGGTTCCAGCGCGACATGTCGCGCCGTATCGAGGAGGTGATGACCCCCGGCGACCGCCTCATCACGACGCATAGCTCCGAATTGTCCAACGCCTCGGAGGTGTTGCTCAACTGCAAGATCGAAAAGCTCCCCGTGGTCGACGACGAAGGCCATCTGGTGGGGCTTATTACTTATAAGGATATCACGAAGGTGCAGGATCATCCCAACGCCTGCAAGGATGCCAAAGGCCGTCTGCGCGTCGCAGCCGGCGTGGGCATCACGCCCGATGCGCTGGATCGTGTGAAGGCGCTCGTCGAGGAGGATGTGGATGCCGTGGTGCTCGACTCCGCGCACGGGCATTCGATGAATATCGTCAATAAGCTCAAGGAGATCAAGGCCGCCTATCCGTCGCTCGACGTGGTGGTCGGAAATATCGCCACGGCAGGAGCCGCACGGTTCCTGATCGAGAACGGCGCCGACGGCGTGAAGGTCGGCATCGGTCCCGGTTCGATCTGCACGACGCGCATCATCGCGGGTGTGGGCGTTCCCCAGCTGACGGCCATCTACGACGTGGCCTGCGTGGCCCGCGAGAGCGGCGTTCCGGTGATCGCCGACGGCGGACTGCGTTATTCGGGCGATCTGGTCAAGGCGCTGGCTGCGGGCGGCGACTGCGTGATGATCGGTTCGATGTTCGCCGGCACGGAGGAGGCTCCGGGCGAGACGATCATCTTCAACGGCCGCAAGTTCAAGAGCTACCGCGGCATGGGCTCGATCGACGCCATGAAGGCCGGGTCGGCCGACCGCTATTTCCAGAAGGGCTGCGAAGGCAACATCAGCAAGCTCGTTCCCGAAGGCATCGCCGCGCGCGTGCCGTTCAAGGGCTCCCTTTCCGAGACGGTTTACCAGCTCATCGGCGGCGTCCGTTCGGGCATGGGCTACTGCGGCGCGAAGGACATCGAGACGCTCAAGCAGGCCCGGTTCATCCGCATCACGGCTTCGGGCATGCAGGAGAGCCATCCGCACGACGTAGCCATCACGAGCGAGGCGCCCAACTATTCGAGCGAACGGTAGATGGGACTCCCGGTTTCGAAATACGACTGGTGGATTCTGGCGGCGGCGTTCGCACTGTTCGCCGCATGGCTGATCACCCGCCTTCCGGTGCTGCGTACGCTGGTCCTTGCGGCGGCGTTGGGTTATCTTCTCCGGCGCGTGTGGGTGGGCTATCGAAATTTTGGAAAGTAATTGAACGACTGATATGGAAAAAATCCTGATTCTCGACTTCGGATCGCAGTACACGCAGCTGATCGCACGCCGTGTCCGCGAACTGAACGTCTATTGCGAAATCCACCCCTTCAACAAAATTCCGGCGATAGACGCGTCGGTGCGGGGCGTGATTCTTTCGGGCAGTCCCTTCTCCGTGCGGGACGCACAGGCCCCGACTCCCGACCTTTCGGCCATCAAGGGCAAACTGCCGCTGCTGGGCGTCTGCTACGGCGCGCAGTTCCTCGCCTCGGCTTTCGGCGGCGAGGTGCAGCCCGCGCCCAGCCGCGAATACGGCCGTGCGATGCTCACCGTGGGCGACGCCTCGGATGCGCTGATGCGCGGCCTTCCGGCCCGCACGCAGGTGTGGATGTCGCACGGCGACACCATTACGCGCGTGCCCGACAACTATGAACTGATCGCCAGCACCGAGGACGTGCGCGTCGCCGCCTTCCACGTCGGGGGCGAGCAGACGTGGGGCATCCAGTTCCACCCCGAAGTGTACCATTCGACCGACGGCACGCAGCTGCTCAAAAACTTCGTCGTGGACATCTGCGGCTGCGGGCAGTCGTGGACCTCGGAGGGTTTTGTGGAGGCTACCGTGCGCGAACTGCGCGAGAAGCTGGGCGACGACAAGGTCGTGCTGGCGCTTTCGGGCGGCGTGGATTCGTCGGTGGCGGCCGTGCTGCTGCACAAGGCCATCGGCAAGAACCTCTACTGCGTCTTCGTCGACTCGGGCCTGCTGCGCAAGAACGAGTTCGGGGAGGTGCTGGAGTCCTATAAGCACATGGGGCTGAACGTCAAGGGCGTGAATGCCTCGGCCAAGTTCCTGGGCGATCTGGCGGGCGTTACGGACCCCGAGCGGAAGCGCAAGATCATCGGCCGCGACTTCGTGGAGGTTTTCAACGAGGAGGCCATTCAGATCAAGGACGTCAAGTGGCTGGCGCAGGGTACGATCTATCCGGATGTGATCGAGTCGTGTTCGGTCAACGGCCCTTCGGCCACGATCAAGTCGCACCACAACGTCGGCGGGCTTCCCGAGAAGATGAACCTGAAGATCGTCGAGCCGCTGCGCCTGCTGTTCAAGGACGAGGTGCGCCGCGTGGGCCGTTCGATGGGCATTTCCGAACAGCTGATCGGCCGCCATCCCTTCCCGGGACCGGGCCTTGCGATCCGCATTCTGGGCGACATCACGCCCGAGAAGGTCGAAATCCTCCAGAACGTCGACAAAATCTATATCGACTCGCTGCGCGCCGCCGGGCTGTACGACCAGGTGTGGCAGGCGGGGGCTGTCCTGCTTCCGGTGAAGAGCGTCGGCGTGATGGGCGACGAGCGCACCTACGAGAGCTGCGTGGCCCTGCGCGCCGTGACCTCCACGGACGGCATGACGGCCGACTGGGTGCACCTGCCCTACGAGTTCCTGGCCAACGTGTCGAACGACATCATCAACAAGGTCAAGGGGGTCAACCGCGTAGTCTACGACATCTCCTCCAAACCGCCCGCAACCATCGAGTGGGAGTAGGGGGATTCCCGTTATGAAAAAGGACCGCATCCGCGGGAAATTCACTGTTGTAAACGAGGTTTCGGTTTCCAGACCGTCGCCTCGTTTGCTTTTGTTTATATGCATCGTTCTGAACTGCAATCCGCAGCGGGCGTTTCGCCTATTCCGACCGTCGTCATGGAAATTCCGAAAGAGGTCTGCAACCTCAAGGACCGCCGCAGCGACCTGTACGAGGTGCGGGTGAAAAAATGAAGGACACGGTGACGGGCTTGAAAACGGGGAGCGCATGCGGGCCTTGATTGTCGGGGCCTGATGCGGCCGGGCATTATGCCGCAGTGTACGCGCATTTTTTGTTTAGGACGGGCTATGGAAAAGCCCTGGGCGGCGATGCCCGGTATAGATTGTTTCGCTGTAAACAGCGTGCATGGCTTTTTGTGAATCTTCTTGCCGCATGGCTAAATAATGAGCCGGCGCAGACGGTAGACGTAATGGTCTACGGCATGCAGTCCGGCAGCGAAACCTTTTCTGTGCACCCTTGCAACGAGTCCGGCAACGCCCGAAATACCGTATGTGACGCAACACATTGATAAAAACGCAGCACGCGAGCACCCTTGGGCTCCGCGCTGGAACATGGATACGGACGTGCGTGCTTTTTCGCACTCCTGCAAGACACCGGTAAGACTTAAATCGGAATTATAGACGTATTCACATTGCCATTGGTCGGCAAGTAAATTCCCCCCCCCACGGGTTAGGAACGTTTCATTCGTGAATTTCCATGGAGCGTCCGGCCTGTTCCCCGACTCCTTGCAGAGCAGGCAGGCCATGAAAACCGTTAGCAGTATGAATACCGATTTACGCATTCCGACAAACTGAATCCATATACAAAATTAACGGTTCATACGGGACCGGCAAATTTTTCGGCGATTTATGCCGGAAACGGAGATGAATCCGTCCGAATGCAGCATATTGCCGTATGCTTCGATCGGATTCTGTTCGGGAATGGGCGAGAAGGCGAGAGACTGCATGTTGTAATTCAGCATGATGCGCAATGAAAGGCAAAAAAAGTAAACGAGGCGACGGCCTGGAAACCGAAACCTCGTTTACGATAGTCAATAGTGAACTCTCCGCGGATGCGGTCCTTTCTTGCCGCTGCGGGGTTATTTCACCGAGACGGGCAGCGTGGCGGCGATGTCGGCCGACGAGGTTCCCAGCGAAAGGGTGTATTCGCCCGGGTTGACCTTCCAGCCGCGCGACTGCGTGTCCCAGAACGCCAGCGCCTGCCGGTCGAGTTCGAACTCCACGACGGCGCTTTTGCCGGGGGCCAGGGTCACTTTCCGGAAGCCTTTCAGCTCCTTTTTCGGCCGGAGGACCGTCGGGGCGTTCTCCGTGACGTAGAGCTGCACGACCTCCGCGCCCTCGCGATCGCCCGTGTTGGTCAGCGTGACGCTCACTTTCAGCGGCTTGTCGGCGGGGAACGCCTTCGGGGCGCGGGGTTTCGAAAGCTCGAACGTGGTGTACGAAAGTCCGAATCCGAAGGGGTAGAGCGGTGCGATGCCCTTGGTCTCGTACCAGCGGTAGCCGACCAGCACCGACTCCTTGTAGTCGATGTCGTAGAGCTGGATCAGGCGTTCGTTGTAGGCGCGGGGCGCCTTGTTGTAGAACTCCGCGCCGGCGGGCATCGTGCCTTTGGCGGGGGAGTCGTTGAACTCCTTCTCGATGGTCATGGGCAGTTTGCCCGAGGGCGACAGTTTGCCCGAAAGAATGTCGGCCAGCGCCGTGAAGCCGCTCTGGCCCGGATACCAGCCGTAGATCACCGCTGCGGCTTTGTCGTTCCAGCCGCCCATGCGGATTCCCGAACCCGAGTTGACCAGCACGATGGTGTTGGGATTGGACTCGACGGCCGTGCGGATGAAGGCCTCCTCCTCCTTGGGCAGCGCGAAGGGGCGTTCGAACGACTCCACGTCGATCGTGCCCGTCGAGAGCAGCACCACGTCGGCGGCGGCCAGCTCCTCGCGGGAGGGTTTTTCGACGACGCGGACCGCATCGCCGTAGACCTCGCGGAGCGCCGCGGTCAGCGTCACGTTGTCGTAGCCCAGCACCTCGGCCGAGGACGACGTGCTGCCTCCCGTGCGGGGAATCTGCTCGGTGAAGCGTCCCGTCAGCAGGATTTTGCGGCCTTCGGCGAGGGGCAGGATGCCGTTGTTGCGCAGCAGTACGATGCCCTCGACGGCCACGTCGTAGCCGGTCTGCTTGTGCGCCGGGAATTTCTCCAGCAGGGCGGGAACGTACTTCTCCCGGTCGTAAAGTCCGAAGGCGATGCTCGTGGCGATGTTGGGGCGGATCATTTTCTCAATGTCCTTTTCGGTGATGCGGCCCTCCTTGAGCAGCGCGCGCACCTCGCCGAAGAACTCCTTGCGGCCCGGCATCTCGACGTTCTGGCCGCTCTTGACCACCTTCTCCGTGTCGTTCACCGACGACCAGTCGCTCATCACGCAGCCCCGGAATCCCAGCTCGCCGCGCAGGATGCGCCGGATCAGGTCGGCGTTCTGCCCGGCCCACTCGCCGTTGAGGCGGTTGTAGGAGGTCATCACGTAACCCACGCCAGCGTCGATGCCGGCCTTGAACGGCGGCAGGTAGAGTTCGTGCAGCGCCCGTTCGTCGACGATCGAGTTCGAGCGGCGGCGGTAAAATTCCGTCTCGTTGCAGATGAAGTGTTTCAGACACGCCACGGTTCCCGTCGACTGCATGCCCTTCACATACTCGGCGACCATCGCCGAGGCGAGCAGCGGATCTTCGCCCATGTATTCGAAGTTGCGTCCGTTCTGCGAGTTGCGGTAGATGTTCATGCCCGGACCCAGCAGGACTTCGATGCCTCCGGCGCGGCACTCTTCGCCCACGGCTTCGGCATAACGATAGGCCAGCGACGGGTTGAAGGTCGCTGCGAGGGAGATCGGGCACGGAAAGGCCGTCGAACGCTCCAGCTGGCGGACCATCGTCGGGTCGGACAGGTTGTCGCGCATGTGCACGCCCTGCGTGGCGTCGGAGAGATAGATGTAGGGCATGCCTTTCTCGGGCACGCCGTAGAAGAAGAACGAGGAGTAGCCGCGCATGAACGAGATCTTCTCGTCGAGGGTCAGCTGTGCGATCCGGGCGTCGGCCTGCCGGTAGGCCTCGTCCCACGCTACGACCTGCTGGGCGGCGGCCGGTGCGATCGCCGCGGCTGCCGTTGCGAAGGCGAGCAAAAGTTTTACGGAGGTTTTCATCGTTTTTTGAATTGGTTTGCGTTTCTGTCTTCTGCAAAGTTAGCGCATGAACGGCCCGCCGGAACGGCTCTTCGGAAAAATATAAACGATATGAACTGTCAGTTTTCTGAAAACCAGTTGATTGATGCTTCGGATGGCGTTGAATTATACAAATAAAACAGGCCTGATAATTTGCTTTTGCATGCTTTTTATCGTTATATTTGTGCAAATCCGTTGCCTGAAATGAAAAAACTGCCTCTCCTTTTCGCGGCCTTTCTCGTCGTCTCCGCATCCGGTCTGCGTGCCGGGGAACCTTCGGACATACATACGCTGCTTCGCCGCCTGGACGGTCTGCTCGACCGCCGCGAGGAGTTCCTGCTCCGTCACGAAGCGCGCCTCGACTCGCTCAAATCCCTGCTATGCGGCGACACCCTCGGGTTCGGGGCGCGTTATGCCGTCACGGCGGAGATTGCGGAGCGTTATTTCGCCTACCAGAGCGACTCGACGATCGCCTACCTGCGCCGGAATGTCGCGCTGGCCGAAAGGGCGGGGAATGCCGACCTGACGATCCGCGCCAAATCGGTCATGGCGATGTGTTACAGCATGAACGGCCGCTTCCTCGAAGCCGACCGGGTGCTGGCCGGGGCGACCGACACGCTGCATATGAGCCGTGCGACGCAGGCGGCCTATTATGCCGCGCAGCACCGCCAGAACCGCGAGTGCCGCAGCCAGAGCGAGCCGGGGGCGGAGCGCGACCGGTTTCGGGCCTGCGAGGAGTACTACGCCCGCCGTGCGCTGGAAACCACCGGCGACATTTCGAAACGTTTCTATTTCGCCTACCTCGTCGCCGTGGACGAAGGGGATTACGACCGTGCCGCCGCGGCCTGCGACAGTGCGTTGGCATGCGCTCCGCCCGCGTCGCACGACTATGCCCGGGCGGCGTTCTACCGTTCGGAGACCGAAAGGTTCCGGGGCGACGAAGCGGCTCGTTTCGAATGGCTCGTGCACGCCGCCATGGCCGATGTGCAGGGGGCGGTCCGCGACTACGGCGCCTTGGGCGGCGTGGCCGAAGAGCTGCTGCGCCGGGGCGACGCCGCACGGGCGATGCGGTGTATCCGCGTTGCGATCAACGACACGCAGGCCTACAATTCGCCTATCCGTTCGTGGCGCGACATGGCGATTCTGCCCCAGATCGAGCAGGCGTACAGCGAGCGCAATGCCCGTCTGCGCGCGATGTACGTCGCGCTGATCCTTCTGGCCTTTCTTTTCGCCCTCTCGGCAATCGGAGGCGTGCTGTTCGTCCTGCGCCAGAACCGGCGGCTCAACGCCGTGCAGCAGACCCTGCGCGAGTCGAACGGAAAACTGGCCGAGCTGGCTGCGAGCCTGCGCGAAACCAATGCCGACCTGAGCCGGCAGAACATCCGCATCGCCGACGCCAACCGCATCAAGGAGGTTTATATCGGCGGGTTCCTGAAGACGATCTCCGAATATATCTACAAACTGGCCGACACCTACCGTCATGTCGGCCGGATGCTGCGCGACGGCCGTTCCGACGAGCTGCGCCGCGAGTACGCCGGAACCGATGTCCGGAGCGACGAACTGAAAGAGTTCTACCACAATTTCGACACCACCTTCCTGGGGCTTTTCCCCTCGTTCATCGGGGAGTTCAACCGTCTGCTCGCCGACGATGCGCGCATCGGGGTCCGTCGTCCGGGAAGCCTCACGACCGAACTGCGCATCTTCGCGCTGGTCCGGCTGGGCATCACCGACACGGCGACCATCGCCGCACTGCTGCACTGTTCGGTCAATACGGTGTACAGCTACCGTTCGCGCATGCGGCTGCGTTCGCTCGTTCCGGAGCGGGATTTCGAACAGCGGGTGCAGTCCATCGGTCTCGGGGACGATGCCGCGGAGCTTTCCGGGACCTGATCGGAACGGGGCCTCTTGTCGGCGAAACACGGAGTTTTTTCGCTCGGGGTGTACGCTCCGACGCGGAAATGCGTATATTTGCAGCACGCATATACCGATACGATGAAAGATTTTGCAGCCATAGATTTCGAAACGGCCAACGGCAAGCGCACGAGCGTCTGCTCGGTGGGCGTCGTCGTCGTGCGCGGCGGCGAGGTGGTCGATACGTTTTACCGCCTGATCCGTCCCCGTCCCAATTTTTACAGCCATTTCACGACGGCCATCCACGGTCTGCGCTATGAAGATACGGCTGATGCCCCCGATTTCGCGTCGGTGTGGCGCGAAATCGAACCCCGTATCGAGGGGCTGCCGCTCGTGGCCCACAACTCGCCCTTCGACGAAGGCTGCCTGCGGGCCGTCTTCGAACTGTACGGCATGCCCTGGCCCGGTTATACCTTCTACTGCACCTGTCGGGCCTCGCGCCGCACCTTCGGCAGCCGCCTGCCCAACCATCAGCTGCACACCGTCTCCGCCGCCTGCGGCTTCGAACTCGAAAACCACCACCACGCGCTGGCCGATGCCGAGGCGTGCGCGCAGATTGCCCTGAAAATCCTGTAATATATATAGGTGTCGCCCGAGAAGTCTGATTTTTACGATTTCACCCCTGCCGGAGAGCTTCCGGCAGGGGTGACTTTTTTCGGGGGACTTTTCGGACGGATTTTTCGGACGGCCTGTTCTCTCCGTCAAAGCCCCAGCTCCAGCTGGAAGCGGATCTCCCAGCGGTTGTAATTGGGGTCTATGGACCTGCTCCGGGTGTTGTACGACATGTCGGCCTGCACTTTGAGGCTGTGGCCGATGATGTAGCGCGTGATGCCCAGCGTGGTCTGGTTCCAGTTGCGGTATCCGGCCAGCGGCTGCACTTCGCTGTCCGGGAACAGCGTCGAGTTGCGCAGGGCGATTTCCCATTTTTTGTTGAACAGGTAGCTGGTCTGCACGTTGAGACCCTGCCCGTTGTAGACGAAGGCTCCGGTTTCGGGGCTGAACAGCGGGTCGCTGCACGAACGGCCCATGAAATCGGTGTAGAAGGCGAAGCCCCGGTATTCGAGGATGAAATCGACGAAATAGGACCCCAGGTTGCGTGTGGCGTCGCCGGGCATCACGGCTCCCCGCTGACCCTTCAGCCGCGAGGCCTTGTGGTTGTAGGAGTAGGCTCCGGCGAGCAGAATCTTCACCCGCTCCTCGAATTCGTAGTTGCCCTCGATGACGTCGCCCTTCGACTTGAAGCGTCCCAGCGGATAGAGTTCCAGACGCCCTGTATAGGCCAGCCCTCCGGTCGGCGAACTGCCCCAGTTGCGGCCTTCGCCCAGCGTGACGGAGCCCTTTGCCGAGAGGTTGAAGCCCTCGCCGTGGCGCATGTTGTATTCGCCGAAGAACCCGAAGTCGCGGTCGAGGTTGAATTCGCTGTTGACGATGCTCCGGTCGACGAATTGCAGGGCGCTCGACGAGTTGATCCGCGCGCGGTTGGCCTTGATCTTGGTCTGCCCGAAGCCGATGTTCCAGGTGGCGTTGGGCACGTAGTAGACGATGGCGTCGCGCACGATGTTCATGTCGCCGCCGGGCAGCGGCTCTGTGTCGTAGGAGGTGAATCCCAGCTGGACCGAGTAGACCAGTTTGGGCGAATAGATGTAACCGTCGAAGCGCAGCCGCAGCCGTTTGACACGGGCTTCGGTCTTGGTGAGCGTGAAGTCGTCGTCGAACGACAGCGCCAGAAGGTTCTGCATGCGGAAGCGCATCGTCAGTTCGAACCAGTCGTTTTTGGGCCGGAAGGTGATGCCCTTGCCGATCTCGATGTTGGGCATGTTGCGCAGCTGTGCCAGCAGTTCGCCGGTCGAATCGGCCGCGATGATTTCGGTGCGGAGGTTGCGTTTCTGCGCCGCAGGGACCTGCGGCCTCTCCTGTGCCGCGGCCAGCGACCAGCAGGCGGTCAGCAGGAGCAGGATCGGGAATTTTTTCATCGTATCTTTCTGTTAATTCTCTTTCGGTTGCATGTCGGACAAAAGTACAAAAAATATGCAGAGTCCGGGGAACCGCGATGCAAAGTTGGGGCGTAAATCTGAAACGAATTTGAAATACGGGGGCGGCAGAGGGCTTTCGGCGGGTAAAAAGATGCGGCGGAAGAGATAAAATCCGGAAAAATAGGATTTCTGGAATAAAATGTGTATCTTTGTTGCCAAACAATCGAGTTTTGTTTTGAATCTTTCTTTGTAAGTGTTTGATCCCGCAGTCCATCGCGGTTTCCCCCATTCTCAAAATCGACCTCATTAGCTTGCTCTTTTGTTGGGAGCGGTGCGCCTTGTGCGCTTCGGTATTTGCAAAAAAATAATTGATAAATGGCCAAACGAATTACATCGGGAAAGAGAGAAAGAGAGAAATTAAAGCAGACCAAACGTCAGGACAAGCAGAAGAAAAAGGAGGAGCGTCTGAGCGGCGGGAGCCGCAGTTTCGAGGACATGCTGGCGTATGTCGACGAAAACGGTGTCCTTCACACGACCCCGCAGGATGTGAAGCCCAAGGAGGAGATCGACGCCTCGCAGATCGAAATTTCGGTCCCGAGACAGTCGGAAATCGAGGAGGAGGAGCCGATGAGCGGCCGGGTGGAATATTTCACCGCATCCAAAGGCTACGGCTTCATCAAGGATGCCGCCGGTTCCGAGAAATACTTTTTTCACATCACCAACGCCCCGGCGGGCATTGCCGAAGGGGACCGGGTGACGTTCGAACTCGAACGCGGCACGCGGGGAATGAATGCAGTACGAATAGTTATCAGTAACAAATAACACTTTTTTAATTAACTTATCAAGAGAATGAACATTTATGTTTCGCATCTGAGCTGGGGCACGAGCAGTGAGGGCTTAGGAAATTTATTCATGCAGTTCGGCGAAGTAGCGTCGGCTAACGTTATTACCGACCGGGAGACGGGCCGTTCGCGCGGTTTCGGCTTCGTCGAGATGCCCAATGAGGAAGAGGGTCAGAAGGCCATCGACCAGCTCAACGGAACCAGCTTCGAGGGTCAGACGATCACGGTCAACGTGGCTCGTCCCCGCGAGGAGCGCTCTTCGGGCGGCTACGGCGGCAATCGCGGAGGCGGTTACGGCGGCAACCGTGGCGGAGGCTACGGCGGCAACGGCGGCGGTTACGGTCGCAACCGGTACTAATTCCGGATTTTATTTCAGAACGGATCTCCGGGAGAGCGTTTCTCCCCATACCATACGGAGCGGGGCGGTTTTTACCGCCCCGTTTTTTGTTTTTCCCTATTTTCCACACGCCCAGCGACATCGGGAAAAAGAGCGAAAAATTACCCGCGGGACCTCTGTTTTTCCCGAAAAAAGCGATAACTTGCCGCCATGAAGGAGACGGTGCTCGAAAAACTCAAGGTGCTGGCCGAGTCGGCCAAATACGACGTTTCGTGCGCTTCGAGCGGCGTGACGCGCAAGCATCGTGCGGGCGGGGTGGGCAGCGCCGCGGGGTGGGGCATCTGCCACTCCTTCACGGCCGACGGACGCTGCGTCTCGCTGCTGAAGATCATGCTCACCAACGTCTGCATCTACGACTGCGCCTACTGCATCAACCGCCGCAGCAACGACATTCCGCGCGCCGCCTTCACGCCGGGCGAACTGGCCGAACTGACCATCGAGTTCTATCGCCGCAACTACATCGAGGGGCTTTTCCTCTCGTCGGGCGTCGTCCGCGATCCCGACTATACGATGGAGCGCATGGTCCGCGTGGCCCGCGACCTGCGCACGGTGCACCGTTTCAACGGGTACATCCATCTGAAGAGCATTCCCGGTGCCAGCCGCGAACTGGTGGCCGAGGCCGGACGCTACGCCGACCGCATGAGCGTCAACATCGAAATCCCGACCGAACGCAACCTGCAATTGCTGGCTCCCGACAAGAATTACGAAAGCATCTACCGCCCGATGAGCTACATCCAGCAGGGGGTGCTCCAGAGCGCCGAGGAGCGTACGCGCTTCCGCCATGCGCCCCGCTTCGCTCCTGCCGGGCAGAGCACGCAGATGATCGTCGGGGCCACGGACGAGAGCGACCGCGACATCCTGCTGCTCTCGTCGGCCCTCTACGGACGGCCCACGATGAAGCGGGTCTACTACTCGGGCTTCATTCCCGTCAATCCCTACGACAAGCGGCTTCCGGCGCTCGACAAGGCGCCGCTCGTGCGCGAGAACCGGCTCTACCAGGCCGACTGGCTGATGCGTTTCTACGGGTTCCGCGCCGAGGAGATCGCCGACGAGCAGACGCCTCGGCTGGATCTCGACATCGACCCCAAGCTGGCCTGGGCTTTGCGGAATCCCGCGTTTTTTCCCGTCGATGTCAACCGTGCGGACTACGAGGCTCTGCTGCGCGTGCCGGGCATCGGGGTCAAGTCGGCCCGGCTGATCGTCTCCTCGCGCCGCTACCGGACGCTGACGCAGCAGTCGCTGCGGCAGATCGGCGTGGTGATGAAGAAGGCGCAGTATTTCATCAGCTGCCGGGAACTTACTGCGGGGCAGGGCGTCAACGAACTGCGCCCCGAGCAGGTGCGCCGCTTGCTGACCGCTCCGCAGCGGCGGAAAACGGGTAATAACGAAGGCCAACTGACCCTTTTCTGACGCGATGCTGGTTTTCCGATACGACAAATCCTTCGACGGGCTGCTGTCGGCTCTGTTCGATGCCTACTCGATGCGGGCGTTTCCCGAGGCGCTGATCGGCCCCGGGGAACCCGAACCGCTTTTTACGGAGCGCGTCCACGACGTTGCGACCGACGAGGCGCATGCCGGCCGTGTGTGGCGGGGACTGGAACGGCGGCTGACCGCCCGCACCCGTTCGATGTTCGTCTATGCCTGGCACGGGGAGCAGCCGCAGGGCGACCTGCTGATGCTGCGCTGTCTGCGCCGTGTTTTCGACGAGGGCGGAGGCATCGTGGCCGACCAGGCCGATCCCGACATGAAGTCCCTTTTCCAGTTGGCGCTCAAGGTCTCCCACGAGCGGGAACGTCTCAAACAGTTCGTCCGCCTCCAGAAAGCCGCCGACGGGACCTATTTCGCCGCCGTCACGCCCGAGCACGACGCCCTGCCGTTGGCGGTGGACTATTTCACCGACCGTTTCGCCGACCAGCGGTGGCTGATCTACGACAGGCGGCGCGATTGCGGCTACTATTACGACGGGCATACGGCGCGGTGCGTCACGCTGGAGGACGACCGGGGAATGATCGCCGACAAACTTGCCGACGAATGGCTCGCCGAGGACGAGCGGCAGTTTCAGCTGCTGTGGAAAAACTATTTCCGGGCGCTGGCGATCCCCCGGCGCATCAACGAACGCCAGCAGCGCCGTATGATGCCCCGTCGTTACTGGAAGCATCTGACTGAAATGGAGTGACCGGCCGGGACGGGGAGGCCGGTTTTCGGTCAGACATGCAGGTTGAACAGCTTGGCGATGCCCGTCACGACGATCTGGACGCCGACGCAGAAGGTGAAGAAGGCGACCATCTTGTTGATGACGATGCTGCCGCTGTTGCCGATTTTGCGGATGATCCGTTCGCCCTGCGACAGGAACAGATAAAGTATCAGGCACATCAGTACGATGACCAGCGCGATGATCGCGTAGGAGAGCAGGCCCCGCGCCCAGCCGTTCTTCATGCTGACCGACGCCATCAGCGTCAGGATGACCGAGACGCTGCCCGGGCCGATGCTGATGGGAAAGGTGATCGGGTAGAAGATCTGCGACTCGATGGCCGATTTGTGAATGGGGTTGACGTCCTTGCCCTGCGTCCGTCCCACCGAGGAGTCCGAATCGCCGAGCCATTGCAGGGCGGTGCGGCAGATCAGCAGTCCTCCGCCCAGTTGGATGACCGGGAGCGAAAGCCCGAAAAGCGACAGCACGAAATGCCCCACGGCCAGGCTGCCCAGCCCGACGAGCAGATAGTCGGTGACGATTCTGCGGATGATCGACCTGCGGTCCTCGTCGTTCAGCCCCGACAGCAGTCCGTTGACCAGGAATCCGGCTCCCACCGGGTTGGCCACCGGGAACAGCGCCATGAAGGCGGATATGAACGTGAACAGAAACCCTTCCTTTAACATCTTGAGGCTCGGAACTTTGTATTGCAGGCTTGAGTCTGGCAAGAACCGTTCCAAACCTTCCGTCCTCCGGGCGGAGCCATATCGTCCGGAGGCGGAAGCCGTTCGGTTTCCGGATCACGCGTAATCCCGGTCTCCAACGACGACAACAATCGCAGACCGGAAAAGTAAAACCCTGCAAGTCGTTGATCTTGCAGGGTTTTCTGTTTTATAGCCGCTTTGCGTGTCGGCTTTTGCGGAGAGGACGAGATTCGAACTCGTGGTACAGGTTGCCCCGTACGTCGGTTTAGCAAACCGGTGGTTTCAGCCACTCACCCACCTCTCCGGACACGCCTTCCGGCTGTTAACTCCGAAAGGGTGTGCAAATATAGAATCTTTTTAGGGAAATACAAAGAAATGCGGTCAAAATTTGTATTTTTGCGTAAATCCTCGACCCCGGTTTGAAACGCACCCGTTGCATATTACATATGGTGTGCTGCTTTTGTCGCGGTATCCGCCGCAGCGCAGCCTGCGCCGGAAAACCGCCTCGTGCGGCCGCTCGCCGAGGTGCTGCCCGAAGCTGCGCCGTGCGCTTTCCCGGGCGGACTGCTCCCGGCGGCTCTCCGAAGCTGCGCACGACCGGAACGAATCATCGAAAACTGGAATAGCCATGAAACGGATTCTCTTGCTTTTGCTGGCCCTCGGGGCCGTTTGCAGCCTGAATGCCAAAACCCGGAAATGCCTCTACCGTGTGACGGTCACGGGCAAGCGCGCCGAATGTCCGGTCGTGATCCGCGATGTGCCCGAGTGGGCGCAGAGCGCCGTCGTGTCGCTCGGCGGCGTTCGCCGGATTCCCTCCCAGCTGGACCGGGAACTGGGCGAACTGGTCTTCGTCTCCGACATTTCCGGCAGCCAGAATTTCCAGGTTCTCTACTCCTCGGACCCCGACAAGCGCGTTTTCAAAAAACGCGTACATGCCCAGATGTGGCTCAAGAACCCCGACAAGACCCTGCGAGCCGTCGGCTGCGCCTCCTCGGAGAAGAACGACATGTACCATAAACTGCACCACCACGGCCCGGCCTTCGAGTCGGAGTACGCCGCCTACCGCATCTATTTCGACAACAAGCAGACCATCGACACCTACGGCAAGAAGCGTCCGCAGCTCGAGCTGGCCGAGACGATGTGGTATCCTTCGGACGAGCAGCTCTCCCGCGGCTACGGCCACGACAACCTGCGCGTCTTCGGGTCGGTGGGCGTGGGGACGCTCAAGGGCTGGGACGCCGAAGAGAGAAAGATGGTCCACATCACCGATTTCAAACGCCGCGAAGCCCGCATTCTGGCCGACGGACCCATCCGCACGGTGGTCGAAATGCGGGTCGAAGGGTGGCGCTACGGAGGGCGCGAGATCACGATGACCTCGCGCTACATTCTTTACGCCGGGCACGGCGACGTGCAGGTCGAAAACCGCATCGAGGGCGACTTCAGGGGACTGGTCTTCACGACCGGCGTGATGAAGATGGCCGAAAGCGAGGTTTGTAAGAACGATAACGTGATCGCCGCCTTCGGGCGCGACTTCCCCGAAAACGACACCGTGAAGTGGGAGCGCGAGAGCGTCGGGCTGGCCGTCGCCGTGCCGCAGAGGCAGATCGTTTCGCAGACCGACGACAAGACCAGTTACCTCTTCCAGCTCACACCCGATGCCCGCGGACGGATCGACTACGCGTTCGAGATGATCTGGCGCAAGAGCGAATGGCTCAAGGACCGCAGCGATACCGAATGCGTCCTGGGACTGATGGAGTCGGTGGGGGCGGCCCGGACCCCGGTCGTCGTTTCGCGGATCAGACAGTTTTGAGAAAAAGTGCATCGTTTGCGTCAAAAAATCCCTGTCCGATAAGCGGGGGCAGTGTACTTTTGTATACCTAAAATTGCGAAAATTTTACGTATACGAATAAAACCACCTCTCTTATGAACTTCAGACAAGTGACGATTTGCGCAGCCGCGGCGCTCCTGGCAGCCGCCGCAGGATGCCGCGCACACGCCCCGGCCTGCAACCTTCCGTTCGAGATGCCGCAGGTCGCCCGGCCCGCGATTCCTTCGAATGCGGTCAGCGTCGCCGACTGCGGCGGCTCGGGCGGCGGCGATCTCCGGGTTATCGTCGTGAACGGCGGCCGTGCGGATGACGCAGCCCGCCCCCTGGACGCTCTCCCCCCGGTGGCCGATGACCACCGGGATCCCCAGGGACCTCAGATGGGACACCGCGGCGCTCTCATGGAGGTCAGAGCCGCTGATGACCACCCCCGCATTGTGGAGCACCTCGGCCAGCGGGGACATGGACACGCCGCCGATGCCCACCAGATGGGCCCGCTTGCCGGGGACGATATAGTCGCGGATGGGATGGAGATTGTTCATCATGAAAAGACTCCTTATCTGAAGCGCACTGCCAGCGCGCCGCTGATGATTCTGTGGGAATACCATGAGGTTGCCCAAAAACCTGCAATTCCTTACCAAATATTTCATTATAGTATGAGAAGACGGAAAATGCAACCAGAGAAATCCAGGGCCCCGTTTCAAGATCAGCGGTGGCGGCCCCAATTCCGTCGGCTTCACCAAACTGAGCGCAGCCGTAAGAGGAAGGTAATTTGCCGCATACCTGTGGCAGCTTTGCGTAATTTGCCGGTTTGGATACGTGCCGCAGGAATCAACAAATCTTGCCTGCCGCAAAAGAAAGAAGCCAAAAGCCGCCTGCACAGTCTGAACGCAAATGTTAATATACGTTGCTTGCGAAAACAGGCTGTTTCTCGTACAATGGCGTTAACCAGAAAGGAGTTCATTCCCTATGTTATGTGAAAACATCAAAGCCATCAGAAAATCAAAAGGGCTATCGCAGGAGGAACTTGCGATCAAGCTGAATGTGGTGCGGCAGACCATCTCCAAATGGGAGCAGGGATTGTCTGTTCCGGATGCTGATATGCTGATCTCCCTGTCAGAGGCGTTTGAAACACCTGTGAGCACGCTGCTCGGAGAACCTGTCACAGCGGCGAAGGCTGATGACCTGAAAGCGGTTTCCGAAAAGCTGGAGATCATAAATTTGCAGCTGGCACAGGGGAAGGAGCTGCGAATTTATAATCTCCAGCTTTTCGGAAACCGCTTTCAGGTCATGT
>OGGC01001247.1_pt1 | contig 17766 bp, 16 predicted proteins | sample 1571181 | NCBI WGS metagenome assembly OGGC01 (sample SAMEA2581930, study PRJEB24529) | metagenome | biome: Human gut stool | place: China | collected 2011 | reverse complement strand
CTACACCACATGCCATCTTTTCTTCCAATGAAATCTCACAACGGATATTCTGCTCTGCCGCATACTGTTTGATTCCCCGAAGCATCGGAGTCGGGCCACAGGCATATATGATATCACCGGTTACCGCACATGCTTTGATCGCATCTATTACATTTCCCTTTGTTCCATGCATTCCATCTTCGGAAGACAGATACACACTACCATATGGTTCAAATTCTTCATTTAAGAAAAGCTCATCCCGGTATCCAAGTACGATGGACTTCTCACAGTCCAGCTCCTTTGCAAGCTGCAGCATCGGCGGAATACCGATTCCTCCACCGATCAGAATTGCTTTTCCGGACTCCTTCATAAAGCCATTTCCAAGCGGACCAAGAATATCAACCGTATCTCCTGCCTGTAATTTTGAGAACTCATTTGTTCCCTTTCCTGCGATACGATATACCAGACGAAGCGTACCTGCTTCTTTATCAATTCCACATAAACTGATCGGTCTTGGAAGCATACGGCTTCCATCCTTTGAATATACAGAAACAAACTGACCTGCAACCGCCTGCGATGCAATCTCTCCTGCTTTCAGGATCAGACTATATATATCTGTTGCTATACAGGTCTGGCTCACAACCTCTGCTGTTATCTTTACTTTTCCCATGTATCTATGTCCTCCCGTGATCTCTTCCATATGATCTGTACGCCTCCACTATCACCACACATCGTGTACTGCATACTGTTTTTCTGATAAATCCGATATTTATAATACGCTGTTGATATCTTCGATCATATCAACAACTGCCTGACGGGAAGCATCTGCATAATTTGCTTCGCCAAATGAAGCATATTTCTCCTGCTTGTATGCTGCAATGATCCCTCTGGATGAATTTACGATCGCACCAAGTCCGTCTTCATTGAAATAATGTACCAGATCAGCAGCCTTACCGCCCTGTGCTCCGTAGCCCGGAACAAGAATAAATGACTTCGGCATGATCTTACGAAGTACCTTACCCATCTCTGGATACGTTGCTCCTACAACAGCACCGACACTGCTATAACCGCTCTCACCAATCGTATCTTTGCCCCATTCATTAACCATAGCACCAACCAGCTCATATAACGGCTTGCCATCGATCAGACGATCCTGGAATTCACCGGATGAAGGATTTGATGTCTTGACCAGTACAAAGATTCCCTTCTTCTCTTCCTTACATACATCTACAAAAGGCTTGATTCCATCGGTACCAAGATATGGATTTACAGTTGCAAAATCTTCACCAAATACGGAATATGCCTTACTTCCGACCGCAACCTTTCCAAGATGTCCGACTGCATATGCTGCAGATGTTGATCCGATATCGCCTCTTTTAATATCTGCGATCACAACCAGATCCTTTGACTTACAATAATCAACCGTCTTCTGGAATACCTTCAAGCCCTCGATACCAAACTGCTCATACATAGCAATCTGCGGCTTAACAGCAGGGATCAGATCATGAACTGCGTCCACAATACCCTTATTGTACTGCCAGATGGCTTCCGCTGCGCCCTCTAAAGTCTCACCATATTCATCAAATGCTGTCTTCTTTATATATTCCGGCACATAGGAAAGCATCGGATCCAGTCCAACAACGATCGGTGCCTTTGTCTCTTTGATTTTTTTTACTAATTTGTCTATCATGTCTTTTCTCCCTTATATATAAAAATTTATTGTTCACAAAAATAGCTTCCAAGTATCTTAAATGTCTCCGTTTCATTTATCAACTGGAATACAAGTGCCTGGATCTCTTTCTGAAGCAGGTTTCCGTTTAACTCGATATAAAACCGATAATTCCATTCTCCTCCACGGAACGGCACCGAATGGATCTCGGTCAGATTCACGCCATAATCGGATATCATCGATAATACACTCGCCAGACTTCCACTCTTATTCTTACAGACAAAGACGATCTTTAACCGGTTATGCTCCGGCAGAACTACCAGTTGTTTTCCGAATGTAACGACCTTCTTCCGGTGTCCCTCGTCCAATACCTCATCGCACCTGTAAATATAGAAATCATTCATGGTAAGTGCCTCATGCAGCGAATCCGACACACCATAGCTGATATCCTCAAATATACCCATTCCGGCATCTGCTTCATCCTTCCGGATCAGCTCCATGACCTGTTCATAATCACTGACTGTATTTACCAGATTTCTGGAATAGCCCTGACATATGTAAAGTTCATGCTTCAGCATGGCAAGCTTCTTTACCTTCGGTTCCTCCGTCACAAACGATACATCCAGACAATTACGAAGTTCTAATGTTCTCCCATACTGATACTTTCTGCTGACCTCCATAATACGCTTGATCAGTGCCGTATATTCTTTCTTGATGCTGTCGTCTACATCCCCGGTCAGCTTCGTTATGATCGCTTCTTCCCGATCCGGCTTATATATAGCATCCTCTGATTCTGCCTTTACCCTTGCGACCTGATCTGCAAGTATCATTCGTTCCTTAAACAGCACCTTGATCTGCTTATCAACCACGTCGATCTGCTTTCTAACTTCCTCTAATGTCATTTCTCCGGCTCCTTTTGGCATAACATATATTCATTAATATATCATTTTTTCAGCATGAAGTAAACCGCTGCACACGGAAATGACTGAAGTCCTGCGTCAGTTTTTCAAAACGGGACAAATAGCAGAGCGACAAATGCTGCAACTAACAACACTCCCAAAAGTACTCCACAAATGATCTTCCATTTCGTATTCTTAGACAGAATCATACATATTAGAACAATCAACACTCCTGCCATATCGATCCCGACATCGATCATTTTTCCGCTCCTGCCCGGAACCAATAACTGATGCATCTCATCCGAACATGCATATAATAACGAAATTAAGACAGCTATGCTTCTGTTATAAAATCTGCTCTGGCTCATGGATATCTTCACCGTTGCCAGATATGAAAGTAAGAACAGGATCGCATATTCTGTCATATGTGCAGCCTTTCTTATAACAAGCTCCAGAATATCCTGTAGATTCTGCATCTCCTGTGGTGAATCCTGCCGTACCTTTTCCAAGAGATCAGTTATAAACAAACTGATCTTCCCACTCTGTCCGGAGGATTCCTGTCCGGTCTTTCCTGACATATAGAATATAAATATCATCCATATGATAACCGGAATCAGATACAGGAAACGTTTTTTACTGTCTGCTGTATTGTGTTTTCTTTTTGCTGATGATGCCATGCTGTTTGCAGATCTGTCTGTATTCTTATTTGCTTTTCTATTTGTTGTTCTTGATCCGCCTGAATTTTTATCTTTGTTTATATTTGTGGATTTTACTTTATTTGTTGAATAATTCTTCCGCATCTCTGTCCGAATCCTTTTCTGATCTGTTTATTTTACTCATTCTTTATTCTTTTACCTTACTGTTCTTTCATCTTGCCATTTCTTCTCCCGTGTTTTTCTGAAATAATTTGCTCTGGTCAAATTATCCAAAAAATAATATTCAGACATCCCGCATACCTTTATAATAGGTGCTTTTTTTCAGCAGATTTCACATTGTAGAAAAATGGCGGATTTGATAAAATTTCAAAAGAGCGTAACTTGTACTCTATTGTACTACAAAAAGAAGATTTTTGCTCACAAAAACAAAAATGGGAGGACATTACATGTTTAAAAACAATTCAAAAAGAAGGAGACTTTCAGATCTCCTTATTCCCGGCATTATATTCGCAGTCATTGGTGCCGTATTTGCCTTTCAGGGGATTCGTGATTACAACAATCTGAACGGCGATCTTCTCAATCTGAATACTGCATCAGTAAGCGATCTGGCTGATGGCAAATATGTAGAGATCAATGTTGAATATGCCAATTATTCATTCTGTGAAAATGTCGAAACTACCAATTACGTATTCAAACGAACTACAGAACAATATTATCTGATCAATGCACTTGAAAATAATGATTACTATCTCGGATTGAATGTCTCAGAATCAAAGAAAGATGATCTTGAAAAATTATCGGACTATACCTGGTATCATTCAGATACCAATCCGGGACCATTGCACTATACCGGAAAGCTATGCAAATCAAACAATGAAATCATGGGGTATATGAGAGATTTTGTCTATGACATGTACGCATCCTCCTATGACATCACCCTTACCTCTGAAGACAAAACACTGCTGGATTCCTATATGCAGCCATACTACATCAAGGTCATGACAAAAGAAGGATGCCGCACATCTATTATCATCGGACTTGTATTCTTTGTCATCGGAATCCTGCTCGCTGTATTTGCTTTCATCAGACATAAGAATATGGTCTATACACCGGAGATCCCGACAACACCTTATCCGGATGCATATGGTGATCCAAATGCTCCTAATATGAATACCGGTATGAACTATACAGATTCCGGCGTACAGAATCCGGGTATGAACTATACTGGTTCCGGCGCACAGAATCCGGGTATGAATGATACATACAGCCCTTATAATGGAACAATGCAGTATGGTGATCAGGCATATACAAATACAAATCCTGAAACCTCTGAGCCAACCACTCCATTCTCAAACACAGATGGCACAAATACAGATACTGCAAGTGGCTTAGATCCTAACACCTTTAGCGGCAATGGCAATTCATCTTTTAAATTAAAAGATTAATCAATATTATAAATATAATCTCTATATTTAAAAGAAAAATTCAATAGAAAAATAATATCGAACGAACTTCTAAAAGAGGTTGATTCCGTATAATAAAAATCCGACTGTCAAAAAATTCTGACAGCCGGATTTTTTATTAGAGTGTATTATATATTTACTTCATAATTATTTTGCCGTGCCATTTCTCATGCACGCTCATTCATAGAATAATTAACCGAAATATCTCTTTAAGAGACCTTCAAATGCCTTTCCATGTCTTGCCTCATCTCTTGCCATCTCATGAACAGTGTCATGGATTGCATCCAGATTCAGTGCCTTTGCACGTTTTGCAAGATCTGTCTTACCCGCAGTTGCACCATGCTCTGCTTCTACTCTCATCTCAAGGTTCTTCTTTGTTGAATCTGTAACTACTTCACCAAGAAGCTCTGCAAACTTAGCTGCATGCTCTGCTTCTTCATAAGCTGCCTTCTCCCAGTAATTACCAATCTCAGGATAGCCTTCTCTGAATGCTACACGAGCCATTGCGAGGTACATACCAACTTCTGAACATTCGCCCTGGAAGTTTGCTCTTAAATCTTCCATGATATCTTCCGGTGCACCCTGTGCTACACCTACAACATGCTCAGATGCCCATGTCTTATCATCACTCTGTTTGATGAACTTCTCAGCAGGTGCCTTACATACAGGGCACTGTGCAGGAGCTTCTTCTCCTTCATATACATATCCACATACACTACATACAAACTTTGCCATAATTAAAATCTCCTTTGCTTTTTTCTATTCTTATTGAGAAACGTTATCAATTTCTATGATTCTATTTTACACAATTTTTGATAAATGTCAATAGTTATTAGGAATGATTCTCAATTATTTTTTTATTTAATCAGTCTTTGTGCTGTCTGTCCTTATTCTGTAAGAAGCTGTTTATCTGTGTTCTCCAAGGAAGAATAACGCCAGTGTTCCCGGCCCCGAATGTGCTCCGATCACCGGACCGACATAGGATATCGTGATCCTGTCATTTCCGAATCGCTCTTTAATAATAGAAGCAAGTTTCTCTGCATCTTCTATACAGTCACCATGACTGATAAAGATATCCTGATTTTCCGGATGTACCGCCAGCTTCTCCATCCGATTTACAAGTTCTGTGATTGCTGCTTTCCGTCCTCTGACCTTACTTACATTGATCAAATGTCCCTCGTCGTCCACATGCAGGATTGGCTTGATCGACAGCATCGTTCCAACCGTTGCTGTCACACCTGATATACGACCTCCTCTTTTTAAGAAGAAAAGATCATCTACTGTAAACCAGTGGCATAGCTTTAACTTGATATCTTCTATATACTGTGCATTCTCCTCCAGACTTTTTCCTGCATCTTTTGCCTGACATGCTTTGTATACCAAAAGTCCCTGTCCCATAGATGCCGCAAGGGTATCAACACTGATCATCTTTCGTTCCGGATACTCCTCCATTAATTCCTGACCGGCCATATACACGGTCTGATAAGTAGAACTAAGTCCGGATGAAAAGCCAAGATATAAGATATCTTTCTTCTGATTAAATAAAGCTTCTATCGCCTCCGATGCCTGCGAGATATTCGCTGCAGAAGTCTTGATATTTGCCCCATTCCTTAATTTGCTATATACTTTCCCAATATCTGCCTGATCATTATGAAAGCTTCCCTCCCCCTCAACAATAAAATCAAGCTGTAAGATCTCCAGTTGATATTTCTTCACGATATCATCCGGCAGATCACAGGATGAATCTGTCAATATAACATAATCATTCATTTTAACATCCTCCATTACCTTTTTATGGCAAATATGGTTTTTAAAACCACATGATATATTTTACCAAATCGCTATGTAAAGTATACCACACCTTATAAACAGGCACAACAAAAAGGTGCTGACATATAATCTCTTCTGATATATATATCAACACCTTTTCATTAATTCTATATTTTAATTATCTGTATGTTACCATTAAAGACTCTGTAAGTCCTGTACTCTTCTGATACATAGTAACGAACACATCTGCATATTTCTTGTTCAATGTGATTTTCTTGGAAAAACTGGATTTATTTACATCGTAATGTTTACTCTTACCATTATATACACTTACTGATTTAATCGTCCATCCCTTTTTAGCCTTTATGTTCAGTGCCTTCTTTGATACCTTTTTTGAAATATAGATATAATCATTTTTCGCAAATTTCGAAGTATATTTCTTGCTTCCAATCTTGATTGAACTTACAGGATTGGTATATTTCTTTACAGTAAATGTAGTTTTCAGCTTAACACCCTTTACTGTACATGTAATAGTTGCCTTACCGGCCTTCTTTCCATAGTCTACACGAATATATCCGTCTTTTGCCGATACCTTCATATCTTTGTTTGAACATTTTAACTTTTTGATCTGAGATGCCTTTGTACATCCCATAATACTGATAACACCAGCTACCTGAGTTACACGATCCGGCTTATAGGAAACAACTCTGTCACTATACGGGTTAATATACACAGTCTTACTGGTTGCGGCACTTACATCCTTCATGCTTGTTGCAGGTACTGCTAATAATGTGAATACCATTGCAAGGGCTAAAAATGCAGCTAATAATCTCTTTGTTGCTTTTTTCATTTTTCTACTACCTCCATAAAATCATCTTTTATCCGGCGGCATTCTGACCTCTCATCTGTATGCCCCAAATTTAGTTTTATTTTATACTATTTTCCATTTTTTTACAATAGGCTCAACGCATTTTAATCCTAAATTAATGTACCCTATTCATCTTCTCCATACCATTTAAAGAAACGTTTTGCATACTTCTCTGCCTTGTTCCTTGAGAAATTAAATCCACGGATCGCACCTTTTTCTTTATAGGTATCCCGGATTCCATTAAAATACCATTCCATTCTGTCATACGAGAAGCCCTTGATATCCTTATAATTATTATATTTGTTATAATAATCGTCGTATTGGTAGTTATCGTACTCGTAGTAATCATCATCCTGTCCCATCATATAGTTATCTACAATGAACTCATATACTTCTTCCGCTCCGTCTGCACCGAGTGATGTCACATACCGGAAATCCACTTCCTTTGGATCCTGATTTTCCAGATTATATCTGGCAACCAGATAAGCCGGTCGAAGGAACGATACGATGATATATACAGTAACGATCACAAACATCGAATAACGCACCAGTGGAAAACGGTCAGTATAAATTCTGACAATCACTCCTGCAAGTACCACAGCAAGAACAGCCAGTGCTGCAAATACCAGAATCCTCATATAAGTAAGATCATATGCTTTGATATACATTGTCATACGAAGTGCCGAAGATGCGATCATCACATAGGTACAGGCCGACATAATAGTCAGTACGATATTAAGCACCGTACTTTTACTGAAAATTGCATGACAGATCAATACCAGTATCACGTTCAGCACCGATACGAACATAAGCTGGAAGAATCCCTGTCTGGCATATTCCGCATAAGTCATATCATCCGGCAATGACATATTATTTGTAAACAGATAAAGGATCTGGATCACTGAAAACAACAGATATACCAGGGTAAGAAGCCCCATTGCCGTGATCGCAATGATCGGTTCATGTGTTCCTTCTTTTGTCTGTCTGTGATGTCTGCTTCCAAATGGTGCTGACACAATGATACCATATGTAAATAACAATGCCACAAATGCAAATACAAGAAACCAGATTGCATCCCACGACAGGAAAATATTTCCAAGTAATGTTTCAACTGCATCTCCAAAGATCTGATCTGCACTGGAAAGCAGGCTGATCATTACGAACAGCAATGGAATCGCAACGACAACACCGATCAGAATATAGACAAATTTCGCACGTTTTCTTGCATTTTCATGTTCTCTGTTATATTGTCTGTAGTCTGAGAAAAACCGGTCAAAACAGGTAAACGGCTCTGCCATCTTCTCGATAACCGTAAGACCATATTCGATAAATCCCATGTTTTTAAGATCATCAAAATACCGGAGAAGTCCTGCACACACAAGGAATAAAATGCAAAGATGATCCAAAACGATCAAAAATGAATCATCGGTCCTGCACACTGAGATTCCGAGAAGAAGGATACCAACATAATATGGAATCAGCTTTGCCTGCTTTCCAAACAGCTTACCAAATGATAACTGCTCTCCACCGTTTAACGGCAGATTCTTCTCATGACGCATGATACTGAAGCTCATAAACAAAACGGTCATAACCGCCATGAATACAGCACAGATACTTGCGTAATTTCGATACATCAGCACACTATAGATCATGGCATAACCAAACGCAAAACCGCCAAAGATCTCAAAACGCTCCGGAGACACTCCCGGTCTTGATCTTCTCGGCTTATAATTGTAATTTGACTGCCATCCAAAATTTGGTGGTGTGTTAAAATTCTGCTGTCCTCCAAAGTTTGGCGGCACGTTATTATAATTCTGCTGTCCTTCAAAGTTTGGCGGCACATTATTATTCTGCTGTCCTCCGAAGTTTGGCGGCACGTTATTATAATTTGGCTGTCCGTCATAATTCGGTGGTGTTCTATTTATATCCATATTAAGTTACCTCCCATTCCATCCTGTAACAAAAAACCTACATCCATAGTTTCATGTTACCTGTTTTTTGTCAAGTGAATATTTCTTAACAACCGATTCTCTTTTTAATAACCAACTCTCTTCGCCAATCCTACTGTCTGAGATCTGTGTACATACCAAACAATAAAAAGATACAGATCATTAATCGAAATAATAAAATATCCCCGAGTAATGAATCATAAATTTTGAACGTATCATCACCCGGGGGTATATTATAATATTATGAGCATAACTCACATCTGTTATCTATACTTTTACAAATTGCAGATTTCCTTTACACTTGATACAAGAATATCCAGACCCTTTACCAACTGATCATCTGGAATCGTAAGTGCAGGCATTAATTTCACTACATCATTATCGCGACCTGCGCGTTCAATGATAAGTCCCTTCTCAAAGCATCTGTTAGCGATCGCAAGTGCCGTCTTTCCATCAGCAACCTGAATACCCCAGATAAGACCGATTCCTCGGATCTGAATGGTATCACTCTGTAAATTCTCTTTAAAATAATTTCCGACAATTTTCTCTTTTCGTTTTACTTCTGCTTCTACATTATTTTCAAGCATATACTGAAGACCATATCGGGCTGCGACCATCGAAAGCTGGTTTCCACGGAAGGTTCCATTATGCTCGCCCGGTGCCCAGATATCCAGTTCCGGTTTGAACATTGTAAGCGCAAATGGCATACCATATCCACCGATTGATTTTGACATTACGACCATATCCGGTACGATTCCTGCACGCTCAAATGAGAAGAAAGTGCCGGTTCTTGCACATCCAACCTGAATATCGTCAACGATCAGAAGAATGTCATACTTATCACATAATTCTCTGACAGCCTTTAAGTATTCAACCGAGAATACCTGAACGCCACCCTCTGCCTGAACGGTCTCAATAAATAAAGCGGCCGGCTTCTCTACACCAGAATGATCATCTGTCAGTAACGTCTCCATATATTTGATCGTATCAAATTCAGGGAACATATATGGTGCAGGAATATGTGTAACATCGTTTAAACATACACCGCCTCCTTTTCTGCTTCCGGAATCACTGGTAAGAGCCAGAGCTCCGAGTGTCATTCCATGGAAACAACCCATAAGTGCCCAAATCTGATTTGTCTTTTTAACTTTTCTTGCAAGTTTTAATGCTGCTTCAACTGCATTTGTTCCTGTTGGGCCGGGGAACATGATCTTATAATTCAAGCCTCGCTTCTGAAGAACTTCTTCCTCAAAATAACGGATAAATTCTTCCTTTGGCTCTGTCATCATATCAAGAGAATGGATAATGCCATCATTTGCAAGATAATCGATCAGCTTTCCTTTAATAAAATCATTGTTATGACCATAATTTACCGCTCCCGCTCCACAGAAGAAATCAATATAATCTGTACCATCCGTACTGGTAATGATCGATCCCTTTGCTTTTGTAAAGATTGCAGGAAAACTTCTGCAATATGATCTTACCTCTGATTCGTATGTTTCAAATACCTCTTTACCATTCATTGTCTTTGTGCCTCCTTAGCTGTTAAGACTCTTATTCGTATCTCAACTTTTCATCTTCAAATTCTGAAAGCCTCTGTCTGTACGCCTTCATAATGACTTCTTCATATGCAAGCTTTGGTTCCTTGATTCCAAGAAGTGTCATCAGATATTTAACAAATAACGGATTTAATACAAGAAACGGTCCTACCGTATAAGTACCGAAGAAATTGTTTCTCTTTAATCCTTCTGTCTGTACACCCGGATGAAGTCCATCACCGCGGATCACATCATAAAAATAACTGTTTGAATTATCTCCATAGGAATGACTGAACTGTGCTTTAAATCCTACCAGTTTGATATCTTCATATTTTCCGAGGATCAATGAATTATAACGATGCATCATATCTCTCTTCGCATAAGTATCAAAGAAGCCCAGTCCGGTTATCTTACTTCCATCTTCATTCTCAATGTACATTTCCATGATTTCCATGGCATTACCCGTGAATAAAAATACTGTTCCTGCATCAATCTGTGCTGCAAGCTCTTCCTTATACGGCATTAATGCTTCTATCGCCAGCTCCTGCTGGTTCTCTGTCATGGAACCCATATATACAAAATCCGCTCCGCCATCCGCAAACGCCGGTTTGTCATGCAGTCCAGTGTAGATCACCTCTGCATCAGGAATGCATGATTTCAGATAATTAACATTCTGCAGCTCTCCGAAAAGATTGGCAAATTCACCATAAAGGACTTCGATCTTAATACCTGTTCCCATTTTTCTATGCCTCCTTTTCGTTTATATACTGCTTAACACTGTCTCTGAGTTTCATAGCCGTATCTGCTGCATATAACTCATGAAGTATATAGATACTGTCTGTATCATTTAATTCCAGAAGTTTATAAGCACCTTCTTCATCAGAAGTCTCTTTTAACTTCTCTTCAGGCACACCTGCCATCATCAGACGAAGTTTATAATCTGTTGTACGGACACCCGCAATAACAATATTTGTAATATTCGGCTGATTTAAGAATTCAAAATCGCAGTCAAAAATCCATGTCATGTTTTCGGATGAACCCCGTCTGTCAAAGATATCATCCAATAACAAGATGATCTCTTTCTTACCCGGTTCCTTTGCTACATACTCAAATACACAGGAGCATGCGATCGGATTCTGACCTTTCGCCATATGGGTAATTACATTAATGCCCTTTACAGATTCCTTTGAGTAACGGGACTCTACAATATTCAGATTGTCAAATGATTTCTGAACCTGTTCTTCTGTAAGTCCGGCTTCCCGAAGTGTCGTAATCGCTGTTAACTGGTTATACAGATTAAAGATGCTGTTGCTTACCATATGGTAATTTTCTGTCTTATCTCCATGTGCAACAGCCATAACATTTTTATCAAAATCAAGCTCTGCCTTATAATCTCCAACCGGTGATGCATAGCCACAAAATTCACACTTTGCATTTCCGATGTGATGATATCTGACGTAGTTATATTTCAATTTGTGATGACATTTTGGACAGATTCTCATATCATTGATCAGATTAATGCTCTCTTCCCTGTCCGAAGGCAGTCTGTTGATTGAAAAATATGTTTTTTTATTTTTCTCTCCAAGGTTACAACTGATCAGATCATCTGCATTTAATATCAAATGAGATTCTTCCGGCAGACTGCTGTTTATAATATTGAATATAAATTCCGGATTAGCATTTCTGTGAATGGAATCACGGAACAGATTCGTACATACTGCAAATGTCGGCTTTATATATGGATATATCAGTTTTGAGCTTCTCTCATCGATTTCAAATACTGCGATCTTTTTCCTTGTTTTTCCTGAAAGCTTGCTTTCAGCGATCAGGGCACTTGCAACTCCGGCATTAATATTTGATCCGGCACGATTACTTAAGACATCGTAACCATTTTTTTCCAGTGCATCAATGATCATATTACATACTGTAGTCTTACCATTTGTACCTGTAACACTGATGATCGTCTCCGGCTTTTCTATTCTTCCAAGGAAATCAGGACAAAGCTTGATCGCCAGCTTTCCCGGAAAATAACTTGCGTTCATCTTCAACATTCTCTGCATGGTTCTTGCCAGCTTACTCATGAACAAAGCAAAGAAGAACCTTACATTCTTTTTATACATCTAGCTACCTCGTTTCGTATCTGTAAATTATCATTAGTATGTCCATTTAAGCCACATATAATATAACCACTTATTCAAAAATATGTCAATCAATTTGAACTATTTATTCGGTTTATTTCGCCAACACCCTCTTTTACTTAAAAATGGCATCTGCCGGATCAGGCAGATGCCAACTTGTTTTTTTCAATATCGAGGGTTTCTTTTATTCTTCCTCATTTACCTGAGAAAGCTTGGCTGCCTGATCTGCTGCGATCAGACTGTCGATAATCTCATTCAGATCACCGTTTAAGATCTGTTCCAGCTTATACAAGGTGAGTTTGATTCTGTGATCGGTTACACGGCCTTCCGGGAAGTTATAAGTACGAATCTTCTCTGAACGATCTCCGGTTCCGATCTGGCTCTTACGGTCTGCAGCTTCTGCATCATGCTGTTTCTGAAGCTCCATATCATACAGCTTGGAACGGAGCAGCGCAAATGCCTTCGCCTTATTCTGAAGCTGGGACTTCTCGGTCTGGCTGTAAATTACGATACCGGTTGGTATATGTGTCAGACGAACGGCTGAATCTGTTGTATTGACACACTGACCACCGTTACCGGATGCTCGCATGACATCGATACGGATATCATTTTCATTGATCTCTACATCAACTTCCTCTGCTTCTGGCATAACTGCAACTGTTACAGTTGAGGTATGGATTCTTCCGCCAGACTCTGTCTTCGGGATTCTCTGTACACGGTGAACTCCACTCTCATATTTCATCTTGGAATATGCACCATCACCTGTGATCATAAATACCGCTTCCTTGAAACCACCGATTCCATTCTCATTTACACTCATCAGTTCTACTTTCCATTTGAACTGATCAACGTATTTCTGATACATTCTGTAGATCTCATATGCAAATAATGCGGCTTCATCTCCGCCCGCACCTGCACGGATCTCGACGATAACATTCTTGGAATCGTTCGGATCTTTTGGAAGAAGCAGAATCTTTAATTCATTTTCCGTCTTTTCTACTGTTGCCTTTGCTTCATTTAATTCTTCCTTCGCCATTTCACGAAGCTCTTCATCATTTTCTTCTTCAAGCATAAGCAGACTGTCTTCGATCGTCTGCTTTGCATCCTTATATTCTTTATATTTCTCGACGATAGGAGTCAGTTCGCTCTGCTCCTTCATTAATTTACGGAACTTGTTCTGATCAGATACGATGTCCGGATCCGTCAACTGGTTATTTAATGTATCAAGTCTGTCTACTAAATCTTCTAATTTATCAAACATAATAATCCTCCTGCAGCACATGCTCATTTCCTGTTCATGTGTCTGTTAATATATCCAGCCTTTTTTCAGGCTTTTCTTCCAATTACAACCCTGTCATTTTCTGCGAGGTCTTTCACTACGCGTACATCTTCAAAATGCTTATCTACAAGGAGCTGCTGCACATCATGTGCCTGATGATTACCAATTTCAAATAAAATATATCCTTTTTCATTTAAATAACTCTCCGCATTCTCTATAATTGCTCTGTAAAACTTCAATCCGTCCGCATCGCCGTCCAATGCCAGCCTCGGCTCATAATCCCGAACCTCCGGCATCAATCCATCGATCACTTTGCTCTCTATATATGGTGGGTTGGACAGGATCATATCATATCTTTTATCTATCTTATCAAATAAATCTGATTTTATAACAGTATAATCAGATACTTCTAATCGTTTCGCATTTTTTGTCGTAAGTACGATCGCGGAATCTGAGATATCACATAGATCTATATGAATATCCTGATTCATAAGTGCTACCGACAATCCGATGCACCCGGAACCACAGCACATATCCAGCACAGACATCTTATCAGAATGTATGTCCTGAATCAAGCGGTTTGCCTGTTCCACCAGAACTTCTGTGTCAAATCTTGGAATCAGTACATCCGGTGCAGTCTCAAAATCATACCCCATAAAGCACTGTATGCCTGTTATATATTGTAACGGAATACGTTTTGACCTTTTATCGATCAACGCTTCATAGGAAGAACGGATCGTTTCGGTAACATCTTCCTGCCGATTCATAATATATGCCATCTTATCCTGCTTTGATACAAAGAGCCATAATAACTCTGCATCGATATCTGCATCCGGCACATTATGTTCGTTCAGTTTTTCTTTTCCTGCTGTTACAAGCTGATACTGAGTCATACGTCTATTTCCTTTTACATTCACTGGCATCATTTCAACTTCTTAATCTTCGATCTCTCCACGCTTCATAGCGTCCTGATAAGCACGCCAGTCGATCACCGCTTCTACCGAACGAATTGCCACCTCACACATCTCAAGATCCGGTTCCTTCGTCGTAAGACGCTGTACCCACATACCGGGTACACTTAATATATTCGCAAGCTTTGAGTCACTTCTGCCTGCAAACATGATAAATTCATACGAGATTCCCGCAATAATCGGAACCAGAAGTACACGCGACAGCAAGCGCAGCCACATAGACTTCACATTTATAAACATAAATACAATAATGCTTATGATCATAACGACTACCAAAAAACTGGTTCCACAGCGTTTATGGTATCTGGAATGTTTCTTTACATTTTCCGGAGTCAGCGGATCGCCTGCTTCAAAACAGTTGATTGTCTTATGCTCTGCACCATGATACATAAATACACGTTTGATATCCTTCATCAATGATATTAATACTACATATGCAAGAAAGATCACCAGGCGAAGCACACCTTCCGCTACCGCTATCAATGCATTGCTTTTTGTCACATGCTCAAGCAGTCCTGCAATAAATGCCGGAAGCAGCATGAATAATGCGATTGCAATGGCAAGTGATACAATAACGGTTCCGATCATCATCAGATCATCTCCTGTACTGCTTTCTTTTTTATTGTTTTTACTGCCGTTCTCACCTGAACCGCTTCCATTATTACTTTCTGTATCTGACAACCTGGAATCATCTTTATTTTCACTCTTTCCAGCCGGTTCTTCCTCTTCATAAAAATCGGCTGAATATGTCAGCGTTTTAACTCCAATTACCAGCGACTCAAAGAAATTAACCACTCCACGAAGGATCGGCAATTTCAGGATTTTATATTTTTCACCTATCGGTGTATAGCTTTCAACTTTAACTTCAATTTCCTGATCCGGCTTTCTGACTGCTACTGCGTACTGATCCTCGTATTTCATCATTACGCCTTCGATCACCGCCTGACCACCTATTCTGGCTCTTTTCAAATTCTATACCTCGTTAAATTGTTTCCTAAAACAAAAATAGGCTGAGATTAAAAGCTTTAACCTCAACCTATCATCCTTTTTATTAGTTTGACTGTGAAACACCGTACTTACGGTTGAACATATCAATTCTACCACGAGCCTTAGCTGCCTTCTGCTGGCCTGTATAGAATGAATGACACTTTGAGCAAATTTCTACATGAATTTCTTCTTTTGTAGAACCTGTAACAAATTCGTTTCCGCAGTTACATACAACCTTTGCCTGATAATAATTTGGATGTATTCCTTCTCTCATTATTTTCACCTCTTTACAATATCTTTATATGATTTATCCTTATTTCTTTTTATCATTTTGATAAACAGCTTTGTTATTGTATCATAGCGTTCTATATAATGCAAGCACAAATTTTATTTTTATATAAATTTTTCAAATTGAAAATTTTACACTCTTCTATTCTTTATGACAGTCTGTACGAATTCCGCATTATTCTTAGTTTTGGTAAATAAGTCAAGAATTCTTTCTGCAGCTTCATCAGTCTTTAAGCCGTTAAGTGCTTTTCTCATAATATCAACCGCTTCAAGCTCTTCTTTATTAAGAAGGAGATCTTCTCTACGGGTTCCTGACTTAGCTATATCTATGGCAGGAAAAACTCTCTTCTCTGAAAGCTTTCTGTCAAGTACAAGTTCCATATTGCCTGTTCCCTTGAATTCCTCGAATACAACATCATCCATCTTGCTTCCTGTCTCAACAAGTGCTGTTGCAAGTATTGTAAGGCTTCCCCCTTCTCTCATGTTACGTGCAGCACCAAAAAATCTTTTAGGCATATGCAGTGCTGCCGGATCAAGACCACCTGATAATGTACGTCCACTTGCCTGCACTGTAAGATTATATGCCCTTGCAAGTCTTGTTATACTATCAAGAAGTATAATAACATCCTGCTTCTGCTCCACAAGTCTTTTTGCTCTTTCTATAGTCATCTCTGAAACTCTTCTGTGTCTTTCAGGAAGCTCATCAAATGTAGAATATATAACTTCCACGTTATCACCAACTATAGATTCCCTTATATCCGTTACTTCCTCAGGACGCTCGTCTATAAGAAGTATCATAAGATGCATTTCTGGATTATTCTTAGTAACTGCATTGGCAATCTGCTTAAGAAGTGTTGTTTTTCCTGACTTAGGCTGTGACACGATCATACCTCGCTGTCCTTTACCTATAGGAGATATAAGGTCTACCATTCTCATTGCTATTGTGTTGGAATTCTTTTCAAGATGGATTCTTTCATTAGGAAATATAGGTGTAAGAGTTTCAAAGGCTCTTCTTCTTTGTGCCACTATAGGACTAAGACCATTAACTGTTTCTAAAAAACTGATAGCTGAAAACTTTTCGCTCTGTGTCTTAGGTCTTTTAGGTCCTCTTATGATATCTCCTGTCTTTAAGTTAAACTTTCTGATAAGTGAAGGTGCAACATACACATCATTATCTCCCGGAAGGAAATTCTCACATCTGATAAATCCATATATATATTCTATCCCTTCTTTTATTTTTAAGCATTCTGCAAAATTATAATAATTATTCAGAACATGTTTACCAAACTATATTTTTAACATTTTTTACACA
>OGGC01001236.1_pt1 | contig 17895 bp, 16 predicted proteins | sample 1571181 | NCBI WGS metagenome assembly OGGC01 (sample SAMEA2581930, study PRJEB24529) | metagenome | biome: Human gut stool | place: China | collected 2011 | reverse complement strand
CTGGCAGATGGTATGACTATGAGTGCCAAGAAGGATGGTATCGTCAATATGGGAGGCTTCATTGCTACACGAAAAAAAGATTGGTACGAAGGTGCCAAAGGCTTTTGCGTGCAATATGAAGGGTATCTTACTTACGGTGGTATGAATGGTCGTGACATGAATGCACTTGCCACAGGACTGGATGAGAATACGGAATTTGATAATCTGGAAACCCGCATCCGTCAGGTAGAATATCTGGCAAAGAAGTTGGATGAATACGGTATTCCTTATCAGCGTCCAGCAGGCGGACATGCCATTTTTGTGGATGCAACGAAGGTACTGACGCATGTACCGAAGAATGAATTCCCGGCACAGACTCTAACGGTTGAATTGTATCTTGAAGCCGGTATCAGAGGATGTGAAATCGGTTATATTCTGGCAGACCGTGATCCGGTTACTCGTGAGAACCGTTTTACCGGATTGGATTTATTGCGTCTTGCTATTCCCCGCCGCGTATATACGGATAATCACATGAACGTGATAGCAGTAGCGTTGAAGAATGTTTTCGACCGTCGTGAAAGTATTACTAATGGAGTCCGTATTACTTGGGAGGCTCCCCTGATGCGTCATTTCACTGTTCAATTGGAACGTACATAACTACTTTCTTTTTCATAATACAAATGAGGTTACCCGAATTCATATATTGAAGGGGTAACCTCATTTCTTTTATTTATCTTCTTTCTCGTTATTCATTCTGTAACTTAATGCTCCTGACGGGCATTTCTTGATTTGAGCGATCAATTCTTCCGTCGTTGCATTTTCAGCCGTTATCCACGGTTTTTCTTTCGGATGATACACATTCGGAAGGGTCTTGGTACAAATGCCTGCATGTTGGCACAGGCCGGGTTGCCAGATGATGGTCACTTCCCCGTTCGTATATTCTTTCTTTATATTCATAACTATTTATTATTGAATGTGAATACCTTTCATTACAATTCTTTTCCATTCGGGATGTTTGTGAATGTATCCCGCTACAAACGGGCAGAGAGGTACTAATCTAAGTCCTTGTTTTTCTATATCTTTTAATGCTTTTTCTACTAACTGGCTGCCGATGCCTTTACCACCCAGTTGAGTGGGTACTTCGGTGTGTGTCAGGTAAATCTCCCCATTCGTTGATTTTATATACTCAATCTTTGGAGTATATTGATCGACATGGAACTCATATTGGTGACGTTCTTCATTGTCGATCAGTTTATAATCTGCTTCCATAACTCTTCGTATTGATTGTTTACTGTATGTATAACACGCGGATGATGAAATTTGTTTTGGGAAAGTTACAGAATAAAATGTCCGGGCGAAATCCCTTCGACCGGACACCATTCAAATAAACTTGGCAGAGTTTACTTTAAAATTTGATAATATGTTGAAAATCAAATATTTTATTTGAAAACTCTGTATTGGTTTAAACTTTTGGTTTAAAGTTTTTAGCACCCTTTTATTTTCTTGTTTTGATGTCCGATAGCGTTAAATATTACAAAAGTAATATTTTGAAACAAGAGTAACCTTCAAATTTGAAACTGAATAGAATGAATATAGTCATTAAATTCAATGCTCTTTCCTCGAAAGCAATGATGCAAAAACTACATGGCAGGTCTTCTGACTTGTTTCGTTTATAAACTGCCTTCACGAGATTTTCTCATTGGCGAAAGTGTTGTTTATAACTTTTTAATATGAAACTTACAGCAGCGGGACTGTTCAGGACTTACACCTGATTCCCTTTTAATTACTCCTCTCGTGCGAGAGTTGCAAACCAATGTGACGCAAAGATACGCATAAATATTGCAATTTCATAAATTATACTTGAAAAAATGAAATTCTAATCAATACGCACTTTATTTACGCAGTCGCAATTACGCACTTTTTGCGCATTCATTTTACGCACCCTTATGCCACTTCTTCATACTCTACATATTCGGCTTCCGATTCTTCTTGTATTATCGGGGATGATTCTGTGGAAACATTGGCAACCTCTTTCAATTCTTTAAGCCAATTTCTAACCGTACCTTCTGCCACACCCAACTCTTTGGCAATCGCCCTATTGCTCAAACCTTCTTCATGGAGTATCTTTACTTTTGCCTTTAGTATATTTTTATCCTCAGACTTGGACGGTTTCAATAACTTTTCTTCTGCCGAACAACCCTCTTCCACAAATTGCGGAAAATTATCCTCCTTGACTATTCTATATAAGATTACATTATCTCGTCCATGTTGATTTTCGCCTTGTCTCACTTTTATCTGTTTCAAGTAAATCGTCTTTTCATCCATTTGAGAACGTCCCATCGCAAAACTACTATCGCAGAAGTTCATCAACCTTTTACTCCCTGCTAAATCATCAGCCACAATTTCCTTCTTTGAGTTTCTCTTCTTGGTATGGGCAATTACAAGTAAACTCAGTCCGTATGTATGCTTCATCGCTGATAACCGTTTCATAATTCGAGTGGCTTCCATACCTTGGTCAAGTCTTCCACACAAATAGGTAATGTTATCCACAATATATGTTTTTACTCCCATTTTCACCCCTTCTTCTATCTTTTGAAATAAATACGCCTCTACTTCATTATCCGTACAGACTTGTTCAATCCTTAAACTTGGGCGATAAAGATTGTCAGAGAATTTATAAGGTACTCCCGTTTTATCATTCGTATAACGTGAACGAAATTGGCTCAAAGACAATTCATAATCTAAATACATTACTTTACGTTCTTGTGCTATATCCTCAGCCATTTGCATGGCATATAGACTCTTACCAACATTGGATTCTGCAAAGAATATACATAGTTCATTTTCGTACCAAAATGTCTTATATAATGCCTTTGTTGGTGGAAGTTTCAAGGCTTTTTCCATAGCTTCATTTGCAGTTAAATATGTCTGAACTCTTGTTTCAATATTATTTTTTTCCATTTTCTTCTTTTTTAAATATTAGAAGGCATAGTTTCTACTTCCAAAATCATTTATTGACATTGGCTGTTACTATATAATTGTTTGCTGCCTTTATCCACAAACAATATATTATCAAGTATTTAAATCTTTCTTATTTAATGGAACTACCTTTTGAGCAGTAGGCATCCTAAACGTTCCATAATCACCCTTAGGAAAGGTAACTCATCAATCAGAAAGAGTGCTCATTCCTTTCTGATTAATGATGCAAATGTAAAAAGAAGAAATGGAATTTGGCAACTAAAATCCAACACTTGTTATCCAATCCAAAATCCAAACCAAAAATCCAATAAGCAATTCTAATTTTTTATATAAGTTTACTCCAATTCTTTTGGTACTTCAAAACCGTACTTTTTTAATGCTTGTACTATGTATGCAATATTTTCATTTTTTTCTCTAAATAATTCAGGCTTATGAATGTATTTATAAGCAGAATTATTCGCTTTATTGGTTATGTCATAGTCTTTATTTGTTACATAATTTGCAATCTTTATAATTGTTTCTAAGTCAAGTTTACTACGTAACATATAATACAACACAGCGGTTCTATTCTTATTAGAAGTGCCATTTACTTGTTTGCTGTTAGATGATAACATTGCTTCTGCATCTACTTGTTCGTTGGGAGTTTCTTTTTTTTGATATAGATATTCCACATATTCATCGTAAGCCGTTTCTTCATATTTCTCAGAAATATATTCTAATTTATTGGGATTTTCCAAAAAATCTTCTAATGTGTCTTTAACAAATAAGAAACGCCAAGTTGTAATTTTCAAAGAGTATTCTTTACATTCATAAATAAAAGCCAAATACCCGTTCTCCTCTAATTGTTCAAATTGGATTAATAAGTCATTTATAATCCGTAATAGATATTTCATGCAAGGAAACTGATATAATTCTTGCTCCCCATAAGTAGCATATCCAATAAGATAACTATATAATTGCGGAGTCGTCTCAAAGTACAATATGTTCCTTAAGAATTGTCTGCAACGCCACCAATCGTAATATTTAACAAGAATTTCATCTAAATTAATTTTTTGAGCATCCGAAATACTTCTGTCATAATTCTCTTTGATATTGTCTGTTATCTTAGCAATATCCCTTGCATCTATATCCATTGTTTCCTTGTTTTTATAATTTGCCACTAAAATACAAAAAAAGAGTAATCCCAATAGACTACTCTTTTAAAAATGATGAATAAAATGAGGTATCGCTATACCCTTTAATACTTAAAGAATCAGTATATATAACTTTGAATAAGTAAATCTTATTCATGTCATATATTAATAAATATCTCGTTCTTTTTCATATCACGTATGTACCGTTCAGAATAACACATTGGTGGAGGATTGAGATAATAACCCCTACATACGTGAGGCAAACCATTTTCCTTTAAGCAATCTTCAAAGAAAGCATCAATTAAAGAGATTACAGAAGTACATGAAGATACTTCGCAAATAGACATCTTCTGTTGGTATTTAACCGACATTTCTGATACAAAACTTTTTAAAGTAGTAAAATCGCACTGTTCTTTACGCTTATTAAAATTGACGACAGCAAAGGTAAGCAAATAACCCTTATTCATACAGTAACCGAATATTGGAATATAACGGAAATCCTTTTCTATAATATCTGTTTGTAGTTCTTTTATTACTCCTTTCTCTACGCAATCAATATCATTAACTCCTATCAGTACAAATCCATGCTGTAAATATCGCCACAGTTTTTTTTCAATAATTTCATCAAATGAAATTAAAGGATGATTATTATTAGTGGAAGTTCCAAACAACTCTTGTATAAGATTCATATTCAGAGGGTTGAATATTATTATATTTATTCTAAACTTTCTAATATTACACTATCGTCATTACCACGATATTTCATACTTTTAATATCTCATTTGGGAATGTACGTTCCCTGATTTCAAATCCACCGTCAAAGTAACTCCACTGTCTAACTTTATCTCAATAGTAGATTTATCCGTCCAAGAAACTTCACGGGCCCCCCAATTAGATTCATGCCCGTAAATAACAAAATATTTTTGTTGTTTCTTATTCAATCCATAAACAGAACCTCTCCATGAATAGAAAATTTCATAATCTTCATTAGGTGTAATTGACATAGTGCTTCGTTTAGCCTCTTCATAGCTTTTATCCTTATCGTAATATGTAAACCTGATTACCGCTGAGTCATTATCTCTTAGATTATCAATCTGAGGATTGTCTTTTAGCCACTTTTTTACGGCATTTTGTGATAATTCCAAATTCAAATCATCCGCTGTTGGACGATATATATAAGCCGAAGATTCAGCTTGTTTTAATAAATATTCTGCTTCAACAGTATATTTCTTTATTTCATCCAATCCAACAAATTCTCCCTCAACCGATTCTACATGTTTCCCATTAATTTCCGAATAAACAGACCAACAATTAAAATCAAGGGTTACAATCCTCTTTGTTTTCAAATTATATAATGCGAAATACAATGTTCCATAGCAAGGAGGCATTGCATTACCTGCATTTCCTTCCCTACACATAAAAAACACGTATGGAACGTTGTTCAACTTCACATATTTAGGCATTTCTTCATCCTGCATATTAAAATCTGAAGCTTTAACATTAATTATCCCACCTGCCATTCCTGAGCCAATCGGCAGAGTATCTATATTGGAGACCTGCCAATTTCCACCTATGTATTCAATTCTTACAAAGTCAAACTTAAAATCCATGCCATGAACAGGTCCCACAAATGCTAATATCTCCTTATTTTTTGAATCGGACACTAAAACTGTCCAAATTAATTCTTTCTTTTCAGATGGTAAAATTCCACTTCTCGAAAGCGTATTATATGCAATATCATAACTATCTATTATCATTTCACTCGTAGTCACATCATCTAAAGCATCATGTTGTTCACCATTTACTTGTCGGACATTTGTCACAACTTCTTTACTTTTATCTTGACGATTACCAACCTTATATCCAACATACACAATAAATAGGATAGTAAGAACCGCAGCAACACCCCAATATACTCTTTTGCCACTTTTTAAGATTGAAACATTGGATGTTTGCTCGCATTTCTCTGTTTCATTCTTGGATGAAGTATTTGTCGTCTGTGCATTCTCGTTAGTCGGTGTGCCACACATGGGACACGCTTCCGACATGGCAGACATTTGGCAACCACACTTTTTACATGTAATGTATTCCACTTCCTATTTAATTTTAGTTGAGACCTTGTTAGTAATTAACAGAATGATACTTTGTACTGCAAGAGACAATACTATAACCAATAGAAACCAATTGTTTTCAAAAGTTTTGGAAGAAAACAACGATAATACAAACTCTATAGCTCCCAATATGGAAAACAGTACATGCAACGATATTTTAAAACCATCTTTTAGTGCTATCACATTCAAACAAAATAATAGCGCAGTAGTAGCGACTATAACCAAACTACTGACAAACAAGTTGAACACTTCATAAGATGAAAGTATCAAGCCAAACAGTAGATTGGCAACTAAAAGGATTATTCCTATTACTATTATAATCTGTTTCATAGCCGATAAAATTACATGGTTGGTAACTTGGGAGGTAACTCATTGAAGAAAGATGAAAATTCAGGAAGTTGGGAAATAAAGCCCCAATTAGCCATCCCCTTTTTCCAAATTAAAGTATTTCCCTGAATTGTCCCGTTCTCAATATTCACTTTAATGGTATTGAAGTCAAAAGCCCCTTGTTGCTGCCCATTGACTGCAATATAATATTCTTGGACGGGTAATGGGGGAGGTACTGTTAATGACGGAGGATTAACATTCATTGTATTCATTGCCATGTTGCCGACTTGATTACCTATATTTAATCCCATCCCAATCCCAACACCTGAACTGACAAGCCCACCCCCTTCATTGGAAGCCGCATTCTCTAAAACATTGAAGCTACGCTCCATTTGATACACATCCTTTCCCGTTATTTTTAAACGTGCTGCCAAATCTTTTGCTTCCTTCAAACGAATAAAGCTTGGGTCATTCTCCTGAACATTAATCCCTATTACATTGAAATTTTCAAGTTTAAGTCCGTACTTCTCAAATTCAACGCCAATGCGTTGTTGGCAAAATTCGGATATGTCACTTATGTGTGAATTTATATTAATTACCGATATTCCATCTTGGGACAATTTTTCTGAAACAATATTTGTCAGTTTAGACATTATAATCCCCCTAAAATAATTAGTAAGTTTCTCTACAGTGAACGAAGTCATATTGCTTACCAAACTTTCCAAGAATTGTCGTGGGCTGATAATTTTAAACCCATACTGTCCAAATGCCCTTATTGGTACGATAATCCCATATTTCGGGTCTTCAATCTGTATTGGGCTTGCTGTACCCCATTTGCAATCAAGAATGGCTATTTGATTGATAAACCAAACCTCCGCTTTAAAAGGTGTCTGCCCATTGAAGGGAAGATTTATCAATTTACCCAATAACGGAATGTTCTCCGTTTTTAAAGTGTATGTACCACAAATAAATTCATCCAAAATCACACCGCCTTTTACAAAAAAAGCTGTCTGAGTTGGATATACAACTAATTGCGAACCTAATCGCAAATTTTCAGACGAAAACTTGTACACAAGTTCCTTGTCGTTTACCTCACACTTAATTACATCTACAAAGTTCATCGTATTTCATATTTTTTATTATGAATATAAAGAAACAAAGGAAAACAAACAGTTATTACTAAAAAAACAGCTCCTACCCAATAATCATCCGCAAGGGAACTAAGAAAGAAAAAAGAAAAGAAAGAAAAAATGAGCGACAATATTACAGATGATAAACGAGGAGCATCCCCTTTCACCACCTTATCACCATCTAATTCAATTTGTAACACATGTTTAGTTTGATTATCATAAAACAAACGTAGCTTATTCTCTCCATCATATTCTATTTTATCATATCGGCAAGGTATAATTTCCTCACCTGCATAATTTGATATTCCCCAATATTGTTTTTTTACAAGTAACCAATTATCAGTCAAACGTATTTCCTCATAAAGAATTGGTAATATTTGAATCGGATAATTACTTGAAATATCGTACAATCCTCTGTATTTATCTTCTGTTACTTCAACGTATTTGCCTATTAGCCATATATTTTTATAAATACAAGGAAACATAACTTCTCCTTCTCGAATGTTGCATAATCCACTTTTATAGTTTTCGCTAAATATAAGGTAACTACCACCTTCATAATAAGAAAACCGTTCATATTTACATGGCAACAGTTCTATTTCACTATTGCCATTATATAAGCCATATTTGCGAACCTTCCTCAATTCATTACCAACCGTAGCAAATACATTTTTGGCTGTTTCCAAGTAAAAGCATTTACCATCTTCCAAACGATAACTTTTAACGTCAATCCAATCATATTCAATAGGAACTAATATCTTCTTTGACTTGATACTGTACGCCCCCAACAATAGTTTTTCTCCATTATTTCGCAAAGACATTTTTTTGCCTATAATCACAAAGGGAAGAACTATACGCACACTATCATATTCAAAAGGAACAATTTGCAATCCTTCTGAATCCAACACACCCCATTTCCCATTTTCTGTATTTTGAACAGCCCTAATGGTTTCTTGTTTTGAAGTGTGTATTGTGTCTTTTTTTTCTCCATCAACTTTAAAGGATGTTGAAGAAACAAAGTTTCCACAATACTCACACGCAGAACCAACAGTAACCATCCCACCACAAAAGGGACAAGCTATTTTTTCATGCGCCATAATATCCGTAAAAATCTGTTTCCCGTAGGCTCAAAAAGGAAGGATTATAAAAAAGAAGTGTGAGCCTGAATAGACTTATTCCCAACCTTTGATTGGCTCTCGACTGCCGTGTAACAAATTGAGTAATAAGAAAACAGCTCACACCTTTGGCTGTATATGTTGTTTAAAAACATATATAACAAACCAAAGGAAGAACGTTCTTTATTATTCCATGTTACACAAAGATGAGGTGTCGAGATTCATCAAAGTGGAATAAAGCTAAAACGCTTCCTATAAATTATTATGTCTGTCATTACGATGCAATGACAATGCAAATATAAATATAAAAAGCGAACTTAGCAACGTTCTGTGAGCTGTTTATTTCGCAAAAGTAATGCTTTAAAATAATATTAAATCATTATGCCACATATCTTTGAATTAGTCTTTGAACTTGAACAATCTGAAATTTGCAACCTTTTGAAGAAACAAAACCTTGCTCATTTAATTGCTTTGTCATTTGTGAAATTGTTAGCCCTTCTTTAATCATTGACCGCAACAATGCAACAGCACGCATGTTGTTGGCGTTATTTTTTGCTTTAATTCTGTTGGTCTGATTACTACGGGCAACTGCTTCATTATGCTTGTTCATCAAATTTTCCGATTTACCAAGTTTTACACCTCGTTCCTTCTTCGCCTTCAACGACTGTCGGGTACGTTGGCTTATTAGATTGGCTTCATACTCTGCAATAGATGAAATAATATGCAATATCAGTCTATTTGCTTGGGGAAAGTCACAGAATATAATTTCAACGTCACTTTCCAATAGCTTTGAAGTAAACGCTACATTCCTTGACAACCTATCCAATTTGGCAACAATCAGAATAGAGTTCGTTTTCCTGCACATTGCCAATGCTTCTTGTAACTTGGGACGGTCTGACTTTCTACCACTTTCAGTTTCTACGTATTCAGCCAATATTACACCTTCTTTTACAAAAGAGCTAATAATATCCCTTTGTGCTTCGATGCCTAAACCACTTCTTTCCTGCTTGATGGTAGATTGTCTCAAATATGCTACATAGTTACCCATAATTTTATTTTTAGCTAATTACTTACAGTTACTAAACGACCATTCAATAAATGTAAGTTACTATCAGAAATAGCTGATTTCACACTTTTTTAATCTCCGCAATACAAGTTCCGCCCATAACCCATCGCATAAGAAACGACATCAGAAGACAAACCTTCAAACTCTTTTTTCTTAGGCTTCTCGTTTTTACGAGCGTTGTGCGCTGCCCAACTTGCGGCTATCATTGCATCAAGCCTTGCCGCTTTCGCCTCACGAACTCTAACAGCATCCCGTTCCCAACTCCAAGCCGCTTTCAAACATTCACCCCAAGAACGTCCTTTACGTTGGAAATCATTCTTGTAAATTCTGTGAGCGTCTTTCATCACTTGTCTTTTATCGTATCGGTTCATATTATTGTAGTGTTATTGATTTCTTATTGCATTGCAAATGTAGTGCTTTTAATATACATACACAAATGAAATCGTATATCTTTAGAGCTACATTAACTTATTTTATGTATATCTATCAATATACGTATTAAAAAGAAACGTATATTTGTATTTATAATAAAAATGAATACTTATGGCACTACGAATTAAAGAGGTTATAAAAGAAAAAGGTATGACCGTTCAAACTTTAGCGGATAAAATGGGGATTAACAGAGTAGGACTATCCAATCATATAAATGGAAATCCATCTGTTGCAGTATTGGAAAAGATTGCTGCTGCATTGGAAGTGTCGATACAAGAACTATTTGAAAAAGAAAAGAATAAAAATGTCAACGGATATATTGAGATTGGGAATGAAATCTTTAAAGTCACTTCCCTTCAAGACATGGAAAATCTTCTTACCCGTTACAAACAGCCTGCAAAATGAAAAAAATCATATAGCCAACTGTTTCATGTCTATGTATAATAGTGTAAAATTTGATTTATATAATTGACATTCAATGATATAATGCGTATGATTGAATTTGTATGCTTATTACCATACTTGCTTAAAAATGAATAAAAAATGCAATAAATAAACAAAAATATGGGAAAGTTACCAATGAAGCAACTTATATATACTTTCAAGGATATAAGTATTGATGCAATAATTGAGAAACATATAGAGTTGTTGAAGAACCGAAATCAACCTCAACGAACTATTACTAACTTCAATGAGGTCACTTGTGACAGTAGTTTTATCGCCAAAATCGAAACTGTCGAGGGAGCAAACAAATCATTGCCAAGAAAGCAAATATTATATAAGAAATATGCTTTCTTCATTCATCGACTTATACAACGGTGCAAATCCAACAGAGAGGGAAACTTTACCCGTTTTAATTCCCAAATATTACAAACTGTATTGGGACATGTTTATATTGATATGTTGAAGACATTGGAGACATTGGGTATTATAAAAGTATCAAGTAATTATATACCATCTATTCAGGCTCGTTTAATTGAACTTAATTCTAATCTGCCTACTGTATCGGAAATGAAATATTCATCTTATATTGAAGAATATTCCGACAAGATGCAACAAGAATTGAAAAAATATGAGCAGATACAAATTCAGAAGATAAAATCTGAAATGGGGGATAGCTTGTATGACAATTTTACAAAATCATTAAGATTGCTAAAATTAATACATAGAGAAGAAGCAGAAGATTATAGAGATAGACATCATTTTATAAGTTTAAAATCGAAAGAATATTTTACTTATATTCTAAATGAATATGACAAAGGGAACTTTAATATATTATCTGTTGATAAGAATTTACGTATATATTCCATCTTAAGCCAATCGCCAAGAATATTAAAGAATTTTCTTAATATAAAATTTTCCATAGATATACATAACAGCCATCCCTTATTATTTAATAAACTAATAATTGAAAGATATAATATAAATGATAATATCTTACATATATTGTATAATAATCTTTCTAATATAGATAACTCTTACTGTTCTGTTAGTAAACAACTCTGTAAGTTGTTAGTAAACAATGGAATACAGAAAGAAAAAATTGCAAATATCCCTAATGATATTTGGGAGTACATTTATAAGACTTCAAAGGGGATATTTTGGGATGATTTTACGAGATTGGACGAGTTTAAACGACTATTACGTTCTGACATTAAAGTAACACTATTCCGTGAGGTCTTTTATTCCAAGACACTGACGACAAAAGGAAAAGACTTTGCCAAATCATTTAAAAAGAAATATCCAAGTGTTTATAAATTGGTGAAGGAAAGTAAAAGAGAAGACCGTACTTTCTTGGCTAATCAAATGATGCGAATTGAAAGTGACATATTCAGGAGTACATTAACCAAACTGTACGTCAAACGATTTAAAGTGCTCACAATTCATGATGCAATTGTTGTATTGGATGTAAAAGCCAACAACCAATGTACTCCTGAACTTATACGGTTGATTATCGAAAAGGAATACCTGCGGATAGGTTTGTTTCCCAATGTATCAGTTGACTACTATTCAACGGAGCATGTAGCAAGAGAACTGCGACAAGAAGAACAAGATATGAAAGAAATAAATGAATTGATAGATAGTTTTGAAGTGATAGCCAAAGACGAATCCCATCCAAGGTGTCAAACTTGCAGAGACATACTAAAAGAATTGGAAGATGGGACATCAGAAATTTATATCAACCATGCAACAGATGAATTTGTGTGGCACAAAATTTCCAATTAGCAGACAAAGTGTTTAGAAACTTGTTTCCACTTTGAAAGGAAGTCATTTTTTTTAAGAAAAAATTACGAAAAAGGGGACTACTCGTTAGTAATTTAGCCCCCCCCCTCTCTCCAAGGAGGGGTAACTAAGAGAGGGGTTACGGGGTATCTGTACTTATTGTTATGGTTGATTCTCCCAAGAACCTTCAATCGTTTCTTCTTGTCTCGGTTCATTCTCCCAAGAACTTTCAATCGCTTCTTCTTGTATTGGTTCATTTTCCCATATTCTTAAGTTTGATTCAACTTTTCTTTTTATATTAAAATCGCCTAAATATGATTTCTCTAATGTTTTTAAATCATGTCCTGCCATATTTGCAATTTCCTCTAATGTTGCTCCTTTATCATTCAATACATTTAGAGCGGTATGTCGTGCAGCATAGTATGTAATCCTTTTTTCAGTTAGCGAAGTTGGTGCATTATGGATGGTTGCAATGTAATCATTTAGCGCATCGGCTAAGGTGTTCCAATAGTTCGACATTCTGCTATATATTTGCTTCTTACTTAATTGAGAGTAAGTTTTTTTGTCGAATACGTTTAAAATGAAATCGTCTTCTTTTTTTTTGAAACCTACCTCATCATAATAATAGGGATATAATAGGGAATCAATAATATAACAAGGTAATTTAATATTAACTTCTCTTTTTGTCTTTTGTCTCAATAATTGTACTGAATAATATTCAATGATTTGGTTTTTGGTATTATATTCTTTCATATATTGAGAATCTTTAATTCTTGTGTAATCAAGCGGCATTTTTTTGTATTGCTTGCGTTTTAAGTCTTTCATTCGTAAATATGATAAGTCAATAGGGGCTAATCCGTCAAATGCAACCATGATTAAAAAGATATTTATCGCATTAAAATAGCTATTATTATTAAAGGTGTACGGCTCATTTAGCCAATTATTTAAATGTTCATTTGTACCAATATTATACAAATGTTGAAGAAAGGTAAATCCTTCAAGGTCTAATGTCCTTTTTTCAATGATGCTTGTATAGGCTCTCTTATTATAAGATATTGGTTTATAATATAGAATATGCCCCTCTGTAAATCCCCAATTATATGTTGTAATAAATCGTTTGACTAATTCTTTAGCTTGTTTAACTCCTTTGCTTTTTAAGTTTTCTTCTAAAGTTGCAAACCATGTTTTGTTGATTGATTTAATTGCGATTTCATTCCCATAGATTTTAATCAAAGCATTTTTTAATTGTCTATATTTTCTTGCACTACCTTCCTCGTATGTTTGTATTTTGGCATCAAGTAAATCAAAGAAATTAGTGTATATTGGAATAGTATCGTTGTCGTCAATTTCATTATATATAGCTGTAATTTCTTCATGGGATGCAAGAAGGTCTAAGTCGTATGGACGGTTGATTGTATCGAACTCTGTTACTCTTTGTAAGATTCGTAGATATTCGTCATTGACAATTTTATTTTTCTCTTTATATTTTTTGTCTTGACACTTAACAGCAAGTTTTTCTTTATTCCAATATTCGGCTTTGGTAGAAACTCCCGTCATTACTAATTTGGCTTTTTTATGGTGGATTCTAATGGCGATAGGGTGTTCTCCATTCGCTAATGTTTTACTTTTGAATAACTCTTTTCTGACTTTCATAATCCTATTTTTCGGGGTTCAATTTTATTTTGGTTTAAAGTTGGTTTAAACTTTTATGGTTTAAATCGAGTGATTTTAACTATTGGCAAAAATAGGAATAAATTTTGTAATATACAATATAACAGTGTGTTATAAACGAAAAATGCCAACGTGATTCCCATCAAATTGGCATTCAAATAAACTTGGCAGAGTTTATTGTTCCTTACTTTCTTTGAAGCCGAGTGGATGAATGAAATGAGGGGACGATTTGCCCGTTTCATTTAGACTCAACGCTTTTTCCTCGAAAGCAGTGATAAAAACAGTGCATGGCAGGTCTTCTGACTTGTTTCTGTTGCCAGGCGCCTTCCCGGAAGCGGACTTCCAGTGGCTATTGGTAGTTTGCCTGCAACCTATCATGAAACTTACAGCAGCGGGACTGTTCAGGACTTGCACCTGATTCCCTTTTAATTACCGTCTCCGAACAAAGACAGTAAACCAATGCATCGCAAAGATAAGGAAAAAAGTGGTTAGTGCAAACCGTTTCTTACTTTTCCTTTGCCAGGGTGAATACGAATTCTAATCCGCCCCCTTGGTTGTTCTTGGCCGAAATGGTACCTCCATGGATGATTACCGAGTTCTTTACGATAGCCAATCCCAATCCTGTACCGCCCAGTTTGCGTGAGCGTCCTTTATCCACCCGGTAGAAGCGTTCGAATAAGCGGTTCAGATGTTCGGGAGAGACGCCCACGCCGGTATCGGCAAAACTAAAGTAGTAGAAGTTCTCGTCCTCGCGGAAACAGCTGATGTTGATGCGTATATCCGTGCCTGCATAAGCAATGGCATTGTCCATCAGGTTGCGGAAAATGGAGTATAGCAGGGAGTAATTTCCCCGTAGTTGTATCTTCGGTTTTAGGGAGTTGACTACGGTGATATGCTTTTCTTCCAGTTCCAAGGATACCTCGTTTACGATATTGCCTACCAACAGGCTGATGTCTACTTTCTCCATGTCGATCATGTTGGCGGCTTCGTCCATACGCGTTAATACGGAGATGTCGCGTAGCAGTCGGCTTAACCGGTTGCTTTGGGCATAACATCGCTCTATGAATGTCTGCATCTTCTCTCGGGAAATGTTTTCATTGTTGACGATGGTTTCCAAATATCCCTGTATGCTACTGACCGGAGTCTTCAGTTCATGTGCGATGTTTTGCGTCAACTGGCGTTTCAGGCGGATCTGCTCTTCTTCCTGAGTGATGTCATTGATGGATATCTCGAAGCTTAAATCCTGGAATATAATACATTCCACAATAAACATACGTCCATTCTTATTGATGCTGATAGACATACGCTTTTCTTCCTTGCCCGGACGCTTGGGAGCTTTGTTGATGAAATCCGTGATTTTCTGGAACTCACTGATGGAGAATATTTCCTCTGTTGTTTGCAGGTTGGAGTCTGAAATCAGATTGCTGTACTGTGTGAACAGGTTGTTGACCAGGATTTCTTTCTTGTCCTTATTGAATACGCCCAATCCTTCATGCGAGGTTTGTAAGTGGGTGATCAATTTCTCCCGTTCAATGTATAGCGCCTCTTTGGTTTCCCGCAGTCGCTTGTATATCTGGATGATATGCTGTGAAATCTCTCCCAGTTCGTTGTGCGGGAAGGCGGATTGCATATCTGTTTCCACAGGCTCATTCTTGTCAGCACGTTTGGCAAACTCACGTAGCTGATTGATGGCTGTCCCCAGTTTAGAGGTGAATTTGTAGAAGATGAAAATTAATAGTAATGATACGATGAGGGTAAACCAGATGTAGTGCTGGTCTGCTGCAAGGTGTCTTACAAGGTTCAGGTCATAGGGGAGGGCGGAACGTATGATGTAGCCCTCATAGAGTGTGGCAGAATAGAAGTAGGGTACTCCTGTTGTTTCGGAAGTACGGCGTACATCATATCCTTTTCCTTCTGCCAGTGCTTTTTGCACTTCCGGGCGGTTGATATGATTGCCTAATTTCTGATTTTCGTAGCTGTCATATAATACGTCACCCTGTACATTAACTACCGTAATACGTAAATCCTGTTTGATGTATTTTTGCAGGTATCGTTCCAGTGTGGTGTTCCATAAGCTGTCCGGAATGCGGGCAAGCTCCTGGTGCAACCGTTCATTATAGTCCTGTAGCTGTATATCCAGCAGATCTACCTTGTATTCTTTCTCACGTTGGTATTGATACGCCAGGAAGCATCCGGCAAATACCAGAAACAGTGAAATGACCGAAAGAAATAACCTTCGGCTGAACGACAGGAAATGTGTGGTATTATTCAGCTTCGAAGCAGTATCCATATCCTAAGCGAGTTACGATGCATTTTCCATAAATACCTATTTTCTTACGCAAACGGGTGATGTTCACATCGATGGTGCGGTCCAGTACATAGACCTCGTCGCTCCATATCCGTGCCAGTATATCTTCGCGGGAGAATACGCGTCCTTTGCTCTGGAGGAGTAAAAGTAATATCTCAAATTCTTTTTTGGTAAGAGGGGCTTCTTCCCCGTCGATGCTTACTTTCTTTTTTACAATATCAATGACTAATGTCTTGTAGCTGATTTGCTCCGGTGCCCGTTCCGGTTCTCCCTGTTGGGTGCGGCGCAATACAGCTTTGACGCGTGCGATGACTTCACGCAGAGAGAAAGGTTTGGAGATGTAATCATCAGCTCCCAGATTGAAGCCGGTTACCGTATCATTTTCCGTATCCTTGGCAGTGATGAATATAATAGGTACCTGAGCGGTCTTTTTATCTTTTTTTAGTAAGCTGGCCATTTTGAAACCGGATATTTCTCCCATCATCACGTCCAGTAGCAACAAGCTGTAGCTACCGATATCCATTTTCAATGCCTCTTCGGCAGAGTGGGCCGTGTCCACTTCATACCCTTCATTTTCAAGGTTGAATTTCAGGATCTCGCAAAGGTCCTCTTCATCGTCTACAACTAAAATACGATAATCGTTCATTGCTTTTTCTAATTAATATGAGGTATTCAAAACAAATTCTCCTACCACAAAGTTATACTTTATTTCTTTTCAGCGACAAAGATGCGGTGTTTTTGTTACGGGAAAGTGAAACACGTGTTACAATTCGGTTACATTTTAGTATGTGCTGAAGGTAATTCGGTAAGGCTTTGATACAGTTTTGGTAAGGTGAAGAACTGTAAACTATTACTTTTGCATTCCAGTTTTTCAGTTTTTATACTTACCTTTGTCTTAATATAAATAACATTGGTATGAAAGAGTTGACTAGTATAGATTTTCGGCGATATAAATGGCGTTTGCCTGCTCTGATAGCTTTATTGGTGGTGGTTGTGGCAGGTTCCTTTTGGCTGAATACCGCTCCGTTCCGTTCCGGTTTTGAGATAACGGATGAGTTGGGAGGCAACATCTTTCCTTCCAGTATTCTTTCTGTAGCGACGACGGATGCTCAAGTCATTGTTCCGGCTGATTCTTTATATGTGGGGAACTCTAAATCCTGCATTTCTGTTCGGATTCGTTCAGGAAAGGCATACAGCAGGGTGCGTATTGAAGTTGCTGAGACTCCGTTCTTTTCCCGTTCCGTATCTGAGTTTGTGTTGGCTAAACCACGGACGGAATATACGATCTATCCCGATATTATCTGGAATTACGAAGCGCTGAAGAATAATAATCAGGCGGAACCGGTCAGTGTGGCTGTTAAGGTAGAAATGAATGATAAGGATTTGGGGCAGCGGGTTCGTACTTTTTCTGTTCGCAGCAT
>OGGC01001226.1_pt1 | contig 17978 bp, 10 predicted proteins | sample 1571181 | NCBI WGS metagenome assembly OGGC01 (sample SAMEA2581930, study PRJEB24529) | metagenome | biome: Human gut stool | place: China | collected 2011 | reverse complement strand
TTGGCGATGTTTTTTCCTAAAATGCCACAACCACCTGTTATGACGATTACTTTGTTTTTAATGTCGAATAAGTTTTTCATATCTTCCGTTTTAAATATATCGCTTAGTTATTCTTTAATGCTTTCCAGAAACTCAATCTCTATAATGCGAAGATTGTGTTTTCCTTTATTCGCCTTTGCTTTCTTCTCCATGTCATTGGCCGCTCCGCCTGCCACTTCCACAATTTGCCCGAAAGCATCTTTATCGGTAGTACTTCCTTTCAAGCGGACGGTTATCTTATCGGAACGTACCGGCTTATCCACTTCCAAATGTACATATCCCAGGCTCTTTTCCGTGTTACCGCTCCAAATCAATTCGTTTCCGGCATACACCTCCAAAGGATAGCTACGGGAACGCCATCCGTTCAACTTGATGCAGATGTCATCAACACTTGCCTTTTCAGCTAATGTATAAGTTATCCAAGCGGTACTTAACTGACCGTCATTCGCCCATTCACTCAACTCGTTGTCATCATAGCTATTTCCCGTTTCAGTCTGGTTAGCACCCGCTTCAGCGGATACAATGGCTATGTCGCGTTTAATATCCTTATAAGAGGGAGTCAACGGTGTTTTCCCTTTATCCAACTTTCCTTTCAGAGTCAGTTGAGGCAAGTAGCCGCTCAACCCGTCCACGACCTTCACCGGAACAGTTTGCAGCGTAAGCGTTGCAGGCGGAAGTCCTTTCGCCTCGGCCATGACAACAATCTTACCGGCTTTGGTCGTGCTACGGATGAGTGCACGGTTGATACCACATTCCACCGGAAGGTTCATATCCAAGATATGATTGTCTTTTCCCTGTGCAATACCGCCACGCCATTCGGCTTCACCTTTCAAGGTAAACCGTACCGTGCGATTATCCAACGAACAACGCCTGCCGTCTTTATCCACAACTTCCACCTGAAGCAGAGCCATATCCGCTCCGTCCGCATGAAAACCTTCAGGGTTCTGCACAGCGGTAAGTTTCAAGCAAGCGGCTTCGCCCGCTGTGAACAATGTATAACGGCTTACCTCCTTACCTTTTCCGTCATAACTTACCGCTTCCAGTTTACCCGGTTGATAAGCTACCTTATCGAAAGTGAAAAGAAAATGATACGCACGTTTTCCCATACCCAGGGATTTTCCATTCAACAACAGTTCCACCTGCTCGCCATTCGATACGACATATACCGGTTTCACCGTATTTTCGGGATAATTCCAATGTCCGATAATATAGGTCTGATACTTATCCGTATCTACCCAACCGTTCCACATTACCTGATGGGCAAAGAAAGCATCTTTCTCTATGCGCATGGGATCTGTTACGCCACTACGACGATAATTTTCTTCACCGCGATAGTGTGTATTGGAATCTGAGAAGATAATCTTCGTACCACCTGCACTTACCCTTAATCCAGTACCCGGACGTTCGCGCCAATAATCATACCAACGGCGAACCATTTCCAAAGCCAGCATATCCTGATTATGGTTATAATCCGTTGCAGGCTGACCGCGGTAAAGCGGTCCCGCACCTTCTTTATGGAAAGGATAGCTGTATTCATCCCAATATTTACGCAATCCCTCATCACGGCAATATTCGGTAGCCCACATCGGATGCTTCTTGCTCTTGTTGATATAAAGCATCTCACCGCCATATTCCGCTTCATTAATGTCGAGCATCTCACGCGAACCGATGGCACGACCGCCAAAGGGGTCGAATTTATCACGGATACCTTTCATCTCAATCATGTGCTCGCGACTGATAGACTCATTGCCGCATTCGTAAAACAGAATACTCGGATTATTACGGTTATAAATAATAGCGTCGCGCATCAGTTCCGTACGTTGTTCCCACTGGCGTCCCTGACGGTCTTTCTCCGCATCACCGGCAGGCATGGCCTGAATGAGACCGACACGGTCGCAAGACTCCACATCCTGTTTCCAAGGAGTGACATGCATCCAGCGGACAAGATTCGCGTTACTCTCTACCATGAGACCATTGGAATAGTCGCTCAGCCATGCAGGAACGGAAAGCCCCACTGCCGGCCATTCATTGCTGGTACGCTGGGCATAGCCCTTCATTTGAATAACGCGGTCGTTCAGCCAGACTTTTCCTTCACCAAACTTTGTTTTACGGAAACCGGTACGAGTAACCACGTCATCAAAAACCTTTCCCTTGTCGTCCAATAAAGCCGTGTTCACAGTGTACAGATAACCGTATCCCCAGCTCCAAAAATGCAAATTGCTGACGTCGGCAACAGCTTTCACAGTTCCCGTCTCTCCGGCTTTCAGTACAGTTTTATCCCCATTGAAAGTTTTTACCAATTTACCGTCCGCATCGGTCAAAGTTACCCGATAACTGAAACTGCGTGTTTCGCGGCTGTCGTTTCTCACCTCAGACTCGGCATGTATCTTCGCCTTACGACCCTTGATATCGAAATCGGTTGCATATACATATACACCGGTTGTTTTCAGATTGCTGTATAGAGGCAATGTCTGATACACTTCATCCGTCACATATAAAAACACATTTTTGGGAATACCGCCATAGTTGGCATTGAAATTACGGTCACTCCACTGAAACTTAGAGTTAGTACGCTTCTCGCGATAAAACCAATTGTTGTCCGTACGCACGGCAAGCACATTATCTCCTTCCTTCATATACGGAGTAAGATCAAAGCCTACAGCCATGACACCATTTTCATGCAATCCCAAATATTGTCCATTCAGGAAAAACTCCCCACCTTGTCGAACTCCCTCGAATTCCACAAACACCTTTTTGCCTCTCAGTTCCTCTATCCGGAAATGCTTGCGATACCAGACAACCGTATCGGTATGCTGTTCGATGGATATTCTGAAAGCCTCATCTTCGTTGAAGGCATGGGGCAACGTAACTTGCTTCCAACTGCTATCTTTAAAGTCAGGCTTCTTTGCCTGTGGAAAGTCACCCACCTGCAGGCGCCATTCACTGTTAAAATTATACTTCTTGCGCTCTGCCGCATAACCGTTTATCGTGAAAAAGATTATCAACAGAAAGGTAAGTAGATAAAAGTTGCTCTTCATGTTCTTATTGCTATAATTCATTAGTATTCTTTTAGTTTAGCCATTCATTACTTATATGCTTCGTTTTGCTGATACAGTCCTTCCTTCGCTTTCATTTGCGTATCGGGGATAGGATAAAGATAAGTACCCGGCTGTACGTTATTGATATAGTTATCATAGACAGAAGTTCCGGCTGCTTTGTCCGAGAATTTGGCACGTACCTTTTCCATGTATGTATTGTGACGCACGAGGTCGTGCCAGCGAATACCTTCAAAGGCAAGTTCGCGCCGACGTTCATCTTCCACACACTGCAAGAAAGCATTTTCCGTTTTCTGTACAGCGCTCAATTCCGCCAGCCCGGCGCGGGTACGTATTTTGTTTACCAACCGCACACCTTCATCCGTAGGCCCTACAATCTCGGCATACATCAACATCACATCTTCTAAACGGATGAGCGGATAGTTGATGGGGAAATAAGTACGATCCACTATTTGCCCGTCGATATCACTATATCCCAGTTCTTTCCGTTTGATTTTATGTTCGAAAAACTTTGTGAAATAGTTCTTCTTGGGGTGGACCGTCGCCTCATAACGCACATCCGCCCTGTTCGCTTCATAAAGTGCTGCCAGCGCATCCGAACAGGTTATGCGATTACCCGACATCTGAATGCCGATATAGTCTGTTCCTACATTGGGTACAGACATAAATACGACCGGATTTCCGTAGTTCTTTTCCGCCACATATTGCACTTCGAAAATATGATATTTGTTGTCGTTATCGCTAATCCAGATACGTTTCCAAGTATCACCGTCAGCCGCCCAGTACTTATTGTTCTTCTCTGCATACTGGATAACATCACCCAACATTTCCTTCGCAAGTGATAATTTAGCAGTATCATACAAAGGAAAACCAGCCATAGTCAAACAGACTCTGCCAAGCAAAGCCTGTGCAGCCGGCAGTGTAGCGCGTCCTGCTTCGGCTATCCCCCCACTGCTTGTATAGGCTTGCTCTTTCATATTTTCTATGGCATACTGCAAATCGGGAATAATCACTTCCTCATACACGTCTTTCGGTTCAGACTGCGGTGTACTCATTGCTTCTGCCGCACTTAAGGATTGGGTAGCAACCGGTACACGTCCGAAATACCGCACCAGTTCAAAATAAGCATAGGCACGTAAAAAGCGTGCTTCAGCCATGAAAGTGGCTTTTACGTCTATATCGGCATCCTCTCCGCTATTGAACTCAAGCTTTTCCACTCTTTCAAGAAAAAGATTTGAGCGGGAAACAATTTTATAGAAAGCATTCCAAGCGCTGTTTATTGTTCCGGCAGTATATATATTCGGATTGAAGACACTGATGTCCACGTAGTCACGTTGTTTATCATCTGCAGGTTCGGTCCATACATCATCCGAACGACCGTCGGACATAAGCAGAATATATTCGGGAACAGGCAACAAGCCGTTATAAATACCCAACAACGCTTGTTCGGCCTGAACGGGTGTCTGAAAGAAATCCACCGTAGGACGCGAGGTCGGCGATTTCACTTCCAGCCAGTCCTCACAGGAAGCAGTAGTAAACAGCGTACTTGCCAGCAGAGTGATGTAAATACATATATGATAAATCGTTTTCATAAGTGATGTTTTTTTAAAGGTTATTTCTTTAGAAACTGAAATTGGCACCAATCGTATACGTACGCGCTTGCGGATAGGCATTGTTGCCTTTGTTTTCGGGCGAATATCCACCGTCGTATTTATCCCACATCCATACATTCTCTACCGTGAAATAGACACGTGCATTACGTACAATCTTCCGGTTAAGCGGCAACTTGTACCCCAAAGTGATATTCTTAATGCGAATATAGTCCGAACTGTAAAGCCAGCGCGTATCACGCAATTCACCGGTAGTAGAGTTCAATGCCGGTGTCTTACCGTCACCCGGTTCTTCCTCCGAACGCCACATATTTTTCCACCAGGAAAAGACATTCTGGGAGATAGCCATACCCGGATTGTCCATATAACGTCCCGGTGACATACTATAAAGCATACCGCCAAACTGTGCCGTACATAGAACAGACAGGTCGAATGCTTTCCAACTCAACTTATTCGTCATACCGAAAGTGAAGTCTGGATTAGGCTTGCCTACCAGCGTACGGTCATCGTCATTAATAACACCGTCGTCGTTCACGTCACGGTAACGCACGTCACCCAATGCCGTACCCTTACGCACCGGATATTTCCGCAAATCTTCAGAATACTGGTACACACCCACGGCATCATACATATAAAAACTGCGCATAGGCTGTCCCACCATCAATACCTGCGTATTACTGTTACTGAATATTTTGTCATTATTGCCCAAGTCTGTCACCTCATTTTTATTGTAAGCCATATTAAAAGAAGTGCTCCAACGCACAGATCCTGTTAAATTCTGGCTCTGCAGTTCCAGTTCAAAACCTTTGTTCTGCACTTCGCCCACATTATCCCACATGTCGCTGAAACCTATGATACCGGGCATAGTCACTTTATAAAGCAAGTCACTTGTTTTCTTCTGATAATAATCCAATGACACCGACAGCCGACTGTTGAACAGAGAGAAATCGGCACCGACATTCCAACTGTAAACCTTCTCCCATGTCAAATCTTCCACATCGAGCGATGACATGGCATAACCATTCATCAATGAACCACCCAAAGAATAGTTTGCACTCGACATCAGTCCCAATGCCGCTCCGTCAGAGAGAGAGTTATTACCATTGGCCCCCCAACTGCCACGCACTTTCATTGAATTTATAACAAAATCCTCCGGCCAAAACCGCTCATTGGAAATACGGTAAGCAAGGGATACGGCAGGGAAAATGCCCCAACGTTTATTCTTGCCAAACTTAGACGAACCGTCACGACGGATACTGGCTGTCATCAAATACCGATTATCGTATTCATATTGCAAACGTCCGAAGAAAGAAGCCATACGTCCCGGATATCCGATAGTGGCGTAAGCCGTAGTCAGATCCACATCAGTCATATCGAAGCTCTCCACCAGATTGTCGGGAAAATGCGTCGCCGCAAGACGGGAAGAATAAGAAGTTCTGGCTTCCAGCGAGAAACCCGCCATAGCACCCACCGTATGCTTGCCAAAAGAGTTGTCATAATTCAGCAATGTCTGAAACAAGTAGGAATGGTTACGCCCGTCGGTACGATTAGCTGTAGCATAGTAACCTTCACCCGTATTCCAACGGTTAGAAATAGAACTGGGCAAGAAACTACGCGCCTGCGTACTACGGAAATTATAAGAGCCTGTTACTTCCGCCCGCAAACCGTCAAACAACTCGGCACGGATAAATGCGGAAGTATTAATACGTGCATCTTCCGTCATACTGGACTTACGTTCCAAAGTAGCTACCGGACTGACACGAGTTCCGGCCCAGCTATATCTGCTATAAGGCTCCGCACCCGTATAAATTCCTGCTTCCGGCTCGGCAAACGGGACCATGGAAAGCACTGCCACTGCATCCGCCGTTCCTCCGTTATTCCACGACATGGAAGGAGCCAGATTAACACCCAGCGTAATACGGTTAAATATTGTAGTCTGCATATTGGCACGCAAATTGAGTCTTTTATAAGAAGTGTTGATGGCAATACCTTTCTGATCTACATAACCCAGACTCACACGGTAACTGGACTGGTCGGTAGAATTAGATACCGACAACGTATAATTCTGTTTGGGAGCCAAGCGGAAAACCTCATCTTGCCAGTCAATAGTCATCAGGTCACCATATCCGGGTTGCGTCCAACGGGGATCATTTATATACGATGTATTCACGGAACCACCGGTATAAGCCAAACGTATCTCGTAATCATCGGTAGCCATAGCACCTTTTGAACCATACGCCCTGACATAATTCTGGTTATTGATTTCCGAACGCCAGGCAATCCACTCCGCCGGTGTCAGTACATCCAGTTTCTTCTCCATTTGCTGAATACCGAAAGAAGCGGAAAATTGCACGTTCACCTTACCGGTCTTCTGCGCCTCTTTAGTCTTGATAAGGATAACGCCGTTAGCTCCACGCGAACCATAGATAGCAGAAGAAGAGGCATCTTTCAGCACATCAATGGACTCAATGTCATCTGCATTCAAATCATTCAGGTCGTCTACAGGAATGCCGTCTACTACATATAGAGGCTGGTCACTGGCATTGATAGACGCAGCACCACGGATATGTACTTCCAGTTCACCACCCGGCGCTCCGCTGTTTGTCGTAATCTCCACGCCCGCCAATTGTCCTTGCAGCGAAGACAGGACGTTTTCGTTCTGGCGATCAGCTACTTTCTCCCCTTTCAAGGTAGCGATAGAACCGGTTACATTGCCTTTCTTTGCAGTGCCGTAACCGATAACCACCACCTCATCCAGTGCCAAGTCTGCCACTTTCAGCTTCACATTATACACGCTTTTTCCAGTGTTCAACACCAACTTGACCGTTTCATATCCAACGTATGAAATCTCCAACTGTCCGGCATCTTTGGGTACGGAAAGCCGGAACTGTCCATCCAGTCCGGTGATAGTCATGCTATTTGTTCCTTTCACTACCACAGTAGCGCCAATAGCTGGTTGGCCCGTCTCATCCAGTACCGTTCCGCTGATTTCCCGGTTCTGTGCCGTTGCCGTAACGCCACATAACAAGAATAACAGGAGGCTGAGTATTGAGGCTACTGCTCGTCTGAAATCATAAATCTTTCTCATCTTATTTTTCATGGTCAATTAAAGTTATCATATAAAAAACTGCGATGTATATTTCATAATACTATTCATGTGTCTTGCATTTGCAAAAGTAGCGGTCGGAACCGATCCGCACATGTAATTATGTACAGAAAGTATGCAAAAAAGCCCACCATGTACCTTTCACGACACTTACAGACTGTTTTATACAAACACTGTATAAATGTATAGGATATCTGAATAATATTGCAGGTATTTGAGATAAAGGTTGCGTAATTTTGCAACAGATAAATCAACCCCTAAATAAATATCATGAGAAAGATTCTATTGACAGCAGCAATTTTATGTTCGCTGGCCACTTTCGGAAAAGGAAAGAATAACCAACCGGCAACCGTTATCAAGCGCGGCAGTCCAAATTTGCGTCTGGAAAACCAACCGGCGATGGCAGGAACGAGACCGGACAAGCGGCAAGAGGAATGGATAGAAAGGGGAAATGCAGCATTGCAGCTATAAGAGGCGAATAGAGCAGGAGAACAGCCAGGGGTATAAACGGGAAAACCGCTACCTTGTGGACATGTGCCATAAGATAGCGGTATGGTATAAAAGTTGATTGGGCGGATTGCCGCCCCGGTTATTTCTCGTGCTTTTCCAAATACTCTTTCATCGCCTCGTTCACAATATTTCGGAGCGACATATTCTTCTCGATAGCGAGGTATTTCATCCGGGTATGAATACTCTTGTCGATAACAAAATTGCAATGCACGGCAGGTTCTTTTTCCGCTTTGACCGGTGCAGGCTCTTTCTTTTGCGTGGACTTCCCGGTGGATGACAGCAAGCCGTCCAGTCCGCTTCTCATGCCGTTTTTCAATGAATCACTTTTGCTCATATCGTCTTTACTTTAATTTCAACACTTCTTTTGCTAACTCCATGTAGTCCTTTGCCCCGTTGCTGTTCTTGTTGTATTCAAAGATGTTCAGACCCTTTATCGGAGCTTCGGCCAATGCCACATTGTCCCGGATGACGGTCTTGAACACTTTGTCGCAGAATGATTCGTTGATGAGTTCCGCAACACTCTTGTTGAGCGTCTTGCGCTTGTCAAACTGTGTGATGACAATTCCGCCGATGTTCAGATTCGGGTTCAAACGGGTTTTGACAATCTCGACCACATTTGTAATCTTCGCCATTCCGCGCATGGCGAGGAATTGCGCCTGTACCGGGATAATCAAGAAATCCGCAGATGTAAGTGCGTTGAGTGTCAGCAAACCCAGCGAGGGCGGACAGTCAATCAGGATATAGTCGAATTTACGGGTTTCAAGCAATTTTGCAATCAGCCCTTTCAGTATTAATTCCCGCCCCGGCTCATTGATAAGCTCGGATTCTGCCGCTGACAAATCAAGGCAGGACGGTACAACGGAAAGGCCATTATTTAACTCGAATACCGTTAACGGGTATTCACCTTTCATTGCTCCGTACACCGTCCGTTCCTCTTCGATGGAGAGACCGCAGGATTCCGTGAGGTTTGCCTGACCGTCCATGTCGATGAGCAGTACACGCTTTTTCTTCTGCTGCAATGCGGCAGCAAGATTGATGGTGGTGGTCGTCTTTCCGACACCGCCCTTGTGGTTCAAAACAGCGATTATCTTTGCCATAAATTCCTATCTTTATTTCTGATACAAAGATACTACTATTTTTAGTATTTACTATGATTAGTGTGTACTATTTTACTACTTTATTACATTTTAGTATCGTAGTATCTACTACTATACTAAAATACTGATTGACTAAATGTAGTGCATACTATCCTTTGCAACGGGAGATTTCCTGATATCCTACTTTACTAACATTAGTATGTACTACATTTAGTATCGACTGTATAGCAGTGAAGTAAAGCCTATTTGGGAGGTGTATATAAATGGATATTGCCGCCATCAGATCGGAGTACAAGAAAAATCCCCCTGTCGAGTTATCGCAACCGAACAGAGGGAAAAGGTTAAGATATGATTATGGTTTAAGCGGCCTTAGTAGTAGGTTCGTATTCGGCAGCCGTTGTTTCGGATGGAGTTAGAGAGCGTTCCGCATCCTTGAGACTTTCGTCAATCTTCCGCTGCAGCTCCTTGCACTCCAGTTTGAGTTTTACCAATTCATCGGCTTTGCTCCACTGGCGGCCAACGATGTCCTGCAATATGGGGATTTCGCTTTCAATCCGCTCCACCGTCTTTTGTTGCTTCTCAATAAGTGAGGGCAATTTGTTTAGTGTAGCCTGCGGATATTGAGCAGATTCCACGAAGCCAAGCGGTAACGCACCTGTCAGTCCACAACGGTATTTAAGCCCGCTTGTCCCCTCGACAAAGAACGTGTTTCGGTCAAATGTACCGTTTATGCTGTACTCGCTGCGTACCAGCAAATTCAGCCCTGTAAACGTGCCAATCGTACCATACGCTCCGCTACGGTAGGTTTTGGCGATGCGGTGTAATTCCCGGCCTGTTTCCTCGGCTGTAGCTTGTGGCAGGTTGAGAAGTTGTGTTACTTTTGTCCCCTCGTAAGAGTTGAAGTATTCCCAATCCTTGATGAAACCGGCCTTTGTACGCTGTGTCTTTGCCATATCTTCCTGTCCGGCGGTTATTTTCCGCTCGGCACGGATGCGTTCTTTCTTGAAAATGGTCTGTTCCTTTTCCAACTGCATAATCTTGTTGTCGAGTTTTGCCTTGTTCAGCAAATCGGTGTTGCCGGAAAGGATTGCCACGAACTCGGCGAAGTTCATGCCGTTGTCCTCGTCCATGCCGCCCTCGTCGATACGGCGCACGGCGATTGTGCCGTTATTGATTTGGTTGATGAACATCTGCTTGTTTTTCAGCAAATTGAATTTGTAGGCATCAAGTGTCTTTTCCGTGCCGTAAATCACCACATCCACCACGTTGCCGCCCCACAGTTTCACGGTGTTGCCCTTGCGTACCGCCCTGCCGTTGCGCTGCTCCATGTCAGCCGGTCGCCAGGGAATCTCCAAATGATGCACCGCTACAGCCCTCTGCTGGGCGTTCACCCCTGTTCCTAACATGGTGGTGCTGCCGAAAAGCACACGCACCTTGCCGTTGTTCATGTCCTCGAACAGGCGTTTTCTTGCCCTTTCGGTGGTAGCACACTGGATAAACTGCACTTCATCGGTCGGAATACCGAGGTTCACCAACTTTTCTTTGATGTCGGTATATACGTTCCACTCATTCGGCTTGTATGTGCCGAGGTCGCTGAACACGAACTGCGTACCCCGGTTTTCATTTGAGCGCATATAATATTCATAGATTGTTCTTGCACAGATTGAAGCCTTGTTTTCGGCATCGTCGCTGAACTTGTCGCCCAACAAACGCATATCGAGAGCCATTTTTCGTGCCACATTGGTAGCTACCAACATTTTTGCCTTGTCGAGATTGTCGGGTTCGGGCGTATCAAGTCCCAAATCCTCCCACTGTCCGCTGTGTGCAAAGGAAACCAAACGGCCTATCATTTCCTCCTGCTGGATAGTGGGCGCATGAGAAAGAAAGCGCACATTTTTATCCGGTACATCGAGGTTTATCATGTCGGCGGTGCGGTAGTCGGTAATCTCACGCAGGAACATTGCCAGTTCCGGCACTTTGATGTAGGTGCGGAAACGCTCTTTACGCTTGATTGCACCTGTCACGTTCAGTTCATAATCGGCTGTTTTCTGCGTAAATATCGCCGCCCACGCATCGAAGCAAGAAATCTGCTGACGTTGCAATTCTCTTGGTCTAAGGTACTTAAACATCACATACAGTTCGGTCAGGGCGTTCACAACCACCGTGCCCGAAAGGAATGTTGCGCCGAGGTCACGTCCTGTCCGGTGCTGAATGTCACGGATGGCAAACAGCAGGTTCATCGCCCTTTGCGAGCCTTTGGTATTGCCGATACCGGCAACCCTCGTGTGGCGTGTCTGAAATATTAAGTTCTTGAAAATGTGGCATTCATCGACAAATATGTGGTCTATGCCCATCGAGTGAAAGTCCACCGCATCGTCTTTCCGCTCGTTGATTTTCATTTTCAATTCCTTAAGTTTGGCTGCGAGGTTCTGTTTGCGCTTCTCCAGACCGTCCTGCATCTTTCCGCTGCGGTAGCGCATGGTGGATTGTTCCAAGACTTCCAAATTGCGCTCCACATCGGCCAGTTCTTCGGTGAATATATCTATCATGGTCTGTTCCGATTGCGGTATCTTGGCGAACTGGTCGTGTGTCAGAATGATGCAGTCCCAGTTGTTGTTCTTGATTTTCGAGAATACCTCTTTGCGGTTAGCAGGAGTGAAATCCTCTTTGCCCGGATAAAGCACCTTTGCCGAGGGGTAAGCCTTGCGGAACGTGTCGGCTATTTCGTGAACATTGGCTTTCAAGCCGATAATGAGCGGTTTCTGCACCAATCCGAGGCGTTTCATTTCGTAAGCGGAAACGCACATTATCATCGTCTTGCCCGTGCCTACCTCGTGCCAGCAGATACCGCCGCCGTTCTGCTTAATCATCCAAATGGCATCTTTCTGTGAGGGATAGAGGCTGTCATACGGAAAATTCTCGAAAGAGAGCTGCGGGAAGGTCTGTGCCGAGCCGTCATAATGCGGACGGACATAGCAGTTAAACCGCTCGTTGTACACCCTTACCAATTCGTCCCTTACCTCTATCGGCTGACAGTCGAGCCACTGGTTGAAACGGTTTCTTATCTCCTGTATCTTGGTGGCCGCTTCCTGTATGGCTTCCTCGTCCGGCACTCGTACCGCTTCGCCGTTCCGCTCTATCTCTTTGGTTATTTCGGGAACGGTGTCCTGCAGGGCGTGTACGAACAAATCCTCTCCGTTGTAATTCTTTACGGAATAGGTGTTATAGACTACAGGGGAATATCCTTGTAGCCGCACTAAATAGGTGTCGTTCACGTCAAAATACATCACATCGGTTTCCGTTCCGAAAAGTTCTGTGGCAAAATCGGCGTACAGCTTCGTGTCAATCCAACGCTCGCCCATGTTGATGTCGAGTTCCTCGTAGGGTATCGCTTCGGGTATGGCTTCCTCCAATGCCTTTACAGCGGTTTCCGTCCAGTCCTTTTCCTTGCCTGTGAGATCGGGAAGATAAGAGCCTGTTTCCTTGCTTTTGGCGATGACGTTTCCGGCTATGAACTTGCCTTTGTGTTCCCATTCTCCGGTGGCAGGGTTATAGAATATCTCGCCTTTGAGGTCGTCGATAACCTCGTCCTCGTCCTTGCCTGTGGTCTGCATCAGATAGTCCATATCCACACAGCCGTAAAAGTTAAGGCAGCTTGCCAACGCTTCGCCCGGTGTCAGTTGCACGGTCGTGTCTATCTTCTTGAACGCTACAGGCTCACGCATGATGTCGGATTTGAATATGTCGCCCTTGACCTGCATTTCAATCGTGAACACTTCCACGCCGAGGCTGTCAAGCATGATAAACTCCTTGTTGTCATTAGAGTGGAAAAAGCCCCATTTGGCGACAAAAGCATCATAGCAAGCGTTCAGCCGTTCACGCAAATGCGGCTGTTCCGTCTGTTCCTCCTGCTCTTTGATTGCAAGTTCAAAATATGCCTTGCGGATAGAGAAATAGTCGTTAGCCCTCTCCGTGTTCACCTTGCCCTCGTCCACCGGGACAAAATCGGTGGCCGTCTCTTGGTATAGTTCGGATTTGCGGTATCGGATAATGCCCACCTGCCCCTCAAACAGTACCATTGCACCCTCTTTCATCCACGCTTCCGGCTCGTCCGTATAGGCTCGTCTGCCTTTTGGTGGCTGCTTAACGGCCACACTGCCGAAAAGGGACATTTGCGTGTGTATGCCGTCCTGTCCCTCACTTGTGAAAAGGCTTTTGCGGAAATAGCGGCCAAAGTCGAGTTTGAGCAATGCGGCGAGATACTGCGACATGGCGTTTTCATCACCCTGCCACTGGTATTTGCGTACATACTTGCCGTACTGGTTCATCGCAATGCGGCTGCCTGTGGCGAGGGTGGTTTTCGGTAATGTGAAAAGTTTGTTGGCGTATTCGGTCATTGCGCCTGTCGTGTCTGCCTTTTCCCTGCCGACCTGTAAAAAGAGCTGTTCCCTCTGCGAGAGTGCCGCCTTGTGAGTATGCTTTTGGAAGATCAGTAAATCGCTGCCTACCTCGATGCCGCTTGTGTACATGAAAAGCGTGTCGGGCATACGGATAGCACTAATCAAATCGGCATGGTTCACAAGGTATTCACGCACGAATTTGTTGCTTGGTGTATCGGCCACACCTCTTGATGTGACGAAAGCCAGCAGGCCGCCCTCGTTCAAAAGCTCCAAAGCCTTGACAAAAAAGTAATTGTGTATGGTCTTGGTAGCCTGCTCGTATATGCCGCCTTTCTTCCAGAGTTCCGCATCGAACACACGGAAGTTACCGAAAGGGATGTTGGAGGCTATGACATCGAATTTCGTATGTTCAAAACCCTGTTCGTCTATCGTTTCAAACCCGGCTGTCCGTGTAACCGTGTTGTCATTCAGCAGGGAGAGTATCAGACCCGAAACCGGGTCTTTTTCAATGGCATAGCCGCAGGTGTCGGACATGGCTACCGGGAGGAAACCGCCAATGCCTGCACTCGGTTCGAGGAATGAGCGCATTTGCAGCTCATTGTCCTTGAATGTGGCGTGTATCTGCTTTGCGACTACATCAATAAGGAATTTCGGGGTGTAGAACGCTGTCAGGACAGAGGCTTTCATGGCTTCCGTGAAATAGGGATAGGTGTCGATAAGTTCCTGCAACCGCCTTATCGGTTCTTCCATGTCGCCACTTACAGGCTTGTCTGTGCCGATGTTCAGCACTTCTTTGATACCGCCAAACCCCGAATATTGGGATAAGGTTTCTTTTTCCTCTGGTGTGGCTTGTCTGCCTTGAATGTGGATTTGTAACGCTGTCTTTATCGCTTCCACGTTTGCCACCAATGATTTCAATTTGTTGTAACTCATATTTAACCTTTCTTTTTATTTCCCTCTGTTCGGTCTGTTTGCGACCGCCGGGAAGATTTTTCTGCTTTCGGAAGGTGGCGAGGGACAATCGGACAAGGCTGAACCGGAAAAATACGCTCGACAGAGGGAGAGGAAGATTTTTGCGTGTCACTCGCGGCGGCACGTCGGCATTGGCAAGATTGGCACGGTCGGTTACCTTTGCGGAAAATTCTATCCCGTAGGTCGCACGGCAGCGGACTTGGGTTTAATGGGAATCCGTTAGAAAAGGAAAGATTATGGGTAAAAGAGTGAAGCGGTCAGCCGGGACGGACTTTCCGACGGACTGTCTTGGGACTACAGAGGGCAGGATTTATCCCGCCCCCTGTAATGCCAAGTCTGTCCGTGTCCGTCCTTTTGCAAAAAGGGGCTTCACACACTTTATGTAACATGTTACACAAAATGCGTGAGGTTGCTTGAAGCAAACTGGCCGCAGGATGTAAGGCTATAAGAGGGAGAACAGGAGTTTTATAAAAGGTCGTTGGTCGATCGGAACAACAAACCGTACCGAGACTTTGCCCGATACGGTCTTGTCGTTGCCCTGCATATAACTCAGTCTATGTCATAGCCTATCATGTATTCATCGTTGATAAGCAGATAATAGTAGCCGTTGCCACAATTCCGGTACTCTTTGCTGAATCCTGCCGCCATATCGCCATTTTCGCGTGGCTCGCACCACAGCGTACCGTCATAGCCGCAAAAGTCGAAGCGTCCGGTGGAAAACTTTTCACCTTGCTTCAGTGCCGTTCTGAAACGAGCCATATCCCAACTGCCGCAATACTTCTCGATGGTGGCAAGTCCGATACACTTGCCGTCGATGCGTGTGCCGGTCGTGATGCGGTTCTCGTAGAGGGATTTATCCAAATCGGCATTAGCGATTTTGCGAAGCCAATCATTCGTATGCGTGGCAAGCCGGGCAAGTTTCTGGTATTTCAAGACCAGTTTCTTTTCTATGTCCGCTGCATCTTCGGGAGAGGATGACGGATAGTATATCTTCTCAATGCTTGCCCAATCTGTGAAGATGTACCCGCTTTTGCGTTTTCCGAGTGCGATAATGCCGATGACGTTTTCGTTGCGGTTGATAAACAGCCGTCTGCGTTTTCCTGCAATCCTTACATATAAGGATGTAGGATTTTGTTCGTTGCGTAGATAGGCTTCTGCCGGATGAATTGTTGTTGTTTCCATATCTGTATAAATTTGTATAAATTTTGATTTTTGCTGTTCCTATTTTGGTTTACCTGTTCAAAGTTCCGGGATTGTGCCGTTCTTATATAGAACACCGTTCCGATAATGGGACACGATACCCGGCTTAAGTCCCATTTCCTCAAAGGCTATATGCCTGATATAGTCCTTGTATTCTTTGCCAATGAAATTCTTTCCACAAAGGTTGTTGAAAATCATAGGGACGGAAAAACCGTCTTCGCTCGACAATATCACTCTGCCGTCTTGTCTAATTTCTTCTACCATACTTGTTTACTTTTAATTGGTTGAACTATCATGCTGATTTTTATTTTTCCCTGCTTTCGTTTGCCGTGCAGGTTTGTTTTCAGCTTTTTGAGGCAGCCAGAGGATGAAGCTGTGGCATCATAAGCCAAACCCGGATAGAAAACCGACCGTGCAACAGTCTGTTTTCGTCATCCGAATGCAATGCGGCTTGGCGATTATGCGCTTCGTCCTACATTCGCCGACGAAAAGAGTAAAGAATGACCTGCCGGTAAAAGCAAGGATTTTGTAAAAAAGAAGAGTCGTATATGATAGAAAAAACGGCTTGGGATGTGAGAAAATACCCTGAAAAATTTGCGGCGTATTGTATTTTATGTAATTTTGCAGCTGTATTTCAAAATTGCATAAACAGTATGGAGACAAAATATATCCACAGGGAGCTATCCGCCGTGATAGAAGAGGCTTACCGCTATTTTTCAGTCATTACGGTAACAGGACCGCGCCAGTCCGGAAAGACGACGCTGCTCCGCAACTTGTTCTCACACCTGCCGTATTACTCGTTGGAAAATCTTGATGTCCGGAGTTTCGCCGAAAACGACCCGGTCGCTTTTCTGAACCAGCACACGGAGGGCATGATTCTCGACGAGGTACACAACGCTCCGAACCTGCTGTCGTATATTCAGGGTATGGTGGACAATGATGCCGACCGGCGGTTTATCCTTTCGGGCAGTTCGCAGTTTGCCATGCTGAAAAAGGTTACGCAGTCGTTGGCAGGACGTACCGCCGTTTTCGAGTTGCTCCCCCTGTCATACTCCGAAATACGGGAGCAGGTCACCGATACGCCTCTTGACAACCTGCTGTTTAACGGGTTTTACCCTGCCATTTATTCGGGCCGTAACATACCCAAATTTCTTTATCCGGCGTACATGAAAACCTATCTGGACAAGGACGTGCGCGACCTGCTACAAATCAAGGACATGATGCAGTTCCACACATTCATCAGGCTTTGCGCCGGACGTATCGGATCGCTGTTCAAAGCCTCTGAACTGGCCAACGAAATCGGTGTCAGTTCACATACCGTTACGGCATGGCTGTCCGTCTTACAGGCATCTTATATTGTTTTCCTGCTACCTCCCTATTTCGAGAACACACGCAAACGGCTGACTAAAACTCCCAAGCTCTATTTTACGGATACAGGGCTTGCCTGTCACCTGCTCGGCATCGAATCGCCGGAACAGCTTGCACGGGACAAGATGCGTGGGGCGTTGTTCGAGAACTTCATCGTAACGGAAGCCTTGAAGCGGCGTTATAACCAAGGCAAGGAAAGCAACCTCTATTTTTACAGGGATTCGAACCAGAACGAGGTCGATTTGCTGTTGAAAAAACATTCGGGGCTATACGGTATTGAAATCAAGTCGGCGATGACCTACCATGCGGACTTCGAGAAGGCGTTGAAACAGATGGACGGCTGGGTCAAAGAAACCATACTGGGTAAGGCGGTGGCCTATGCGGGTACACTCGAAAATACTGCTGGAGAAATCAAACTTCTGAATTACAGTCACCTGGACGAGGTGTTGGCTTAACAGCCCTATAACAGTCCAGCTAATGCCGACACACACTCCTGCTGCATGGATTTGATGTAATCGAAGAGAACCGAGGGATTGATATTCTTGCCATTTAGCTTGCAGGTGACGTGCAAGTGCTCGCCTGTACTTCGTCCGGTCGAGCCGGTAATACCGACGGCATCA
>OGGC01001215.1_pt1 | contig 18042 bp, 20 predicted proteins | sample 1571181 | NCBI WGS metagenome assembly OGGC01 (sample SAMEA2581930, study PRJEB24529) | metagenome | biome: Human gut stool | place: China | collected 2011 | reverse complement strand
TTAAATAATCCTCCTATAATTTAATTTTAAGCTAATGTTGTGTTATCTATTTTTGATATTTCTAATACATCATGTTGTTGAAGTGATGCTAAGGCATCTGCTACGTTGTAAACATCAAGAGCAGCTGCATCATGTTTTAAGTTTGAGTAAGTTCTTGATTTTACTATTGTTTTTCCATTATCATTTAACCCACAGTCAAATTTAACTCTTAAAGATGATGGATTTTTAGCCTCAACTACACTTGTAGCAAGTCTTTGTTTTTCCATGTTATTACCTCCTTTTAAGCAACGGACAATGTCGCATATGACATGAGCGAAGCGAATTTTAGTTTTGATTAATTTAAGTGTATTTTGTTTCACGTACAAAGTCCTAAAATATAGTTGTGGAGTTTTTTTCATGATTTTTTTTATGGAGAATTTATGAAAAGATTAGATTATAATTTTCATAAATTAATTATTGAATAAAATTAAATATAATGGTAAAGTATATTCATAAATTAATTTATGAATAGGTGATGAGATGGAAGTTTTTAAAGAGATATTAGATACACATACTAAAATATGTACTTGCAGAAAGATTTATAAGATAAATGATGACCTTGAAATTACAGTTGATCAAAAAGAAAATAAGGTTGTTATGTGGGGATTTAATCATAAAAGTGATAGGTTTTTGAATTTATCTACTAAGAGATTTCAAAAATTGATGGATGGCTTTAAATCAGTAGCTAGTGATTTATATTCAAGTGGAAATTACTATTATATAACTGTAGATACTTCTAAGAAGGAAAGTATAGATGATAAGTCTTATGAGGTGGAAATAGAGGAGTTAAAGAAAAAAATAGATTGTTTGAATGATATTATAGCTAGGCTAGAAAAACGTAATGAAAGATTAGAAGAGGATGTTGAGAAATATAGAAAAGATTATTTATATTATTTTGATGAGTATTCAAAGTTAAGGGATAAAGATTTTAATAGAACGTTAGAAGAAATTAATAATTTAAAGAAAAATTCTTTAATACATAATGCTAGAGGTGCTGGTAGAAAGGCTAAGTTTACTGATGATCAGGTTGACGATATAAGAATGCTTAGGGAAGATGGAAATACTATAAAAGAGATTGCTAATAGATATAATTGTTCTGTTGGGTTAATTCATAAATTAATAAATGAAAAATGAAGAGGTGGAAAGATTATGGATATAGCTCATAAAATTTGTTTATAGATGCTTCGCATTGGTAAAAAGATTTTATGAGAGCTTATGGTTTTTAAACCTTCGGTTATTCAGCCCCTGTATGTCCAATGCTTTCACTTCGTAAAAACTAAGGCATACAAGGTGATGCTACAATATAGCTCATATTACATAGGATTTTTTGGATTATGATATGAGCTATATTGTAGCTTTATTTATGTGCTTACTATTTACTACGTTTCAGCATTGGACATACTTTTCCCACCGCGCTCTCTGCTCCCCCTCCTCCAATCCCTTTGCTCTAGTAAAAATTAAGAATAGTATAGGATAATAGTTGAAGTAGGAGCAAAGACCGCTCCTACCTCAACTATCTTTATTTATATATTGGGGTCAAAATCTTTAGGGTCAAGTCTGACATCACAGATTGCAGCAAAAGTGGTTCGCCAACACGTGGCTCAAAACCTCTGCAAACTGTGATGTCAGACTAAAAACCCACTGCATTATTTATTTTTTATTTGTATTTGATTTATGAAATTTTATATAAGGCTCTGTTATAATTAAATGTTGATATATGATACTTTTTCGGAAAATAAGTTATAATGTATAATAAGATAATAGTTGTTAATTTATGGGGGGAATTTTATGAGCAAAAACAATGCTAAAAAGAATAATAATTACTATTTTCCACTTTTTATGGGAATGGGACTTGTCTTTGGTGTGATACTTGACCAGATAGCAATAGGATTATGTTTAGGTGTTGCTATTGGTCTTGCTTTAGATAATAATAAAAAGAAAAAATAGATTAAATTTGAATATTAATATAAAGAAAGAGGATATGTTAACATGCCCTCTTTCTTTATATTAATATTGGTTTAAAACAGAGCTTTATATAAAAAAATATTTTTTGAAGTGGATATTGTTTGTAATATTTAATATTACTCTAGTATTACTGTATATGTATCTATTTGTACTACTAAATTTTAAGGAAATACTTATGGAGTTTGGCTGTCGCCACCGCGCTTTACGCTGCAATCTTTTGAGCAAAGACTACTCAAAGTAGTTCGCCTACACGTGGCTCAAAAGGATTTTCGCTACAATCGCTAACTCAAAATCACTTTTAATCGAAAGCTGTATGTAAATTTGAAGCGTATATTTTTTAGTTAGTTATTATAATAAAAGATAGGCCTTTCGGCCATGCCCCTCTGACTAATCCCTAAAGCACTCATATTACTACGCTTATAACATACTCCGCAAACATCATATTACATATCAAGTCTGCTCCGTATCTTATCGCTTCGTAGCATTCGTAGCTTTTTAGGGATAGCCATTCACTGCCCTAAGCCCAATGCCCATTGTCTAGTTTTTATTGGTGCATGAATTAATAAAGAGTATAAAACCTCCACGTTTTAGATAAGTTACTCTACAAGTTTTTTAAATATTAATTTCATCTATAAAGAAAATTAGCCTATTTACCTGGTGTCGGTATTATATTTTAACACTAATATATCGCATTGGATAAAACCGTTGCTCCGCTATCCAATGCTGGTGCAAATATAGCTTTTAAAGGAAATTTCAGCATTTATGTATAAATTAAAGATTACTTGAAATTCACGTAAATGTGAATTTGATAAGTACTAAATTTATTAATATTTCACGTTTTCGTGAATATGAAAATGAGTTTTTATAAGATGTTTAATATATTAAATATTGAAATATACACGTTTATAGGAGGGATTGGAGTGAAAGGTAGTTTTGAAGGTTTATATACATTTCTTGAAGTGGCTGAGATTTATGGAATAGATGATTCATGTTTAAGAAAGCAAGTAGCTCGTGATAAGTTTGTTATTGGTGAAGAAGTAAAGAAGATGGGAAGAACATGGATTATAACAGAGCAGGCAATGATTAAAAGTTTTGGAGCTTTGAAGTTTGAGGAATACAAGAAGAAACGACAGAAAAAAGAACATGCTAAAGAGAAAAAATTAAATGGAGTTCATCTAAACACTGGCTCAAATGCTCAAAAGATTAGTAAAGGAAGTGGGCCAAAGAGAAAAAGATCTAGTAAGAAAGTACATAGCATGAATGAGAAGGAAGAAAAGATAAGAGATAGTTGGGTTAATGGAGAAATTAAAGGCGTAGAGCTTAAAAGTTTTGCTTTTAATACAAATGATAGTGAGCAGATTTAAAAACTCTTACAGGCTAAAATACGGGCTTTATTGTATTAAATAAAAATAAATTTTACATTTTAAAGATAATATACTTATTATATATATAGAAATATATAAATTTTGGAGGTATTTATGAAAAATTTAGAAAATAAATTGATGTTTATAATAAAAGAAAGTAATCTTATAAATTTATTTGATTATGGATATGTAAAGGAAGAAAGTACTGATGAAGGTGAATTTGCATATAAATATTTTGTAAATATGAGAGATAGCGTTAAAAATCCACTTCATGTTAGTTCTTTTGAATTTTACAATAGAAAACATTCATATAAAGATGGTAGCTTTTCTAAGTTTAGAATTTATCATGATGGAAAAATGCCTAGAAATGTACATAATGAGTTAGAAAATTTAAAATATGTTATATCAAGGTCTAAGACATATATAGATTTTGCATCTGATAATTTAGATAATTTAGTAGCAATTGGAAGAGAAGTATATGATATAATCTCAAAATAAAATAAGATGGTTACAAGTATGTACCATCTTATTTTATTTTATTATTTTATCTTTTTAAGTTTTAGTAATTGACTCATATTTACCCATAAAACTAATCTTAAATTTTATAATTTAAATATATAGAGATAAGTTTAATTTTATGGAGGTATTTATGGGAAAGTTAGTTATTGATTTAGGACATGGAGGACATGATCCTGGAGCTATTGGACCAAATAAAACACATGAAGCAGATGTTGTCCTGGCTATAGGAAAGGAACTTAATGAATTACTTAAAGGTTATGATCTTGAAGTTAAATTTACAAGGTTATCTGATGTTTATTTATCATTGAGTGAAAGAGCTAAGATTGCAAATGATTTTAAAGCAGATTATTTTTTATCAATTCATATTAATTCAGCTACAGATAGCAGTGTTAGAGGTGTTGAAGTTTGGCAGTATTCTAATAAAAATGATAAGTTAAATAAATTTTCTAATGGTTTATGTGAGGATGTAGCAAATATTTTTAATGCTAGAAATAGAGGTGTTAAGCAAAGCCAAAAACTTTCTGTACTTAAAAATACCAATATGCCTGCTGCTTTAATTGAGGTTGATTTTATTTCTAATGTTAATGCGGAAAGAGATTTAAATGTTAGTAGTAATATTAAAGCGGTAGCTCTAGTAATTAGGGATAATTTAATAGATTTATTTGGATTAGAAGCTGTTGCAAGTGATGTTTTATACAAGGTTTGTATTGGAGCTTTTAAAGATAAAAATAATGCTATAAATCAGGTTAAATTGGCCAAGGATAAAGGGTTTATAGATACATATATAATACAAAATAGTTAATAAAACAACAAAATGAATCAAAAAAAAAATACGAATAGTTACAAAACTATATTTTTATAGAAAAATATAGTTAGAGTAATTAAAATTTAGATGTATATTCTATGCTAGTTTATAACATTTATTTTACAGTAAATTAATGGTGAAATATAATTCTATAGCTAAAATTAAAGAGTTAGTATTTAGATAATTTTAATAATTACTGATTCTTATAAAAGCTTTTTTATTTAAACCAATTTATGTTACGGGGAAGAATGATTTAAATTAGCCAAATAGATTAATACATAAAATAATAATTTTATGAGGAGGAAATAAGTATGTTATTAAGGAAGAAAACTAAGAGTTTAATTGTTGTATCATTGGCGATAATAGGCTTAGCTAGTACGTCAATAGTAAATGCACGTAGTTTGATAGCAAGTAATACATCTTTAGTTCAGATTGAATCAAAGGGAACTCATCCAACAGGTTCAGTAACTAAAGGTAACTATACAGTAAATTCATCAATATTAACTAAGCCATCAATGGGACAAGCTGCTGCAAGAGGAATTCTAACAGTTGGTTCACCTAAACCAGCAAAAGATATGGGGCTATCTATGACATTATGGGGAACGGAGTATTCATTAATAGCAGCAACACCATATTATTATAATACAAATGGAACAACTGCAGTAAGTGTAACTACTAGATATGCAGATGGTTACTCTACATTTACTACAGGTGGAGATATGAAATATAATAACTTATCTTCTAATTGGCGTTTTAAACAAGCTAAATGGATATCTCCGTATAATAAAAATAGTGATAAGTTAGTAGAGAATGTTTTTGAAAATTATAAAGATATATTAAAAAATTTAGATATACCTAATAAAAAATTAAAAGAACGTGAGTATATGTATAATGAAAAAGGAATGATACTGGCAAAAGCAACAAATGGTATAGAAGGATATGTATATGAAGAGGAGGTAAGAAAAGATAGTTCTGAGGAAAGAACTATCAATGTTTATAATAAAGATGGAAAAGTTATAGGAGATTTTAAGATTGAATTTGGAGAAGAAGAGTAGAAATATATAAGTTTTTAATATGAAAATATTTTAAATTATAAAGATGTAGGAGTAGATATTTATTTATCATTAAGTGAAATAGCTAGGAAGAAAAAATTGACTAGAAAATACAAATAAGAAGAGTTTAAGTATTTTATGATCACACTTAAACTCTTTTTTTATGTACTTAATAAAAAATACAATTATATTTAAAATTTAATATAAAAAATTACAGAAATGACTTAATAAGTAATATATAATATTACAATAAGTAATATTTATTGGAGATGATAATATGAACAAGGAACAATTCAAAAACTTAGATATATTAGCTCAAATAGAGTATGTAAATAACATACTAAAAGAAGGTAAAACATTAACTGCTTTTTCAGAAGAAGTTGAGATATCACGAAAGACTATAAGTAAAAATTTTGGTAAGGTTGGATATAAATATAGCCAGAGTAAAAAGCAATACATACTTGAAAATACTGATGTAAAAGCTGGGGAACAAAAGAAATATTACAGTAATATTACAGAAAGTAATATAAAAAGTACCCCGGAAAGAGAAAGTAATATTCCAGTAATAAATAATATTACAACTAATTTAGAGATATCAAATAATCAAAAAAATAGCCTTATATATTTAATGGATAATGTAGATAGAATAAAGGCAATACTAGAGGGTCAAAATGAATATTACAAAGATATTACAGATAGTAATATTGAGAAAAAAGAAGATATCGTAAGAGATATATATAACTTTAAACAAGCAAAAAGAGACTATAGAGCAAAGACTTTAAAACTAGATGTAGAAGTTCAAAAAGGATTTGAAAAAATAGCAGAAGATTTAAAAGATAGCGGAGTAACTCAACAAGAACTATTAAATTATATACTTAATCAATATATTAAGTTTTATGATAATATAAAAAACAGTTAAAGCACTATGAAACTATAGTGTTTTAACTGTTTTTTGAATTAACTTTATTCCAAATATACTTACTAACTATAGCTGGTACTTGTAAATTAATACTGTTCCTTTCAACTTTTCCATCGTACCTATAATTGCCTATGTAAATAGGATTTGAAAGTATATAAGAAATACGTTGTTTATTAAAATTAAACTTTTTTCCAATCTTTTCATAAGAAATACCCTTACTTCTTAATTTAAATATTTCCTTAATAATAATAGCTTCATCATCATTTATTATTAATTTATCATTACCGATTAATCTATAACCAAAAGGAATTCTTCCACCAGGGAATAAATTTTTATTTCCTTTCGATACTCTACCAGAGTGAGTTCTTTCAGAAATTAGCTTCCTTTCAAATTCAGAAAAGCTACCAATCATTTGAAGAAATAAAAGACCTTGAGCTGTGGAAGTATCAAACTGTTCTGTAAGTGATAAAAATCCAACATTTATTTCTTTTAGTTTATCAATCATAATCATTAGATTCTTTAGACTTCTATGAATTCTATCAGCTTTATAAACTATGATGGCATCTATATTATTATCTTTATTGGATATAAAATCAATCATTTCATTGTATGCGGGTCTATCTATATTTTTAGCAGAAAGTCCTTCATCTATATATGTTTTAACTATATCAATATTATGAAGCTTACAATATAAATCTATTTTTTCTTGTTGTACTTCGATAGAAGTATTATCTACTTGAGATAAAGTGGATATTCTTAAGTAGCAAACAATTCTTTTCATAGTATAAATTTTCCTTTAAGTTTATAAATTTTATATTTTTTCCTACAAAACGTCAGATAAATGTCAATTTATTTGACGGCAATAAATATTGTAACACTTATAGCCCTTGTAACACAATGATTAGACGATAATTGATGTATAAAAATATTTTTCATGCATTAAAAATACTAATATATATTTGTGTTACAAAATATAAAGTTTATTTTATTTATTTCGTCTTTAGTTAAAATATAAATAAAGTAAATTTACTATTAAAATAAAAAAAATCTACTCTAGTTATAAAGAGTAGTTTAAGCATTAAGTTTATATTTATTTAGTCCATCAGCTATAAATTGAGATAGAATTTCTTGTTGTGTAAAATCAGATTTATTACAGAAGTTAATAAACTCATTAAGAACACAATCATGAATTCTGAAAGATCTAGATATTAGTTTACTATTTCTTTTTTCACATATTAAAGTAGATTCCTTAGTAGTAAGTTGAGATAGTAAATTATATAAAATATTTTCAGGTAGATCTAATTTATTTTCATATTTTTTTGATAGTTTATTATATCTATAATTATGTTTTTTAAATCTATCACGAATAGTACTATATGATATATTTATAGATTTACAAATAGACTGGATACATTCTCCTTCAAGAAGTCTTAAATTAAAGTAATCGACTTGCTTACAAATATCTAACTTATTAAATGATACTTTATCCATATTACCCCCTAATATAACAATAAGAATATATATATTGTATCATAAATATTTATATATGAAGAGGTGTTCATTTTTTGTTCCCTTTGTATTGTAGGGGCTTTAGCCTGTTTCTTGTTTTTTGTCTTTGTATTTGTATGTACTAAAAAGTAAGTTTATGATACAATTTATTGTAATAAAAAAAGTTAGGAAACCGTCGCCAAACAGAATTCCTAACTCTTAGGTTAGCGTACCCTTTGAAGAAATTTATATTCTTAAAGAGAAGTAGGTGTATATAGATCCGATTGCTACATACATTACATTGCTATTTTTATAGATATTTTAATCTATAACGATTTTTATTTTTATAGATATTTTATCATATGCAGATAAAAGTGACAATATATACACAGAACTTCTCTAAAGATTTAATTTCTCAAGGGTTAAATGAAAAGAGGGGGAGTTTTCTTAGTGCAATTAAATAATTTAGCAGAAGTTGAAGATTTTGATTTAGAAGAAAGTAAAAATCATTTAATAAATTTACACAAGAATAGTAAGGGATATATAACTATAGCTTCAAAAGATCCAAATTATAAGCAGTGGCATTATAAAAGTATAGATATAATAGAAAATACAGAAGATATTTTAAATATTATAAATGCATATGTATCTCAAAATACATTTTATAAGCCACAGCGAAGAATTGAAAATATAAAAGAGCTTAGAGCAATTTATATTGATATAGATTGTCATAAAACGAAATATTCTAAAGAAGCTGTGAAGTTCTTTTTAGAAAAAGATTTTTATGGTACTAAAATACCGCAGCCGAATTTCTTAATAGATAGTGGTAGAGGTCTTTATTACGTACTTTTAATAGAGCCTGTACCAAGTACGGTAATGCCACTTTGGTATGCAGTACAAAGATATATTTATAATCAATTAAAAGAGTTTGGTGCAGATCCGAATGCTCTAGACCCTACTAGAGTTTTAAGAGTTGTAGGAACGGTTAATTCAAAGAGTAATAGTTATGTTAAAATTTTGGACATGTATCCATATGAGTATAAATTAAGAGAAATACAAGAAGAATATTTACCTGAAGTTAGTGAGAAAAGAGAAAAGAAAAAAGGTAGACCTAAGAAGGTTGTAAGCCTTTTTAATGAATACAGTTTATACCATGCAAGGATATTAGATATAGCTAAAATATGTGAGCTTAGAAATTATGATTTAAAAGGTCATAGAGAGTTAATTTTATTTTTATATAGATATTTTACTTGTTGTTTTACTCAAGACTCAGAAGAAGCTTTACAGAAGGCTTTGGAGCTTAATTATATGTTTAAAGATCCACTTTCTGAAAGAGAAGTAATTAGAGATACTAAATCTGCAGAGAAAGCTTATGCTGAAAGAAAATATAAGTATACTAATGCAAAGCTTATTGAAATATTAGAGATAACTTTAGAAGAGCAGGTGGGCTTAAAGACTATAATCTCTAGTAAAGAGAAATATCGAAGATGTGCAGATAAGAAGAAGGCTAATCAAAAGGCAAAAAGAAGAAATGAAAATGGGCTTACAAAGAAACAGCAAGAACTTGAAGACTTAAGAGCTAGAGTTGTTGCTTTGAAAAATAAAGGATTTAATAATAGTCAAATAAGTAGAGAACTTAGTATTGATAGAAATAAGGTTATTCGGTTATTAAAGATATAGAAGATAGAAGAGTTTATTTATATTCATTTATATAAATAAACTCTTTTTTTATGAATAGGAGGGGGTGTTCATTTTTTGTTCTCTTTATATTGTAGGGGCTTTAGCCTGTTTCTTGTTTTTTATTATTATAGTATCAGATTTATTAAATCTTAAATATACAAAAATAGGATCTTCTCAGATATCTAAACTTGTAGTATAATAGGACAAGTTAAAGATATTATTAGGAGGTTAAACCAAATATGAGAGTTTGTGAATTATTCGCTGGTGTTGGTGGCTTCCGTTTAGGATTGGAAGATTGTTCGGATGATTTTAAATTTGTATGGGCAAATCAATGGGAGCCAAGTAAAAAAGTTCAGTATGCATATGATTGTTATATTAAAAGATTTGGAGAAAATGAAAATCATGTAAATGAAGATATTTCTGAGGTAGATAAAAAATCTATTCCGGATCATGATTTATTAGTTGGAGGATTTCCTTGTCAAGATTATTCTGTAGCTAGAACTGGAGCTAGAGGTATACAGGGAGTTAAAGGAGTTTTATGGTGGCAAATACGTGAGATATTAAAAGAAAAGCAACCTAGATTTGTATTACTTGAGAATGTTGATCGATTATTAAAATCACCTGCAAAGCAAAGAGGTCGTGATTTTGCAGTTATGTTAGCGTGTTTTAATGATTTAGGATATTCAGTTGAATGGAGAGTTATAAATGCTGCAGAATATGGATTTGTTCAAAGAAGAAGAAGAATATTTATATATGCTTTTAAAAATGATACGAAGTATTTTAACAAGGTAGATGTAAATAATTTAGAAAAATGGATTCATGAAGAAGGATTTTTCCAAGATCAATTCCCTGTATTGGCTAAAGAAGAAGTAGATAATGCAAAGGCTAAGTCAATAGTTATGGAGTATCGTGATATAGTTGATGTATCTGATAACTTTAAATTTGAATTTGAAAATTCAGGTATAATGACTAATGGAAATGTGTATACAGAAAAAACTGTTCCAAGATATAATGGTAAATTTACTTTATTAAGAGATGTATTAGAATCAAATGTTGATGAAAAATATTATATAGATACTGATGAAGCTATACTAGAGAAATGGAAAGCACCTAAAGCAGCAAAGAGAATTAATAGAGTTAGTAAGACAGGTCATGAATATATATTTAGTGAAGGAGCATTAGCATTCCCTGATCCTACTGACAGAGCCGCAAGAACGATGCTTACAAGTGAAGCATCTGTAAACAGAAGTTCTCATGTTATAGAAGATCCTGGTACAGGAAGATTAAGAAAATTAACTCCTGTAGAAGCTGAAAGGTTAAATGGATTTAGAGACAATTGGACTAACTCGGGAATGACAGAAAGAGCTAGATATTTCTGTATGGGTAATGCTTTAGTTGTTGGACTTATTGAGAAAATGGGACATACTTTATTAGATATATATAATGATGAAGAAGATAATCAAGCCTTAAGAGAAGTTGCAATAGATAGAGAATAAAAAATGAGGAATAGTTGTATAGCTATTCCTCATTTTTTATACATTAATATCTAGTCCAATAATCCAAATAGGAATTTTTATTAAAGATGAAAATTCATTTAATATTTTTATAGTTTCATTATAGGACACAATATTTTTACTTGCATAAGATAATAGATTATTATGAGCTGTTATATAAACAAATAAATCAACTTGAGATAGGGAATCTGTATGTAGTAGTTTAAATAAATCTCTGTAGACTAATCCCCAATTGGCAAATTGAACCTCTCCTAGTATAGTTAATGAATTTTTATTAGATGGAATATCACATCCTATTGAATATTGTTCAAAATCAAAATTATGAGCAGCTGATTTTATTAAGTTATCAGATTTTATAGCTTTATTCCAATATTCATTTCCATTATGTAAGTGTCTTCTACCAAAGCATAGATTCCAAAGATTTATAAGATTATGGTTAGAATCAAGGTATCCAAAATCAAATCCTTTTGTTCCTTTAGATGTATAAAATACGCCTTCTTCATTATAGACTTCAAATAATAATCTAGGATTAGATTTTAAATTAATTCGTATTGACTTATTAAACTCAGTTATACCAATACCATTAGAAGACTTACCTTTATTAGTTCTAACTATAGGTGTTATAGGTATAGAACCTGTTAGACTAGATATTATATTTTCTTTAAACTCTAAGTCTTGATTTAAAATTATATTAGAATTATTGAAAAAATATTGTTCTGAAAAATATATATATCCTTCTGTTTTAGATTTCCAATCTGAAAATGTATTATAAGACATTTATAAAATTCTCCTTTCAAAATAAAGTGATTTTACTTATGTATAGCAAAATATAAGTCTATATTATTAGAAATATAAATTTATGTATATGATTTATATTTAGAAAATTATCAAATTAGGAAAAATATACAATAAATTAAATTTTAAGAGATTTAAAACTAACACGTCTACATACAGACGTGTTAGTTTTAAATTATGAGGTTGTAATGCAAAAAATAAAAGTGAACAAAATACAAAAAGACGTTGACATTTGAAATATAGATGTGGTAATATTCAAATATAAGATAAAATGAACAAAGGAGAAGTTAATTATGAACCAAAATGCAGAAATAAAAACTCTTGTAGTAAAAAGAACTAGTGCAGGTTTTGCAACTCCATCAATAACTGTTCCAGCAATAGCGTATTTTAGTGGAGGGCGTATATGGATTGCGATAACAATTCCATATGGAGCTTTGAAAAGTGGCTTAATTAAAACATCGTCAGTAAAGAAAAAGGGTGAAGAAATAATAAAGTCTGAAGTAAGAAACAGATTTTTAGATAAGAAACATAAAGATGATATAAAAGAATACATGAAGGTAGAGAAAGAATTCACAATACCACCCGTTACATTAGTAAGTACAGAAATGTTACCATTTGAAGCAATAATATTTGGTGAGATGACAGAATCTTTAAATACGAGAGAAGATTTAGTAAATGTATTGAGAAAGGTTGGATCATTAGGTGGAATTGTTCAAATACCATTAGATTATCAGTTCGAATGCCTGGATGGGAACCACAGATCCGTGGCCATCAGAGAATTAGCAGAAGAAATGCCAGAGATAACAACAGGAAGTAATTTATTATTAAATATAGTGTGTGAAAATAGTGTAAGAAAGATAAGACAAGATTTTGTTGATGTTAATAAAAATGCTGTACAAACAACACCATCAATAAATACTTTATTTAATACAAGGGATCCATTACCAAGAGTAGTTGCGGAAGAAATGGATAGATGCAAATATTTAGAAGATATAACTAATGTAATGTCAACAAGTGTATCTAAGAATAGTAATGACATATATACATTAAATAATATAAAAAATGCAGTAATTGAATTAACAGGTATCGATTCTCAAGGTGCAAAGAGTGCAGAAGATAAAGCCAATAAAGTATTGGAAGATGACGAGAAAAGAAAAGAAACTGAATATAGAGTAGCAAAATTCTTTGATATGTTAAAGGATAATGTATACCTAAGAGAGTGTTTAAATAATAGATCTAATACACCTCAAGTTAGAAATAAAGCGATAATAACATTAGGTGTAGGAGTTGCTATAGCTGCGAATGTAGCTAACTATATATTTGATACATTCCCAAAAGAGCAACATTATGATCAGTTAAGAAAACTTATGGACTTTAATTGGAGTAGAACTAATCCATTATTTAAGCACTCTGGGATAATATCATCTACAGGAGATGAAAAGGTTGTTACAAATAGAACTTCGATAACAGAGACTAAAAAGCAAGTAAAGATAGCATTAGGATATACAATACAAAATTAGTATTTTAGAGCGTTGCACATGCAGCGCTCCTAATAATATAGAAATAAATATATATTAAAATTCCTATCAACTTGTAAATAATGTAAAATAGATTCTAATATTATTTATAAGTTAGATAGGAGGAAAATAGATGAAATTTAAAACTCAAGAAGAGTTATTAAGCTTCACAAAAAATATAATAGGAAAAAAGTTCAAAGATATTGATAAACAAAACTTATTAGCAACAAATAAAAAGGATAAAGGAATACTTGGAAAGGTAGTTGAGACGGGATTTTATGGATATGACCTAAATAGTAGTCCTGAAGCTGACTTTTCAGAACTTGGAATAGAACTTAAAGTAGCTGGATTTAAAAAGAATAAGAATAATACTATATCTGCTAAAGAAAGGTTAGTATTAAGCAAAATAGATTATTGTAAGATAATCGAAGAAGAATTTGAATTTAGTAAGTTATTATTTAAAAATAAAAAGTTATTAATAATATGGTACGAGTATGATTATAACAATAAAGACAATTATGGAGATTTTGAAATAAAGTATTATCAGCTTTACAATATGGGAATAGATGAAGATGTATTTAAGAATGACTTTAATATAATAAAAAATAAAGTACTAAATGGGGAAGCACATCTTTTATCAGAAGGAGACACTTCATACTTAGGAGCATGTACTAAAGGTGCTAAAGGAACAGATATAACAAAGCAGCCCAATTCATCAATTAATGCCAAACCGAGAGCATATTCATTAAAAAATGGATATATGACAGGTATATTAAGAAGTATAGATTTTGAATCACAAATACCAGCTAAGTTTAAGACAGCTAAAAGTTATGTATATGATAAGTTAAAACCATATTTTGGTCTTAGTCAAAGAGAAATATGGGAACAAATATCAGGCGAAAAATTAGCAGTAGAAACTAGAGTACCTAAAAATCTAAATAAAATGATTTCAGATAGAGTAATAGGTAAAGATGCAGATTTAGGATCTATAGATGATGTATTTAATAAAGTTACATATGCTATAAAAAATATACCAGTAGATGATAAAAATTATCCTATGGAGCGCTTATCATTTAGAAATCTGTATTTATCTGAGTTTGAGGAGATATGGAAAGAATCAGATTGGAAAAATTATTTTGAAGAGATTAATCTAATAATAGTTCTTTATCAAGGTAAAAAGGATGGTAAGAAGATGAAAAATGGAGATAGAATATTAAAAGATGTAATAAGTGTAACATTTACATTAGATGATATAAGTCTATTTAAACAATCTTACTTAATGGTACAAGAAGCTATTAAAACTAAAGATATATCTAAGTTGCCATATCCAAAGTCATATGAAGGACAAGTGTTAGAAATAGCTCCAAAAGGGCAAGGAGGGGATGATGCCTATAATAATTTCTTAAATAAAGATTTTACTAAAACATGCTTTATGTTAGATAAAGATTTTGTAAACTTTAAAATAAATTAGAGTTATAAGGAGGGAGATTTTAATTAGTAAAAATATTAATACTGCATTCTCAGATTTTATGAGGGATTTTGTTAATCTTGATTCCAATAGAACGACTACAGCTAGAAGTAGTAGAAATTGGTTAATCGATCAAATTAATTCAATTGCTAGTAAAGAGGAAGATTTTCCTATTTTATATAGTGAAAAGAATATCTTTTTTGGATCATTTGCAAGGAATACTAAAATTAGGGAGTTAGACGATATAGATTTAATGATATGTTTAAGTGCGGATGGTGCTACATATAGTGAAAACTCAAGCTGGACAAACAATATAGAAATAAATATATCTGATTCTAGTACTGTTTTAAAAGGGTTATGTCATGATGATAGTACTAGAGTTAATTCAACTAAAATAATAAATAGATTTAAGAAAAAGTTAGAAGATGTACATCAATATTCAAGTGCTGAAATACATAAAAATCATGAAGCTTTAACTTTAAAGTTGAAATCGTATGAATGGAATTTTGATATAGTTCCATGCTTCATGACGAGTGAGAATTCACAAGGAAAAACATATTATTTAATTCCAGATGGAAAAGGTTACTGGAAGAAAACAGACCCTAGAATAGATAAAGAAAACTTAACAGGTACAAACCAAAAGCATGATGGAAAGATGCTTAATGTCATTAGACTTGTAAAATATTGGAATAGACAGAAGTCTATAGGAATAAATTCTTCATATTTACTTGAAAATATGGTGATAAACTATTATAAACAGGACTTTGTTACATGTGGAAGTTATATAGATATGGAGTTTATCAAAGTTTTAAATTATCTAAAAGAAGCAGTAAAGAATCCTGTAGATGATCCTAAAGGTATTCAAGGTGATTTAAACCAAATAGATAGCTTAGATGCACTGCTTATTTCAAGTAAGATAGAGATACATTACAATAAGGCAAAGGAAGCTAGAGAATTAGAAACTAATGGGGATATAGAAGGATGTTTTGATAAATGGAAAGAGGTATTAGGTAATGACTTCCCAGACTATGAATAGAATAAATGAATTGCAAAATGATGAAGAGAGCTTAATGCTATTATCTTCTCAAAAAATATTATATGATGAATCTAAAAAATTTAAATGTATAACATTTATAATAAATACTCTAATATTTATTATAGGAATTATTCCAGAACAATTTTTAGGAGGAAATGCACCTATTGCAATATCATCAGGATTATTATGGTTAATTAGCTATTTAACTAATAAAAAATCTAGTGAATTTAATGGATTAGCAGCAGCGACTCAAGCTTTTATTGATAGAAAAATATATGAATTTGATATTCAAGAAAGGCATCTAAATGGATATTCTAAAAATGAGATTTTAATAAAAGCAAGGGATCTAAAAGATAAGTATCCAGAAAAATATAAAATTAATATAAATAATACAGGAGAATCTACCCCAAGAGGAGTTAAGGATTGGTATATTTGTATAGATTCAAATTTATCTAAGAATGAAGCTATAGCAAAATGTCAAAAGCAAGTAATTTATTGGGATAAGCCAATAGTAATAGCATATAGAAATCTTTTGATAGGAATACTTATTTTATTTATTTTACTAAATATATTTATTTACTGGAATGAAAATCTTAGCCAAACTATTATATCAATTTTTACTTGTATACCTATTTTATCTCAGATATGGGAAGAATTATGCGATACATTTAAGTATATATATCATAGTAAAGAGATTGAAGCTATAGCGAATGTTTTAGATACTGAATGTAGTAATAGTTTAGAGATATTAAAAAATTTACAGGATAAAATAAATAACAGAAGAAGCTCTAAATTTAATGTTCCAAGCTTTATATATAAGAAATTATCTTATAAGCTTCATAAAAAATATAAGCGAGATAACTAAAACCTAATGATTATAGTGAAAAGTAGGGATTTAAATAATTTCGTAGAATATTCAATATAAATAAATTTAATTACATAGTAGGTTAAATAAGTTTATAGGAGGATATTTTATGGAATTGAAAATAAGTGATTTACCTCCACAATTTGAAAATATAGCATTGGAGCTTGGAATAGACAAAGTTAAAGCTTTATTTAAAGAATTTGGGGGAACATCAGTATACTTTCCTACTGAAAAAATGATATATAAAGAAGCCCGTGACAGAGAAATTATATCTGAGTACAATGGATTTAATCATAAAGAATTAGCAGCTAAATACAATATGTCTGAAAGTTACATAAGAGCTATTATAAACAGACATAAGAAAAGTGCTTAATACCTTTATTGACATAAGTTAATTGAGAAAGTATGATAGGTATTTAGATACTTATATTCTAGATTTTTGAAACAAATAAGCTACACACCTGATTAATATTGGGATGTGTAGCTTTTTTACATTTTATTATTTAATTCACTTATATTTGAGCTTAAAGAATTAATACTGATACTTAAATTTTCTAGTTTACCTTCAATACGTACAAGTAAATACATAGTCACGATAGCAGGAAAGCCTAAATTAGCCACTAATTGCATTAAATCTAGTTCCAATGATATATTCCTCCAAATAATATTTTAAATTGCTAAGAAAGCCCCTCAGAAGCTCAGAAGGGCATTTCTGATGTTTCATGTGTTACGCTACTACTAAATCAAATTCTGTAGTTTCTGTTTGAACTATTTTTGCTTCTTTTGCACTAACTATATCTTCACCGTTAGGAGCAAAGATATTTTTTTCAATTATTAAGTCCATGACTTGTTTTATTTCTGTTTCTGTAACGTCTTCTCTTGGATCTGTTACAAATAAGCTAACTTTTCTACCGCTACTAGTCATAAATGACATCAATAATTTAATTTCTATTCCATCCATTTAAATAATCCTCCTATAATTTAATTTTAAGCTAATGTTGTGTTATCTATTTTTG